>Ga0181538_10001390_pt1 | contig 27301 bp, 29 predicted proteins | sample PEATcosm2014_Bin_40_FD_119773 | JGI IMG/M metagenome (GOLD analysis project Ga0181538, IMG submission 119773) | Peatland microbial communities from MTU Mesocosm Facility, Houghton, MI, USA - PEATcosm2014_Bin23_30_metaG | ecosystem: Environmental > Terrestrial > Soil > Wetlands > Peat | place... | reverse complement strand
AGGCACCCCAGCGAGCTGGTGTCCGAAGTGCCAGAGTTCGAGAACTCCGTCCGTGAGCACGTCCTGGAATACTGCCTCACCGGAGGTTTCGCACCTGCCACCGTTGTGCCGCTCAGCCACGCCGGGGTCCGGCGTTCGGGGCGCCCCCCTGTCGTCGCCGTTTAGAACAGCGGCTCACCCCGTCCGACCATGGCGGCATTCCCGATACGTTCCGACTTGCCGTATCGCTGGGCGAAGATGAGGCTCTCCGTGTCGCCCGCCTTGAATGCCTCGACATAGACCGCATCGGTCCTGGTTCCTTCGACGGTGAGATAGCCGTCCCATGCCACTGCCGCAAAGTCCGTGTCCTGACTTGCTCTAATGGTCTGACGAGCCTTCTCAATACCCTCCGTCAGATCCCCGGGAAATCTGATCAGCTCGCGGTTCCCACCCTTCTCTAAAAGCGCGAAGGGGACGAGCGGCCCGCCCGATGGCAGGACCGAATCGGCAGCGTGATCGAGAGCAAACAGAGCGAAGTCGATCAAATCATCGGCAGGCTGAGCAGACATGGACGAAGGCTAACCCTGCCCCACTCGTGCCGTTAGGGGATGCCCCAAACGAACCGGCTCGACCGCTGGCCGAGGCGGCGGCGGAGCCGCCGCCGACGGCCCTGCGGCTTGATTCAGTAAAGAAGAATTGTCACAAATCTCGGACTGACGGCAACTTGGACTGACGGTGACGGAAGAAGAGATGGGATCTCGGCTGATCCGCACGTTCTGCATCCGCTCTTCACACGCCTGCTCCCGTCCCTCGTTGTCTCACCCCGTCTCTCTCTGTCGCACTCTGATCTTCGGAGCTGTGCGGCGACGCACTGGGTCGTGCACCGTCCACCCTGTTGACCAGCGTGTTCGGGTCCTCGGCGCAAGTTCGGGTGTCGTTCGTGAGGTGGCATTGCAGGATTTGGCTGTCCGGAACGTGCTGAGGACACCACTCTGACCTGCATGTTGTCCGAAATGGGCTCGCTCAGCGGCTCTCTATAAGTGGAGGGGACGTTCTCCTCCGGGAGGAGAGCGGAGATGGCAACGAAGAGCACACAGTCGTTCGACTCGAAGGGCAGGTCGTCGACGCTCAACGGAGCGCTCCTCGATATCGGTGCGGTCGCCGAGGCGCTCAGCGTCACGCCACGTCACGTCCAGCGCTTGGTGAGCGAGCGCAGGATCCCCTACCTCAAGGTCGGACGCTTCGTCCGTTTCGACCCCGCCGAGCTCAACGTCTGGCTCGACAAGCTGCGGGTGGAACCCGAACGGTACGCGCCTCGCAGCGACGCACCCTGGCGCTAGCGTTGGGCCGTTCCAGGTGGCCTGGAGTCCCGGGCCGGCACTTCCCGCCGGACCGGCTCCGTCGGCGTTCGCCTTCCAGCTCGAGTCTCTTGAGCAAAGGAGGGCTGCGGTGAGCATCCACCGGCGGGTCAACAAGCGCAGGACGGCCTGGATCGTCCGTTACCGGGATCCCGTCCCGAGGGAGCGCACCTTCGCGCGCAAGGCCGACGCCGAGCGCTTCGAGCGCTACGTGCGCCACCAGCTCGACACCGACCACTACCTCGACCCCGAGTCGGCCAAGGTCACGTTCGCACAGTGGACCGAACGCTGGTGGCCGACCATCGAGAGCTCTGAGCGGGCGCCGAGCACCATCAGCGGCTACGAGTCGGCGTTGCGGATCCAGGTGCTGCCCTACATCGGTCATCGCCGGCTGCGCACCCTCCGCCGCATCGACATGGAGGAATGGCTCGCCCAGCTGCGCGTGGCCGGCTACGCGAACTCGACTATCCACAGTGCCCGCACCGTCGCCGGCATGGTCCTCACCTCGGCCCTCGACGCTCGCATCATCGCCGCCAACCCGCTCGCGGGCATTCGGGTCCCTACCACCTCGAGCCGGACCCGCAATGCGCTCAGCGTGGAACAGGTCGAGGCCCTGGCGGCCACGGTCGACCCCTGGTGGCGTCCTTTCGTCCTCGTGCTCGCCTACTGCGGCCTGCGGCCCGGGGAGGCTGCAGGCCTTCGGCGAAGGCACCTGGACGATCTGGGTCGCCTGACCATCGAAAGAGGCATCAGCGAACACCGCGGCCGGCTCCTCGAGCGGGACACGAAGACGCACCGGGCCCGGGTCGTCGAGGTCCCTTCGTCCGTGCTCGCCGAACTTCGCGACCATCTCGCCGCGCACGTCGACGAAGATCCGTCGGCGTTGCAGTTCACAACACCGTCGAGGACACCGGTTCGCATGTCCAACTGGCGCCACAAGGTGTGGCAGCCGGCCGCCGAGGAGATCGGACTGCCGCGTTGGGCGACGCCGTATGCCCTGCGACACACCGCCGCGAGCCTCATGGCGCAACGTGGTGTGCCGGTGTCGGCCGCCGCAGCAGCGTTGGGACACGACCCCGCGATCTTCCTTCGGACGTACGCACATCTCTATCCGGGCGATCTTCGTGCTGTCGCCGACGCGATGGACCTCGCGCGCACCGAGACGATCGGAAACGACGCAACGCACCGTTTGCGACCGACCGAGCTCGCTGGCGCGCGGGGAAAACGCGGGGACAAATCGCAGAGCTGAGGCGCGGCCGGGAATTTCACCCTTCTGACCAGGGAACTTGGTGGAGGCGATGGGACTTGAACCCACGAACCTCTTGACTGCCAGTTCCAAGACGGTTGAACAGTCTCTTGGGGCATCGTGAGGTTTGCCGAGGTCAGGTGATGTCTCCCCGCCAAGCCCGTGCGGCCTCGTTGGGCCCCTTGAAGGGTCGCCTTGCGCGCCTTGTTAGCAGCCGCGTTAGCACGTCCAGGGCGTTTGAACCCGGGACCTCTTGACCCCCAGGCCGGTCCCATTCGTGTGGTCTCGTTGGGCCCTGTGACGTTCTGGCAGGTGGCGTAAAGATTCTGGTCGAGGTTTGTCGAGTCTGGTTAGGCCCGGCGGGGTCCCGACTGGCACAGTTACGTTGACAATCCCGTTGACAGACTGGTGCCTCCAACGGAGGAGGGGTTGACAGGGGTGAGGGAGTTCGGCCGGTGGAGGGAAAGGCGCGGCCCAGGGTTACGGCTAAAAGCGGCGATCGGATGCAGCCACGAAGACCGCTACGGCTCAATGGTCACGCAACGCGTAGGTGCGTCCAGTTCGACAGTTCGGCCAGGTGCCGTCGATTGATGCCCAGGTCGTCTGAGACTTTGGCAGTTCCGCCATTGACCTCGACTAGTCGACCGAACAGTGTGCCGTAAACTGGCTCAAACCGGCCCGGCTCGGCCTTGCGCCACTTTGACATTTGGATCTGAAGTGCCCGGTAACGCGCATCGTCTACGTAGTCGAGTTCATGGGCTCGATAAACGAGGGCTGATACCGCTACCCCCCATGACGATTTCAGGGCGATGAAGTCGCGGAGCTGAGGCTTTTCAGGCATTGCAGCGTCGAATTCGGCCTGAGGAAATAGCAGAGCTCCAGCGAACCGATTTGCCTCGCTCTCGGTAAGTTCGCTCCTCTTGAGGTGAAACAACAGATGGGCAAGTTCGTGGCTCAGGCTGAACCGAAGACGGTCACCTGGGACGTTGGGAGCGAGTCCGATCACTGGCACCCCATCGACCCAGGCAGAGATACCGTCCACTCCATGAAGCCCAACTATGGGAATAAGGCAGACGCCAGCACGCTCAACCGCAGCAGTCAGATTTTGGATTGGACCAGACTCTTCATGGTCAAGTGCACAACGAACCTCGATCGCGAATTCTTCCAGTTCTTCAAACGACAGAGTTGACGCCGGATGGCGCTCCAGTCCGAGGGTCGGAGCTTTTGGCGTTCGCTTCCTGAGTTCCCCAAATACCTCACCGGCGAGCCGCAGCAGTTCTTTCGCCCGCTTCTTGGCGGCCGCGCTAGTGGATGCCCGTTGCCGATGCAGGGGTTCAGACATAGGAGGCAACGTAAGGCGGTCGTCCGCGTACCCAAGGGGCTCCAGAGTTCCCGCGAACTCACGCCGGCCGGCCTCGACCGCGGACACCATCGGAGTCGAGAGACCCAAGATCTCCCCGAGTTCTTGCTGATTGATCCCCTCAATGTCTCGATACGCGCGAAGTCGGTTCATGCTTTCCCCTCCGCGTCGTCCCCGTCCTCCTCCCCAAGTTCACCCAGCTCTGCGAACGGGTCGAGTCCGCCTTGGTCGAACGGTGAGGGCGACCCGTCTGTCGAATAGGGCCACGTGCTGACATATGACGGCGGACCGGAAGCCTGCAGGCGCTTGCGGTCCTCTCGCTGTTGAGTGGCGGCAATAGAAAGATCAAGCCCATTCTCGTGGAACTTGTAGATGACCAGGACGACTTCGCTCTTGATGCACTTCGTCGCGTCGAAAAGCTGCCCCTGCGCCTTGTTTGCTTCGATGGCCACAGCGCTCTGGCTGCGTACGAGATACCGCTGCTCTGACTCTGAAAGGGAGAAGCCAAGGCGGCCATGCTCTAGGTACTCGGTCTCGAGGACGAACCGCCCATCCCTGTACACCATGGCCTGAGCGATTGACCGAAGATGATGTGCCTTTGAGGCGGTGGTCGGGGGGTAGCGGTACTGGTCTCGGAACTGCCTGCTGTATACGAGCGTGTCCAGGTACGCCTGGATCAGGATCTCGGCCATTGGGTGGAGCTGCTCTCGGTCCATGACCGAATGCTACATTGGCTGTAAAAATTTTACAAGGAATGTTGCAATCCGTGAGCGGTCGCGTACTTCGGGGCCAGGTTCGGTCGGCTTTGCCACGTTGCGGCCACTGGCGTGTGACCCAGCCAACGGATGGGTCTGACAAGTCGGAGGGGCGTTTTCTACCTTGAGTACACCGCAGCCGTGGCAGGTCGAGTGGGCAGCCTAAAGTCCCGGCGGGCCCGGACGTCGGGGTCGGTCCGATAGGCCCGCAGAAGGTGTAGAGCCCTTTCCACGTTCCGGAAGTCCTGGGCAGAATCAGTCATGCCAGCCAGCCTGACAGGTTGACCGGACACAGAGATTGCCGGAAGCGAGCAGATGGTTGCCGGCACGGGCGTGGTCAGAAGGTCGTTGGCGTGGTTGTGGGCTTTCCCTCAACCTTGTTGACCGCCTCGTTCACGTACGCCTGCACCGATCCGATGTCGGGAGTTCCCAAGTCCTCGTAGATGACCTCTCCCAGCATCGATCCAACACGAAAGAGTACGAGGTCAGCACCAGCGTTGACGCCCTGAACGGTGATGTTCACCGCGTACGCGTTGGACTGAGCGCCCTCTTGTGGAAACGACATAGCGCCAACTGTTCCATTGATCGTTTGGCCACCGGAAGCGACAGTGAAGTGCCCGCACTTGGCTAGTGCATGATTGATCTGCGCGTACGCGGCCTGAGCACCCTTGCCGGCCACAAGGTATTCCTGTAGCGCGGGGAGCTGTCCGTTGGCGAACGCGACACGGACTTTGGTGTCATGAGATGGGACCTTTTTCTTTATGGCGGCGAGACAGCCCCCTCCAGTCGCCGGATTCGAGAAAGCGGAGTTGTCGATCGCCCACCCTGTCGGGAAGTTAGAAAGGGACAACGCCTTCGCCTCGAGCTGTGACCTGTTCGGGGAGGCGCCGGCTGGCGCTGCCCAGATGGTCATGCTGAAGACTCCAACGGCGCCGAGAGCAGTGACGGCTGCCCGAATTAGCCGATCCTCCGCCCACGTCCGTCGCCTGACGTTCGAAGGTCGCAGGTGAGCCACAGCTAGGCGTCTGGGGCGGCGTAGATGGTGGCGGCTGTCGGCATGCTGGTCGCCGGCACGTCGTCTTGGATCGCAATCCGAAGACCCGGCGTGAGCACTGCTGGGAGGTTCTGGGCCACGTCGATGTCCGCACCGACCACCTGCCCGGCTCCGTTGGTCAGCACAATCGTCGCATCGAGGCTGCTACTCGGGATCTGGTTTGTACCGATCGTGATGTCTCCCGTCACGGTGTAATCGGTGGCTCCGGAGTAGACGCCACCGCCATACGGGTTAACAGCAAACTGGACCGAATCGGCGACATATGGAGTCGCCGCCTGAGTCACGTAGGACCCGTTCTCGGCGACCACCACCGTCGCGCTGGCCGGAGTACCGTTCAGATAAGCACTTCCGGCCCCACCGACGTAAGTCCACGACGACAGTGCATTGATGGTCGGAATCGTGCTCCCGTACGAGCCGACAAGCGCGCCGGACGAATTGAGTGCGTTCCACGACATCTTCACCCCGTTGATCGGCTCAAGCCCGGGATTCGAGACCGCGGCGACAACACGCATGAGGTTCGTTCCGCCCGTCTCCGACCAGAACCACAACTGCTTGACAGTCGGGGCCGGGGTGACCAGATCGGTATCGACGCTGGGCCAAGAGGCATTGAAGAGCCCCTGGGCCGCGGCCAAGGAGATGAATCCGGCACACATGCTCTTGTGGACGGCTGCATCAACGACGGCCTTTCGCTGGGGTGTGGCCGTGCCTTTGAGCGGGATGGGCCATAGGTTGGACATCGCGTTCGTGCCACCCAAGTCGGGTGGCACCAGATGGTCAATGGCGTAGTCGTCGCGCTTCTTCTTGGCGATGGCGTATTCGGCGAAGACCTCGGTGCTCGTCTTCTTCGAGATTTGCGACTTGATCTTGTCGACGTACTGGTGTTTGCAGATGGTGCTTGCCACTGTGGCCTGCGTGATGGTTGGGTTGGTGGCACCCGGAGTATGAGCGATGAGGACGCTAATCGGCACGGTGCTCGTTGTCGTTGTAGTGGCCGCTTTCGCCCCATGGGCAGCCGCAGTCGCAGTCGCTAAGGCGGCCGTCGAAGCAACGAAGGCGAGCAGACCGACTACCAAGGGGACCCGCCGCATCAGATCAATCTCACTGTTCGCCTCGTCGCCAATCGCCCACTCTGGGGTACCTGGAAGTTTCCTGTAGACGAGTTTACTGCTCATCCGTTCCAATCGCTGAGTGGCACACGAGCGAGAGCGCGGTCCGTCTCAAGCGTGGCCCTGGCCACCGAGTTCGGACGTCGTGTTCGTGCGCTGAGAGTGCGATTCGAGACTCCGGTCAGTGCGTTCAACCCCAACCAGGTCCGGAGGATTGCTCAGGCTGCAGGTGTGGCATAGCTGGACAGCTCGACCATTCCGGCGATAGCCACCGAGAGTGCGTGGATATGGTGGGAAGCGATGCAGCTCCAATGCGAATGCGGTGCGCACACGCGGAACGTTCTGCCCCGAGGGCTGAACAATGTTCGGATTCTGGACACCCCTGGACCTAGCGAGCGGTAACGGTGGCGGTTTCTCTACCATGATTACGTGATGGTCAATGCGGGCCACCCACAGATTGCTGAGATGGGGTCGATGAACATCACCAAACAACCGAGGGTCTACTTCGCGAACAATTATCCGATGAGAGAGGCACTTCGGGCCTGGAGAAAAGGCATCTATCCGGGTCAGCACCTTTGGGGAGCAATGGCCTTGGAGGAGGCAGGCTACGGGGTCGCCTACTCGAAGTTTGGCCGCCAACAATCAGCCCTGGAGCGATTATCCCGCCGGATGAAGGGCAGGCTGGGCAATCTGGCACAAGTGGTTGAGGCGCTTCACTCACATGCCAATGTTCTTTACGTCGGTGATCCACGCAGCCTGCACTTACTAGCCCAACGCCGTTACGTGGCCCCGATCGTCGCCATCGTGCATCCCGCGGCACCGCCCCCAGGGGATCTCTTGTACAAGGCAGTCGGTGGATACAGGGAGGTCATTTGTCTCAGCCACCATGTTTACGAGGAGGTGCTGCGCATCCCAGGGCGTTCGGCCAGCAACACATCGGTCCTGCCCTGGGGTCCGGATCTCCTTTTCCCTGGCTATGCGACATACGAGGATGGAGGCTTCGTTGTCGCCGTCGGAAGACAGGCCGGGATTACCCTGTTTTGTACCAGGCAACTCAAAGAGAGGGGATTCCTCTGCGAGTGCACGAAGGACCGCAGCGGCCATACGCCGAGCTTCTGCCTGATCTCCAGCACGCTGCCGTAATTGCGATTCCATTGCAAGACCCCTTCGCTATGAATGGGCTGACCGAGCTGAACGACGCACTTGCTCTTAGCAAACCTGTCGTGATGACGCGCTCTCCGCTCGCGCTCGACGTGGACATCGAGGCTATCGGCTGCGGGATCTGGGTCGACGTGGGCGATGTGGACGGCTGGGGACGGGCACTGTCCCAGTTGATGTCGGACGCCTCACTGCGGGACCGGATGGGGGCAGCAGGGAGAAAGTTCGCTGAGCAAGGGTGGAATCAGGAGTCCTACGGTGCATGTGTGGTGGAGATCGTCGGCCGCGCCCGGAACATTACGTCCTAGCAATCGCGATTCGTCTACAACGTCGGGTCGGTGTCGAGCCAGAATGATTCCACCCGGATCACCTGGCCCGCGGCGTCAATGCCGAATGTGTGATCCTCACCGGCCCGTTTCTGTTGCACGCAACGCAAGTCAGCACCCATGGGTGAACCCGCCCGCTGTCGTCTTGCCAACCCAGTCCCAGACCCGGAGAGAGGCGACCTCCGCACTCAGGGCAGTAGCGCTCTTCGGTAGACATTCGCTCAGGGTGGGGGCACATAGCGATACTTGTACTGATCCGTCACGAATGAATGTTGCCAGACGGCCCCGTCTGATGTCGGTCCAGACTGCCCCAGTCGTGCCGTTCGGGGCTAGCCCTCGGAACCCTTGACTGGGTCCTTGGGTAGTAGCCGTCCGGTGACGTGCGGGCCATCTCGAGGAGCTCGACTCCCACCACCTCAGCTGCGACGGCGGAGATCACGCGTTCGGAATACCCGCCATGCCGGACGCTCCGCATGTTTCCAGGTCCAAATGGTGGTCGCGAATATCCCCGAGCTGCTCCGTAGGTCAGGACGACGCTGCCGTCCTTTCGGACAATGACTCGGGGTGTTCGTTCCGGATCTGTTGGCGTAGCGGCTCCTTCCTCGCGCGTGCGCGCATCGAATTCGTATTTCTGGAATTCAGCCATGAGATGCCGGCGGCTCGCCGGTTCCATGCAGCTTGTGGGGTCCGCTCCGCATCGATGTATTGACAAATTGCGCTGGGTTCTCCGTTCCGGCGTATTGACTGCATGGGAGGTCGCACACCAGTTCAAGTCGATACAGCGCGGCGCGCGTTGCTGCGTCGAGAACACAGAGTGCCCGAGCAATGCCGTCAAGTTCGATTAGGTCTGCAACGGCTTCAAGGTCGTCGATCGACGCTCCCCAGGCGGTCAAGCTGTCGAGCAGTGCTGCCATCCAGACCCCACCGTCGCGTCCGAGGCCCAATCGGAGACTGGGCTTGTGGTCGTTGTGGGCCGGGCAACGAGCCGAATAGGCGCCCCCAGACGGGCGAGGATTGTTCAGGCGGCGAAGTACCTCTTGGAGCCTTTCGTATGGGCTATTCAAGGGCACTGCCGGTGTCGCCACGAACGGGTCTGGATTCTCCGTCACGCCCGTCCATGGCCCTTTGATACTTGCGACGTCTTTGCGGCCGTCTGAGGAGGCTCTGCAGGGGTCTGTCCTACCTCGATTCCACACAGCTCGTTCTCCCGAAACCAGACGGCAGGAGTGTGGCTCCGAACACCACCCATCCGAACACCAATCTCGCCTTCGCGGATTTCGATGACGATCCCCTTTTGGCCCGCATACTTCTTTGTTCGGATGTCCTCTCGGATCCGGACAACGGTTCCAACCGGCGGGATCGGCAACCCATCGCCGCCCTTGGTGGGGAGTGCCGTCACGCGTTGCATGATCGAAGTCGGGAAGCGGCCACATCGCTTGCCGTGAAGGGGGAAGTTCGCTGGACCCGAAATCGAAGTGCATGGGGCCATCCCCTCTCTTGACTCGTCGTCAAGTGCGATCCATTGCGTACCTGCTCAGCGGCCACGTTTGCGGGTGCTGCTAACGGCTTGCTAACGGCCGGCGAGCCAAGCGCACGGGCGAGCAGTTCTCTCCCACGCCGTTGCCGTTCGGTGTCGAGGGCAAGGTCGGGCGAGGCGAGCACCTTGTCGAGTGCGAGGACGATCGCGGCGACGTGGGCCTCGGCCAGACGGACCCGGCGAGCGTCGAGGTCGAGGCTGACGATCCTGCCCAGGACGGACTCGGCCCGACCGAGCGCACCCAGGTACGCGCTCAGCTCTCCACGGAGCTGCTCGCTCCCGCTCCCTGGTCCGCCTCGGTATCTGATCTCTTCCAGATCGCTGACCATGCCCCGAAGGACGCTGACGAGGCGCACGGCTTCGCCGGCCACCCCCTCGAGTGCGGTCAGCGGGTCGACAACAGGTGCCGCCTCGGCTCCGAGGTCGCTGAGGGTGCGTCGAGCTGCCTGCTCGGCCAGGGCTATGTGCGCCCCTGCTCGCTGAGTCGGCGTACAGCCACCGTGCAGCTTGCAGCACCCTTGCCCTACGTGGTCGGTGCCCCAGCCGGCCGGGCACCGGCACGAGCCACCCGAGCGGGTCCGAGCGCCGCAGGTGTCATAGCCATCAAGCGCCGCCCGCTCTGTCATGGCCTCTCGCGGTCCGGCGGAACGCCCGGGACCAGCCGTAACAGAGCCAGTGCGGCTTCGAGTTCCTCGGCGGCGACGGTGCGCTCATCGGTCGTCGAGGTCTCCGCACGGAGCACCGACAGCGCGGCCGTCGCATGACCGGCTTCCCGGGCCCGGCAGTCGGGGCACAGGGTGTAGGTCACCGCACCTCCTCCCGCTGGTGGGTCTCGCACGAGAGGCACCACGGCCTGCCGTCATCGTCGCACCGCGGAGTCGGCTGCTCGCACCCACGGCAGGCTGAGTCATGCGACGAAAGCGACGTAGGCGACGAAAGCCCCTCCCGTTGCCTCTCACCTTCGGTCGCTTCGGTCGCTTCGGTCGCAACCGACACCACCCGATCTCGCCCGCCGGTCGGCTCCCTCGTGTTCACGATGAACCCGCGGTCCTCGAGCAGCTGTCGGGCGTTTTCGAGCCGCTTCCCGTTCGCATGGCGTCCGAAGAGGTCCCGTTGACCCGAGCCGTCGAGCCCGGCGCTGCCAGCGGCCCGAATGGCGGCGAGCAGCTTGTCGGCCACCTCGTCGCCCAGAGTCTCTCCGAAGACGTACGCCGCGGATGCCCGGCAGTAGCGCCACAGTGCCCAGGCGGCCTCGAGGTGGGCGAGCTCGATTCGGTGGGAGCCGTCAGTCAGGGCGTAGGCGGCGGACAACCTGAGCACCTGAGCCGCGTCGCGGGCGATCACGGCACCGAGTAGCCCACCCGGCTCGTCTTCGGCCATGAGGTCGTACAGCTCGGCCCAGCGGGCCTCAGCCTCCGGTGTCCGGCGCAGGATGGTCGCTTTGCGGGCCTCGCTCAATGCTGAGTGCACTTTGGCGCCGAGATCGGCGATTGTTTGGTCGTCCAGGTTGCCTCCCGAGGGAAGGCGCTTCGAGCGCCTGGCGCACACGATCAGGTGGCGATTCACGAAGCCTGAGGCGACTTCGGTCTCGGTCAGCTTCGCTCGCAACTCGTCCACGGTGATATGGCCGACCAGGCAGACGTGGGCAGCGTCGGCGACTGACGTGCCCGAACGAGAGCGAACCTGCAGGCGGCCTCCGTCCCAGGCGGCGCGGATGATGGGGGACAGGGTTGCGCCATCTCGCCGACCAACGTTGAGGACGCGTGCGAACTCAGACTCATGCACCAGCAGGCGCTGGTCCTCCCCGGTCACCTCATCCACGACGGCCTCGCCGGAGCCGAACCCACCGAGCACTCGCGCTGGGAAGAAGTCAGGCTCAGCGGCCCGCATTACCCGCATGGGGTTCACCCACGAAGACCCTTTGCGCGCCTTCGCGCTTTCGCCGACGACAATGAGAAAGAGCAGAGCGGGGTGTGGTGCCCCGTCCGCTATGGCGTGCGGGCCCGGCCCTACGGCCGCACCGTAGGAGACCAGAACTGTGCCGAGGAGCGCAGCGCGGTCGGCCTCTGTGTGAGGTTCCAGCGCCCTGACAACCTCGCCAGGCAGTCCGTACAGCGCGGCAGGGTCGAGGCTCGGCCAGCCGCCCGCTGCCATTTCGCTCCGATGCGGCAGCGCGACGTTCTCAGGTGGGCCCGGAGGGGGCGAGGTCGCCTCTTCTGACCTGGCGCCTGGCCAAGTCGGTCCGTCGGGGACGAGCTCGAAGTCCTCGACGCTAAACCCGGCGGCCAGGTGGTCATAGGCGTCCTTGCCAGCCCGGGCTTCGGCGCGGCGGACCCGCTCAGCAACGCCCTCGAGGGCCTTGGCGACGGAGAGCGCGTGCCCCCGGCCAACGTCATCGCCGTCGGCCACGACCACCACGTCGGCCCCTCGCAACGTCTCGGTGTGCTCGGGACGCCACTTGCCCGACTTGCCCGCGCCTCCCGGGTTACAGGTTGCGGTGACCCCGGCCCGCTCAAGGGCGTGGACGTCCTTTTCTCCCTCGGCCACGAAAACCGTCTCGCCGGCCTCGATGGCCTTCAGCACACGGGGGAGGCGATACAGCGGTTGGCGGACATCGCCCAGCTTCCAGGCCCACCCAGACCTCGCGCTCGGGTCTGGCCGACGCTGTGGGAACTGCTTGCCCTCGCAACGGCACTTCTCGAAGAGGAGTGTGCCTGTCTCGTCGGTATAGCGGTAGACCTCGAGGGCTGGGCCGTAGGGGGTCCATTCCCCCTCGTCCCGGCTGTCGACGCGTTCGGTGCCGTCGAACAGATCGGCCATGGAGAGCTCGAGGTGGGGCAGCACGTCGACGGTCTCGCAGCCCGCGCGGCACAACAGGAGCACGCGGCCGTCCGCACCCTCGGCAATGTCGAGGCTCGGCTCTCGGTCGTCATGCGCCGGACACCGGGCACGGAAACTGCCATCCGCCTTCTGCTTCGGGTCGCATCCGGCGCGCTCGAGTGCCCGGATTATGTGATCCCGAGCGCTATCCCGCATCCGTCGTCGCCCTCGTGGGATCGGTGGTGAGAGAGTGAAGCGTTGCGATGTCCCCGGGCGATCCCGGGGGGGTTTCGTCCCCAACCGACGCCAGCCCTGTCGCCGGGTCGAAGTGCAACCCAACCGACGCGAGAACAGAAGCAGTCGGCCATACGAGCTTGCGCCCGAGGCGCAGAGGTTCGACCGGGCAACGGCCGGCACCGACCATCTGGTAGATGGTCCACGCGCTGCATCCCCAGATTTCTCCGACCTGCTCGGCGTTCATCGTGAGGCCGAACTTCACGATGCCTCCCGTTCGGAGATGAGGTCCTCGAGACGGCATCCCAGCGCCCGGCACATGAGCAGCAACGTCCCGAGTGACGCGCGTCGGTCTCCGCTCTGAAGGCGTGACAGGTGCGCTCGGCTGACTCCTGTCACGGATTCGGCTTCGCCCAGGCTGAGCCCGGCACCTTGAAGCCACGTTCGGAGTCCCGGGGTGGCATAGGTGTTCTTGTGATTCTGACTTGTCATCGCGGAATATTTTGACGGGCAGGAGATGCCGGGGGCAACGGCTTTCATCATGAACTACCAAGTAGAATATGCATTCGCCAGAATCATTGAAGGATGTGTGATTGACATTCTGCATTGATCCATGGGAGGCTTCACCCGTGCCAGAGGCAACAGAGACGCAGCGACTCCAAAGTGTGCTCGCTCGCAACATCGCTGCCCGACGTGCAGAAATGGGCTGGTCGCAAGGCGCTCTCGCCCGGGCAATGGCATTCGTCGGCGTTGCCTGGACTCAATCGACTGTCGCCCTGGTCGAGACGGAACGGCGACAGGTCACGGCCATCGAATTGGTCGCCGTGGCGACGGTCCTTCGCACGACTCTGGCGTCCCTCCTTGCCTCAGGCGACGATGAGCTAATCGAGGTCGGCGACGTTCGTTGGCGCGGCTCGATAGTTCGCAAGGTGGCGACCGGCGATCTCGGCGACACCTTCGACGAGGTGATTGCTGATGGCATCTACAGCGAGCCTCCCGACCCCGAAGACGTGCAACAGGTCGCAGCGGGACTCGCGGCGGCCCAAGCCTTCGCGGACCGATGGGGTCTCGACGCATTCACCTTGTCGCTCGTCGTCAGGTCCGCGGGTGCCACCGAGACGGAGGCGTGCTTGCGAATCCGTCGACAGGCTCGCCGTGGCGGAATCCGGCTGCAGTCGCTGCCGACCGACCTGGACGTCGCTGCCGCCGCTCATCGCCTCTGGCAGTCGAACTACGACGACGAGCGCGATAGACGAGTGAATGAGCGCATCGCCGAGGACGCGTCCAATCGAAGTCGCCAAGCGGCACGCGGCCATGTTGCTCGCAAACTCGATCGAGAACTCCTCGAAGAGATGGTGTCGGTCATCGGCACAGCAACTACGACAGCAAGAAAGGGAAGACGATGAGAGGTTCGATTGTCAAGCGTGGAGCTGGCTACAGCATCGTCTACCGGGCACCCGACCCGGCAACCGGCCGGTCTAAGCAGGTATGGAAGGGTGGCTACGCGACGAAGCGCGAGGCGGAAACGGCGCTCAAGGAGGTCGTCGCCGCTGTCGACGCCGGCACCTACGCACGGCCGACGAAGCAGACGGTCAGCCAGTACCTCATAGAGGATTGGCTCCCGAGTCTCGACGCCGCGGTGAAGGGTGGATCACTCAAGGCGACCACGGCCGCGTTCTACCGCAATCTTGCGACCGCTTACGTGTCTCCTCGGATCGGTGGCGTGCTCCTCACCCGGCTCGACGCGCCAACGCTGAACAAGCTCTATGGCGATCTCCTCGTCAATGGCAAACGTGGCGGGAAGCCTCTGTCGACGACAACCATTCACGGTGTCCACGTGACCATCTCCCGGGCGCTCTCCGACGCGGTGCGCTGGGGCAAGCTCTCTCGCAACGTCGCTGCCATGGCGGACCCTCCCCAGCCCGCGAAGAAGAACAAGGACGTCTGGAGCGCCGAACAGCTCCGAGCCTTCGCTGCGAGCGTCGCCGAGGACCGTTTGGCCGCTTTATGGGTCCTGGCAATGAGCACAGGCATGCGACGTGGCGAATTGGCTGGCTTGGAGTGGGTCGACCTTGATCTCAACGCGAGCAAGCTCACCGTGAGACGGGCCCGCGTTGTTGTCGACTATGCCGTTCTCGACGAGAGCCCGAAGTCGAAGTCCTCGGCGCGCGTCATCGGCTTAGACGAGCGCACGGTTACTGCGCTTCGTCGGCACCACCGTCAGCAGCTCGAGGAGCGGATGGCATGGCGGTCAGCGTGGACCGACACGGGCCTCGTGTTTACCCGGGAGGATGGTCTCGGTCTCCACCCCGAGCGCGTCACTCGCATGTTCCAAGCCGCTGCGAGCCGGGCCAAGTTGCCGGTGATCCCCCTCCACGGCCTCCGGCACTCGTACGCCACGGCAGGGCTCGAAGCAGGCATCAGCCTCAAGGTGATGTCGGAGCGCCTCGGGCACAGCTCCATCGCAATCACCGGAGACCTCTACTCTCACGTCCGAGAGCAGGTGGACCAGGAAGCCGCCGAAAAGACGGCGGACTACATCTTCGGAGGCGACCGCTAGTCGCGTCGAGCCGCGCGCCCAGCATCGGCGTTCACGACCATCGCCCCGAGCGTCGAGAGTTCCAGCCCCCGCAACTGCTCACGCATCGCCTCGTAACCCTCCACCGTCACCGCCCACGGGTGCGGCTGCCCATCGGTATCTGTAGTCCCCCCCACGGACTCCCCGGTCCTGATCTTGAGCCCGGCGCGTCGCGCTTCTGCTCTCACTGCTCGACGCCACTCGTCGCGTGCGACGGACGGCCCTACGGCCCAACCGAGCGCGCGCATTTGCTCGATCGCTTTGCGAGCCTGCGCTTCGACCAGTTCGCCCACTCGCTCCGACCTCGTGTTAGCACCGTGTTAGCAGCGGCCCGTGTGGCGAGACATTCTGAAATCGCTACGCCACAACAGACCGCTGCTCACCAGGACTTGTGAGTGGAGGCGATGGGACTTGAACCCACGAACCTCTTGACTGCCAGTCAAGCGCTCTACCAGCTGAGCTACGCCCCCAGTGGCGGACGCCAACGCTAGCAGTCGGGGCAATGCGCTCCGGCCCGCCCGGAGGGCCGGAGCCGTCGCGGGTGGATGCGTGAAGGGTGCCCCGAGACCCCCTCGAACAGGATCAGGAGCGCCCGGGGCGTCGCCTACCCTTGTGACATGGCACGGGCCTACGACGTCCCGGAGGTGGAGCGCAAGTGGCAACGCCACTGGGCCGAGGCGGGCACCTACGAGATCGACAACGACGATCCGCGCGAGAAGTTCTACGCGCTGTGCATGTACCCGTATCCCTCCGGCCCGGCCCACCAGGGCCACGTGCGCAACTACACCTTCGGTGACCTGGTCGTTCGCTACCAGACCATGCTGGGCAAAGGCGTCCTCAGCCCGATCGGCTTCGACTCCTTCGGCCTCCCGGCAGAGAACGCGGCCATCAAGACCGGGACGCACCCCCGGATCTTCACCGACGCCCGGATCGCCGAGCTGACGGCGTCGCTGACCCGGCTCGGCGCCGTCTACGACTGGCGCCGGGAGGTGCACAGCCACGAGCCGGCGTACATCAGGTGGACCCAGCTGATCTTCCTGCGGCTCTGGGAGGCGGGCCTGGCCTACCGCGCCAAGGCCCCGGTGAACTGGTGCCCGGGGTGCCAGACGGTGCTGGCCAACGAACAGGTGCTCCCCGACGGCACCTGCGACCGCTCCGGCGACGTGGTCGAACGGCGCGATCTCGAGCAGTGGTTCTTCCGGATCACCCGTTATGCGGACGAGCTGCTCTTCGCCCTCGACGACCTGGAGTGGCCCGAGCGGGCCAAGGTCATGCAGCGCAACTGGATCGGGCGCTCCGAGGGTGCCGAGTTCGACCTCCCGGTCGAGGGCCGGCCCGATCTCACCGTGCGCGTCTTCACGACTCGTCCCGACACCAGCTTCGGCATGACCTACGCGGTCATGGCGCCCGAGCACCCGCTGGTGGACGAGCTCACGGTCGACGCGCAGCGCAGCGCCGTCGAGGAGCTGCGGAGCCGGGCGGCGGAGGAGACCGAGATCGAGCGCATGGCGGAGGGGGACCCCTCGGCCCTCGACAAGCGCGGCGCCTTCACCGGGAGCTCGGTCGTCAATCCCTTCACCGGCGCCCCGGTGCCCGTCTACGTGGCCGACTACGTCCTGATGGGGTACGGGACCGGGGCGATCATGGCCGTGCCGGCCGAGGACGAGCGCGACTGGGCCTTCGCCACCCTCCACGGCCTCCCCATTGTCCGCACGGTCCAGCCGCCCGAGGACTGGGACGCGAACGGCGGGGGCGCGTACACGGGGGACGGCATCAAGATCAACAGCGGCTTCCTCGACGGCCTCGACATCGCCACCGCCAAGGCGCGCGCCATCGAGTGGCTCGAGGAACAGGGCATCGGCGAGCGCAAGGTCAACTACCGGCTGCGTGACTGGCTCGTCTCGCGCCAGCGCTTCTGGGGCTGCCCCATCCCCGCCGTCTACTGCGAGGAGCACGGCGTGGTCCCGGTGCCCGAGGACCAGCTCCCCATCGTGGCCCCCGACGACGTCGAGTTCCTGCCCACCGGGCAGTCGCCGCTCTCGTTCCACGATGGGTTCTTGCACACCACCTGTCCCGTCTGCGGCGGGCCGGCCCGGCGCGAGACCGACACGATGGACACGTTCGTGGACTCGTCGTGGTACTTCCTGCGCTTCTGCGACCCCTGGAGCACCGACCGCCCCTTTGATCCCGAGGCCGCCCGGCACTTCATGCCGGTGGACCAGTACATCGGCGGGATCGAGCACGCCATCCTCCACCTGCTCTATGCGCGCTTCGTCACCCGGGCCCTCATCGACGTCGGCCTGGCGCCCGGCATCGACCGCGAGCCCTTCAAGCACTACCTCGCCCAGGGCATGATCCGCATGGACGGCACCAAGATGTCCAAGTCCAAGGGCAACCTCATCGCGCCGGAGCACTACTTCGATACCGTCGGAGCCGACGCGCTGCGCCTCTTCCACCTCTTCGTCGGTCCCCCCTTCGACGACATGGACTGGTCCGAGCAGACCGAGCAGGTCATTGAGGGTTGCGGCCGCTTCCTCGATCGGCTCTGGCGCACCTGCCTGTCCGAGCCTCACCTCCGCACCGGCGAACAGACGGACGAGGACCGCTCCGTCCGCCGGGCCGTCCACCGCACCGTCGCCGACGTCACCAAGGATCTGGAGCGCTGGTCCTACAACACGGCGGTCGCCCACTGCATGGAGCTGCTCAACACCCTGCAGCGTTACGCGCGCGGGAGCGAGAGCAACGGCGACTCGCCCAACGGTGATGCCCGAGCCGACAGCGACGGCGCCGGCTCGGGCGCCGGTGCGCACGCCGAGGTCTGGAACGAGGCGCTCGATGCACTCCTGAGCCTGCTCGCACCGCTATCGCCGCACGTGACGGCGGAGCTGTGGGAGCGCCGCCACCCGGGAGAGCCGTCGGTGCACCTCCTGTCCTGGCCGAGAGCCGACCCCGAGCTGCTCCGCCAGGAGACGGTGACCATGGTGGTGCAGGTCAACGGCAAGGTCCGGGACCGGATTCAGGTCGACGCCGGCATCTCCGAGGCCGATGCGCAACAGGTCGCGCTGGCGTCGGCCAAGGTGAGCGAGGTCCTGAAGGGCGCCACGCCCTCCCGGGTCGTGTCGCGGCCGCCCCGTCTCGTCAACGTCGTGATCTGAAGCGCCACCCACCCCTGGCCGCCACCCCTGGCCGCCACCGTCGACTGGCCGCCGCCCGCCGCCGCCCGGTTCAGCCGTGGAAGCCGGCGATGACGTCCTTCCACAGTCCGGGCTCGACCTTGTAGGGGGCGTAGAAGCTGAAGCGGTCGACCATGCCCTCGAAGCGGTCGCGCACCTCGGTGGCCACCTTGTCGAGCGGGCAGACCACGGCGAAGGCGTTGAGCACGTCGTCGTCGATCAGCTCGCCCATCTTCACCCACTCGCCCCGCTTGGACAGCGTGTTGAGCTCCGACTGCAGGTCACCCCAGCCGTGGAGGTCGAGGACCGGGCGGTAGGCGGGCGTCGAGCCGTAGAAGGCGATCTGCTGGCGCACGGCCGTCTCCGCCGCCGCGGTGCTCGCGTCGTCGATCCCGGTGACCACGAAGCCCGGGTACGACACGGTGAGGTCGTCACGGGTCTTGCCCGCCTTGGCCGCGCCGCGTTCGAGCGCGGGCAGGCTGACCTCGCGCAGGTAGCGCTCGGTCGTGAACCCGTGCACCAGGAACCCGTCACCGACCTCGCCCGCCACCTCGGTCATGTGCTCGCCGACCCCGGCGAGGAGGATCTTGGGGTTCCCGTAGGGGTTCTTGCCCGGGTCGAAGAAGGGGGTCATCAGCGTGTGCGTGTAGAACTCGCCCCGGAACTCGAGCTTCTCGCCGGTCTCCCACGTCTTCCAGATGGCCCGGATGGCGAGGATCATCTCGCGCATGCGCGGGGCGGGGTGGGACCACGGCATGGAGAAGCGCTTCGTGATGTGCGGCTTGATCTGGCTCCCCATGCCCAGCATGAAGCGGCCCTTGGTCAGGAGCTGCAGGTCGTTGGCCTGCACGGCGAGCGTCATCGGGTTGCGCGCGAAGGCCACGGTGATCCCCGTGCCGAACTCGAGCTTCTCCGTGGCGCCCGCGCCGATGGCGATCGGCAGGAACGGGTCGTGCGAGGTCTCGGCCGACCACACCCCGTCGTACCCGCTCGCCTCCGCCTTGGCCGCCTGCTCCGCGATGCCCGTCGGGTCGAACCCGATGCCCCCGTCGATCTTCATCTGCCGCGTCCCTTCTGTCTGTTCGGTTGCGCCCTGGTCGGTTGCGCCGCCCTCACTGCTCCTCACCCCGCAGGAAGCGTTCGAGCTCGGCCGCGATCTCGTCACCCGAGGGCACGGCGTCCACGCCCATCGCGTTGCCCTCCGAGGCGTCGATGCTCTCCTCGAGCTTGCGCACCATGGCCTGGTGCTCGGAGTTGTCCGAGATCAGCTGGTCCACCTGGCGCCGGGAGCTGTCGGCGGCCCGCCGCAGCGCCGAGGAGTCCAGCGACAGCCCGCCCACGCTGGCCAGTCCCTCGATCAGGGCTGCGCTGGCCTCGGGGAAGGGCATGCCCGCCACGTAGTGCGGGACCCGCGCCCACAGGCTGACCACTGGCGTGCCGATGTCACCGAAGGCCAGCTCGAGCGCGGACTGCACGCCGGCCGGCACCTCGAGCTCGCCCTGCACGATGCCCACCCGCTCAATGAGGTCGGACGAGGAGGCGGGCGCGGTGGCGGCGAGCTTCACGGGGCGGGTGTGCGGCGCCGGCGCGGGGAAGGCACCCAGGCCGACCACCAGGCGAACCCGCCAGGAGCGGGCCAACCCGACGACGGCGTCGGTGAAGGCGCGCCAGTGGAAGTCCGGCTCGGGTCCCACGAGGTAGAGCATGTCGCGCCCCGACTCGTCCTCACCCAGGCGCACCACGGTGCGCGGCCACGTGAGCTCGGTGGTGACGCCGTTCACGATGTGCGCCACCGGCCGTCGCGCCCGCTGGTCGAGGAAGTGCTCGCCGTTGAAGGTGACCAGCTGCTCCGTGTGCGCCTGGCCCAGCAACGAGGCCACTGCCGTCGTCGCCCCGAGGCCGGCGTCGACCCACCCCTCGAGCGACACCACGAGCACGGGTTCGTTGAGGACGGGCTCCTGGTGCACCTCGAAGAGCTCGGTCAGTCCGGGTCCCTCGGGGCTCACGGCGCCGTCTCCAGGGCCTCGCCGGCCATTTCGAAGAGACGCCGCACCTGGGCCGGCATGCCGTCGACGCTGCCCTGGTCGCCCGCACCGGCGCCGGCGATGTAGCGGGCGTACACGCCCTGGAGGATGCAGGCCAGCTTCCAGTAGCCGAATGCCATGTAGTAGCCGACGCTGCTGATGTCGAGGTCCGAGACCTCTCCGTAGCGCTCGAGCACCTGGGCCCTGGTCGAGAACCCCGGCGCCGTGGTGGGCGAGAGCCCGAGCACGGCCATCGCGTCGGTGGGCTCGGCCCAGTAGACCATCAGGATCCCCAGGTCGGCGAGGGGGTCGCCGAGCGTGCAGATCTCCCAGTCGAGGATCGCCCGCACGCTCCCGTTGCCGGCGAGCACGACGTTGTCCATCCGGTAGTCCCCGTGGACCACCGAGATCCGCTGCTGGGCGGGGATGCGCCGGGCCAGCTCGTCGCTCACGCGCCCGACGATCTCGCCGTGGTCCACCCCCTCGACCTGCATCTGCTCGTACTGCCCGCGCCAGCGCTTGAGCTGGCGCTCGATGTACCCCTCGTGGCGCCCGAGGTCCCCGAGCCCGACCGCGTCGGGGTCGACGTCGTGCAGCGCGGCCAGCGTCTCGGCCATGTAGTCCCCGACGTCACGACGCGTGGCCACGTCGAAGGCCGCCTCCGCCTCGGTCGCGGTGCGCAGGATGTGGCCCTCCACGAACTCCATGACGTAGAACGGGCACTCGTTGACCGACTCGTCCGTGCACAGCCCGACCGTCGCCGGCACGGGGATGCCGGCCGGGAACAGTGAGTGCATGAGCCGGTACTCGCGCGACATGTCGTGCGCGGTCGGGAGCACGTGGTGCAGGGGCGGGCGGCGCAGCGCCCACTGCCGCCCCTCGGCATCCTCGACCCGGAAGGTCAGGTTGGACCGTCCGCCCGCGATCAGGGTGAAGGCGAGGGGCGTCGAGATCTCCTCGATGTGGTCGGTCATCCACTTGGTGACCTCGGCCTCTTGGATCCCCTCCGGCGCCTGCGACATGCAGACCGACGCTAATCGGTGCTGCGCGGCCAATTCAGACCCGGGCCCACGGCGAGGGCCCGGGTCCCGCCCCGGGGGCCGGTCATCGTCCCTGGTGCGGGGCCACCCCGTCCGTCCCGGACGGGCGCAGCCATTAGCGTCAGGGCCGATGGACGTCACCGACGAGACCTTCCAGTCCGATGTCGTGGCCCGTAGCGCGACGGTGCCCGTGGTCGTGGACCTCTGGGCCCCGTGGTGCGGGCCGTGCACGACCCTGGGACCCATGCTCGAGAAGGCCGTGGCAGCCACCGACGGCGCGGTGGAGCTGGCCAAGGTCAACGTGGACGAGAACCCGCGGATCGCCCAGGCCTTCCAGGTGCAGTCGATCCCCGCCGTCTTCGCGCTGCGCGACGGCCAGGTGGTGGACCAGTTCATCGGCGCGCTGCCCGAGGCGCAGGTGACGGAGTTCGTGCAACGCCTCGCGCCGGCGCCCAGCGAGGCGGACACGCTCGTTGCGGCGGGCGACGAGGCCTCCCTGCAACGCGCGCTCGAGCTCGAGCCCGACCACGCCGCGGCCACCGAGGCGCTGGCCCGCATCCTGATCGACCGGGGCGAGCCGGCCGAGGCGCTGGCGTTGCTGGGCCGCCTGCCCGAGACCGAGTCCGGCCGTGTCCTCGCAGCCGAGGCCCGCCTGCTCCAGGCGGGTGTCGACCTCGCGGGCTCGGGTCGAGAGGAGATCGTGGCCAAGCTCGACGAGTTGCTCGGTCGCGTGCGCGACGACGACGCCGCCCGGCAGGAGTTCGTGGATCTCCTCGAGGCGATGGGTGCCGACGACCCCCGCACCAACGAGTACCGGCGGGCACTGGCAACGCGACTGTTCTGATGGCCGCCCCGGCCGCCGTCGCCACGGCGCTCGACCTCGGAGGCCGCCGCTACGACCTCACGCACCGGGCGCTCGTGATGGGGATCCTGAACCGCACGCCCGACTCCTTCTACGACAAGGGAGCCACCTTCGAGCTCGACAAGCTGTACGCGCGGGCGGAGCAGCTGGTGGCCGACGGCGCCGACATCCTCGACATCGGCGGTGTCAAGGCGGGTCCCGGACCCGAGGTCACCGAGGCGGAGGAGCTCGACCGCGTCGTCCCCGTCGTCGCCGGACTGACCGCGCGCTTCGGGACACCGGTGTCCGTCGACACGTGGCGCGCCTCGGTCGCCCGCGCCTCCTATGCCGAGGGTGCGGTGATGGGCAACGACATCAGCGGTCTGGCCGACCCCGACTACGCGCCGGCCGCGGCCGAGCACGGTGCTGCGGTGGTGATCACGCACATCAGGCTCGCGCCCCGCGTCGCCGACCCCGACCCGCACTACGACGACGTCGTGCACGACGTGGCGAACTTCCTCTCCGACCGGGCGGTCGGCGCCCGCGCCGCCGGTGTCCCCGGCGAGCGCATCGTGCTCGATGCCGGTCTCGACCTCGGCAAGACGGCGGAGCAGTCGCTGACCCTTCTGCGCGCGTCGTCGACCCTCGCCGCGCTCGGGTACCCGCTGCTGCTCTCCGCGTCCAACAAGACATTCTTCGGCAAGGTCCTCGATCTGGGGCTCACCGAGCGGCGCGAGGCTTCCATCGGCGCGGCGGCCCTCGGCATCTCGTGGGGCTGCCGCATTGTGCGGGTGCACGACGTCAAGGGCACCTGCCGGGCCCGCGACGCGCTCGCTGCCGTCAGCGAGGCCCGGTGACCAAGACGGTCGCCTCGTCCTATCTCGTCAAGGGTGACGACGCCTCGGTGGTGGCCCAGGAGGTGCGCACCCTGTTGGCCGAGGTGGTGGGCGACCTCGACCACGCGCTCGTCGTGGAGGAGATCGGCGGGGGCCCCGGCGACGAGCTCAGCGTCGGTGCCGTCGTCGACGCCTGCCTGACGCCGCCCTTCCTGGTGGACCGGCGCGTGGTGGTGGTGCGCGAGGCGGGGCGGCTGCTGACCGCCGACGTGCCGCGGCTGGTCGAGGTGGTCAAGGACCCGCTGCCCTCGACGGTGCTCGTGCTCGTGGGCGGGGGCGGGACGGTCCCGGCACCGCTCGTGAAGGCGGTCAACGCCGCCGGGCGCATCATCGACGTGACCACGAGCAAGGCGGGGGACCGCAAGGCGTGGCTCCACGAGCACCTGCGCGGGGCGCCGGTGAAGCTCGAGCCGGCGGCGGCCGACCTGCTGGCCGGCCACGTCGGCGAGGACCTCGGTCGCGTCGAGGGCCTGCTCGGCGCGCTGAGTGCCGCCTACGGCCAGGGCGCCCGCATCTCCGCCGAGGAGCTGGCGCCGTATCTCGGTGAAGCGGGCAACGTCCCGCGCTACGAGCTCACCGACGCCATCGACAAGGGCGACCCGGGGCGGGCGCTGCTGGTGCTCCACCGCATGCTCGATGCCGGCGGCCTCGTGCCCGTTCAGGTGCTGGCCACCCTGCACGGCCACTTCGCCAACATGCTGGCCCTCGACGGGGACGACGTCGGCGGCGAGCGCGATGCCGCGGCGCTGCTCGGCACCGCCCCGTTCGTGGCCAAGAAGGCGCTCGAGCAGTCGCGCCGGCTGGGGAGCGCCCGGATCGCCGAGGCGATCAACCTCATCGCCGCGGCGGACCTCGACGTGCGCGGGGCGAGCGGCCTCAACGCCGAGGTCGTGATCGAGATCCTGGTGGCCCGGCTCGCCCGCCAGACGCGTCCGGCCCGCCCGGCGCGCCAGCGCGCCCGCCGCTAGCGCGCGTCAGGGCAACGGGGACGAGAACCACCAGCGGTGGTTCTCCGGATCCCGGGCGCCGTACTCGCGTAACCCGTAGTCCTGGTCCGTCGGCTCGCTGTCGATCCGTGCCCCTGCGGCCTTGGCGCGGGCGTAGTGCGCGTCGACGTCGGGCACCACGACGGACAGGCCCCCGTACGAGGCGGTCGCCCCGCGCGGCGAGGCCATCTCGTGCTCGGCCGTCACCTGGTGCAACCAGATGGCGGCGTCCCCGTTGCGCACCTCGCCGTGCACGACCGTCCCGTCGTCGAGCCGGTGGAGGCCCCCCGACGTGAACCCGAACGTGCCGACGAGGTACTCGTGGGCCGCCTCGATGTCCTCGTAGACGAGCACGGGGATGACGGCGGCCCTGGTGGTGTCGTTGGTTGTCGTCATGACCTCACTCTGCGCGACCCGGAGCCCCGGCGTCTTGGACAAACCTGACCTCGGGGACGAGGGCGGCCGCCGCGGCATGGGCGCCGGGGGTCATCCCCGCCAGCGCGACGAAGTCGCGCGTGAGGTGGGACTGGTCGTAGTAGCCGGCCTCCGTCGCGACGTCGGCCAGGGTGCGGTCCCGCAGGGGCCGGGACAGCAGCGAGGCGGCGTGCTCGAAGCGGAGCAGGCGTGCGTAGGCCTTGGGGGCGATGCCCAACTGCCGCCGGAAGCCCTCCGTGACGTGCCGTCGGCTCCATCCCGTCGCGTCCATGAGCGGCTCCACGCGGGCCTGCCCGTTGGACGCAACCAGCTGCCGGCGCAGCCAGGCCACCTCCGGTGTGAGCGCGGGGACGGCGTCGGGGGCGCCCAGGGTCCGGTCGAGGAGCCCCAGCCGCCCCTCCCACGTCGGCGTCTCGGCCAACCGCTCGACCAGGCGCGCCCCACGCCCGCCCAGGGCCTCGTCGAGCGGCACCACCGCGTCGTTGAACGCGGCCGGCTCACCGAGCAGCGCCAGCGCGCCGGCAGGGGTCAGTTCCACCTGCACGCCCAGTTGGTGGCCGCCCACCCCGGTCATGCTCGAACGCGACTGATTGCCCACGACGAACGCGCCCAGGGTGCGGGCGGCGCTGCCCACCTCGCCGTCGAAGACCTCCATGGCGTCGCCGAAGCCCAGGATCAGGGCGACGCCGTGGCGGGCCACCTCCCGACGAAGGAAGCCCGACTCGGGCCACTCCTCGTAGCCGACGTAGTGGCGCACGACCCCTGCGCCCGACGCCCGCCCGGCGCGCTGTGCTGTCTCGTGGACGCCCCGCTCGGACAGCCGGCGGGTGAGGACGAGTCCGTCCGCCATCGCCCCCAGCTTCCCACGCGACCGGCGCCGGGCGAGCAGCCGGGTGCTGGACTCGGAACATGCTCGAGACACCAGAAGAACTCCAACGCCTCCAGGCCCTGCTCGACGCCTCCATGGACTCCGGCGGGCCGCACCTGCGCGGCATCATCGGCGACGAGCGGCGCCTCGCCGCGCGCGAACTGGTCGACCGGCTCGAGGGGATGCGCCTCCTCGTGCTGGCCACCGTCACCGCCGATGGGCGCCCGCTGGCCGGCCCGGTCGACGGCTACTTCCTCCACGGCACCTTCTGGTTCAGCTCGGGCCGCGACGCGGTCCGCATGCGGCACCTGCGTGCCCGCCCCGCCGTGAGCGCCACCCACCTGCCGGGGGAGGAGCTGGCCGTGACGGTGCACGGCAGGGCGGAGCTGTTCGCCCTCGACGACCCGGGGTTCGGCGAGCTGCGCCAGGCCATGCTCGACGAGTACCTGCCGAAGCAGGGGCCGTCCTTCGAGGCGTGGCTCGACGACGCGGACGCCGTGGGGGCCCGGATCGTGCCGGAGAAGATGTTCACCTTCCACCCGGCCGGGTAGCGCACGGGCCCGGCGGCCGCGGCACCGCGCCGTCGCGGTGAAGGGAGCCGCGGAGGGAAGGGGGGAGCGGGAGGGGAGCGGAAGACGAAGAGGAAGCGAGCGAAGCGACCCGGCGGGCTACTCGGCCGCCGCCTCGATGGCGGCGATCCGCCGCACCAGGCGCGACTTGTGGTTCGCCGCCGTGTTCTTGTGGATGACGCCCTTGGACGCGGCCTTGTCGATCCGCTTGACCGCCAGGCGCAGGACCTCGGCGCTGTCCTCGGACCCGGTCTCGGCGGCCGCCACGGCGCTCTTGGAGCGTGTGCGCAGCTCGGCGCGGACCGACTTGTTGCGCAGCCGGCGCTTCTCGTTCTGGCGGTTCCGCTTTATCTGGCTCTGGATGTTGGCCACGTGTCGATCCTCGGTTGCGTTCGAAAGGGGGCGGCGGCGGGCGCGTGGTCCACCGGTGCGGACGACAACTGTAGCAGGTGGTGGCCCGATTTCGGCAGCCGGCATCTCCGGCGGCCACCACCGAGTTCCCAGGCCAGGCGACCAGGGGCGACGACGTGGACCGGTACGATCGACTGACTGTGCCTCCCTCCGCAACCTCCACCGGACCCGTCGCGGTCGAGCGCATCCGCAACTTCTCCATCATCAGCCACGTCGACCACGGCAAGTCGACCCTGTCGGACCGCATTCTCGAGATCACCGGAGCCGTCGACCCCCGGCTCATGCGGGAGCAGTACCTCGACTCCATGGACATCGAGCGGGAGCGCGGCATCACCATCAAGGCCCAGAACGTGCGGGTCCACCACAACGGCCACATCCTCCACCTGATCGACACCCCGGGCCACGTCGACTTCGGCTACGAGGTCTCCCGCTCGCTGGCCGCCTGCGAGGGTGCCGTCCTCCTGGTGGACGCCTCGCAGGGGATCCAGGCCCAGACGCTGGCCAACTGCTACCAGGCCCTCGAGAACGACCTCGAGATCGTGCCGGT
>Ga0181538_10001388_pt1 | contig 27336 bp, 32 predicted proteins | sample PEATcosm2014_Bin_40_FD_119773 | JGI IMG/M metagenome (GOLD analysis project Ga0181538, IMG submission 119773) | Peatland microbial communities from MTU Mesocosm Facility, Houghton, MI, USA - PEATcosm2014_Bin23_30_metaG | ecosystem: Environmental > Terrestrial > Soil > Wetlands > Peat | place... | reverse complement strand
GCTGGACGAGCCGCTGCCGGAACTGGATGAACCACTGCCCGTGCTGGACGAGCCGCTGCCCGTGCTGGATGAGCCGCTGCCGGTGCTGGACGAGCCGCTGCCAGTGCTGGATGAGCCGCTGCCGGTGCTGGACGAGCCGCTGCCGGTGCTGGATGAACCGCTGCCGGTGCTGGTGCTGGACGAACCGCTGCCCGTGCTGGATGAGCCGGTGCCGGAACTGGAAGAACCAGTGCCGGTATTGGAGGAGCCGCTGCCGGTGCTGGTGCTGGACGAACCGCTGCCGGTGCTGGATGAGCCGATGCCAGTGCTGGATGAGCCGCTGCCAGTGCTAGATGAGGCGATGCCCCTGCTGGTTGAGCCGGTGCCTGAACTTGATGAACCGCTGCTGGACGATCCGGCGCCCGAACCGGATCCGGAATTGCTGGTGAGCGATGGGGGCGCGCCGTTGCCTTCGGTGAGTGTTTCATCAACTCGGATGCCGGGATCGACCTTGATCACGTCGCTTCGGGTTCCGGCGTTGATGACGAGCGATTGCACGCTGGACGTTGAGCAGGTGATGCCTACCCCATCGACGGAAGCGACGATGGAGCTTCCATTGTTGGCCAGGGTAATGTCAATAGTGTTAGCTTGTCCGGCGGTGCCGGTGCACACGAGCACGCCGTCCACGAGAGTGGGCGTCACGGTGAGCAGAAGCCTGGATTCCAAGGATTCCAGCCCGACAAAAACGGCGGCGGGGATGGCACGTCTTCGGCGGCGATTTTTCCCGCTGGCGCGTGGCATGACACCGGGCAAAAGATGGTTGAAAGAGGGGACGCGGAGTCCCCCGGTACGATTTTCACGTGCCATTTTTTCTCCTCAGGGAGAGTAAGACTGATTTTAGATCGAGAACAAACCCGGCTCAGCCCGAACCGATTCCCGAATCACTATTCACCAAATAGAACAATGCCGATTTGATCGCAAGTCGAAAACAAGCGAAAAATCAAAATTTTTTCTTCAGGTTAAGGCGGATATTTCTAGGGGATTCGCACCATTTGCCTATAGGGGAATTTCCGAGACAATTTAGTCAACGCGCCACGGTGGCGCCGATCGCCAAAGGAGAGCCGGATGGTTGAAATCCAAATCGCGTATCAGGGCAACTTGCGATGCAGCGCTCGCCACGTCGATTCCGGCGTGACGCTGCTGACCGATGCGCCCAAGGACAACATGGGCAACGGCGAATCGTTTTCGCCCACGGACCTGGTCGCCACCGCACTGGGCACGTGCATGCTGACGATCATGGGAATCGCGGCGCGGCGGATGGACGTGGATCTGTCCGGAGCGACGGCGGTGGTGACCAAGGAGATGTCGCAAGCGCCGATTCGCCGAATCGCCCGGCTGGCGGTGACGCTGCGCGTTCCGGCCCGGCTCACGGAGGAGCAGCGTCAAAAGCTCCAGAACGCCGCCATGACCTGCCCCGTTCACAAGAGCCTGCACCCCGACGTGCAGACCCCGATCAACTTTCAATGGGCCTGAGCGGCGCGCCGGCGGCGCTCGACGGCTTCGCGGCGCACGCGCTCGGCCAGGTAAAGCGCGATGGCGACGTTCAACAACATGGTGATGGCCTTGAAGCGGCTCGGCCGGTGAATCATCTCGTACACTTCAAACGGAATGAGTCCCGACGTCGTGATTACGGTCATCCATTCGGCCCAGTGCTTCATCAGCAGGAGGCCGATGCCTTCGACAAGAAACATCGCGGAATAAATCAGCAGCACGACCGCGAGGACCACAAGCTGCCGCTCGGTGACTGACTGGACTCTCTCGACCAGACGTTCAACGAAGAGATATCCCGGCGCGATGTGCAGGCGATGGGACCATGTCAGGATGACGTCGGCAATGTTCTTGTGAATGAGGTGGAAAACGGAGACGGCGGCGGCGATGAGGGCGACGCCCTTGAGGATTTTGAAGCCGCCGATCAGCCGCAGCAGCACCGCTCCCGGCCGGCGGGCTGGCGCGCGGGATGGTGGAGAATCGATCATCACCGGAGATTTATATCGGCGAACCGGGGTTATTGCCCGTGGAAGGAACGTTAAACCCGGCCGTTGACGGCTTGGCGGGCTTCGTCATAAATGCTCAGGCAGGCTTTGGCGGCGTCGTTCCAACTGAGCCGGCGGACCTCGAAGCTGCCGTGCTCGCGCAGCGTCGTTGCCAGCGGGGGATGTTTCAAGACCGCGATGATCTTGTTGGCCATCTCGTTGATGTCCCAGAAATCGACTTTCAGAGCATGGGTGAGGACTTCCGACACGCCGGACTGCTTGGAAATGATGACCGGCACGTCGTGGCTCATGGCCTCCAGCGGCGCGATTCCGAACGGCTCGGAGACGCTGGGCATGACGTACAGATCGGCCATCTTGAACACTTTTTCAACGTCGTTGCCGCGGAGGAAGCCGGTGAACAACACCTTGTGCCCGATTCCCATCCCGGCGGCCATTTCGATGGTCCGGCGGATCATGTCCCCCGACCCGGCCATGACGAACTTCACGTTGTCCATGACCTCCAGGACCTTCTTGGCCGCGGCGAGGAAATATTCCGGGCCCTTTTGCATGGTGATCCGGCCCAGGAACAGCACGATCTTCTCGTCCTTGTGGATGTTGTATTTCTCCACTTCCATCCCATTGCCGTTGGACTCGATCGCGTTGTAGACGACCTCCACCTTCGCCGGATCGATGCCGTAATGGTGGGTGATCAGGTTCTTGGTCAGATAGCTGACGGCGATGATTCGCATGGCGCTGTGCATTCCGCGTCGTTCGATCTCGTAGATGCGCTGATCGACGTGCAGGCCCGAGCGGTCGAATTCCGTGCTATGGACGTGAATGATGAGGGGGACTCCCTTGAGCCCGGCAACGGCCATGCCCGCGGGGAACGTCATCCAGTCATGAGCGTGAACGACGTCGATCGATTCCTGCCGGGCGATTTCCCCCGCCAGGGCGGCGTAACGCTGGATTTCGGAGAAGAGATCGCCGGTGTATTGTGAAGTGGCCGGCGAGGCGCCGATGAAACTCGCCATCGCTCCCGAAGGCTTCGGCGGCGGCGGCGCCTCGGGCGCCGGCAGCGGCGTCAGTTCCACCTGCGTGGCCTTCAAGGCACGCGTGCGGATGGCTTCCGTTTCTCTTTCCTTTTCGCGTTCGGCTGAATATTGGGCAGACGTCTGATACGGATTGACCATTTGCGCATCAACAGTACGGAAGCTCACGTTCTCGAATTCATCGAGGCGAAATTCGGTCGTTGGCGACGCCAGCGGCGAACCGGGACGCGGGCTGACCAGCCGAACGTGGGTGGAAAACGGGGTAGAAACCGGCCGCGGAAGCACGAACATGATGTCCGTACCCAATGCGCTCATGGCCTTGGTCAGACCATAGCAAGCGGTACCCAAACCACCACTGATGAAGGGCGGAAACTCCCAGCCGAGCATGAAAACGCGCATAAGACGCGAACACTTTCAGTTGAAAAAGGACTCATCCACACCAGTCAATATAACTGTGTGGAGCTTGTACGGGTCTGGCAACTTACCCGGCCGACAGGAGTTCGAAAATCGTTTTTCGAAGCGACAAACTAACCGGAACCAGGCATGCCTTCCGCAATTTTATTAAAATACTCGTGCCGGCGGACACTTTGGCCTAATTCTATTAGTACATCTATCGGGTGCGGAATGTCAACTATGGAGATATATCTAACCCAATTTACATAAACCGCAGCCGCGACATCCCAAGCCTCCGAAACCGCAAATTCAATACCGTTAGCACGATGGCCGGCGATCGACTTCGCCACGCAAAATCATAATACCGCGCAACACTATTTGGCAAAAGACAATACCAACAATATTCTAGGCGTCATTCCTCTGGCAATCCCCGAAATTGCAATAATTCTTTAGCGAGGGCAATTGCACAGAAGATGGGCATTGGCAATGCCCGCGCGCCTGCGGTATTTTGTCGCAGCCAGCATGCAAGAGGTTCCAGCCATATTCTCTCCGCGCATAGAGCCGGTGGTCGTGGGAGTCGGCGGGAGGATTCTGGCGATGGGAATTAGCTTCGCCTGCCTGGCCATCATGATCACCGCGGCCCGGCTCGCCCCAAGCCCGACCGGGATGGGGACTCACACCCAGCTCGGATTGGACCAGTGCCAGTTTGCCCTGCGGACCGGATTGCCCTGCCCGAGTTGCGGCATGACCACGAGCTTTTCGTGGCTCGCCCGGGGAAATCTTCCCGCCAGCTTCTATGTTCAGCCGATGGGAGCCGTGCTTGGCCTGCTCACCATCGTCACGTTCTGGGCTGGGTTGTACATCGCCGCGACGGGGCGGTCGGTGTATCGGTTGATCGCGCTTGGCCCAAGCCGATACTATGTTCCCGCGATTATGGCCCTGGCCGTGATCGCCTGGGCCTGGAAGATTTTCATCCATCTGCACGGAATCGATGGATGGCGCTTGTGAATTGTGGGGGTGAGCTGAGGAGCCGAACGATGTATTGCAATTGGTGGCAGCGCGGTTGGGTTGTTCCGCGGATCCTCTCGATCCTGGTGTTTGGGGCAATGTTGACGTGCGCGGGTTGCCAACTGGCGGGGGTGGCGGCGGCGAAGCTCCAAGGGGAAGAAGATATCTCGCCGGCCTATTCCGGGCTCAAGGGCCAGCGCGTCGCGATCATGGTCTGGGCCGATGAGGGCGTTGCCATGGATCATCCCAACATCCGCGCCGACGTCGCCGACGGCCTGCGGGGCAAGTTGCAGCAGTGCATTGACGCCGAACTTGACGACCTGAAAAACACGACGTTTCTGAGCACCGCCCAGGTCTTGCGCTTTCAAGACGCCCATCCCGAAGCCCAGGCGGATTCCGCCGAGCAGATCGCCTTGCGGTTCCCGGCCACCCGGCTTATCTACGTCGAGGTCGAAAGCTTGTCGCTCCACCCGAGCGATTCGCTCGATCTCTCGCGCGGTCAGGTCATGGCCGACGTGAAGGCCGTGGAGGTCGCCAACGGACGGGCGAAATTGGCTTATCAAATCGACAGCGTCGGCGGCGTCTATCCGAAACAGGCCCCGCCCGAAGGAATGCCCGGACTCAGCGACGAACTGGTCTACCACAAAACCATCGATTTGCTGACGAGCGAACTCGCCAAGCTGTTCATCACACACGAGGCGGACGTGCAATGATTGAAACCGTCTGTAAAACCGCGGCAAAAAGTTTGCGTCTTGTGATGCTGGCCGGCGCGCTCGGCGCCTTGGCCGCCTGCACGTTGGCCGGCGCCGTCGCCGACAAGGCCGTCACCCCGACCGTCAACGCCAAGTACGTCCCGAACAAAAAAGATTCGATGCTGGTTCTCGTGGAAAGCTATAACCTGTCGCTGGATTCGGGAATCGAATCACAGCACATGGCGTTGACCCTCGGCCGGTCGCTTCGAGACGACAAGATCGCAACCACCATCGATCCGCAGAATCTGGAGCGGCTGCGCGACGCCGATCCCGACCAATACCGCAAAATGTCCATTGCCGAGATCGGCCGGAGGGTGGGCGCCCGGCAGGTGCTTTACGTGCACATCTGGCGTGCCGAGATCGTCAAACCGCCGGGAGCCGGTCAGATGCGCGGCCACATCGAAGCCATCGTCAAGGTGGTGGATTCGGCCACGGGCGACACGCGCTGGCCCACCGACGCCTCCAGTGAAGCCGTGCAGATCACGACCGCGTGGATTCCCGACAGCTCCGGCACCACCGACGCCGACCTGCGAGCCAGGATGGCCGACCAAATGGCCCAGGATATCGGCAGACTTTTCCACGATTACCATCCCGATGAGGACGAGCCAACGCCCAAGATCAATTTGGATTGAACGGGCCTAACTTACTCAAAGCAAGATCTCACGCAGAGGCGCAAAGGCGCAGAGAAGCAAAAGAAATTTGTTTTTTTACCTCCCTCTCTGCGCCTCTGCGTGAGATCTTTCTTCAATGGATTTCAAATCGAATTATGTTGCGCGGCGGTTACGCGTGGCTGAGGGGGGCAAATCCATCGTCCTGCGCCCGGGGCCTCGGCTGCCCGGAATACAGATCGAAATAAAAATACATCAACTCTTTGCCGGCGACCATGCGGGTGTCGCCGTGGCGAAAGCCGAGCTTTTGGAACATTTCAACCGCCGCCGAGCGTTCCGTGAACGTGTCGAGTGCCACTTTCAGGCATTGGTTTTCACGGCAGAAGGTGATGGCGGTTTCCAGCAGGTGCGATCCGATCCCGCGGCGGCGGTGCTCCTGGGCGACTCGCAGCCGGCGCACCTGACCGACGCCCTGATCGTGATGCTGCACCCCGATCATGCCGACGATCTGCCCGCGAATCTCCGCTACCCAGAAGTGGTTGCCATCCGTGTGCATGTAAACCGCGTCGATATCATCGATGTCCAGGCCGGTGTCGTTCTCGGCAAGTTTTCCGCCCAGAAGTCCCTCGACATAGAGTTTCCGGCAGGCCGGCAGGTCCGCCGGCCGAAAGCTGCGGATGGTCCATGGAGGTGAGGATGCTTCCATGTCATGTCATTGTAGCACCGGCGCGCCGGCGAGTCAGCGAGAATAAAATGGGCGTGCGCAGAACCAGCGTGCGCGGCGGCCGGTTCGACCCATGCAACACTTAACGCTCAACTTTCAAGGGAATGCCAAAGAAAACCTGGAATTCGCCGTGTCTCCGCATGCGCCGACTCTTTACTTCAACGTTGAGCGTTGAGCGTTGAGTGTTGAGCGTTGCATTATTCCCAATTACCCTCGCCACTCCCCTGCGCGATGATCCCTGTCACGTGTGGACGGCCAAATGCCGAACGGTATCCGCTTTCAGATCGACCAGCGCCACGGTCTTCTTGGCAGTGCGATGAAGTGCGCCGGGATTGACGATCCGGAGCCGGCCGCGCCGCTGGTCGGCGGCGATGTGGGTGTGACCCAGGAAGAGATAGTCGTACGGGGGGTCGCGCTCGATGAGTCGCCGGAGCAGCCTGGGGTTGTCGCCATGGGTGACGGCGATTTGTTTTCCGGCCAGTCGCAACTCGGCGAAATCGCCGGCGCATTGGATGCCGATTTCTTTGGCGTATTCGACGAGCGAAGCGCGGTCGAAATCGCAGTTTCCCCAGACGAAAACGGACGGGATGCCGGCCAGGAGATCGAGGACGCGTTCCCCGCCGACGTCGCCGCAGTGAATCAGGAATTGCGCTCCGGCGGCGCGGAGCGTGGCGATGCCGGCGGCGGCGGCATCGGCGCGGTCGTGCGTGTCGCTGAGGATGCCCAGAACCGTGGCATCAGCCGATATGCCTGCCGAAAAGCCGGAGGATTCCATCCGCCAGAATGTACCATCCCAGGGCGAACGTGACGATGTACACGATCGTCGTGAAAAGCAGGTCGCTCAGGCGTTTGTTCAGCCAGCGGCCGATGACCGCGCCGGCAACGACCAGCGGCAGCAGGCGGAAAGTGAATGACAGTTGGGCATGCGCGAACTGGCCGCTGGCGTAATACGCCGGCAGCTTGGCGGTATTGAGGATGAAGAAATAGACGGCGCACGTCCCGACGTAGAGCTGGCGATCGAGCCGCAACGGAAGCAGATACATCGCGATGATCGGCCCGGCTGCGTGGGCCAGCGTGGAACTGACGGCCGCAAATGATCCGGTCAGATGGCTCCGCCACGGCTCAGGCATCAGACGCTGCTGAACGCCGCGGTAAATTCGCCACCAATGGATCGAGACCAGCAGGATGGATTCGCAGCCGATCTCGATGCGGATCAGCGCGCCGACGAGATCGGCCCGGGTGTGGATGAGCGCCAGAATCGCACCACCCAGAATCACCCCGGCCACCGTACCGGGCAAAAGCCGGCGAATCACCGCTCGGGCCTGAATGGAATCATCTGGAACAGAATTATCCCGGGGAGAGTCATTCCGGGGAGAATCATTCCGGGATTTCGGAAAGAACAGGTCGAAATACTGCCAGACCGCGATGAGGTCGCCGGCGATCAGCAGCGGCAGGAGCAGGCCCAGCGCCGCTTCCGAGCCGCAGCCGGGAATGTGTCCCATGGCGATGGCGGTCATGGGAACGATCATCAGTCCCACCCCCGAGCCGAAACCGCTCTTGGTCACGCCGATGAGCAGAATGGCCAGGAACACCACGAGCCACCAGAAAAACATGAATGTCCCCTTTATTTCCGGATGCGGCGGAAAACGAAGTGCTGCTCGAACTGACGTTCGCCCTGCTCAAACGTTAAATCCACCCGGATTTCGGTTCCATCATCCCATTGCCAGGAAGCACGATCCGCCTCGGAATCCGCGCCGGAATCGGGGATGGAAATGAATCCCGGGCGGTCGTAGGGAGCGATCTGCTCCGGCTGGCCGTGCGGCGCCGATTCCGCCGGCTCCGCCAGGGGCGGGAAAATTTCCTTGATCGACGAGCCCGCGGCAATCGTTTCGCCCCGAATCGGATGCGCGATTCCTTCGGGGTCCAGCACCTGGCTCTTGTCGCGGATCAGATCGATTGGACCATCCGTCGGATTCTCGATCCAGACGATCAGATGCCCCTCATCCGCGCGCATGCGGTATTGCAGCGGACTGTCGCTCAATCGAACGTCCTGGTCATTTCCCACGCGAATCGCCTGGCCCGATCCCGCCGGCGCAGCGTCGAATTCGGTCTGCGCGCAACCGGCCAGAAGAACGCTGAACATGATTGCAACCCTCATCGCCATTGCGGTAATCTTATGACCGATGGCCTCAGGTCGGAATATGCCCACCACCAGCCATTTTCCAACATGGCCATCGTTACCCTGAACAACATCGAGAAAACCTTCGGCCGGCGCGTCATCTTCGACAAGCTGGATTTCGCCATCGACCGCGGCGAACGCATCGGATTGATCGGCGACAACGGCAGCGGGAAGACCACGCTGCTGAAGGTCATTCTCGGCCAGATGCCGATCGACTTCGGATCGGCTGCGGTTGCCAAGGGCCTTCGCATCGGCCATCTCCCCCAGGACCCCGTTTTCGATCCGGCCAATACGGTGATCGACGAGGCGGAACTGGCGTTCGCGGCGTTGCACTCACTCTCCCACGACCTGCGCGACATCGAACATCAGATGGCCCATCTCACCGGCGACGAACTCGACAAGCTGCTGCACAAGTATCAACACGTCCAGCACGAATTTGAGTTGGCCGGTGGATACGCCTGGCAGCACCGGCTGGAAGCGACGCTCCTCGGAGTTGGACTTGAGCGAAACACCTGGGAGCAAAACGTCGGCACGCTCTCCGGCGGCCAGCGCTCGCGGCTGGCGCTGGCCAAGCTCCTCACCAGCCCCGGCGACGTGCTCCTCCTCGACGAGCCGACCAATCATCTCGATCTGACCGCCATCGCCTGGCTCGAGGAATATCTCGCCGATTTCAGCGGCGCCGTTCTCATCATCAGCCACGACCGCTATTTGCTCGACCGCCTGGCCACGCGGATCGCCTGGCTGACCGAGGCCAAGGTGAAAAGTTATCCGGGAAATTACTCCGCGTTCGTGGCCCAGCGCCAATTGCAGGAACTGACCCAGCAGCGCGCCTACGATGAGCAGCGAGCGGACATCGAGAAGCAGGCGGAATTTATCCGGCGATTCGGCGCCGGCCAGCGCGCCCGCGAGGCCAAGGGCCGCGAAAAAAGGCTCAACCGGCTTCTGCGCAGCGACGCGATGATCCAAAACGTCGCCGCCACCCGCAGGATTCGCGTCTCCATTTCCACCGATCAACGCGCCGGCGACCGGGTGCTGAGCGTCAGGGAGCTGGCAAAATCCTACGAGCAAAGGCCGCTCTGGAAGAATTTCGCCCTGGAAGTCCGCCGCGCCGAACGCATCGGCATCATCGGTCCCAACGGTTCGGGGAAAACCACGCTTCTGGAAGTTCTCCTCGGCCGCCGCGACGCGGATGAAGGCGAAATCCGGTGGGGCGCCAACCTCAACGTCGGATATTACGATCAGCGCCTCGACGATTTCGATCCCAACAACACCGTGGCCGAGGAAGTCCGCGGCGACCGCCGGATTTCACCCGGCGATCTGCGCGCCGTGCTGGCGCTGATGCTCTTCCGCGGCGACGACGTGGACAAGCCGATGCGCAATCTCAGCGGCGGCGAGCGGGCGCGCGTGGCCATGGCCCAATTGCTGGTGGATCGTCCCAACGTTCTTGTCCTGGACGAGCCGACGAATCATCTCGATATTCAATCGTGCGAGGCGTTGGAGACCGCCCTGGCCGATTTCGCCGGGACGATCCTCTGCGTCAGCCACGACCGGTATTTCCTGGACAAGATCGTGTCGCGGCTGCTGATTTTGAATCCGCCGGAGATTCAGGATTTTTCCGGCAACTACACCGCCTGGTCCAAGCGCCAAGCCGAGCGGGCCGCCGAGGCGAAAGAGGCGAAGGAATCGAAGAAAGTAAAGGCGTCGAAATCGCGTCCAGCGATCGCTACGAAGAAGAAGCCGGACAATCCCTGGAGCCGGCCGTTCGGCCGGCTGTCGGTCGAGGATTTGGAGCGGCAAATCACGGAGACGGAAATTGCGATTTCCGAATTCCAGGATCGTTTCGCCGACGCCGAGCTGGCGCGGGACGTTCAGCGGAGGAGGAAGCTGAACGACGATTACGCCGCCCTGGGCAAAAAGCTAAAGCAGTTGGAGCAGGAGTATTTCGCGAGGAGCGGAGATTGATCCGCCAAGAGAATTGGACCACGGATAACGCGGATTGACACGGATAGGATTTGAATTCATCCGCGATATCCGCGCAATCCGCGGTTCAATTGCATTTCTTACCGGGACCAGAATGACGGAGTTCGCTTTAGTGCTCATGCCCGGCCTTGATGGCAGCGGCGTGATGTTTCGTCCACTTGTCGCGGAACTTCCGCCGCAGATTCGGCCAATCGTGTTGTCCTATCCGCAGGACAAAATGCTCGGATATCATGATTTGCTTCCGCTTGTTCTCGCGGCCCTTCCGAAGAATCTACCGTTCATCCTACTCGGCGAATCGTTCGCCGGCCCGCTGGCGCTGATGGCGGCGGCAACCCGCCCGATAAACCTTCGCGGCGTGATTCTTTGCGCAACCTTCGTACGCAACCCCGCATGGCTGCGGGTAGCCTGGCTCCGCCATTTCGCCCATCCCCTGGCCTTCCGCCTCTTTCCCGCATTGAAACGCATCAAGGCAACGCTTGGAGGATACTCAACCCCCGAGCTTGCATTGCTGGAAGCCGAAGCCCTCTCGGATGTTCGGCCCGAGGTGCTCGCCCATCGCGTTCGCGCGGCGATGCGGGTCAACGTGCTGCCCGAACTAATTTCCTGCCCCGTGCCCATTCTTTATATTCGTGGCGATTACGATCAGGTCGTGCCCAAACATAATCTGACGGAAATTGTCGCCGCCCGTCCCTCCGTACAGGTCGCGCACATTCCGTCGCCGCATCTCGTTCTTCAAACCGAACCCGCCGCCGCGGCGGACGCGATATCAAAATTCATTGCGAAGATCCCCTGATCCGTGAAACGCGCTCATAGGTCCTTGTTGAACGGCAATTTCGTTGTATAATTTAATTCGTGATCTTCGCGTGGGACGAAACGAACCGCGGCCACATTGCGAGACACGGTGTGACGCCCACGGAGGCGCGGTTTGTCGTTGAGAATGCCACGTCACCGTTCCCACAGGAATTGGGGGACGGCAAGCGGCGCGTTTGGGGACCGACCATCGCGGGCCGGTTGCTGCAAGTCATTTATGTGCTGAAGAAACAGGACGATGTTGCGTTTGAGTCGATTGACCCGCTCGATTGGGCGGAGCTGCAAGGTATTCCGGGCGCGAAAATCGCCCGCGTGATTCATGCGATGGAACTGACCATCGAAATGAAACGGCAGTTGCGCCGACGCAGGAGATAAACCATGAAAACCAAGTCAGCCACCGGCGCTCGCCGCGCCAAAGTGAATACGACTCCCGATGAGCGCGACTTTGGCGGCCTGGACGTCTGGGCACGGAATCTGAAGTTGGAGGACGGTCGACCGCTCACCGCCGCCGAGCGTCGCGAAGAAGCTCTTGCCCGGAACGTAGGCCGGCCGCGTAAGCCTGACTCAGCCAAAGCCAAGCGCGTCATGATCAGCATGACGCCCAGTTTGATCAAGGCCGCAGACATCTACGCAAAGCGGACGGGCCGTACGCTATCCGGGCTGATCGCCGAAAGCCTCGTGGAGAAGATCAGATGCAAAGCATCATAGGCAATGGCTACGAGGAAATGCGGCACCGATTGCGCATCAGGTAAGTAATATGTCCCAAGAAACCGCCATGATGATCAAAGTCACCAACGTCAAGGCATTGGACAATTACCAGTTGGAGCTTTCATTCAACACCGGCAAAAGGCGCGTGTTTGACGTCGGCCCTTACCTGAACAAGGGCATTTTTACCGAGCTTCGCGATCTATCCTATTTCCGATCCGTTCGGCTGGCCTTCGGGAGCATTGCCTGGCCCAACGAACAGGACTTCGGCCCCGAATCGCTGTACGTTGAGTCGCGCCCGGGGTCAGAGAGGAGTTGAAATGAACCGGGCAGAGACAACCATTATCTTCCTCCGAATCGGGTGGATGAGCCGCTATGAGGGCCTTGCCACCAATGACAGCATTAAGGGAGGAGGCGCGTTCGTCAAAAGTCATGGTTATGGCCATGAGATCTTCAACTTCAAGCCCGTGGCGGGTCGCGTTTTCGGCTATGTACAGCCTCGGGGCACCGGCTTCAATGGACAGGTTGGGCCAGGTATCAACATTCAGCGGATCGGTGCCGCATCGGGCGAAGAATCAATCGGCGGGGCGCTTGCAGTTTGGGTTGCGACGTCGCCGCATGGTGGAAGCTTCATCGTGGGCTGGTATAGAAATGCAACAATCTACAGCCGGTGGCAACCATCGCCGTCTGGTGGGCATCGTATGCATAATGGCGAGGAATTTGGCTTTTATGTCACGGCTGCGGAAGAGGAGGCTACATTGCTTCCAGAGGATGAACGAGTGTTTCCAGTTCCCAGAGGTAAGGGCGGAATGGGGCAGTCTAATGTCTGGTATGCCGACGGCGAGCATGGGGATTTTCGGGCGAAGGTAATCAATTACACACGAACCCGGCAGCTTTCTCCGACAGTCTTTAAACCACGTTCGGGAAGCCCGCGCCAGGGGAATCTGTTCCTACGATTAAAGGTTGAACGGGCTGCGGTTGCAGCCGCAACGGAGTATTACACGTCACTCGGGTATGAAGTGCATTCAGTGGAAGGGGACAATGTTGGCTGGGACTTGAATGCAATCCACCCTTCGATGCGATCGAGGTTGAAGCTAGAGATTAAAGGGCTGTCAGGTAACCAGTTGGCGATTGACCTGACCCCGAATGAGTACGCGAAAATGAAAGCCGAGCGCGCGTCATATCGACTTTGCGTCGTAAATGAGGCGCTGACGGCGCCGATGCTCTGCATTTTCGCTTATTCGGATGAATCTCAGCGGTGGGAGGATCAAAAGGGGCGGACATTGAACATAAATGAAATCGTTGCCGCGCGATGTACAGCATAGGTGGGCAATAACTGCTACATCTACTGGCAAAGCCGATCTCTGGGTGAGTATGGCACGCCCGTGCATGGAGGAAGAAAGTTTAGCCGCCGGGCTTGCCCGGCGTTTGGAATCGCGATCGCCGCTCGATTTCCGGGCGAACGCGCCGCACAAGTGCGGCGGCTAAAATGGTTTCTCCAGCATCCCCGGCAATTGGCTGGCGATGGCGGCCAGGATGATCAGCCCCGCGCCGATGAATCCGCGGAATGCGAGACGTTCGCCGAGGATGATGAAGCCAAGAATTGCCGCGAAGACGGGTTCGAGGGTGAAGATCACGGCGGCTTGCGGGGCGGGAACGACACGCTGGGCGACGGTTTGCAGCCAGGTCGTGGCGGCGGTGGCGGCGACGCCGAGATAGATCAAGGATGGCCAGTGAAATTCGGTCACCACTGGCCGGGACGCGGCGGTCCATACTCCGCAGAAGATGGCGACGGGAACGATTTGGGCCATGGCCAGGGGAAGGGGCGGGAATTTGGCGGCGATGGATTCGAGGCGGAAGATGTACATGGCCCAGGTGACGGCGGTGCCGAGGGACCAGAGATCGCCGATGTTCGGGCCGCGGCCGTCGCCGCATAGAAGGCCGCAGCCGATCAGTGCGGTGATGGCGGCGGCCCATACGATCGGGCGGACGCGATGGCCGAAGATCGCCGCCAGGATCGGCACGAAGATCACGTTCATGGCCATGATGAAGGCGCAGCGGTTGACGGTGGTGTAGCGCAGGGCGATGGTTTGGGCGGCGAATCCCGCGAAGAGCCAGACGGCCATTTCCAGGCCGCATCGCCAGGTTTGCCGGTGGAAGCGTAGGAAGGGCGACAGGGCGACGGCGGCGATTACGAACCGCGCCAGGTTGATCGGGGCGGCGGGGATATCCGGAATGATTTGCTTGATGACGACGAAGCTGGAGCCCCAGAATGCCGTGACCAGCACGAGGATGGCCGCGCCGGATAATGGGGAAAGTCGGCGGGGGGAAGGCATCGGGGTGTGACTCCTAATTGTGGCGGCCAGTGAAAAACTGCCGATTGCCGATTGCCAATTGCCGATTGGAAGAGGGGAGTCCACCGCTATTTCTTCTTTCAATCGGCAATTGGCAATTGGCAATCGGCAATTCCGGGACTTTTGCGACAGAGCCGAGCATCACACCCATCCATCATTCATCTACCGAAAAACCCTGGCGCTGATACTCGCTGAGTTTGTATTGCAAGGTCCGGCGGCTGATGCCCAGTTCCAGGGCGGTGGCGGTGCGGTTGCCGTCGTTGCGGCGAAGGGCCGAGATGATGTGTTCGCGCTCCACGTCTTCGAGGGTTTGCGCGGGCTCGTCCGGCTCCGGCTCATGGGCGGGCGGCTCGATGGGTTGGGGCAACGGGCGCACCAGGCGGAGGGTTGCGCGGTGGAGCGATTTTTCAAGCTCGCCCAGCGGGCAGGGTTTTTCCAGAAAATCGACGACGTCCAGGCGGATGGCGGCGCGGGCGGATTCCAGGTTGCCGAAGCCGGTCAGGACGATTACCTGATGCTCGGGTTGGATGGCGCGAAGTTTTTCGAACAACTCGATGCCGCTGATTCCGGGCAGGTTCAGGTCCACGATGGAGATGTCGAATTTGGAAGTCTGCATGAGTCGCAAGGCTTCCTCGGCGGATCGTGCGCCGGCGACCTGGAACCCCCAGGAAGCGATGGCGCGGGTGAGCACGTCGCGAAGCCGGCCTTCATCATCGACGATCAGGACGCGCACGTCGGAGGGCGTCGGTGGTTTGGGAAGATTCATTGATCCAGCTCCTCATCCACGTCGAAGGACGCGACGGGAAGAATGACGGTGAAGCGGCTTCCGCGGCCGGGTCCGTCGCTGTGTGCGCGGATTTCTCCGCCATGGCGCAGGACGATGGCATGGGCGATGCTGAGTCCCAGCCCGGTGCCGCGTCGGGTTTGCGTATCCGCCGTAGTTGTTGCTTCCGCTTTGCCGCGCGAATCCGTATAGAACGGTTCGAATATCTGGTCGAGCACCGCATCGGGCATTCCGCGTCCGGAGTCGGTGACGCTTAGTTCGACCTCTTTCCGGTCGGCCGCGATGTTAACGCGCACCGATCCGCCGGCCGTCGTGGCTTCCAACGCGTTGAATATCAGGTTGAGCACCACCTGCTTGATCTCATCGCTGCGGCCGCGGATGCGGTCGTCGATGCCATTGGCTGGGGTGACGGTGAGGATGCGGTCGTGATATTCCGGCATCGCCGAGACGGATGCCACCACCTCGCGCACCAGGCTGCCGAGTGAAAAGATCGACGGCGCCTCCGTCGGTCCGCGGCCGAGGGTCAGCAGTTTCTCGACGATGCGCTTGCAGCGGAAGGCCTCTTCGCAAATCACCTGGAGTGACCGGGCGGATTCGTCCTGGGCGGTTTCATCGCCGCGCTCGATGGCGCCCAGCGACAGCTCGGCATGAGCGGTCATGATGCTCAGGGGATTGTTGATCTCATGCGCCACGCCGGCGGCCAGCAGGCCCACGCTGGCCAGCCGCTCGTTGCGGACAAGCTGGCGGCTCTTGGCTTCCACCTTCTGCTGGAGGTTGTGATAGAGGTCTTCCAACCGAGCGGCCATGCGGTTGAAGTTGATCGCCAGCTCCGCGAACTCGCGGGTTCCCTGGGTATCGACCCGGCCGTTGAATCGCCCGGAGGCGATGCGCTCTACCGCCAGCTTCATCCGTGCCAGCGGCCAGAGGATCGAGCGGTATTGCGCGATCCCAATCACCATGGCGATCAGCGCCACTCCCGCCAGCAGTCCGCTGATGCCATACATCAGCAGCCTGAGATGGTAGTTGGCGTGATCGTAAGCGGATTGGATGGCGTCGCGGCTCTCCTTGTCGAGATCGAACATGGGATTGAGCGCCGCGTCGAGGTTGGCGGGGCGGGCATCGGTGGCATCGAGATCGGCATTGGCGACGGCGGCGAGGGAGGCGCGGACCCGCTGTTCCAGCGCTCCGTCCAGCGACGGGGCGTCCGGGGGGAATTGCTTGTTAAAGAAATCCAGGCCGGAGACCAGTTCCAGATGAGCGCTGTTTCGATCGGGATACGCCGTGCTGAGATAAAGTTTCGCCGCCGCGACGTGAGTGCCCACCTGGCTCAGGTTCCGAAGCCGTTGATAGCCGACAAGTGCGGCATTGAAATCGGACTGCATGGCATTGATCTGCCAGATCGACGCCACTCCCGCCGCCAACAGGCTCACGACGAGCGTGGAAATCTGGTAAGCAAGTTTTCGCCGCAACGTCATCATGGCGATATATCATCGCATAAAACGGTGGCATGGGCATCCTGCCCATGCTGACGATGCTAAACGGGGAAGGACTGGCCGCTACCGACCTCGCGCAAATTTTTCCCTTCGGGCGTCGCCCTAATCCCAACGATGCGATAAGCTTAAGTGTCTGTCAAAATGGGAGGTTCTGCATGAGACGGTTGGTGATTCTGCTGGCGATGGTCGCAATGCTCTGCCAATTGCGCATAGCGGCGGCCGATGCGGACAATCCGCCTCAGCTTGCCCAGGCGACCGCCGACAAGGCCCTGGCATACCTGAAATCTCAGCAGAAGCCGGATTTCGGCTGGCAGGACGAGGCCGATCCGCCCGGCATCACCGCGCTGGTTCTCCGGGCATTCATCTCCGACGACCAATATGATGCCGGCCAGCCGTTTCTCGAAAAGGGATACGAGAAGCTCTTGTCCTATCAGGTGGACGCCGGGGGAATCTATAAAGATACGCTGGCGTGCTACAACACCGCCATCGCCGTCAGCGCGCTGGCCGAATCCAAGAAGGACGCCTATCGCGCCGCGATGCTCAAGGCGCTGGATTACCTGCGCACTCTGCAATGGTCGGACAAGATTTCCGGCGTGCCGGAGCAACTGCGGACGCAGGGCAATCAGGACGTGAAAACCGGCGGCTTCGGATACGGCAAAGGCTCGCGCCCGGATTTGAGCAATACGCAGATGGCGATGGATGCGTTGCACGATGCCGGCCTGAAACCGGACGATCCCGCCTTCGCCGCCGCGCTCCAGTTCGTCAGCCGATGCCAGAACTTCTCCGAAACCAACAACCAGCCCTGGGCCGGCGACGATGGGGGATTTATCTACACTCCGGCCAACGGCGGCAGTTCGCCGGCCGGGGAATTCGTCGGCATCGGCTCAAGACGCATGCTCCGCAGCTACGGCTCGATGACCTACGCGGGGCTGAAGAGCATGATCTACGCCGGGCTGTCGCACGATGATCCCCGCGTCAAGGCCGCGTGGGATTGGATCAGCAAGAATTTCACGGTGGACGCAAACCCCGGCATGGAAGCGCTCGGCCCGGAAAACGCCCAGGGCGGTTTATATTACTATTTCTACACCATGGCCAGGGCGCTGGGCGCCTACGGCCAGCCGGTGATCGTCGATCCCCAGGGCGGCCGGCACGATTGGCGATTGGCGTTGATCCGGAAATTGGCGACACTTCAGCGGCCGGACGGCAGCTTCGTCGGTCAGCGCAAATGGATGGAGGACAATCCTGTCCTGGTGACCGCTTACACCGTGATGGTGCTCGAGACGGCCAAAAAGGATTTGGCCGCCAATCCGGCGAAATGAATCTCGGGCGGACAAACATCGAAGGAGCGTTTCGTGGACAAATTCATCATTCCGAACTTTCACGTGATCCTGATCCACTTCCCCATGGGGTTGCTTTTGATCGGCGTGACGATCGAGTTGTTCAGCTTTTTGTGGCGGCGCAGCTCCTTCCGCCAGGCGGGACGGTGGATGATTCTGCTCGGCACGCTCATGGCCGTGCCGGCGCTGACCAGCGGCCTGTATGCCCTGCGCGACGTCGTGGGGCACGGCGCCGACTTGGATTCATGGTCGGAATTCAAGGCGGCCAGCAACTTCAATGCGCACGATTGGCAATTCGTGCGCTATCACGTCGTCCTGAACTCCGTGGCCACGGGGTTGGCTCTTTTCGCCACGGTGATGTGGCTCGGCGCCAGCGATACCTGGCGGAAAATTCTCCGCATCCCGGCGCTGCTGATGCTCGTCGTGGCGGTTGGCCTGATGGTCGACGGCGGTTGGCACGGGGGGGAGATGGTCTATCGGCTCGGATTTGCCGTTCAGGGAAAGCTGAACGTGCTGCCCGATACACCGGACCGGCCGCAGGATTTGCAGGACAAAATCGAGTTCTACGCGCCCGAGGGGGAAGTGCATCTGCTGATGGCGGGTTTTGTGTTCGCATTGGCGGCGGCGGCGCTGGGGCTGTCGATCCGCCGCGCCGTCACCGCCGACACCGTCATCGTGCAGCGGATTCCGCGGACGAACGTTGCCGCCTCCGGCGGGCGCGAAGACACCATCAAGCCTATCTCACTGCTCCAGGCCCTGAACGACCCCGGTGATGAGATTCCCGTCGGACCGCGGGTTCCGGCGGCACGGTTCTGGGTCCTGGCGGCGCTGGTGGCGATCGCCGCGATCGCCAGCGGATTGTGGTTCGGCGACTATCTCGCCCCCTGGCCAAGGATCATCGACCGCGCCCACGTCCAGCGGGCCATCCAGCACATCCAGGATTCCAAAAATGCCCGCGAAGGACTCCATATCGTTTTCGGCGCCTCCATTGTCGTGCTGAGCGTCTTGCTGGCCCTGCTGACGCGCTTCGCCCCCAAGAGCCGGGTCTTCCTGTCCGGCTTCGCGTTTTTGCTGGTGTTGGTGATGGCCGTGCAAATCTGGCTCGGCGTGTTGCTCACGTTCGATGGCGGACGCGGCCCGCTGGCGAGGTTCAAGACCGATGCCGAAGCCAACGCCCCGGAACAGGAAACTCCGTCGCCCGCAACGGCGCCAAGCGTCTCCCCGCCGCCGGCGACGCAGCCGATTGCGCTCGGACAGTAGCTAGTTTTCGATCGGCTCAACCTTATCCACGTCGATGTGATAGATGCTCTTGATGACCCCGCTCTGGGAGTCTTTACGGATGAACGTGTGAATCGTGCCCCAGACTTTCACGGGAACGGGGTAATAGTAGACGTGCTTCCCCTTGACGACATTGCCGTCAACGAAGTGCTGCGCCAGCGGGGGGCCGTTGAAGCAGCACTTGGTCTTGGAATAGACGAGTTGGAAGTAATCGAGCCTGGCGCTGTCGCCAGCGTATTGCTGCGCCCACATCTCGCCCATCGCCATGACCTTCTGCCCCTCCAGGGCTCGCCACTTGGACGGAATGTCCTGCATCGTGGCGTTCATCTGGTCCATGTCGAACGTGCTCATGGCTTTCAGATCGACTTCCTTGTACGCGCCGTAATCGTGAATGCCTCCGCTGAGAAACTCGTTGAGCCACCAGAAAAACAGCAGCAGGATCGGTACAACGATCGCGGAAACGAATACCAGGATTCGCCAGTTCAGGCGCTGCGACCAGGTGACTTTCTCGCGCGGCAGAGGCCGCGGCTGATAGGACAATCCGCTCGGACTTACGGATGGCGGGGTGGCGGTGCTCATCGACGACGTTCCACTGTTCTACCGTTTACTGCGGGGCGGCGCGGACGCTGCTCGCGTCCATCTGAAAAATGCTCACGATAAATCCGCTGTCCCGAACCTCTTTGACGTGAAGCGTTCCCTCCACAACCAGTTCATCGGGGAAATAACTCATCGCCTTCGACTTGGGACAATGCACGATGATTGTATGCTGAATCTGCGGCGGCTGGCCAAAACAACAGGCGAACAGGCTGGGAACCAGGGCGAATTCGGAAATGCTTTCCGCCTGATCCAGCGGGATCATGTAGCCCATGGTTTTGAAATGACAGCCATCGAGCCGAAGAACGTCACTGGGGATGTTCCCACCGGCGGTGGCGTCATAGTCGAAATTCCCAAGCTCCTTGATAGGCATCTCGACGGTGTCACCGGAGGTGGGGGCGGGGTGGACGTGGCGCGGCCCGCCATCCACCAGGACGGCCACCGACTGCGTCGGCGTCGAGACCACCGGTTTGGCGGCGGGGTTGAGCATCTGGTGCCGGCAAACACGGATTTGCTCCAGCACCGGCCCAAGCTGGTCCGGCTGATCCGCCAGCATCTCCGAAACCTTCTGCAACAGCGGCAGCGCCGCCGCATAGTCGCTGCGGCCCATGTCCTCGTTGGCCTGAAGCTGCAATTCGTTTGCCAGCGTCGCGTTGGACGGCTGCGAAGTCGGCGAAGCATCCGCCCAGACCCGGGCGGATAATCCGACCACCAGCAATAATATGACTGCCGCAATCTTTTTCATCGCCATCCCCTTACATCACGTCCATGTATGCCGGAGGTTTCATCCAAGCATAGCATCAAAATTGCGGAGAGTCATTGCTCGGGGGTCCCATTTGGCGAAGACCCGGCTGGCACCGGCATAAGTTCCGATTTGAGCGCCAGATAATACAGTTGCCCCTCCTGCAATTCGTGTCCGGCCATTCCCTCGGCGGTTGGTCCGATACCCATGTAGATATCGCACCGTCCGCTGGCGCGGATGGCCCCGCCGGTGTCCTGATCCAGCAGGAATCCATCAAACGGCCGCGTCCCCACGCCGGGATAGTAGGGGATCGACGTCACAACGAAAGCCGGCATCGCGCGGGGGTAGATGTCTTTCTGCTCCTTGTCCGTTGCGATCGTGGCAAACGGGGTCACCCGAACGTTCAGGCTGCCGAACGGACCGCCCGGGCGCTCGGTGAAGAAAACGTACCGCTCGTCCAGCGGTAGATATTTGTCCATCATCTCCGGGTGCGCGGCGAAATACGCCGTCAGGCCGCGCAGGCTGAGCTGGTCTTGGGGAATCACCCCATCGGCGACCATTCGCCGGCCCGGGCTGGTATAGGCATACCCATTGGTCCCGGCGAATCCGATTTCGTAAGTCTGTCCGTTGTCAACCAAGTGAAGCCGGGCCGATCCCTGAATCGTCACGACGTACGCTTCCCACCGGCTCCTGAGCCAGACCAGCTCGTCGCCGGCCAGCTTGTGTCCCGTCTCGATTTCGCCGCGCGTGTAATACGGCACGATCCGGCCATCGGGCGTTCTCCGACCCTGAACCTGCCCCGACATCGCATCCCGAACCAAATCCGCCGGCAACTTGTACAGCGGCCACTGAAACTGGGCCGATGGCTTCAGGCTGGCATCGTAAATCGGCGTGCAATAGCCGGTGAACAGCACCGTATCGGTATATCCCGATCCATCCGGCAACGGGGCGCCATAGCTTTTATACACGTCGAAATTCGCGCGAATCTGCTGGTTGAACCACGTCGGATCCCATCGGCCCATGGCGATCGATTGGGTGCAGACATCGTGCAGCCGATGCAGCGTCGCCACGGCCCGCTCGTGATCGATGTCCAGATACGGGAAATAGGTCCGGCTGCTCGGGGCCGACAGATATTTCAGGCTGTTGTCGATGGACCGGCTCAGGCGAACGGGATCGACCTGCTGCGCCCCGAAATCCGGGTATTCGCTCGGATCGATTTTCCGCAGCGCCACCATCCCCTCCGGCAGCGGCTTGCGGAAATCAATTTGCCTGGGAGCGGGCTGCGGAGCTTCCTGTTTGCAGCCGATGAAGGCGATGGCGCCGAATAGAATGAAAAGCCCGAAGAGATTTCGAAAGGACATGTTGATCCTCCATGATCGAGACCAGATTTGCCGGGAGGGAGTCATCCCCGCTCACGGCCCTCACGGACGGCGCGAACGATTTCATCCGCCGTCAGGGGCGGATTCAAGTCCACCTTTCCCACGTCCAGCGGCGAACGGTTGGCCGGTCGAACGATGAATTCCTGGCCATCAACGCCCTTGATCCGCACCTCACCCTGAACACGAGCCTGCTCCAGCAGCTTCGACAATTGCTTCTCCGCTTCGGCCGTGGAAAAAGTAGTCATGGTTTTATCTCGCGAACAGGGACCTTCGCCGTCCTCGCGGGCTTTCATAATATCCCCGATTCGCGTTCACGTCACGCTGGCCCTGTTCAGGGTCGAAGGTCAGTCCGAGGGTATTTCTTTTTTCGACGGAACCATCCCGCATTCCGGGCATCGGTCGGGCGTGGCGCGGAGGTCGTAACCGCAGGTGAAACAGCAGCCACTCATCTGTCGAAAATACGGCCGGGCGCGGGATATGCGTAAAGGGGCCAACAGAATTAGCCAAATCAAATCCGCCGCCGCCGAAGGTCCAAAACGCAGATACCATGGGACTTGCCGAAAATGATTCAAGATGTCTACTAAACTCGGCACGGAGTTGATTACGCCGAAGACGATGATCCAGGCAATCCAGGCTGATGTCAGATGTTTCCCTGCTTGTATCATTCTCCACTCGCGCTCGGTCTTATCGAGGCCCTTCAATTCGGGCACGGATTTGAGCCGCCAATACAATGCCATTTAATGTCGTCCTGCCGGGGTCATGGACAATTCTACCGCGCACCAGTCGATCAGCGTCAATAAGTCCTCGATCTTCCAAACCTGATAGGCCAGCCCCGCCATCATCGCGCATTTTTCCGCCGTTGGACGGTTGTGGGGAAAGGGAAAAGGGTGGGCAGGGGTATGTGCCCAAATATCCGGGAAATGAGAATCGGCCGGAGGACCGGCCGGCTCTATTTCGAAGCCGAGCCGGCCGGTCCTCCGGCCGGTCTTCGGCAACCGAAAGTTCGGGCACACCAGGGTGCGTGCCAATCAACCTGCAAATGCAAGACCTATGCGACGCCGAATGGATTGACAACTCTCACACCCGCGTGCGTGAAGTCCCGCTCGTTGCGCGTGACAACCGTCAAGCCATGAACCAGCGCCGTCGCGGCGATCAAACTATCTTTGATCGGCATCGACTTACCCGAACCGCGAAGATCCGCCAATAGTTTGGCCCAGCGCAAGCCCGTGGCGGCCTGCCATGACAAACAATGGATTTTCTCAACCCCTTCGGCAAACCATCGCTCCAATTGCTTTCGCCGCGCACCAGCCGCCACAAGATGAATGCCGAAGCGAATCTCACCCAGAACAATGGGATCCACGACGATCTGTCGTTCATGCGCACGAAGCCAATCGATCACCCTCCCCACGGGTTGGGGTTTGGTAGCTTCGCTCAGGACGTTGGCATCGACGAGGTAATTCAAAGTGTGTCAGTCGCTTCAGATTGGATCGGCACGAAGTATCCCTTTGCAGGGCAGGCAAGCAGCCAATCGACCATGCCCTGATTGGGCGGCGGTTCCTGTCTCAACAAGCGGTATTCGCCGCGATCGATCCGCTTGACCTCGAACTGCTCGCCCGGCCTGATGCCGTCCCTCTGCCTGATTTCCGCGGGCAATACGATCTGGCCCTTGCTGGAAACTCTCGTCTTCATGATGGAGAGTAAGATAGTATCTTACACGGGTGCTTGTCAAATCCCAAAAAAGGCTTGGCCAGACCGGTTGGCAAACATGATCGTTCAGCTCCTCCCGCATTGCATTTGCATTGATGTCGGATTTGACATATACTTCGATATGTGGATATGAAGCAATCCAAACGAAAAAAGCTGGAAAGAGCGGGATTCAAAGTTGCCTCCGTGCGGGAGTTTCTAAAGCTCACCGATGAGGAGGCGGCGCTGATCGACCTCAAGGTCCTCCTTATCGAAATGCTCCAGGCGGCAAGAAGGCATGCAGGGATCACGCAGCATGCCTTGGCCAAACTCATCGGTTCCAGCCAATCACGGGTGGCAAAAATGGAGGCTGGAAGTTCCGACGTAAGTCTGGACCTGATCTGCAAAGCCTTGTTTGCGCTGCGAATCTCGCGGCGCGACATCGGAAAAGTGATCGCCTCGAAAAAAGCGGCTTAACGTTTCACGATGCCGCGTGCGCATTCACCTGCTTCTCCGCGTGATAGCTGCTGCGAACCATCGGCCCCGATTCGACGTGCCGGATGCCTTTGTCTTCTCCCCGCTTCTTCCACTCGGCGAATTCATCGGGATGAACCCAGCGAACCACCGGCAAGTGCTGCGGAGTCGGCCGAAGATATTGCCCCAGCGTGAGGATGTCGCATCCGATGGCCACCAGATCGTCCAGCACCGAGTCGATCTCCTCTTCGCGTTCGCCGAGGCCCAGCATCATCCCGGTCTTTGTGATGAACCCCTGCTGCTTTGAAATCTGTAGCAGCTTCAGCGAGCGATGGTATTTGGCCTGCGGCCGGACGGTGGCATAGAGCCGAGGAACGGTTTCGAGATTATGGTTGAGGATTTCCGGGTCCTCATCCAACACGTTTTGCAGCGCCTCCCAGTCGCCGCAGAAATCGGGGATCAATACTTCGACGCTGGTCCCGGCGGATTGGCGGCGGATTTGGCGGAGGGTCTCGGCCCACACGCCCGCGCCGCCGTCGGGAAGCTCGTCGCGATTCACGCTGGTGATCACGATGTGTTTCAGTCCCATCATCTTCACCGCCTGGCCGACTCGCCGCGGCTCGTCGAGATCGAGCGTCGGCGGCCGCCCGGTGGCGATATGGCAAAACCCGCAGCTTCGCGTGCACACGTCACCCAGGATCATCAGCGTCGCCGTCCCCGCATGCCAGCATTCCCCCATGTTCGGACACTTGGCCGATTGGCAAACCGTGTGCAGATGATGCTGGTTGACCAGGCCCAGGAGCCGCCCATACCCCTCTCCCGCCGGCATCTTCATCTTCAGCCACGGCGGCTTGCGGCCCTGGTCGGGCGAGTTGGGCAGGATGTCGAGGGGAAGAGGCATATTTAGGTATTTCGATTGTAGGGGCGTTGGGGCGTGAGAAAAAGATTGCCGAATGCCAATTGCCGATTGGCGGAAGAAGACGCTCCCGCTTTCCAATCGGCAATTGGCAATCGGCAATCGGCAATGGTGATTTCGTTCGCTTTCGCAAAAAAACGCAGTTATCCTACGCTCATGCCCCTCCGCATCCTCTGCTTGGGCGATGTCGTCGGTCGGCCCGGGCGGCAGATCCTGCATCAGAAATTGCCCGCTCTGGTCCGCGAGCGCGGCGTTGACCTGGTCGTCGCCAATGCGGAAAACATCGCTGGCGGCAGCGGGATCACCGGCAACCTGTTCAACAAAATCCGCAGCTACGGCGTGGACGTGGTGACGCTGGGCGATCATATCTATCGCAAGGCCGATATTGTCCCGACGCTGCAATCCAGCGAGCGCATCGTCCGCCCGGCGAACCTCGCCAGCTCCGCCGCCGGCCGGCGATATACCGTCGTCACTACCAACAGTGGCGTCGCGGTGGGGGTGTTTTCCCTGTTGGGCCGAATCTTCATGAATCTCCCTTCCGACGATCCCTTCGCCGCCGCCGATTGGGTCCTGGGCGATATGCCCGAATCCGTCCGCGTCTGCGTCTGCGACATGCACGCCGAGGCCACCAGCGAAAAAGTCGCCATGGGCCATTGGCTCGACGGACGCTGCTCCATGATCGTCGGCACCCACACGCATATTCCCACCGCCGACGCCCACGTCCTGGCCGGCGGCAGCGCGTACGTCACCGACCTGGGCATGTGCGGGCCTTACGATTCCATCCTTGGCCGCCGAAAGGATCGCGTCCTGAAACACATGACCACCAATATGCCGCATCCCTTCGAGATCGCCACCGGCGACGTCCGAATGTGCGGCGCGTTGGCCGAGATCGACCCCGAAACCGGCCGGGCACTGAAGATCGAACGCATCGAGGTCCTCGGCGAAAACGCCGATCAGGCGTATGACGCGGATGACAAATCGGGCGAACGCGAAAAAGCCGAGTAAATCGATCCGGGCCGCAATCTTTAACCGCCCGCTTCGCTAGAGATCGCCGAGGATGCGGAGAAATGCACTGTTTGCCACAGATGAAGACCGACGGACGCAGATGAAAAGCAAAGAATTTTGTCTTGATTTATCTGCGTCCATCTGATTTTCATCTGTGGCAAATATTCTTGTTTTTGTCTCGGCGCTCATTTGGGTTCCGGGTGCAGCCAGTGCCGCGTTATCCGCGGTTCCCATTTGAGCCACGTTCTTTATACAATTGGCGCATGCCTTGCCTGATCCCCATTCTCGCGGTGTTCTTTCCCCGGTTCGTGATGATTTGCATCGCGATCTTCACCAACTGGTTCGGCGCGGCGTTTCACACGTGGCTCTGGCCGGTCCTCGGGTTCCTATTCATGCCGTACACCACGCTGGCGTATATGGCGGCGATGTTGAACAACCATCACAACGTCAACGGCGGATGGCTGGTGCTGGTGGTCATAGCGGCACTGGTCGATCTGGGCGGTCAAGGGGGTTCGGCGCGGCGGCGACGCCGGGAGTGAACCGTCAGAGACGCGCGTCGCACTTCGGCAGGCTCAGTGCGGGCAAGCGGCGCGGCTAACCGGAAGACTTCCGAACAACGTCATGCTTTGGGCGTCGACGATGTCCAATTCCAGAATTGTTCCCTTCATGGACGAATCGCCGGGGAAGACGACGATTTGGTCGCCGCGGGTGCGGCCGACCATTTGCATCGCGGCGGGCGGTTCGGCGTTTCGTTTTTCCCACGCCAATTCCACCCCGTTGATCGGCGCCGGCTCGCGCCGGCTGAGGAGTTTGCTCGGGCCTTCCACCATCACTTCCACGCGCCGGCCGATCAATTGGCGGTTCAATTCGGCCGACACTTCCTGTTGAACGGCCAGGAGCTGGTTGTTGCGGCGGCGCTTGACGTCTTCGGGAACGTCGTCGGGATGGCGCTCGATGGCGACGGTGCCGGGTCGGGGGGAGTATTTGAAGATGAAGCTGTTCTTGAAGCGGGACTGACGAGTTAACTCCATGGTGGCGGCGAAATCCTCCTCGGTCTCGGTGGGAAATCCGACGATG
>Ga0181538_10001387_pt1 | contig 27348 bp, 23 predicted proteins | sample PEATcosm2014_Bin_40_FD_119773 | JGI IMG/M metagenome (GOLD analysis project Ga0181538, IMG submission 119773) | Peatland microbial communities from MTU Mesocosm Facility, Houghton, MI, USA - PEATcosm2014_Bin23_30_metaG | ecosystem: Environmental > Terrestrial > Soil > Wetlands > Peat | place... | reverse complement strand
GCTGAGATTGCCGCGCTCGGCTCCGCCACCGCTTCTCGATCGCCTCCGGGATTGCGGAAACTAATCTGACAAAAACTGCTTCCTAGGCGGGGGAAAACTGCGACCCGTTACAGGTTCCATTATGGCGCAATCTTCCCTACGGCGTCTCTTGCAAGAAGGCTGCGGACTCGACGACCAATCCCCTGGAGTGTTCGATTATCTTCCACGATTCCTCCTCGTCGTAAACCGCTCGGTTGTGCATGACGTGGTTGCGCCACGCGATCTTCACGTATCGGAATTGCGCGGCAGCCCTACCGGAAGCCTCGATTAATTGATCTCGCGCGTCGGATTTTGGCGACTGTTCAAGAGCGGCGATGGCCTTTTCGATATCGCTAATCACGTTGTGCCAATTGCGTTTTTCAAAATCCACGGCAAGCCTAGCCGCTAGGCTCTCCAGGCACTTCTCGACTGCCCTCACCGAATGGAACACCCCTGCCGTGTATTCTGCGCAGAGATAGCACCGGAGCGCCGCCTTGATGTTCCGATTAGCGTGTGGAAATCTTCCAGCGATCTCATCATCGTCGGCAGCCGGATAAAGGCTCTCAAGTCTGGCAACTCTTACTTTTCCGGGATATAGAAAGTTTACGGCGCCCAATTCCGAATTAAGGATTCGATCCAATTCTGACATCGCGCATGCCGCGTCGGAATGGCTCAATGGCTCCTTAAATCGCTTGAGCCAGTAGGTGACAGAATCAGTGGTCACCGACAAGTCAAAGATGTTCGCGCAGTGCCCCAAAATCTCTTCTAGATTTTGCACGACGAGAGCCGCGTCTGCCGCATTGAGCATTCCTGTGGGAGAGATGCGCGACTTCATGTCGAGCGTCATTCTGATCGTTCCCAGGTTTGCGCCAATCGTCACATAGTGAATTGCAAATACTCTAAGCACCGTGGCCAAACTTATCAGCCTGTTAAATTTCTCCGGCCGGAGACAGACTGATGCCTTCCCCTGGCTGGAGATAGCGGGCTCGACGGTTGCGACCATAAAGGGCCCTTCGGTACAATGAAGTGCCTGCCAAACGCGCCAACGTTTGACTGGTATTCCAGCCAAGCAAAAACAGTATCGGGGGCCGAAAGGCCCCCATCCTATTTTCAGCAGTTTAGCACACTTGGTCAGGCAAGTATATTTTTGCCAAAATATTTGCTCTGTAATCAACGAGTTAGGCAGGAAGCTCTGCTTCACACTCAGGAGGTCACAGGTTCGAGTCCTGTCGCGCCCACCATTTCCTTGCAAGAGTTTCCGCATGTAGCACTTCCGCCCAAAGGGCGATTGGGCGGTTTGGGTGGAAATTTTATCGTTTTCGCCCGGCTTTCGCCTCTTCTTGCGCAGACTTGTTACCCTGCTCCTCGAGCTTTGTCTTCATCTGATCGACGAGCTTGTTGACTTCGTGCTTCACGCTTGCTGGGATCACCTTGCCGTAATAGAGGGACATCCGAGCCTCAGTGTGCCGCATTTGGCCTTGAACGTCCTTGGGTGATGCACCCGAATCCAGCACTGAGAGAGTAAATCGCGCACCTCAGAAAATGAGGTAACGCAGACATTGACCATTGAAATGCGCGGTGGATCCGTCACAAGCTCCTGCATCGCCTTGAGAGCTGCCTTCTTTTCGCTCTGGTAAACTCCGGGCGTCGAGAGATCCTTGCTGTTAGTCTCGAAGGGTTCTTCGACGACATGGTCCTCATCTTTGCGGTTCAGGAGGGCCAGCTCATCGTGGACCATCCGAACCGCGTACGAAAACTCGCGAGAGTCGTTCAAGTATTGCGCGTGAGTCGCCCAGATCTCTTTGCTGCGAATGATCCCGAGGAGGCCAACTTGGTTCGTGTAGTGGTACAGCGGCCGGCCGTGACGACCGGATAATGCATCCGCGAGAGCCTTCCTGTTCAGAGATCGCAAGCTTTCCTTTGTCACAACTGATACTTTACCCGATCCGCATCCGCCGGGCGGCGCATACTCCGGGGCGGAGGACAGCAGAAAGGGCATCCTATCGGTGCCCCGGTGGACTGGCTCGCAATGCGCCCCGGATATCGCGATCTCGAAAGCTTTGCTCGCGCCGACCGGAAAGAGTCCTCAGAGACAGAACTCCGCCACGCAGCAGTGCACCCATGAGGCCCTAACTCGCGACGCCGGAAACAGAGGTGCTTACTTTAACGCCTATGCCGGGGAGGGCTTTCCATCCCTGCTATTGCCCTACCGCGAACAGCGTAGCGTTATTGATCGCGTACACCGTGCCATCCGGTCCGATCAACGTTGGCGTATAGGCCTCGCCCACCCCGCTCGTCAGTACGATCATCTGAATAAACGTATTGCTCTGCAGATCCCAGCGGTACAGCTTCCCGTCTTCGCTGCCGGCCAGCACCGAACCCGTCGCCGGATCGACCGCCGCGGAGTTGATGCACCACTCCTCCACGCCCGGCAGCCCGGTATTCGGCGTCGGTCCCAGAATCGTCAGGACCTCGTTCATCACCGCCGTCCCCGTCAGCGTGTACGTCTCCGTGGCATTGGGATCGAGGATGGCGATCTTGTTCATTCCCGTCCCGCCGGCGTCGGCGTAGTCGTTGTATTTGGTCATCAGGAGATACGGCGACGTGCCGGTATACGACGGCACCATAAAACCGGGCACCATCGATGCCGTGTCGTCCCAGCCGAAAGCCCCAGGCGTCTTCGACGTGGAAAGCAGGCCGTCGAAATGCAGCAGCCAGCCGCGGTAGTGATTCTCTCCTTCGGGGTTTTCCAGAACGCCGTAGTAAACGTCGCCATCCACCCCCACCGTGGGCGACGCCGTTCCGTCATCCGCCAGGGTCGCCGGCTGGCCCGATTTCGGATCGGTCAGCCTCACGCGCGCCATCTGCTGGAGCGTCGTGCTGTTCAACGCCAGCAGATATCCGGCACTGCCGTCGCTCACCGCGATGTACACCGTTCCCTGGTCGGCGCTGAGCGCCGGCGCGCAGTTCTGCACCACTTCCATGATCGTGGAATCGTCCGCGGCCGTCGCTGCCCCAATCCACGTCCCTTGGCCGCTCGCGCTGATGCGCGCGATGCCGCTCTGCAAGTTCAAAGGCGTCGCGCCCGTCACCACGAAGCCGAAATAAATGTCTCCCGCGGCGTCGGAAACGATCGGCGTGCTGATCATGACGTTGGCGGCGTACGCCTGCGTGTCGGCCTGGTAATTCGATAGTCCATAGAACGCGATCTGTCCTTGCGCGCCGCTGGCCGAATCCGGCGAATCGCGGTAATACACCGTCCCGCCCGCGCCGGGGAGATAGACTCGCGACGCCGGCGTCAGGGCCGGGCCGAATTCCGGGACCCAATCGTGCGGCGGAAGCACGTAGTCGGACGCGAGCGTCCAGAGAACCGCGCCCGTGGCGGCATTCAGCGCCTGCACTTCGAAGCCCGACGTGGCGCCCGTCTTGACCGGCACGATCACCGTATTCTGTGCCGTCAGCAGCGGTGACCCGTAGTGGATCAGCAGATCCGTGCCGGTGTACTGAGGGCTCAGATCCACCGGCGTGCTCCAGCGAATGCGGTCGAGCGGTTGCGATGGATTGAGCGAGAGCGCGGTGTGCTGCGCGTCGCGCCCGAAGTTGTTCCAGGCCACCGACGCGCTCCCGCCGGCACCGAATCCCTGCCCCACAATGAAATTGGCCGCGTTCGAAGTCCCGCCGCCGGGCGCCGGATTGACCACCGTCACCGGATAATTCCCCGCCGCGGCAAGATCGGCCGCGTTCAAGTTGACGCTGAGTTGGGTACTGCTGACGAATGTCGATGGCGCCGTGACGCCGTTGAACATGACCGTCGACGACGGCACGAAACCCGCCCCTTCGATGGTGAGTGCCGACGAAGCGGCCCCGGTGGCAGCCGAAAACGGCGCCAGCGATGTGATGGCGGGCATGGGATTCGGCGAAGGCGCGCTCACCGCCATGGTGACCGTGTTCGAAGAGATGCCGCCGATTGCAATCGACACCGGCACCGCCACTCCCGTGGCCGATCCCGCGGGCACCAGCGCGTTGATCTGGTCCACGCCCACCAGCGTTGGCGCCAGGCCGGAGAACAGCACCGTGGCAGTAGCTCCGCCGATGGTCACCACGGGCGTGGTGAGCGTCTTCGAAAGCGGAACCGCGAATGCGGGCGCGCCATCAGCCGGTTGATTGCTTACCGCTCCCAGACCGGTGCAGTAGATCTGGATATAGGAACTCCCCGCCGTGGCCGGGTTGGACGCATCCACCACCTTATACGAGGAGTCGAGGATGGCGCCCTGGCCCGTTCCCTGCGAATTGACGCTGAAGATGCCCGGCGAAAATGCCGCGAGACCCACCGTCTGGCTCGGCCCCGTCTGGCTGTTGAGCGCGGCGGCAACCGAGGTTTGTATCGCGCCGGCCAGTTCCCACGGCACCTGAAAATTCACCTCGCCGCCCGATGCGTAGAATAGCGGCGCGGGTTGTCCGCCCACCGCCAGGGAAAACACGCCGATGCTGGTTGGTAGCACGATACCGCCCGGCTCCGCCGTGGAAGTAGCGAGCAGAAAATTGCCGAAAGCGGCGCCGATGCTTCCGGGCGCGAGCGGCGCGCCCGCCGCATAGCTGGCGGCATTTACCACGCCGCCCGGGAAAATCGTGGGCGCCGTCTGTGCAGCGGATGGGAAATTCGTCAAGAAAAGGCAGACCAGAATAGCAGGTGCGAGATGGCCCCTCGGCATACATTAAGTTTAGGGGACCGTCGCCTCTTACGACGCCGAACAGCCCTGGCCCATTGTGGCTACGGTCACGATCTGCAAATCCACGATATTCACTCGTCCGTCCCCGTTGAGATCGTTCTCCGCCGGCGCCACTCCCAGCGCTTCGTTGACCATCTTCTGGACATCCACGATGCTGGTGGTGGCACCCAGCGTGACCGAGCAGGCGCTCAGAATGGGCGCGGGATCGCTCGCGCTCGCCGCGGACGCCCCTCCGCCCGAAATGCTCACCGAATTGGCGGCGGACGTCGGCCCATTGTAGGCACGCTCAAGGTAACCGAGATGGTGGAACTCGCCCCGGGATTCAGCACGCTGTTGGTGGTGCAGGAGCCGTGGAGTTAGCCGTGAACAGGAAGGCACGGCAATTCGACCGGCTCGTCAGGGCTTGCAAGGATGGACTAGAAAAAATTGGGGAGCGTCATGCGTCAACGCACAATTAGCGCACTACCACCCGACGACCAGTAGGCGAAGTGCATTGTATGCTAAAGCATGAACGCTATTTTCGGTCGCGCGAGTGCGGTAGTTCTGCTGTTCTGGCTGGCCGCTCCCCAGTCGGGACACGGCCCGGGAGGCGTGGCGTCCTATAACGCTGGCAGTGAGCCCGCCTGCGATCAGTCGCATCGCGGCTCGATGATCGTGGTCCTCGGCGGCGCCGGTTACCCCGACCAGCTCGCGGTTTGCCTGCGCGATGGCGCCGGCAGATTCCTCTGGTCTCCGGCGAGCCAGCTCAACCGGAACACCTTCGCCCACACCCGCATGGTCGGCGGCTGCCCCATCTTCCCGGACAACAACGTCTGGAACTCGACCGTCGACAAATTGCCGTTATCCCCCGAGTCCGGCCCCATCATCGGTACCTATACCGCCAGCCGCCTGGGCACCGTTCCCGAATTCACCATCAACCTCGCCAATTCCAAAACACCCGCCGGACCGGTCCAGTTCAACGCCACGCCCGAGAGCGACCAGGGCCGCTACCCCATTGCCGGCAACATGATAATGGAAGGATCGAAACGGGAGTCTCCCGTTTCCGGCGCTCCCTACCGCGATTCCGACAGTCACTTGCTGGTGATCGAAACCGACCAGTGCAAGCTCTACGAAATCTTCGCCCTGGATAAGGGCTCCCCGCCGTACCACGGGGGATCGGGCGCCATCTACGACCTGATGGCCAACAATCTTCGGCCCAACGGCTGGACTTCCGCCGACGCCGCCGGCCTGCCCATCTGGCCCGGCGTCTTGACCTACGCCGAACTATACGGCGGAGGCGAGATTCGTCACATGGTCCGTTTTACGGTCGAGCACACCAGGAACTCCTTTGTCTGGCCGGCCCGGCATTACGCCAGCCACAGCGACAATGCCGCATTTCCGCCCATGGGTTCCCGCTGGCGCCTTCGCGCGTCCACCGATGAGAACGTCTGCCATGCCGGCGACAACAACGGTAAGTCGTACCCGCCGGAGATGCACCGGCTCATTCAAGCCCTCAAGCATTACGGCATGATTCTGTCGGATAACGGGATCGCAATTCGGATCACGACCGATGCCGACGCCCGTTGGGGCGATCCCAACTCCACTTCCAGCGCCGAATGGGTCCTCAACGGCTGGACTCACTGCCTCACCGGACATGACTTCGAAGTGGTGGACGCCTCGCTCCTGATGGTTAACTCGGATTCAGCCGAGATTCTGGGGCAATAGCAGCGCGATGTCCCGCCTTCCGGCCTTTCCACCACCAAATCGTCCGCTCCAGCCCCGCCGCCGCATAGATCATCAGCACCGGGGTAATGCTGTCGCGGAAGCGCGCCGACCCGTAGAACACCACCGTCGAAACCAGATTTGCCGCGAGAATTCCATCCACCGCCGGCCAGCCCGGCCCCGTGCCCTTTCGCAGCGAAATATAAATCCCCAGCAGGATGAGAATTCCCACGGGCGTATAGCCGGCCACCTCCATCAGGACGAACTTGCGATTGCCGGACGACAAGTCGGGTAACCAGAACCGCGCGATCTTGTACGCCGTCAGAAGCGGAAGGTCCACCGCATGGGAGGCAACCCAATCCTTCCCCAGTTTCCACTCCAGTCGATCGTGACTGTATTCATCCGGGGTTGCTTCGATCGCTTTCCGGCCCGGCAAGTAATTCGTGGCGATCCACGAGCCCAGGTAATGCCTGTCCCTCAGCGTAATGTCGTTGTTCGCGCCGTAAAACGTCGATCCGCCATTGGTCGTGATGAGCACCCAGTGATGGTGCACGGCGTAATTGCGCAGGGTCCACGGCAGGATCACGGCGGCGGCGGCGAGAAACAACGGAACGATCGAACGCATCAGGCGCCCGGCGTTGAATCCGCTCCATCGAATCAGCGCCGGAAGCAGGAACAGCGGCAGCAACAGCCCGATCGGCCGGGCAAGCGCGCCATACCCCAATGCCAGTCCGGCGCCCGCCAGAAGCCAGCCGGATGGCGTTCGGAAGCACCGCAGCACCAGCCACAATCCCAGTCCTACGCAAAAGGCAAACAGCACCTCGGAAAGGAATACCGTCGAAAAATAGACGTGCGGCAGGTACACAGCCGACAGCATCCCAGCGACCCGAGCCCAGTTCTCGGTCAGAATCTCCCGCGCCGCGAAGTAAGTGAGCAGGCAGGTGAGCGCGCCAATCGTGATCAGCGCCAGATATCCCAGTTCGTAGTTCTCATATGAAAGCCGATAGAGCGCCGACAGGAAAAACGGCATTCCCGGAGCCCGGAACGATGTCGGATAACCCGGCGTGACGGCATATCCGCGTCCGGCGGCCAGGTTGAGGGCAATCGCGTTGAATTCCACGGCGTCCACCCCTCCGGCGGTCTGACTGTGGAATTTGTGAATGTCGCGCAAACCGAGCACGACACCAAAGCGAATCAGAAATGCCGCCACGAACAACACCGCCAGATAAGTTCGCCGCGATGGCAACAGGGAGTGACCTGCAGTCACTGGCGGGCCTGCGCCGAATCGGAACCGATCATCAGGCCCGATTCGTCCACGGCCTCGAAATCCGAGCCATGCAACGTCGCGAATTCGCCCGGTATGCTGCTCGACCACCGGCTGTCCAGTGAGCCCGAAACGTACCAGTTGCCGCCGTTGTCGGAGAGGATCATGCCGTATTCCTTCATCGCCGTCAACAGCACACGCGTCTGCGGGCTGAACCGGCCGATGTCGACGCTGGCCTTCAACCGGAAGCGCTCTCCCATCGGGGGAAGAGTCGGATCGCTGGAGGCGGAAGCGTAATGGCGGGCGGGCCACACAAACGTCCTCCGGGTATGCCGCGTGGTGAAGCGCAGGGCATGCGAAATGTGTCCGCTCGCCACCTCATCGTAGCGCGCCAGGCCGGGCAGAATTGCCGTCCCTGCCGCATCGGCCGATGTCCAGCCCTCGGGACGGAGCTTATTCGAACGCAGGTCGAAAATGGCGCCGGAAGAAGCGGACCACCGGCCCTGTCCTGTGTGAGTCGCCCCGAAGAGTTCATACAGCATGCAGTTGCCCTGATCGAGCACCAGCACGTGCTTATCCTCTCCTTCTTCCACGATCGCGTTATCCGGAATGCGGTACGGGCCGCGGTCGCTCTCGCTGCTCTCGAACGTCATGTCGTTGTTCGATTCCGTCCCGTCCGTAACCGTATATCGATATCCGCCCAGGACTCCAAAGTCGGCGTGCAGTTTATCCCCCGGCCCCATTTGCGAAACGTACGTCGCCGAACTGGCATCGAGCGGAAGATCCTGGATTTTGCGGTTCCAGATGCTGTCCGGCGGGTACATCGAGCAGGCGCCCGAAGCAATGGCCGGGCTTTTCTCGCGTCGCAGGAGCGTGAAGACTCGCTTCTGGTAAGGCCTCATGATCTTGAATACGCCAGCCGCGGGAAAACTCAATAGCGAGAGAACCAGAATGAGGGCCGTGATGGGATACTTCTTCAGGCATCTCACGCCCAGTTCGCGAATCACCAGGCTGGCCACGGCGCAAACCGCGCACCACAGCACGATAATCGGCAGGTATTGATGCAATGCGGCCAGCAAGCGAGTATTGTCACAGGGCATGCCGGCATTGTCAACTGCGGCCGTGGCCCGTGCTACAGTGAGTTGTATCTCATCGCGTTGGCATGACCCCAACCCCGAGAAATGCGACCAGGCGCATCGCGTCCAACACTTTCTGGTACGGTTTCGAGTCGGTGTTCGCGATCGTCATGGTCTTCGCCACCTCCATTCCCATGGCTCGCGTTCTCGGCCCCGAGCGCCTTGGTTATTTCCAGTACGTCGCGTGGCTGACCAACGTCGGTACCCTCTTAGCCATCGGAATTCCCTCGGTTACCACCAAGTACATGGCCGAGTATCTGAACCGCGGTGAGACCGGTATCTCGCGGGCGATTTTCGAGCGCACGCTGTCGCTGCAGATTTCGGCCGCGCTCGTGATTACCACGCTCGGCGAATTGATCGTCTTCTCCGCGGGAGATCCCGCCCACCGCGCCGTCTCGATGATCCAGGTTCTCTCCATGCTGCCCGCCATGGTGATCGCCATCCCCTCCCAAGCTAACAACGCCGCCGAGGACATGCGCTCCAATGTGGCCGGCAGCATCGTCTCTTCTTCTCTCTATCTGGTGGGTGTAGTCGCCAGCCTGTATTTCCATTGGGATCTTCTCGGAGTCGCCATCGCCTTCACGCTCTCCCGCGCGGCCGAAGTGCTCGTCCGCCTGCCTCCCGTATGGCGTCGCGTGCGCACTTATCCGAAGGCGCAAATCCCGTCCGAACTCCAGCCCGCCATGCGGTCCTTCGCGCTGCAGAGTATGGGCCTGATGCTGCTCAACGTGGTGGTGTGGGACCGCTCCGACGTGGTTCTCCTCAAGTTCCTCTCCCGCAACGTCAGCCAGATCACTTACTTCACCCTGACATTCAACATCGTGGAAAAGGTGGTCCTCCTGCCCCAGGTTTTCGGGCACGCCCTGGGCAACACCATGTTGGCCGAATATGGACGCGACAAGAGCCGCGTGGGCCAGTTGGCCTCCAGCGCCGCCAAATACCTGTACCTGTTCGCGGCGCCCATGCTGTTCGGAGTCGCTCTACTCAGCTCGCCGCTGATGCGCGTGTTGTACGGTCAGAAATATCTCCCGGCGATTCCCGTGCTGGCCGTCGCCGCCGGGCTAGCGCTGTTCAAACCGCTGCTGCTGCCGGTGCAGTATTTTCTTCGCTCGCATAGCCGGCAGGTCCCGTTGCTGGTCTGGAATTCCGCCTGCGGCGTCCTCAATGTCGGCGTCGATTGGGCCTTGATCCCGGGAATCGGCGCGCTCGGCGCGGGCATCGGCAACGGTGTGGCGCAAGCCGCCTCGGTGATCGGCATCTGGGTTTATTCCATCGTCAGGTACGGAATCCGCCTCGACTTCGGCGCGCTCGCCAAGATCACCCTCGCTCTCTCCGCCATGGCGCCCCCGATTCTGCTCCTGAATTCCTGGCTTCCGCCGCTGGCGGCGCTCGTCGCCGGCGTGCCGGCCGGCGCCATCGTCTATCTCGGCCTGCTGCGCCGCCTCGGCTTGCTGCAACGCGAAGACTGCGACCGCCTGAGTCACGTCGCCGCCTCCGTGCCCAAGGTCTTTCGCCCCGCCTTCCAGCGCATCATCGGCTTCATGGTCCCGGCGGTTCCGGCGCCCGTGGGAAACCGGTGAAACCTCTCGTTCTGCTGATCGTCGATAACGGCTTTTGGGCCATCGGAGAGATCGGCCGGCAGATTGTCCGGCGCTTCCGCCACAAGTACGATTTTCTATTTCTGCCCGAGCGGATTCTCTCGCGCCGGCCCGACATGCTGAACCAGGTGCTGTGGCGCGCGGACCTGGCATTCTGCCTCAACGAAAGCGGCGCCGCCATGCTGCGCGATTCCGCCGCCGTCGCGCTGCCGCCCCTCGTCACCTGGATTCACCACGTCACCTCCTGGAACGATGAGCACCGAGCCGCGGCGCGCATGAGCCAATTCCTGGTCGCCTGCACCCCCTCCTGGCGGGACCGGATTGCTGGTTACGCTCCCGGCTCGCAGGTGGCATCCATCCGCCATGGGGTCGATCTCGACATGTTCGCGCCGCGCGCGGTTTCGCGGCAGGCCTTTGGAATTGCCCCCGGCGCTTTCGTCGCCGGTTTTTTCGGCGCCCGCGGCAGCGACCAGGACGCCGGCCGCAAAGGAATGGACGTGCTCCTGGCCGTCTTCCGGCGCGTCGCCGCCGCCGCTCCCAATCTGCATGCCGTGTTTGTCGGGCCCGGATGGGAGCCGTTTGCTTCGGAGCTGCGTGCTACCGGCGCCAGAGCCAGCATATTCGGTTTCGTTCCGCGTTCCCGTCTCCCCGATATATACTCGCTGCTCGACGTTTATCTTGTCACCGCGCGCGTGGAAGGCGGCCCCATGACCGTCCTCGAGTCCCTGGCGTGCGCAACGCCGGTGGTCGCCACGCGCGTCGGCCTCGTGCCGGACGTAGTGATCGATGGCGTGAACGGGTTTACCGCCGAAATCGGCGATGTCGAAACGCTCTCCGCCGCGCTTCTCAAAATAGCCGCCGGTGTCGAACTGCGGAAGGCGATCCGGTCAGGTTCGCGGCCATCCGTTGAGAAGTACTCCTGGAACGACACGCTGGCCCCGCTCGAATCGATTCTGGACGGCCTGATCCGTCTCCCGTCCAGGCGAAAGGAGCAGCCGGTCTTGGCGTGGATCGAGGATGTGGACCGCACCTACACGGTGTGTCTCGCCGCCGATTGCCTGCTCAACACCCTCGCCGGCATGCGCAAACGGCGGGCGCCCCTCTGGCGAAGCTTTCGTGTACTCCGGCACATGCTCGAAGGCGTGCCATTGAAGGATTGCCGGCGCGCTCTGAGTCTCCTGCGAGGGCACTGGCCCCCGCCAACCCCGGTGTCATGATCGATCCGGTTGCGTATTCCGCAGACCAGCCGCAAACGCTCCCTCGTTCAGAGCCGCGACCATCAGGGAGCGCTTGCGGCACACTTGCAAAAAATCGTTCCCAACGAAACGCATAACTGAGGAGCCGCGACCGCAAGGGAGCGGTGCCGTTTATCCGTGTGCATCCGTGGCCGAAAAATCATTGTTCCAGGAGTACGCGATGCTTGGGATTCAGTCAGATTCTGGGCTCAGAAATTGGACACGGATGCGCACGGATGCACACCGATAACACCCATTTCACAGTCGCCGGCAATCGCGTTTTTTCCGGGGACTCAGGCAAGTGGACTCGGTTTTCTTCACGCTCCCACAGGAGAACGGTGCCTTGTCTAATTTGTCTGAGTTTTGTAAAGCCTCTCTAGTCCGGCTGGTTCGCTGGCGGGCTCACCGCACGTTCTCGATCAGGCTGGTTCGCAGCACCTCGTGCGGGCGGTCGTAATACGGCAGTTCCACCAGAGTTTTGAGCTTCAAGCTGTACGGCGGTAAATCCAGGAAGACACCGGAGCGGTACTCCACCCGCGTCTCCGGACCATGCGGGATATCCTGGTTCGGCCGGCAATCGGGACCGACGTAAAGCGCTTCCGTCACCACCACCGCCGGAATCGCACGGCAATTCGCCAGAATAGTCTGAATTTCCTTATTCGTCAGGTGCTGAAAGACCTGTCGGATGGTGCACACATCCGCCGCCGGCGGCGCCTGCCGGGTAATGTCCGCGCACACAAACGAAACCCGGCCGGACCCGTATTGTCGCCGATTGTGCTCGATCAGGCGGGGCACCACATCGATCCCGATATAGTTCCCCACCAGCGGCGCTACATGGCTTCCGACGCGGAAATCCCCGCACCCGATATCCGCCAGAGTGCGGACGCTTCGCGGACGGATTACCAACTCCTCCAACGCCTGGCAATACGCTGGCACAAAACGCGCATCGCTGCCCGGACCGGAATCGAAGCCCGGACCCTTCCCCCAGAGCCCCTCCGCGTAGATCTTCGAGAACAGATCCGTATTGGAGAGCATTCCCATGTGAATCCGCCGGACCCGCTCGGCAATCACGTACCGGGCCTCGCGGACGCGTTTCGGCACAAACGGTTTCAAGGCTGTTTTGAGGCTCATAAGAGCTGCTGCCGGGCTCCATAATTGTAGCAATTCGCCGCCGCCTGCCTCCGCCGGCGCAAAGATCGTCATCGTTCCCCCACCGCCGTGCCCGGAGACAGCAGGCCCGAGTACACCACCTTCCGCTCCCGCAGCCCCGGAACCTGCTCGCGCCCCAGTTGCCTTAGCTCGTTTTCGCTAAACCAGCCGCGTCCGATGGCGGCAAGAGAAACAGCGCCTATCCTGGAGATCCATCAAAACCGGACGAACCGCCGCCAGCGCCGCGGTGACCGGCACGAAGAGCCGGCTCAAAAATCCACGAAGTGCCCAGGCCCAGTTATTGCTGGCGGCGGGCAGCCTTTGTTGCGGGAAGATCACATGGCTTGCGATACACTAAGTGGTCATGAAAATACTTCCTCAGTTGACGGCTGGGGGTAAGAGGTTGATCACTTGGCCGATGCGCACGGCGGGTTACACGATCTCTCGCATCGAGCCGCAAACCAAGCTAGTGTGCCCGAATATACCGGGCTGGTTCTCGGTTGTCGAAGCCGAGGCTCTCTATTTGCTGGCTGCGACAACGACAGCGCGCCGGATGCTCGAAGTGGGGCACTACTTGGGGCGGAGCACATCGGCGATCTGCGAAGGGATCAGAGACGCGGGAAGCACGCCGGAGTTCAACTCGTTCGATCTGGGGTTCGCCAATGCAGACGAGTTCATAGCGCACTACAAGAAGGTACACAATCACTGCTCCGCGGCGGTTCCGCTGGAGTACGAGCGAATGGTTTTCGCGCAGAACAAGTCCACGACCGAGATTGCGAAAGCGCATCTGAGCCGGTTCCACCTCGACGGCTTTGTAAACTTAATTAGTGGCGATTTCACGGTTCTCAGCCGTGGCCAATACGGGTTTATCTTCTGCGACGCGATGCACGATAAAGAGGAGATTGCAGTAAATCTGCCGCACGTGATTGCGGCCTCGACGGACGACTGCGTATGGGCGATTCACGACATGAGCGCCGCGAACATCGCCGAAGTGCTCCGGGGCTCGTCCGCGCGCTTGATTCGGGTCGTTGATACCCTCGGAATCTTCCGTTTCGAAAACAAGACTATCTAAGGTCACTTACCCGTTTTCGCGCCCCACCGGCATCGCGGATGCGTTTTGGCACGGCCTCAGGGCTGTCTTGAGGCTCATAAAAGCTACCGCCGGGCCCAATAATTGTAACAACTATATAGTGCTAGAGGGAGTTGCAAAATTCAGGCAGGTTGCCAAGGCACCGCTCCCTGGCGGGGTGCCCTTTGGGCCCGGCTCTTCAGTCAATGCGTTGAACCGACAGCGCCTGCTGAGCCGCGACCGCCAGGGAGCGGTGCCTTTCGTGCGGAACAACGAATTTCGCAACTATCTCTTTAGTCTGCGGCGGACTTCAGTCCGCCCAACTCGGTTTGGCATCGATTCCGGCGGTCAAAAGACCTAGCCGATGCCCGGCATGGTTGTTCCGAATCAACGCTCGCGTCGAATGCCGGCCGCGTGAAGGACAAGCGCCTTCCATCGCCACGAAAGGAAAAAGGGCGAAGGCCACGCCGCAATCGAGCGCAGCAGCAACGAAAGGCTCCGCCGGTCCCGTAGCTCGCGCGCCGATAGCGCGCAGCGCGAGAGCTCCGCGCTCCACGCCCGCCGCAGCCAAGCCCACCGCGAAGGCCCGCTCAGTCCCTTCGGCAGGCTGGTCTCCAGCATGCGCCCCACCGCCGTCAGCATACGGTCGGTGTCCATCGACATGCTGCCCTCCGACAACCGGAACCAGGTAACCGGCTCCTTCACCGCCACCATCCGGCATCCCGGCCCCAGCCGAACCCACAAGTCCCAGTCTTCGCACGCCCGCAGTTTTTCGTCGAAGCCGCCGGCAGCCTCCAGCACGTCGCGCCGCATGACCACCGTCGAAGGCGTGATGTTGTTCTCGTACCGCATCCGCGGCCACAGCCGCTCCGCCGGAAAAGCTTCCGCCACCGACATCCGGTCGCCCGGTCCGGCCAGGAGTTTTCCCGTGTAGCAGAACACCGCTTCGGGGTCCGCTTCGAGAGCCTTCACCTGAAGCTCGATCTTGCGCGGCTCCCAGCGATCGTCGGCATCCAGGAATCCCACCCAGGGCGACGTCGTCTCCCGCACGCCCGTGTTTCGCGCTGCCGAAAGGCCGCCGTTCACCTGCCAGAAATAGCGCACGCGCTCGCTCGCGTAGGACTCCACGATCTCGCGCGTATTGTCCCGCGAACCATCGTCCACCACGATGATTTCCGCCAGCGGATAGGTTTGCCCGAGAATGCTGTCGATGCACCCCTTGAGGAAATGGGCGCTATTGTAGGCCGGTATGATGGCCGCAATCTTCATACGCTCGCAGTCTCTCGATGCGGCGGAGCGCGGTCGCCTCGCCAATGTGAGAACATAGCACAACATTTGTCCGTCCCGCGAAGCCGTCCCGCCCCAGCAAGAACAGCCAGGACTCGCATGCTAAACTTAGGGGTCGCATTCACCCCGAGGCGGCTCCGGGGCCCGTACGCGGCGGCGAATCGAACTTATGGGGTTGGCGTTTGTCCTTACTTATATTGCACTGAATCTGCTCTCGCCGGCGGATATGATACCCGCGCTGGCCCCGTTTCGTCCCATTGTAGTGCTGGCGGCGGTAAATCTGCCGTTGGCCTTCGTGTCCCGATTGCAGGCCCCCGAAGTCGGAAAGCTCCGCGTTCAGCCCGTACTGGTATTGCTGTTTTTCGTATTCACCTGCCTCTCCTTGGTCCCGCATCGCCTGTATGGCGCCAACCTGACGACGTTTACCGAGTTGCTGCCGAATGTACTGGCCTATTTTTTTGGCATCGTATACTTCCGCACCGCGCAGCGATTGCGGCTCGTGCGCGCGGTGTTGGTTTTCCTCGCGCTTTTCGTGATGGTAAATGGAGTGCTGGAGCTGCCATATGCCCACGCCAGCGGCGCGGACACTCCCTACGTCTCGGTGTCCGGCCATCTGCTCGATACCATGGAGTTTCGCATCCGGGGTCTGGGCGAGTTGCAGGACCCTAACACTTTTGGACAGTTCGTCCTACTGATCTTCCCGCTTCTCTTCGTCGCCAGGCGCGAGACCGGACTGGGCGCCGGCTGGGCGGCCGCGGTCCCGGTCAGCATTCTGTTCCTCGTCGCGGTGTATTTTACCGGATCCCGCGGCGCCGTACTCGGGCTCCTCGTCATCGTCGGACTCTTCCTCATCAACCGCCTGAGGAAAGCCGGCGCGGTGCTGGTGACGGTGCTGGGGGGGCTGGCAATGTTGGCCGTAAATGCCTACAACACGCGCCGCATCTCTCTATCGGGCGGAATGGACCGCCTGGCCATCTGGTCCGACGGGTTGTCTTACTTCAAGGAATCGCCGATTTGGGGAATCGGTCCGCGCAATTTCATGAATCGCTTCGGCATGACCGCCCACAATTCCTATTTGCTGGTTGCGGCCGAGTTAGGATTTATCGGGTTGTTCTTGTGGATGTCCGTCAGCGTGGTGGCGTTCATTCAGTTGAACGGCGTTGCCCGCCTGAAGCAGGTCGATCCGCAGATCAAGCGCTGGGCCCAGGCTTTGAAGATATCGCTCGGCAGTTACCTGTTCACCAGTTTCTTTCTATCTCGCGCTTACGAATTGCCTTTGTGGATGTTACTCGGCATGTGCGGCGGAGTCGTCATCGCCGCCGGCGGCGACGATGCCGTCCCCTTGCGCGGCACCATGTGGCCCGTGTGGACATTCCTTTCCAGCGTGGGCACACTCGCTCTGATCTACCTCATGCTGCGCCTGCGCTTTGCTTAGTAGAGCCTAGTTTTGAGATGGCCGGCTTAGTGCACCGCAGCCTGCAGGGCCGCGACCGCAAGGGAGTGGTGCCTTTGTTACCTGACCGCACGCTGCTGCAGTCTTATCCCTTCTTGCCTTTCTGTACTTTCCCGCGAGTAGGCGCTTTTCTCTTTAATTTGATCTGATTGTAATCGATGGCGGCACGAACGAGATTCTTGAGAGCGCGCTCATTGATCTTATCGCCCTCGAAATAATCGATCGCTCGCCACACCTTGCCTTCCAGGCCCGCGTTGAAGAGCTTGTCGGGATCCGACAGGCTCGCCCCGCGGGCAAAGGTAAGCTTCACCTTATCTTTGTGGGCGTTACCCACCGCGATCATTCCGTCGCGAGACCACACCGGGCTTCCCATCCACTTCCATTCCTCGATGATCTCCCGGTCGGCCTCGAGGATGCTCCTGCGGACGCTGGCCAGTGTTTTGCCGCGCCAGTCTCTGAGCCCTGCGATCAGCTCGTCAATACGTTGCGATGCATTCATTGAACTCGTTATACCTCGAATTCTTGCCCCGTTGTCATGCGGGTAGTTTCACTGCCGCCTCTTGTTTGGCCGGTCTCCCCGCAATCAGTCGTCGAAGAACATGGCCTTTCCACATCCAAAGTCCCGAAAGGAGGATTACCGGAACCACGCCAAACCGAACACGGTCGGCGAACTTGGGAAGCTCCTCAAACGGACTATAAATATAACCCAGTATCGGGATGCTGAAGACGATGTGAATCCAGCGAAACATCGAGCGATTGGTGAGACGTTTCATGATTAGTTTGTCCTCCCTTCTCCTTGTCTTCCTTTTCATTCCTGCGGATGGATCCATGCCGTCGAGGTGGCGTTCGTGCGGACCGAACCGAAGGAACGGGGCCGGCCCGTTCCAGGCCCGGCCGGTCCGCATCCACCCTCAATGGCGTCAATAGCGCGCCAATTGCGTGAGCTGAATGACATTGCCGCACGTGTCTTTCAGCATCGCTATCGTCGAGCCAGTCACGTCGGTGGGCGGCATCGTGAACTCGCCGCCGCGGGCCTGGATCCGCTCGTAGTCGCCCTTGATGTCGTCGGTGAAGAACATGAACGCGGGCTGGCCCTGTTGAAAGATCGCCTGCTGATACGCTTGGGCCGCGGGGTTGCTGTTCAGCGCCAACTGCAGTTCCGTGCCGCCCGGCTCCTCGGCCGAGGCCACGGTCAGCCAGCGATAGGGGCCCTGGCTGAAATCGGTCTTCTTCGCAAGGCCCAGTACCTCGGTATAGAAGCGCAGGGCCTTCTCCTGGTCGTCCACATATATGCTGGTCACTTTGATTTTCATTTGGTTTCTCCTTTATCACGTTCGCGGCTTGCGCCGGGTCGTCCTCTCCTTGTCTTCTTCTTCGCCGGTGTTGACTGATCCATGCGGTCGAGGTGGCGTTCGAGCGCATCCACGTAAGCCGACCAGAACCGGCGGAACCGAGCCAGCCAGTCATGGACTTCGCCCTCGCGCCGCTCTCGCAGGTGCTTCGACATCGCCGTCTGCGGCATCCGAAGCCGCCGCCAGATCTCTCCCACCGGCCCGCGGCGGCCCGGCTCCGCAATGATCTCCAACACAGTCTCCACTCTTCTTGTATACTCCACGTGGCATATGCTTGTCAAGGAATATAATGACCTCATGCACAAATTTCAGCCGGAGTGCGGGGATGCGCCGTCTGATGCCTTTTGGGCGGGTGCGATCCGGAACACTCGCGCTCCGGGATCATCCCGGAATGAGGGATGAGGCTCGATTCGGCTCCGCCCGGACCAGCATCTGCCCCGCGAAGGGTTTCCATGGCAGCAAAAGATACCACCGGATGAGCCAGCGAGCGACCGGAAATCGCGACTTCAAGGAAAACGGCAGAAAACTCGCCGCGCTCGAAATGATCCGGTACCCGTTCGCGCGCAGAAAATCGCATAAGCTGATGTCCGAGTACGCCGCGACGTGCGTGTAATCGTCGCAGTAGTCCCGGTGCGCGAGCTTGTAATTCGGCTGCAGAATGGCAAGCGTGCCGCCGGGCCGCAGTTTCTGTTTCAACTGCGCCAGCACAGCCGCAAACTCCGTCTGCGTCAAGTGTTCGAACAGATTGCTCGCAAAGACGAAATCCAACTCGCGCCTCACGCGACCTTCTGTGAAATAAAATCCAGCGTGGTGGTGGCCAGATCTTCCGGTGAAAATTCCCGGAATTCGGGAGCCACGGCGAGTCCGGCCAACGCCTCGCGGCAGCCCGGACGGACATGCGTGCGCTGATAAATCACCTTCAGTCCGGCTTCCCCGGCGAGAGCCAGAAACTGCGGCGCGCGGAGCCGGTTCTGATACTGCAGCGAGTTATTCCAGAAGCGCCACTCCGCTTCCGTAAAGCGCAAAAAGTTCACAAACGAAATGGAGCGGTCGAAGAAGGCGTAGTGGTCGTTGCACCCGATATTATGCAGCGCCAGGCCGCCGGGCTTCAGAATGCGCTGGCTCTCCCGCAGAATATCCAGAATCGCCTGCCTGGGCACATGCTCGAAGACGCTGTTCGAATAAACCAGGTCGACGCTGTTCGCGGCAAGCCCCGTTTGGCGGGCGTCCCCCGGCGCCAAATATTCGATACCGGCGCGTCGCAGAATCTCCGCCGTGTCCGGGGCCTCGGCCAGTTGTTGAAACCTCTTCCGCACCTCCTCGACGCCGGACCCGCAGAAGCGGGCGATCGCCTCCAGATGGGGTTCGAGACAACCCAGCGCGCGCTTCGTCAGCCTGTCGTTGATGTGGCGGTGAATGTCGTAAGTCTTGAGACACGTCGCGCCGGCGAAGGTGAAACAGATTGGCAGCACGGGATACCAACCGGTCCCGATCTCCACGATGGTCGACCCGGGGATGGAGAACCGGACGTCCAACAGGTATTGGCAGGTCTGCAGCCAGTCCGACACCTTGGCCGCGATGTTTTGCTCGAAATGACGGAGCCCGCCCACCAGTTGCAGCCGGTCGTTGAGGTGCTCGCCGCCAGGCATGAAGTCCAAAGCCTTCTGCACGCAGCCCTTGATTTTCCAGTGCACTCGAAGCGCAGTATACCGGACGCCGGATTCGTCAGTCAACGAAGCGCGATCGCCGGTTTGCCGCTCAGGCGCTGGGCGATGTGCTGTCCTAAGTTATCGGCGAAGCTCCCGTCCAGCCGGATGGTGGTATAGAAGAGGAGGCCTCTCGTAAGCGTCGGACTCTTCCTCGAACGCCTGAAGAAAACCGGCGCTATTCTGATGACGGGGCTGGGAGGTCTGGCGCCGTTGGCCGTAAATGCTTACAACACGCGCCGGATTTCCATATCGGGCGGAATGGACCGCCTGGCCATCTGGTCCGACGGGTTGTCTTACTTCAAGGAACCGCCGATCCGGGGAATCGGTCCGCGCACTTTCTATGGACCGCTTCGGCATCGCCGCCCACGATTCCTATTTGCTGGTGGCGGTCGAGCTAGCGGAAAAACTCATTTTGAGCCACGGATGGACACTGCTTTGTTTCTTATCTGTGTCCATCCGTGTTCATCTGTGGCTAACCTTTTTCAGCAACCTGCTTACGTTAAACTCCAACCCTTCCGGAACGTGGGCCGCAGATATTTGTTGGCATCGGCATTGTTGGTGATCTTCATCTTCACCGGGTCGTATTCGATCTTTCCTTCTACCCGCAGCGCGATCACGCCCAACAACATCCACTCCACGAACGGCGCCGCGACGTTGAAATTGGAGCACGCCGGATCGCCTCCCTTGCAGGCGCGAATCCAGTCGGCGTAGTGTCCCGGAGAACGCGTCAGGAATTTCTCCGGGAACTTATAGTCCTTCATCTTCTCCACCGGAATGAGCCGTGTATCGTCGCCGTAAGTGCCGGTTGTGATCATGCCCTTATCGCCGACAAACAAGCTGCCGTCGGGTTTCGGAATGCGCGGATTGGGATCCTCAAGAACCCGCTGGAAAGCTTCGTAGTCGAATACGCCGCCCACAAATCCCGTCTCTTTCGGCGTCGCTGGCGCCGCGGGCGTTGCGGATGATCCCGCCGCGGCTCTTCCCCTGCCGCGCCCGCGGTTCGGGCTCGGCAAGTCGCCCAGATATTCGCCCTGGGGCACGCCGGGGATCTCCGGCGTCTTGTCCAGACCGTCGTACCAGAACAGCTTCACCGGCGGCATATTGCCGCGCGCGGGAAAGTCGAACCGGATGGTCGAATGTTTGGGGAACATGAAATCGCTGGTGCCTTCCTTCTTGATGGCCTCGACGCTGGTCGGCGACCCGAGCTTGAGCGCCATATTCGGAGCTCCCAGGATATGGCATGCCATATCGCCCACCGCGCCGCAGCCGAAATCATAGAAACCGCGCCAGTTGAACGGCTGGTAGAAGTTGCCGTAGCCGTTGGGATAGCCTTCGCCGCCCACGGTGAACGGGCGCGAATTCGCGATTCCCAGCCAGAGGTCCCAGTCCAACCCCTCCACTACCGGGGTGGGCGCCGGAATGCTGGTCAGACCCTGCGGCCATAAGGGCCGGTCGGTCCAGGCATGCACTTCGGTGACATTGCCGATTTCACCCGCCCAGATCATCTCCGCGCACTGCCGGGTACCCTCGTTGGAATACCCCTGGTTGCCCATCTGCGTGGCGACTTTGTACTTGTTGGCCATGTCGCGCATCTGGCGCGCTTCCCAGATCGTCCGGACCAGCGGTTTCTGCACGTAAACGTGCTTGCCTCGCTCCATCGCCCAGATGGCGGCCGTGGCATGCATAAAATCCGGGATGGTGACAATCACGGCGTCGACGCTCTTCTCTTGATCGAGCATCTTGCGGAAATCTTTGTACTTCGTCGCCTTGTCCCATTTACCGTAGGCCCGCGCCGCACTCTTGTCGTCGACGTCGCACAGAGCAACGATGTTTTCGGACTCGGCGCAACCGGTTATATCCGAATAAGCCTTGCCGCCAGCGCCGATGGAAGCGATGTTCAGCTTCTCGTTTGGCGATTTGTAACCCAGCCGGGGCAACGACCCGGAACTGCCCCAACCCGCATTCGGCACCGCTCCAGCCAGCAAGGAACCGAAAAAGAAATGACGCCTCGTGAATGCCATATCCAACCTCGCGTCCATAATAACGCTCGGCAGGCAAAATTGCACAGTTTTTCAACACTCTTTAGCGCTTCGGAACTGAAATTCGGATATTTCGAAACCGCAGGCCTCCCGTATGATCGCCCTGGATATAGATCGGACCCGGCTCGCCTTCGTTGGCATCGAGCGCGCCGCCCGTGATGCCGGGAATTTCCTTGCGGTCGATCGTCAAGATGCCGTCGTGAATCACGGTGACCGTCCGGCCTACCAGCGTGATATCGAAGCTCTCCCACGTCCCCGGCCTGCGGGGCACAGGCGCTGGAGTGAGAAAGCCATAGATCGATCCGATCCGGCGCTCGGGCGGATTGTCAGCGAGCGGTTCGTATTCGATCTGCACCTCGTAACGGCCGCGCAGGTAGACGCCGCTATTGCCATCGTCCGGGCAGTTGAATTCGATATGCAGTTTGAAATCATCGAACTTGCGCGTGCCTCGCAGATTGGCTCCGCGGCTGGTATTCACCAGATCTCCGTTCTCCACGGTCCAGTGGTTGTGAGCCGGATCGGTAGGTTCCCATCCGCTGAGATCCTTGCCGTTGAAAAGCGCCTCGGGATCGCTCCACGCGCCGGGCGGCTTGCGATCGAGCGCCGGTGCGCGCACTCCGGTCAAGTCGATGGAAGCGCTGCCCCGTTTCTGCACGCCCGTCAACTTCCCTCCGGCGGCGTCCAATTCCCAGTCCATGCCCGGAGCTTTGTCGGTCGGGCGGTCGATATGGAGCTTCAAGTGCGATCCCTCGACATTGAAATCGGTGATCTTTCGGACATTCCCTCCGGTGGGTTGGAACCAGATTTCGAGCGCGCCGTCTTTCTCCGTGATTCCGAGCCAGTTGGCCTGCCCGGGCGCGGTGTTGAAATCCCACCTTCCGGCGAAGGGTGACTGGGCCGCCATCGGCAGGCAAACACCCGCCGTGAGCAGAAAAGCAACGAAGGTTTTCATATCGCTTAGTGTGTCACACAGCGGCAAGCCATGACCAATGGGATGGTTTACCGCTGAGACTGTAGAGGAACTTGCAAAACCCGGGCGAGTTGCCAGGGCGCCGCTCCCTTGCGGTCGCGCTCTTCAGTTATGGTTGAAACGACAGCCCTTAATGAGCCGCGACCGCGAGGAAGCGGTGCCTTTGGGGTGCGGAATAACGAGTTTTGCAAGTGCCTCGGTAGAGTGAATCGTCGCAACGCACAGTGAAGGCCGGGCCGCCCGGTTGTACAATGCGGTATCTATGCGCAAAGTCAAGTGGGGTATCCTGGGAGCCGCCAAAATCGCCCGCGAGCGCGTCATCCCGGCCATGCAAGCGAGCGATCTCTGCGAGGTGACCGCCATCGCGTCACGCGATGTCACAAAGGCTCAAGCTGCCGCCGCCAAGCTCGACATTCCGAAAGCTTACGGCTCCTACGAAGAGTTGCTGGCCGACTCCGAAGTCGAAGCCGTTTACAACCCTCTGCCCAACCATCTGCACGTGCCGTGGTCCGCGCGCGCGGCCGAAGCCGGCAAGCACGTGCTCTGCGAGAAACCCATCGGCATGAATGCCGGGGAGGTGCGCCAATTGATCGCCGTCCGCGACCGCACCGGAGTCGTCATGGGCGAAGCCTTCATGGTGCAGACCCACCCGCAATGGGTGCGCATCGTCGAACTCGTGCGCGGCGGGCGGATCGGCCAACTGCGCAGCGCCATCGGAGCCTTCGGCTATTTCAACATCGACCCCCACAATGTCCGCAATATCCTGGCGTACGGCGGCGGCGGGCTGATGGATATCGGCTGCTATCCCATCAAAACTTCGCGCATGGTTTTCGGCGAGGAGCCGGAGCGCGTTTCAGGCGCCATGACGCGCGACGCGAACCGCGGCGGAGTGGATGTCCTTACTTCGGCGATTCTGGAATTCCCGTCGGGAACCTGCATTTTCACGTGCAGCATGCAACTCGCCGCGCACCAGATGATGCGCTTCTACGGCACGAAGGGGTTCATCGCCCCGGAGATTCCGTTCAACGCCACCCCCGGGGGTACCTCCCGCATCACCATCGACGACGGCCGCGATCTGAGCGGCGGCGGCGCGGTAGTCGAAGAATTCGCTCCGTGCGATCAGTACACTTTGCAGGGCGACCGATTTTCCCGCGCCATCCGCGAAGGCGGCCAGCCGCCCGTGCCGCTGGAAGATTCGCTCTGTAACATGGCCGTAATCGACGCCATAGTCCGTTCCGCCGAAACGGGAGCGTGGGTCCGCCCGGAATAAGCCGTCAGCGCTCAGCATTCAGCAATCAGCGTTGGCGTGCAGTCCTTCCTGCACCGCCAGAACAGCGTCGCGCCAGCGCGCGGTCAGCGGATTCAAAAAGCTGAGAGCTGAAGGCTGATAGCTGACGGCTTCCGCGCGCGGTTGAGGCATTCTCCGACGATACTGTGGCCTTTGGGACCGGTGCCGGCGCAGCGCGTCGGTATAAAGGGATTGGTTTGCAATCGCGGACGACCGGCTAGGGGCTTGCAAGACCAGTCGGGATGCGGGTGCTCGCCCTCAGTCTGGCTGGCCTGTTGGCTTTACCGGTTCACGCGCTGTTGGCGCAGAATCTCGCGTTCGGCGGCGTCCTGGGCGCCAATCTCACGCCGAACTTTCAGCCCTTCTATAGCGCGACGGGCATCGCCTACACCAATACGCATACACTACTGGCCGGCGTCGAAGCGGAGTGGAGCTTTGCCGGGGCGATCTCAATCGAAGCTGATGGATTGTACCGCCGTCTGCACGAACTCGGTATTCCGCCCTCGGCGTTCAGCATCGTGACGTGGGAGTTTCCCATCCTGGCAAAGTGTCGATTCCCCCGGCCTCGTTTCACGCCATTCCTGGAAGCCGGACCATCGTTTCGCGCGACCGGGAACCTCAACGACATTCACCCTTCTCATTACGGGTTCACCGCCGGTTTCGGCATCGAGAGGCAGGTGGGGCGCTTGCGCCTGGAAACCGCCGTGCGATACACGCACTGGGCGGCGGACCTCCATTCCATCCCATCCGATATCCGAACCAGCTCCGATCAGCTCGAGCTCTTGGTCGGCTTCCGCGCTCCGTCGCTTTCCAATACCCGCCCGTTCGGTGCGCATCTTTCCCTTGGCGCCGTCGCCGGCACGAATCTCACGGGTGATTTCGCCACCGTGAGCAGCTCGCAATTTCCGGCCGCCCTGGCAAACAGCGGCATTACCGTCCAACCCGGAAAGGAGACATTCGTCGACGGCGCCGGTCCGCGCAGCTTCCTGGCCGGGCCGCTCGCCGCATGGGAATTACCCAAGCGGTTTTCGGTGGAGGTCGAAGCAGTCTATCGGCCTCTGCGCAGCTACGTACAGGCTTTTCTCTCCGATGGGCGCCAGAACTTTACGTATCAGGATCACCGAAGCACTTGGGAGTTTCCGATTCTCGCGCGGCATCGCTGGCGCATTGGCCGCGGCGAGCCCTTCATCGAACTGGGACCGACATTTCGTCTCCTGCAGGACGTCTATGGGGCGGAGCCATACGGCATCGCCGCCGGCGCGGGCGTGGAAACACGCGCCGGGCGCCTCAAGATCGCGCCAGGCATGAGGTTCACGCACTGGGCACGATCCGAGCCTGCGGCTCCGGCCAATCCCCGCAGGGGCGAAGTCGCGGTCCTGACGGCGTTTTCGTTCTGATCGCGTTAAATGGTTGGTGTTATCTGCGTTATCCGTGTTTATCTGTGTTCATCTGCGGCTGTCTACTTCAACTCCGCGCTCGACGCGGTGCCGTAGTACAAGCTATTGAATAACAGCTTATAAGTGGCGTGGGGCTGATCGCGGAAATTGACTTCCGGCCCGAGGAGCACCACTTTGCCCTCGCCTATGGTCGATTCGGTGACCGCCGTGCCGCCATCGAGGTATTGCTGGCCCCACGCCCAGCCGCTATCCAATACCTGCTTGCCGGAGAACCATCCCACCGGAGCAGTCTTCTGAATTTCGACGGTCGGCTCCAGCTTGAACACCGGGCTGTTGTCGAAGAACACATCGACCTGCTTGGGCATGCCGTAGGCCACGGGATCCGTGTTATCGACGTTCATCTTGAGCAGCGATCCCGGAATATAGAACTTATCGGCGGGTAAGTTGCGCTCGTGCCCGTCGGGTCCCATTTCGGTGAGGTAACTCTTCACGGGTAAGTCGAAGTCGGTGACGGCGTTATTGGTGCTGCTGCCGATGGTCACGAGTGTCCCGCCGAGTTCCACGAACTTCTTGAGCGCGGGAACCGTGACTTCCGGCGAAACCCGTCCCACCGTGGCGCGATACTCTTCAGGCACTTCAGCGCGGCCGCGTCCGGCGCGTCCGCCACCGGGTCCGGCTTCGCCGCCGCGTCCACCACGCCCGCCGCCGAGCGTGCCGGCGACGAAGACGATGACGTCGAATTTGCTCTTCAGGTCGCCGGCATCGAGCGTGGTTGGATAGACCACCTGGAATGGCATTTCGTATTGCTCGAAGAGCCAGCGAGTCCAACCCGAAGGCATGCTCCCGCCGTAAGAATCATAGAGGCCGATGCGGACCGGCTTGATCTTGAAGGCGTCGCCCGAGGGGGCCTTCGCCACAGCATAGACCGGCGTGCCGAGTTCCTTCGCGGCCTTATCGAGAATGGGCCGGACGGCGGGGGAAGCCGGGACCCAGAGCGTTCCGGTCCCGAGATTCCTGCCGTTGACGGTCTGTTCCTTCTTCAGCCAGTAGACGTCGCCGCCAGCCTTCAAGAGGCGATTCGTCAGGATGAAGGAATTGTTGATTTCGTGGCTGACCAGGTAGCCCGCGGGATTCGCCGGTCCGCTGACGGTCATCGCCGGCGGCGGCAGCAGGCCGTTGATTTTTTCGAACGGACCGTCGAAGCCATCCAGAATGCGGTCGTATTGCACGCCCATCTGCATGGCGAGGGTCCAGCCGGTGATATCGTAGGGGCGGTTCGGCGGGCCGCCGGGATAAGCGAAATCGTTGGGATGGTCCTGCGGTTCGAACATGTCCATGATGTGCGGGCGGAAGGACTGCGCGGTCTTGACGACGTAGGAGCCGGCTGGATAGGATTTGCCGGCGACATCGAAGGACGAAGTCGACCGCAGGCACGTGATGCCGTTTTTCAGCAGCGCGTTGATGAACTCGGTGGCAGTGGCGAAATCGGGCTGATCGGAAGGCAGAATGTAGCCGCGCGGGTCGCGCAATTTGGGATCGTGGAGCACGCTGTTATAAAGATCCATCGATACGCCGCCACCGCCGCGGCCGAATCCGCCGCCGCCACCGCCGGGAGCGAGATCGCCGCCCGCCGGAACATCCGCGCCGCGACCGCCGCGGCCGGTGAGGCCCGCCGCCGCGTTGAGCGCGTCGATGCGCTTCGGGGTGATGGTCCAATAATCCTTGCTGCCCTTTTCGATGGAGTTCATGCCCATGCGCCAGATGTTGAAGAGAAACGTCTCGCGATAGCGCGACGCGAGGTCGAGAATGGCGCGATTATTGGTGATTTCGTAATCGATGGACTGGCGATAATGCCACGGCCCAGGTGTCACCGGCATGGGCCAATCGCCCGTCGGCAGTTGCATTCTGGGAACTACCGGAACGTTCATCGGCGTGGGGCTGCCGATAATCTCG
>Ga0181538_10001386_pt1 | contig 27354 bp, 21 predicted proteins | sample PEATcosm2014_Bin_40_FD_119773 | JGI IMG/M metagenome (GOLD analysis project Ga0181538, IMG submission 119773) | Peatland microbial communities from MTU Mesocosm Facility, Houghton, MI, USA - PEATcosm2014_Bin23_30_metaG | ecosystem: Environmental > Terrestrial > Soil > Wetlands > Peat | place... | reverse complement strand
TTCGACAAGGTCGAGCAAGTGGTGATCTGCCGGAACGACGTGGAGGAATCGAAGCGCTGGCACAAGGAAATGCTGGGTTATGCCGAGGAAATCCTGCGGCGGCTGAAGTTGCCGTACCGGGTGATCCAGTGCTGCACGGGCGACATCGGGGTGAAGAACGCGTCCATGATGGACATCGAAACCTGGATGCCCAGCCGATACGACGGCAAGAACCCCGCCAGCGGCTACGGCGAAACGCATTCCGCTTCGCGATTGTACGACTTCCAGGCCCGCCGATTGAATCTGCGATACAGGGGAACGGATGGGAAGGTTCGATTTGTGCATACGTTGAACAACACGGTCGTCGCCAGCCCGCGGATTTTAATTCCGATCCTGGAGAATTATCAGAACGCGGATGGGTCGGTGACGATTCCGGAGGCGCTGCGGCCACATTTGAATGGGCGGGAACGGATTGGGTGAAGGCGTATCAGAAAACAGTTCATTTCAGCGGGATTCGGCCAAGGTCTGCTGATACTTCCGCATCAACCCGGCGCGGCTGATCAGGCCGATGATGTGGTTGGGGCGGCTGTTCATGGTCACGGGAAGATGGCTGACCTCGTGCCGGGAGAAGGCCTCCAGGACGGAGCCAAGGTCGTCGGTGTGTTTCACCAGGGGAACGTCGGCGCGCATCAATTCGGCGACGACAAGAAGGGGAATGGCGTCGCGATCGAGGAGGGCCATCTGGATGTCGTCGGCGACGACCATGGCGACGTAGGCACCGTGTTCATCGACGACGACGAAGTTGGCCGCGCCGGTGGCGGCGGTGAGATTGAGGATTTTCTGGAAGGGGTCGGCGCCGTGGACGATGCTGGCCGGTTCCAGGGTGACGTCCTCGACGGTGAGCCGGCGGAGGATGGCGCGATCGCCGGCGGTCCCCGTTCGGATGCCGCGCAAGCGGAGGCCCAGCGTGTAGATGGAATCCTGGTAGAGAAGCCGGGCGGTGGCGGTGGCGACGACGCAGGCGAGCATGGCGGGAACCATGACCTTGTAATCCTCGGTGACTTCAAAGCAGATGAGGATGGAGGCCAGCGGCGCGTGGACGACGGCGGCGAGGACCGCGCCCATTCCCACCAGGGCGTAGACTTCCGGTTGAACGGAAGTGAACAAATGTGAGCGTTGGAGGATGGACCCCATCACGGCGCCGGCGGTTGCGCCGAGAAACAGGGAGGGGGCGATGACCCCGCCGCTGCCGCCGCTGCCCAACGTCAGGCAGGTGGCGATCAGCTTGATCCCGCAGAGAAATGCCAGCAGGACGAGGATCGTTTCGGTGCCGGTGCTTGGCGAGGTGTAGTAATCCGGAGAAAGCAGTCGCTCGATGAATCCGTAGCCATCGCCGAAGAACGCCGGCATGGGGTAGTCCTTGAACGGGACGGGCTTGGTGACGCCCAGAACGAGCCAGCCGAAAACCAGGATGTAGCCAATCCCCAGCAATCCGAGGAGCGTTCCGCCGAATGCCGGCTTGAAAACGCCGGGGATTTTGATTCGGTCAAACCAGCCTTCGGATTTATACATCAGGCGGATGAGTGCGACGCCGACCAATCCGCAGATGAGTCCGAGCACGACGAAATTTCCCACCTGGCCCCATCGCAGGGCTTCGTGGGTGCGGATGGCGTCGGGGGAGACGTCGAAGATGGGGTGGAATTCCTGGCTGTGATGGATGAGCTTGAAGAGCAGAAGTTCGCTGACCTGGGCGATGACGCTGGCGACGACGACGGGGGTGAAAGCGCGGATGGAAAAATCCTGGAGGATGACTTCCAGGGTGAACAGCACGCCGCCGAAGGGGGCGTTGAAGATGGCGCTGATTCCGGCGGCGCTTCCGCAGCCGATGAGGACGGGCATCTGGCTTCTGGCGATGCGGAAGAACTGGCCGATTCCGGCGGCGATGCCGGCGCCGATCTGGACGATGGGGCCCTCGGCGCCGGCGGAGCCACCGCTGCCGATGGTGACCCCGGCGGTGAGGATTTTCTCCAGCGAGACCAGCGGGCTTTGGAAGCCGCTGGTTCTCAGGACGGATTCCATGACATCGACGATGCCGTGGCCTTCTCGGACGCGGAAGAGATATCGGCTGACGATGCCGACGATCAAACCGCCGGCGGCGGGAAACACGACGAGCAGGATCATGCCGAACCCGCGATACAGGCGGTTCTCCCCGCTGCGGTAATAGAGGAGGTTGCGGACAAGGAGGATCAGTTCGTGGAAGCCGACGGCCGCGGCGGCGGTGACCACACCGACGATGACCGCCAGGATGAGCAGGAAGGAATCGTCCTTGAATCCCATGCGGGTGAGAGTTCGGGTGATCCCCCCGCGGAGCCGGGCGGCGGGTTCGGTGAGATCGGGGGCCATTGGGAAAAGAATACACTCTGAAGGCTGAAATTCGAAACTCGAAACTCGAAATTCGAATCAAACTCGAAGGTCGAAACTCGAAACGCCTTGGTTTCGAATTTTGAATTTCGATTTTGATTCGTCATTCGAATTTCGAATTTCCGATTTCGGCTTTCCCGTATCTCCACCTATAATCCCCCCATGGCCTCAAACCGTGGCAAGGTCGTCGTCGCGATGAGCGGCGGGGTGGACAGTTCCGTGGCGGCGGCGCTGCTGCTGCGCCAGGGGTACGAGGTGGTGGGTGTGTTTCTGAGGCTGGGGACGCCCCAGGGCGTCGAGAACCATTCCGATGGATCGTCGGAGTGCTCGACGGATTCGGGCAAGAGCAAGCAGGGGTGTTGCTCGGTGCTGGATGCGGCGGATGCCCGGCGCGTGGCGGATATGCTGGGGGTTCCGTTTTACGTGTTGAACTTCCAGGAGGATTTCTCGCGAATCATCGATTACTTCGTGGATGAATATAACCGGGGACGAACGCCCAATCCGTGCGTCCGATGCAACGACTGGCTGAAGTTTGGGCGGCTGGCGAGCTATGCCGAAGCCGTGGGAGCGGATTACCTGGCATCGGGGCATTATGCGCGCATCGCGGTGGATGCGGTGACGGGACGACGGTCGCTGCTGCGGGGCCGGGATCGGCTCAAGGACCAGAGCTACGTGCTGTTCGGCATGAGCCGAAAGACACTGGATCACACGCTCCTGCCCATTGGGGACATGGAGAAGCACGAGGTTCGCGACATTGCCCGCCAGATGAAGCTTCCGGTTTACAACAAGCCGGATTCGCAGGAAATCTGTTTCGTTCCGGACCAGGATTACGCGGCGTTGGTTCGGCGGAGAAGTCCGCAGTCGGTGCGGCCGGGGGAACTGGTGCTAGCGGACGGAGCGGTGGTGGGGCGGCATGAAGGGCACCAGCATTTCACGATCGGCCAGCGAAAGGGCGTCGGGGTGGCGTTCGGGCGGCCAATCTACGTCGTCGATATTGATTCGCAGGCCAATCGCGTCACTCTGGGCGAAAGGCAATCGTTGCGCCGCGGCGGTTTGACGGCTCGGGAAGTGAACTGGCTGACCGACCGGCCGCCGATCGCCGGCCAGCCGATTTCCTGCCTGGCGAAGATTCGTTACAACCACGATCCGCAGGCGGCGACCGTGACCGCGGGCGACGGTGAGATCGTGGTACGGTTCGATGAGCCGCAGTCGGCCGTCACGCCGGGACAGGCGGTGGTGTTGTACGATGGCGACGTGGTGCTGGGAGGGGGATGGATAGAGAGGGCTTTGGAGTGATAGAGATGGTAGTGAAATAAATTCGAAATTCGAAATTCGAAACTCGAAATTCGAATCAAATTCGAAATTCGAACGGCGAAACGAACTTGGTTTCGAATTTCGAGTTTTGAATTTGATTCGTCATTCGAATTTCGAATTTTTGATTTTGCATTCTCCCCATGTTTCCCCGGAACGTTCTCATCTTCCACTCGGGCGCTCTCGGCGACTTCGTTCAGACCTGGCCGCTCGGCCTGGCATTGGGACGGCTCTATCCGCAGAGCCGGGTGATCTATGTCACCCAACGCCAGAAGGGCGTGCTGGTGGAGAAAGTGCTGCGGCTGGAATTCATGGATACCGAATTGGGCTGGCATCATCTCTTCGGGGATGCGAACCGCTTGCCGGAGGTCTGCCGGCATAAGCTGGCGTCGGCACATTCGATCTTCACGTTTATCGCCAGGCCCGGGGATGCGTGGATGCAGGCGGCGGGATCGGTTGCGCCGGGAGCGCAGACGATTTCGATCGAGGCCGGGGCCGTCGGGCAGATGGTGGATTCACTGAGCGGGGTTCCGGCGGTGCGGGCGGCGGTGGGGCAGATCCTCGCTTCCATTGCCGAGCGGGGGCTCCATTTTCCGGGGCCGCCGGTGGTGGGGCCGGTCGGCATTCATCCGGGCGCCGGTTCGCCCACGAAATGCTGGCCGCTGGATAGCTATCTCGAACTGATCGACCGCCTGCACGATGCCGGGCATCGGTGCCGAATTTTTCTCGGCGAAGTTGAAATGGAACGGTGGCCCGGCGAGGAAATTCATCGGCTGCAATCCGCCGACGAAACGGTCCAGCCGGCGACGTATTTGGATTTGTTTCGCGAACTGTCGGCGTGTTCGGCGTTCGTGGGCAACGACAGCGGGCCGGGGCAACTGGCGGGAATAATTGGCTTGCCGAGCGTCATTCTATTTGGTTCGACCGATCCGGCGATTTGGAAGCCGCTGGGGCCGCGCGTGGGTGTGCTGCGGCGCGAGCCGCTCGCGTCGCTGCCGGCGGAGCAGGTTTGTCAGGCGGTTGCCCGAACCTTGCCGGAAACTCTCCAGCGGGCGAAGGCCGAGTGAGAAGCTACTGCTTTTAGGGCGCCGGGCTTCCCCAAGAATTCCCCGCCCACGCTTTGAAACCAATCGGCAGTGCGGTAAACTACATATTCTTATCAAACCAAAGCCCGTATGATGACGAACTTGGCCAACGAGGGTCGCATGACCGTGGAGGAAGGGGAACCCCAGATTCTTTCCAAGCGGCTTTCCGAGTTTGTGATCGCGTACATTTCTTGCCCGCAGGATTCTGGGCGGAACTATTTGGGGGGCATTTTGCTCACCGATTACCGCACTCGACCACTGGAGTTTGCGTTCGTATCTCCGGTCAAGGTCACAACGATGCAAAGGATCATTCACGGCAAGACTTTGGACGAGACAGTTACCGTATATATCATTGCTCACCGTCTCCTTAGCGAGGCCACGAAACAGCCGGACATTATCTTCGTTGACTCCGACCTCTTGCTTGAACTCCAAAGACTCACACAGATTCCGGTTGCAAAGCTCTCCCGTGAGCAAAACTCGGCATCTCAGGCAACCTCTCTTAGCCCGCTCAAGTTTTCGACTTTGCGCGAGGGGGACAAGGATAGCGTTGTGGGAAGTGTCATGTCGACGCTAGAGGCGCATGCAGACTTGATGGAGCCATTTGCGCGCATGACTGAAGCAATTCGGGAAGCGCAAAAAGCGGTTCCCCCGTCCCAGGTCAAGCCGTGAAATCTATCCGTCGGGGAACGCTTGATCTGGCCCGGTCAATTAACAGGGATTTGCACATTTTTCGTGTTCGGAACAATGCGCTCGAACTACACGCGGTCGGTCGGGAAACAAGTTGGATAATTCGGCAGCGCTCCAAGGGGTTCACTGCACGGAAAGCCTCGTTGGCGTCGGCATTGCCTACGATGGCTCCGACGGTTTCTCAATATCGCTGGCACGCATCGCCCCGGATGGAGCCACTTCTTCGTGTCCCTGTTACGCCGAGTGCCCGAAGCGTTATGGCGACCAGCGTTGCTGTAGTCGATTTCGAGGTTCACCGTTTTTTTAGCCATATTGGGCTCCCATCGCTCGACAGCATTTCAATGCTTTCCGCCAAGGTGTCCAGGGGTTGGCGGGCGGACGACGTGGCCCCTTCCGCTCGGATCCTGCGATGCGACTTCAATTTCTCGCCTTGTGGTCGATTGTTCTCGGCAGCACCTGACTGCCATGTGAACAGGTTGGTCCTGCCAACGACCGATGCTCTGCAGCTAAATCGAGTTAACCTGACCATTTTTCCCGTTTCCATCTCCCGGTTCGGGTTTCCATTTGCACGAGAGCGGGTCGGCGGAATGTTGTGGCGTGCTGACCAAGGCGATGCATTTCGCAGGACCCTTCGACCGGTCGCGCCTTTGAGTGGCCCGCCCGAAGCCAAGGTCGCAAGTCTTGCGGAGCGGCTACGGTGGATTCTAACGCCCCCTGTCAATCAGCTTGTATCCGACCTTTCAGTTCCCGACACGCCGTTCGCATTTCAGTTGCAGGGAATCCGTTGGCTTATGGAACGCGACCATGCTCTTCTCGCGGATGAAATGGGGTTAGGAAAGACAATGCAGGCGATTCTTGCGGCCAGATTATTGTGGAGGGAAAAGCGCATCGAGAATATTTTGATAATTTGCCCCAAGAGTCTACTCGGGAATTGGAAACGGGAAATTGCAAAATGGTGGCCCGACGCGATGACCCATCTGCGAGAGCCAGGGCCAGATAAGCAATGGTTTCTACGGCTTGCGACTTCGAACGTCCTGATCAAGTTGATCAACTATGAGGCAGTAGCAAGAGAAAAGGAATGGTTGGGAGAAAATCTGATTAAGCACGACTTGGTGATCATTGATGAAGCACAGCGTATAAAAAACGCCGATTCAAAGACGGCCGTTGCGGTAAAGTGCTTGGAGGGGAAACGCTGTTGGGCCCTGACAGGGACGCCGCTGGAAAACCGGATTGATGACCTGATTTCGATCATGGGGTTCGTTCATGCGAGAGCTGTTTCTGGGCTAGATCCCGACCTACCCGGAGGGTCGGAGCGCGTGCGCAGGGCGGTCAAGCCGTATATCCTACGACGCCGCTTGGGCGACCCGGAAGTCAGCATCCAACTCCCGGAAAAGATCGAACAAGATTTGGAAGTGGACCTGACGCAGGAGCAGCGAGATGAGTACGATCACGTCGAACGGGAGCGTGTGATGCAGCTAAACGCTGAGGGCGACACCGTCACTGTGCAGCACGTTTTTGCGCTGATTCGTGCTCTTGTGCAAATCTGCAATTTCGACCGTATTAACGGGAAGAGTGCTAAACTAGATTACCTGTTGGAGGCTTTCGAGCATATTGAGGAGACGGGGAAAAAAGCCCTTGTGTTTTCCCAATTTGTCTCGGACGACTTTGGACTGAAAAGGGTGGCACGCGGCCTGGAGGAGGCTTCCTACCGGGTAATGGAGTTGCATGGAGAGGTTCCGCCGCGAAAGCGGGATGAGATAATCTCCCGGTTCAATGAAAGTCCCGCAGAACACGCCCTGCTTGTTAATTACGCAGTTGGTGGAGTTGGTTTGAATCTGCAGGCTGCGTCATACGTGTTTTTGTTCGACCGCTGGTGGAATCCGGCGGTTGAAGACCAAGCTGTCAAACGCGCCCACCGGTATGGACAGAAGAATCCAGTGATCGTTCGACGATTCTACTGTAAGAACACGATTGAGGAGCGCATACTCGAAGTTCTGCGGAAGAAACGCCGCCTTTTCCGCGAAGTCATTGACGAGGACCGGCCTCACGAAGCAATGGGTCTGACAGAAGAGGAGCTTTTCAAATTATTCGACCTTAAGGTTCGCCCTCGGCGCGCGGGTACAATCCCGGGAAGGCCACAATTGCGGATCGGAAACCTCAGTCCGGAGGAGTTTGAGAAGCTCGTTGCTGACTTATATCGGGCCCAGGAGTACGACCGGGTTGATCATATGGGAGGCAGCGGTGATGGAGGGATCGACGTTCTCGCGGAGCGCTCGACGCCTTCGGGCCTTGAACGAATTGTGATTCAGTGTAAACACATGTCCTCCCCGATTGGGCCGGAAATTGTGCGTAGCCATTGGGGCGTGGTCACCAGCGATTCAAGTTTTACGGCGGGCGTTATAGTCGCCAGTTCGACCTTTTCACGCGATGCATTGGCGTTTGCGCGGGACAAACGGCTGGAATTGATCGATCGTCAGCGGTTGAAAGAACTGCTTAGGCAATACCGGGTCGCGGATGTTACGGACTAGACCTACGGCATTTCGACGTTTCGCCTTGAAGGCAGGTCAGTAGGATATTGAACGCCCATGTCGCTGCCGGCCCCTCAACCTCCGCAGCTTAGTCCCGAGAACTTGCGCGAGTTGCAGGCGGCGAGGCGTTCGCTGGGGAAAATCCGGCGGGCTGTCAGTACGGCTCGGTTTGAAGGGTATAGCATCGCGATCTGCGGGGCACTGACCGTTCTGATGAACACCGACAGCATCGGCTACATGCTCGTCGGGACGGTGCTGACGGCCATCGGGATCGTGGAGATCGTCGCGGCCGGTCGGCTTCGCCGGCTCGAGGTCGGCGCGGTCCGCATGCTCGCCATCAACCAGTTGTCGCTGGCGGCGCTGATCCTTCTGTATGCGTTGTGGAACCTGCACGCGGAAATCGCTCATCCCGTTTCGGATTTTCCCGATCTCAGTCCGTCCGACGCGAAGCTGCTTGGACAAATGGATTCTTCGGTTCTCGGCATCACGCACGAAGCAATGTTGCTTCTATACGGCTCGCTGATCGCGGCGGCGGCCGTGGAGGCGGGCATGGCGTGGTATTACCATTCGCGGGCCGGGCATCTTCGAGAATACCTGGCGCGGACGCCGCCGTGGATCATCGCCATGCAAAAAGCGGGGATTTCGGTCTGAGCGTTTAGTACAGATTACCGCGAAGGAGCACGGCGCGAGCTCTGTCCGCAACCCAAAGAATTTTACCGCGAAGGCGCGAAGAGCGCGAAGTTGCGCGAAGTCAGATTGATAATTCTTCGTGCAACTTCGCGCTCTTCGCGCCTTCGCGGTAAGATTTTTTCGGAAAGGTGGAACAAAACAAAGCTGCCGGGCAGACCTGGAACTGGGGAGGGAGAATCAGGCGACGCCGTGGGCGGCTTTGTAGAGATTCCATGTGAGATGAATCTGGCCTTGGTGATGGGCTTCATGCCAGGTGAGCAACACGATGGCCTCGGCGACGGAACGGGTCTTTCCACCGGGGGCGGGAACCTGGCGCAAAAGGGATTGCGGTGTCTGCTCCGACGCGAATTTTTTGAGCGGGTTGTAGTTCGCCGCAAGCTTCTGGCGAATCACCGCCAGCGTAGGGACGTTGGCGTCGGACGGCGTCGATCCACCGCCGAAATTGGCGACCAATTCCTGGTCTTTGGCCGATCCCTGCAAGATGCCGACGTTGAGATATCTATCGTGCGTGGCGGCACAATGCATGGCCTGCCAGGCGATATGGGCGCGCCCGGGACCCGGACGCCAGGCCAGAACCTTGGCCACGTCCTGGCCGCTCTTCTCAATGGCATCCAAAGTCCCCAGCAATCGTGTTCGGGAGAATTCCAGGGCGAAAACCAACGATTCACTGTCCATCCGTATCGTTTCCTGCGGGCAAACAGGGATTCAAGCAGCGCAAACGCCCTCGCCCCCATCCGGGGGTACCTCAAGAGCGATGCCGATCGTTCGGCGTGCCGACGCCAGTCTTACTGCTTCTGGCTTTTCTTGATGATGACGTAGGCAACAATGCAGACGACGCCCACAACGATCAAGACCCAATTCATGGTTGACATAGGCTGAGATTCTATTCGCTCCCTTTCGTATTGCCAAGGATTGATCCAAGAAAAGACATGGGCGATATGCCGACTGGAGAATGGGAAGAGCGGCTTTTTGGCGATATCCGGCCTTCAAGGTTAAAACAGGGATGCCATGGCAGATTCGCCCGCGTCAAAGGATGATGGTCCGCAATCGCCGATGGCCCGCTCGTTCGCATCAATGCTGTCCTGGATCGCCACGCAACGGGCCAATATGCTTCGGCGAGTGATGGATTGGTCGAACGTCAACAGCTATTCGTTCAACGTGCCTGGCCTGAAAAAACTGGGCGAGATCGTCGAGCGGGAATTTTCGGTGCTGGGGGGCGCGATTCAATGGCACGATCTTTCGCCGCTGGTCATCATCGACGAGCGAGCCCAGGCCAGGCCTAAGCCTTTGGGGCGGGCTTTGACGATTACCAGGCGGGCGGGTGCGAGGCTGAGGATTCTGCTGAACATTCATCTGGACACGGTTTATCCGCCGGATTCGCCGTTCCAATCCGCTGGGGAGCACGCGGGCAATATCCGCGGGCCCGGGGTCGCCGACGCGAAGGGGGGATTGGCCGTGATGCTGACGGCCCTGGAAGGGTTGGAGCGCAGCGGGAAGGCGGAGGGAATCGGGTGGCAGGTGCTCATCAATCCGGACGAGGAAATCGGATCGCCGGGCTCGGCGGGGTTGCTGGCGGCGGCGGCGAGGGACCACCATTTCGGGCTGCTGTTTGAGCCGGCGCTTCCCGATGGGGCGCTGGTGGACCGTCGCCGGGGTTCGGGGAATTTCTCGATCGTGATTCGCGGCCGGGCCGCTCATGCCGGCCGGGATTTCGCCGCGGGACGCAGCGCCCTTCTGGCGGCGGCGAAGCTCTCGCTGGCGCTTCATTCCATCAACCAGACGTTGCCGGGCGTGACGGTTAACGTCGGGGCGATCGACGGCGGCGCGCCGCCCAACGTTGTGCCCGATCTGGCCATCTGCCGAATCAATATCCGCACGACTCAGCACGCGGACGAGCAAATCGTCACCAACGCGGTCAAGAATCTAGTATCGGAGTTGAATTCAGCCGACGGCATCTCCGCCGAGTTGCACGGGCAATTCGCCTCTCCCGCGAAAATCCCCGATGACCGCACCTTGCGTCTTCTGGATGCGATCATTTCTTGCGGAAAGGAGCTGGGCATGACGTTGGCCACGCGGTCTTCCGGCGGGGCATCGGACGGCAACCGCCTGGCCGCCGCCGGCCTGCCCAACGTCGACAGCCTCGGCGTTCGCGGCGATCTCATTCATACTCCCAATGAATACATGATCCCCGACAGTCTGGTCGAGCGTGCCCAACTGGTGGCCCTTCTCCTGCTCAAAATCGCGACCGGGGATATTGATCCGATTGCATTTTGCCGATGAACCCCGAGCGGAAATCGCGTCCCGACGCCCCATAAAATGAATGCCGAAATCCGAATGACAAATGACCAATGACAAATGACATGTTTTTCATCCGCCCAGTTTCGCTCGCCGACCTCGATCAACTCGTGCAGCTTGCCCAGCAGGCGGGGGCGGGTCTGACGACGTTGCCGGGCGACCGCGACGTGCTCAAACGCCGAATCCTCAAATCGCAGCGATGTGTCGAAAATATCCCCGATAAACCGGGCGGCGAGAGCTATCTGTTCGTCATGGAGGATGCGGAGTCGAAGAAAATCATCGGCGCCAGCGGGATGGTTTCGAAGGTGGGCGGGTTCGAACCGTTTTATGCCTATCGCGTTGAGAATCAGCGGCTGGATTCCGATTTGTTGAAGATTCACAAGCAGATTCCGGTGCTGCACCTGGTGCACGAGCACGATGGGCCGGCGGAGGTGGGGTCGCTATTTCTTTCGCCGGATTACCGGAAAAAAGATTATGGGCGATTTCTCCAACTCGTGCGGTTTCTATTCATCGCGGAATATCCGCAGGCGTTTGAGCCGGTGGTGGTGTCGGAGCTTCGCGGCGTGATCGGCGCCGATGGCCGTTCGGCGTTCTGGGACGCGGTTGGACGGCATTTCTTCGAAATTGATTTTCCCCAGGCCGATTACCTGAGCGTGGTGAACAAGAAATTCATCGCCGAGCTGATGCCGACGCATCCGATTTACGTTCCGCTGCTGCCGGCGGAGGCGCAGCGCGTGATCGGCAAGGTGCACGAGTCGAGTTTGCCGGCGCTTAAGAACCTGGAAGCGGAGGGGTTCACGTTCAACGGGATGGTGGATATCTTTGACGCGGGCGGCTGCGTGAGCTGCGGCCGGGACGACATCCGCACGGTGCGCCTGAGCCGCACCGGGATCGTGGAGAAAATTGCCGACGAGGCGATCGAATCGCCGACGTTCATGATCGGAAGTTTTTCCCCGGCGTTCCGGGCGACCATCGGGGCGTTGCGAACCGACGGCGCAGATCGCGTCTTCGTCGAATCGCGCGTTGCGTCGGCGCTGAACGTTTCCATCGGCGCCTCCATTCGTTATGCGACGTTGCGTCCGGAGGCTCCGGTCCGCCGCCCCATCGAAGAAATCCGCCAATGACTGAGACTGATGAATCCGAAATCTCGCGTATCGTCGCCGGCGCTCGCCAGGCGTTCGGGGCCTGGTCGAGCACGCCGGTCGAGCGGCGCATCGCCCTTTTGCGGGCGCTGGAAGATCATTACCGTGGCGAGAAGGAAACCATCGCAAGGAAGATTTCCGAGGAAACCGGCAAGCCGCCGTGGGAATCGCGACAGGAAGTCGATTCCATGGCCAACAAAATCCCGATCTCCATCGACGCGTATCACGAGCGTTGCCGCGAGCAAAGCCGCGCCTTGCCCGATGCCACGGGCTTCACGCGATTCCGTCCGCACGGCGTTCTGGCGGTGCTGGGGCCGTTCAACATGCCCGGCCATCTGCCGAACGGGCACATCGTTCCAGCGTTATTGGCGGGGAACACGATTGTCCTGAAACCCAGCGAACTGACGCCCCGGTCGGGCGAGATTTTCGCGGAGGCGTTCGCCGCGGCCGGGTTCCCCGGCGGGGTTTTCAATCTCGTTCAGGGCGGCAAGGAAAGCGGAGCGACGCTGGCGCGGCATCCGGACGTAAACGGGGTTCTTTTCACCGGTAGCACCGTCGGCGGAATCTCGCTGGCACGCACCTGTGCCGACCAACCGGGAAAAATACTCGCGCTAGAGATGGGCGGAAATAATCCCTTGATCGTGCACGAAGCGGGCGACCTTGCTGCGGCGGCTTATCTGGTCGTCCAATCGGCTTACATCACCGCCGGGCAGCGGTGCAGTTGTGCGCGGCGGCTGATCGTCGTCGGCGGGAAGGAATGGGATGCACTGGCAAGCCGGTTAGTGGGGATCATAAAGAATATTCGCATTGGCTTGCCGAGGGATGATCCGCAGCCATTCATGGGACCGGTGATCTCCGCTGGGGCCGCGGAAAAACTGCTGTACGTTCAAGCAGAGTTGATTCGAGGCGGGGGGATCGCAGTGGCGGAGATGGCGCGCTCGCCGCGGCATCCGGCGTTGCTTTCGCCCGGGTTGATCGACGTGACAAATGTTGGCAATCGACGGGATGAGGAAATCTTCGGGCCGATTTTGCAAGTTGTGCGCGTGGACGACTTCGATGCGGCTATCCGGGAAGCCAATAACACGTCCTACGGCCTGTCAGCCGGATTGATTTCGGACAACGCGGAACTATATGGGAAATTTCTGCGTGAAATCCGTGCCGGGGTGATTGCGTGGAACCGGCCGCTCACCGGCGCCAGCAGCCAGTTGCCGTTCGGCGGCATCGGGCAATCGGGGAACCATCGTCCCGGCGGATACTTGGCGGCGGATTATGCCGCCTATCCCGTCGCGGCGCTGGAATCGCCGAAGGCGCTCTTGCCCGAGAAGTTGCCGCCGGGGATCGGCGCGCTGCCCTGAGTTCCGGAAAGAATCATGCCGACCAACGAAACCAACTTCGACGCGATACCGGGTCCGACGCATAATTACGCGGGGCTTTCGGTGGGCAATCTGGCTTCGCTGGCGCATACGAATCGACCGTCGAATCCGAAACTGGCCGCATTGCAGGGGCTGGCGAAGATGAAATTTCTGGCGGACCTGGGCGTGTCGCAGGCGGTCCTGCCGCCGCACGAACGGCCGGATATTTGCACGCTCAAACGGCTGGGGTTTTCCGGGTCGGATGCGCAGGTCCTGGATGCCGCCCGGAAATATCCGGCGCTGTTGGCGGCGTGCGGGTCGGCGTCGGCGATGTGGGCGGCCAATGCCGCGACCGTTTCGCCCAGTGCCGATACCCGCGACGGGCGGGTCCATTTCACCCCGGCCAATCTCGTCACGCAATTTCATCGGTCGCTGGAACCGGCGACCACGGCGGCGGTTGTGAAGGCCATTTTCGCCGATGAATCGGCGTTCGCCCATCACGATCCGCTCATGGCTTCGCCGCATTTCGCCGATGAGGGTGCGGCCAATCACATGCGGTTGTGCGCGGCCCACGGTAAGCGGGGAATGGAGTTTTTCGTTTTCGGCCGGCGGGCGTTTGTGGACAACCCATCGGCTCCGGCGCGTTTCCCGGCCCGGCAGACGCTGGAAGCATCCGAATCCATCGCGCGCCTGCATGGGCTTGATCCGGACCGTGTGCTCTTTCTCCAGCAGAATCCCCGTGCCATCGATGCCGGAGCGTTTCACAACGACGTGGTGGCCGTCGGGAATCTGAACGTGCTGCTCTACCACGCTTGGGCATTTGCCCAGTTCCAGCCCGACGACATCCGGAGCCGGCTCGAAAAAGATGAATGTCCCCTTATCTTCATTCCGGTGTCGGAAGTGCCGCTGGCGGATGCGGTTTCGTCGTATCTGTTCAATAGCCAGCTCGTTTCGCTGCCGGATGGCACCATGGCCCTGATCGCACCGACGGAATCGCGCGATAATCCGCGGACGCGGGAATTTCTCGACAATCTATTGGCTCGCAACACGCCCATCCGGCAGGTGCATTTTGTGGAAGTGCGGCAGAGCATGAACAACGGCGGGGGGCCGGCGTGCCTGCGTTTGCGCGTCGTGCTGACCGAACGCGAGCGGTCGCTGGTCAACCCGGCCGTATTTCTCACCGATGCGCTTTACGAATCGTTGAAACAGTGGATCAACCGCCATTATCGAGACCGGCTCACGCCATCCGATCTTGCCGATCCGCAACTCCTCGACGAATCGCGGCGGGCGCTGGATGAATTGACGCGGGTGCTTAAACTGGGATCGATTTATCCATTTCAGGGGGGGGCACCGCGCCCGTTCCCTCCACTCCGGCCATGAGCCGCAGGACGCGGTCCTGGGTGACTTCGTCGCGCTTCAGTTCGCCAACGAGTTTTCCTCGGCGCATGACCAGGATGCGAGTGGAGAGATTCAGCAGTTCGGGAAGCTCGGAGGAGATGAGCATGATGGCGATGCCCTGGCCGGCGAGGTTGTCGATGAGTCCGTGGATCGCGGCTTTGGCGCCGACGTCGACGCCGCGAGTCGGTTCATCGACGATCAGGAGCTTGGCGTTTCTGCCGAGCCATTTGGCCAGGGCGATCTTCTGCTGATTTCCGCCGCTGAGGCCGGCGACGGGAGTTTCCAGCGTCGGTGTTTTGACGTTGAGCCGGTCGAAATAAGTCCGGGCGGCGTTTCGTTCGGCGCGTTGGTCGATGATCCCGATCCGGCGGAATCGGCGGAGCATGGCCAGGGAGAAGTTCTGGCGGCCGCCCATCTTGAGGACCAAACCCTGGTGTTTGCGGTCTTCGGGAACCAGGGCGATTCCGCGGCGCATGGCCCCGCGCACGTTTCCCAGAGCCAGCGGCTTGGATTCAAAGGTGACAATCCCGTCGGCCCGGGGATCGAGGCCGAAGACCGCCGTGGCGATCTCGCTGCGGCCGGCGCCGACCAGGCCGGCGAATCCGACGATTTCGCCGGCCCTGACGTCGAAGCTCACGTCGTGGAACTTGCCCGGCGAGGAAAGATGTTTCACGGAAAGAATCACGTCGCCGGGGGTCTTGTCGAGGTGGTGGGGGAAATAGGCTTCAATGCTACGGCCGATCATCATGCGGACGACCGAATCCGGGTTGGCGTCGGCGCGGTCGAGGGTTCCGGCGCATTTGCCATCGCGGAGGACCGTGACGCGATCGCAGAGCCGAAAAACTTCGGGGAGGCGGTGGGAGACGTAAATCATCGTGACGCCGCGCGCCTTCAGACGGCGGATCAGGGCAAAGAGGTTTTCGGCATCCGGTTCGGGAAGGGAGCTGGTCGGCTCGTCAAAGACGAGAATGCGGGCGCCGGTTCCGACCGCGGAGGCGATCTGCACCAATTGCTCGTGGGCGGTGGAAAGCGCTCGCATGTTCCGGCGCACGTCCAGGCGAGCGCCGATATCGGAGAGGAGCATTTGGGCGCGTCGTTCCATTTCGCGGCGGTCGATCAGAAAGCGGAAGCGGCGGGGATAATTGCCCATGCAGAGGTTTTCGGCGACGGAAAGATCGGGGCAGAAGGCCAATTCCTGGTGGACCATGCCGATGCCCGCGGCGCGGGCGTCGGCGGGCGAGGAGAAACGCCGCTCGACGCCGTCGATGGCGATGACGCCGGAGTCGGGGTGGTAGATGCCGGCCAGGAGTTTTCCGCAGGTGGATTTCCCCGCGCCGTTTTCGCCCATCAGGCCGTGACATTCGCCGGCGGCGATGGAAAGGGAAACGTTGTCCAGCGCGGTGACGCCGGCGAAGGTTTTGGTGACTGATCGATATTCGATCATTGGAAAAAAGTGCAAGTTGCAAGTTGCAAGTGCAAGTTAAGACCAGATTCTTCCTCACTTGCAGCTTGTAACTTCCTCTTACAACTTCCCGCTCATTTTTTCAGCCATTTGTCCCAGTATCCGGCGAAGTCATCGACGTCCATGCGCTGGGTATTGGGTTCGGCGGGAAGCGTGGCATCTGGTTTGTTCAGCGTGACGAGCGTGAGAGGATTGGGAATCGCGAGGGTATCGGGATTGACTCCCTCGGGGTCTTTGCCGTTGAGTATCTTGTCGACCAGAATCTCGACGGTGCGGTGGCCCCAGCCGTAGCAATCCTGGGAGACTAATTCATCGACATACCCGTTTCGGAGATAGGTCAAACATTTGGGAAGCGCGTCGCAGGAGACGACTTTGACGGAGCCGGGGGGTTGCCAGTTGAGCGCATTTTCCGTGAACAGAGGCCAGCCGCCGACGAATATCCAGCCGTCGATCTTGCCGGGGTTGGCGGCCATGGCCTGGCTGATTCTCTGGGCGGCGGCCCCGGGCTCTTCGGCATGATAGAAGACACCGTTTCCGCCGTTCAATTCCTGCATGTTGGGATGTTTGGCCAGTTCCTCGCGCACGGCCTTTATGCGGCGCTGGAGATTGGGGCCGGTTTGATTGCCGCCGAGAATGGCGATGGTTCCCTTGTCGCCCATATATCGAGCCAGTTCGGACATCAGGAGATGGCCCAACTGAATGTCATCGGTTCCATAATCGCACAATCGCTTGCTTTTGGGCGCATCGGAGTCGAAGCAGACGACGACGACGCCCTTGTCAACGGCGTCGTTGATCGCCGGCGTCAACATCTGGGCGGCGGAGCAGGAGACGGTCATGCCGTCGACTTTCTCATTGGCCAGGGAGTTGATGGCGTTGACCTGGGCGGCGGGGTCTTCGTCGGGCGGGGTGCGCCATTCGATTTCAACGTTGATGCCGTATTTGTCGCTCAGTTCCCTGGCGGCATCGAGTGCGCCGGTGTGCGCGGCCTGGAAGACGTCGTTGGCCTCGCTCTTGGCGACCATGCCGATGCGGATGGTCCGCTTTTGGCCAGCGGCGGCGCCGGTGTCGGCCGCCTTTCTGCATCCCAAGGGCAAAACAGCCGCGATCAGGCAAACCGCCGCCAATCCCACTAGCATTCGTGTCAATCCGCGCATTGCGATCCTCCGCGTCTGGTTGAAGTATTCTGCTATACCGAAGCCTTTGCGCCGGCCAACCGGCGCTGACGAACGTACTCGCTGATCGAGTCGATGGCCACCGCGATAATGATGGCGCTTCCGACGATGATCAACTGATATTCGGTTTTCCAATGGAGGGTGATGATCCCATCCTGAATCATGGCGATGATGATGGTTCCGAGGAGGGCGCCGAGAGCGGTTCCCTTGCCGCCGGTGAGGCTGGCACCGCCGACGACGGCGGCGGCGATGACGGTCAGCTCGTATCCCGAGCCCGATCCGGTGGAGGTTGCGCCGAAGCGTCCGAGCCAGACCATGCCGGCGATCCCGGCCGTCAGGCCGGCGACGGCGTAGACCCGCAGCTTGATCCATTTGGTTCGCAGGCCGCTGAATCGGGCGGCCTCCTCATTGCCGCCCACGGCGTAGATTTCACGTCCGCCGGCCGTCTGCGAGAGATAAAACCCACCGATGGCGGTGACGATGAGCATGACGAGCATGGGCATCGGCCGCTGGCCGAAGACGTTCAGCCGCATGAAATGATCGGTGAAGGCGACGGGGATCTGGTGGTCCTGCATGGGGATTTCCTGGAGCTTGGTGGTGACGACCGTGATGCCGCGGAAGATGCTCATGGTTCCGAGGGTGACAATGAACGGGTGCATATTGAGGCTTACAATCAGCGAGCCGTTGAGCAATCCGCAGAGGAGTCCGACTGCCATGGGTAGCAGGAAAGCTGCGGGGAGGACCTCCCAGGCGGGGGCGTCTTTGGGAAAATATTGCAACACTCGGGCGGCGGTGAAGGCGGATAGCGCCATGGTCGATCCGACGGAAATGTCGATGCCGCCGGAAATGACCACCAACGTCATTCCGACGGCCATGATGGCGTAATAGGAGGCGGGAGTGGCGATCTCTTCGAGCAGATTGCCGGGATTGAGGAAATGGTTCTCCTCGCCGGGGGCGGCCTGGATATAGCCGCAGATGCTCAGGCCCAGGCCCATGACCAGAATGACGAGGACCAGCCCCAATTCCTGCAACCGCGGCAAGGCGCGGCGCGGAAGCGCCGGTGCGACCGGCGAGGCATATTCAATCGGAATTTCCGTTTTCATCCGTTGGGGCGATTATAAGCGGGGTTGGATGAAAACTCGAAGATGCGAACCAATCGTCCGTCCAGGATTTGAACTCCTGACAAGCCGAGCGCAACGGCAACTAATCACGGCGGCGCCGGCGGGCCAATAAGCCGACGGAGCCGAACGTCAACAGGCCCATGGATGCCGGCTCAGGCACATTGGCAAGGCTGATGCCGTTTGCGGCGGCGAAGGCGTCAAGGGCCGCGACATCGCCGGCCGAGGCCGCGCCGCTGACGCCCTCGTTGAAGTTTTCCGCCAGGGCGTTGAAGTCGGCGGCGTTCACCAGCCCGTCGTAAAAGAAGTCGCCCTGGTCCCAGCCGTTGACGCTCTGGTTGAAGTTCGCCGCGAGGATGAGGAAATCCGAGCCGTTGACCAGGCCGTCGAGATTGGCATCGCCGAGCAGCGTGTAGGCCACTTCGATCTGGCCGGAGGTCAGGCCGGCAACGACGTGGTCATTTCCATCGGCATAGCCGATGCCGTACGCCAGGCCATCGGTCTTGGTTTGTACCGCGGTGGAAACGATGCCCGGGCCGTTCCAACCGCCGCCGTTGTAGCCGGATTTGATGTACGCGGCGATGGTCGCGATCGGATCGCTGGCGCCGTAGGTGATGATGAGGTGGTTGTTGTTCACGTCCAGCACGCCGTTGCCGGTGATCAGCAGCGACTTTAGGTTGATGGCGCTGGTGACGGCCGGGCCGGAGCCGCCGGACACGCCGGTGGCCAACTTCAACGTTCCACCCGTGATGCTCATGCCGCCGGCGCTCAGCGCGGCGCCGAGGGTGAGGGTATCGCCGCCGGATTTTACAAATACCCCGGCATCGGCGATTTTGCCGGTGCCGCTGATCGTGTAGTTGCCCAGGCTGTTATTGACCATCACCGAGCCTGGGCTGACAGTGCTGTTCAACGTCACGGCGTAATGGCTGTTGTTGGCGTCGTTGAAAATGATAGTGCCGCCATTGGTGTAGACCGTGGCGGCGGTGCCGTTGTTCCAGTTGTTGCTGGTGATGTCCCAGGTCTTTCCATCGCTCGGGCTGGCGCCGCCGGTGTTGTTCCAGGCGAGATTCGCCGGTGTCGGGACGGCGGCGAAGTCATACGCGAGGGCGTAGGTTTCGCTGTTGGAGATATCGCCCTGCCTGTTGGGGCCGGCGACGCCGCCGGCCTTGAAGACTTCCAGATCGTAAGTGTCGCCGGCGGTCAGACCCACATCGTACAACTCCTGGACGTTATCGACGGTGCTGTCACTATAGTCCAGGGGCGTCGTGGTGTTCCGGGTCGCGTCATAGAGAAACAAGTCGAGATTGTTGATCGGATTGCTGGTAACCGTTGCTTCGCCGGGCCTTTCCCACACCAGCGTGGCTGTCAGGGTGTAACTGCTCGCGCTGCCGGAGGTGGGAACGAGGTAATGTTGGCAAACGTCCTGGGTGGAGGAGCTGGAGAATGTTGTAAAGTTCCACCCGACGAGGGGATCGGTGTAGCCGCTGGTCACGGCGGAATGATTGCCGCCCAGCGCTTCGAAGGAAGTGACGCTGGGCCCTTGCTGGCCAGCCTCGAGTTGGATGTAAGAGTTGTAGACGTTGAGAACACCCGCTCCATAATTGACGTCGAGCGGCGCGGTATGGGTATGGGTCCAGCCCGAGGGCTTGACGGCGCCGTTGAGAAGCAGGGCCTTGATCGTGCGCGGATCGGTGGCGCCGGCGGACAGGGCGGCGCCGGCCTGGAGAAGCAGGGCCGCGGCTCCGCTCACGAGCGGGGTGGAATAGCTGGTGGCGGAAGCGGGGGCGACAATATCCGGTTTGGATCGGCCGTTATCGACGGTCGGACCAGTGCTCGACGAGCCCCCGTAGGCGCCTACTCCAATGCCATTGTACGCCGTCGCCGGCGCATTCACCTGGCCGCCGTTGCCGATCGCGGAAACGAAAATGGTCTGATACTCCGCCACGTAATCGTCATAATAAAGATCGGCGTTCTGCTGACCCGCAACGGTGAGCGGCGAGCCATCGCCCTCCGTGAAGATGAAGCTTTGATTGACGATGGCATCGCTGATGGGCACGTCGTTGCTGATGCAGGCCGTGAAATAATCGGCCGAATAGTTGTCAACGTGCTGCACACCGGGGGCGACGCCGGTGGTGGAACTGTAAAAATTGCCGGCGACGTCATTGGCGTGTCCGGACCCTTCGGCGGCACTGTACGTCGAGGTCACGTTGCCGTTGTCATCGTAATAGGTGAAGAGGCTTTGCGGTTGCCCGACGCTGGTGGGATTGACCTCAAAGGTATTTGCACCGGAAACATCGGCTTCGGTCTGCCCGACGGTGACGCCGCTGCCGGTCAGGGAGGGATCGAAGCTTCGCAGTTCGATGAGGCCGATCGGATCACTGGATGCCCGCGCAGCCTCGGTGATCGCGACGCCGGTGATGAAAATGCCCGCCCGCCAACGATGGGTCGATCGCTTTCCGCATTCCCTCCTCTTCATCCAAAGCCTCCTGGGACGCGCCGTGGCGGAAGAACCTCGTCGGCGATTTCCCGTTTGACCTTCCGCCCACAGGGCGAGCCGTTAATCCGAATGATAACTCATTTCCCATGCCGGGGTGGAGCATTTTATGGTCTGAAACCACTTAACGCGCGATGAGTTGGCCGACAATCTTCCCCATTTTGACATCCCAATCATTTCCTAACCATATGCGAACAGATCACACTCATTTGGTTTCCAGGATGACTTTGGCCATTAGAGCGCCGTCTTTCGCCGCCGCCTGATCGGCATTCACATCGACCGCAAAATGCTGGGAAGCGGGGTCGTAGGAAACGTCCAGCACTTGGCCGGCAACGCTGGCCTTGAGCGGCGATGGGCAGCATCCGTGAAGGCGTATGCCTTTTTCGCCTTGGGCGAAGAGCACGTCCACGGTGAGTTTTTTCGGCTCCTGTTGCAAGGACGCGATGCGCTGTTTGCCGCTGGAGACGAACTTTCCGGCGTCGCCGAAGAGGGCGATGCCGCTGATTCCCGGCTGGGCGACGACGTAATAATCGAAGCCGTCCTCGTCGAGGGGGGCGCTGAACGTCGCGTCGGGATCGACGCGATACGCTTGCTGATTGAAAAAGTCGTAGACGTACGCGGTCCCCTTGACGCCGATGGCCCGCATCGAGAACGCGGCATCGTGAACGTCGGACGGGTCGGCGGGAGCGGGCTGCTCCTTGGCTTTCAGGTTTTCCGGCGGCGCGTCCATGCTTCTCCCGCGCACTGTGGGGATGCGGTACGCCAGGACATATTCGGTTCTCAGCCCGCCATGGTCGGTGTAGGTGCTTGCGACAAGAGCCCGAGATTCACCCTGGGCCTCGGCGATATATGCGGAATCCAGGGGCACGATGGGGGCGTCAGGCTTGACGATGACGCCGTCGGCGCGGACGGCCTTGAGAATGTTTTCCTTGTCTTCCGTGCCGATCTCGTCGCCGATGCCCACCATTCCGCCGGACAAATCTGAAAGGAGGACGTTCGCCGTCTCGGAGCTGAAAAAAGCGTCGGTCCAGGGCCAGATTCCCATTGCCGACGCCAGGCGCGAGCCGTAAAGAAAATCGTGCCAATGGTCGCGGCTAAGGCGATCCTGACTCGTCCGGATCGTGGTGAGGTTTGAATAACGGCTTCCCTGGAGAAAGTGGGATGGAAACGGCATGCAATATTGCATGGTCATGCCGTCATCACGGCAGGCGGTGGCCATGCCGGTGAGGAATTCGTCGCCGGCATCGACGGTGGCGGCCAATTGCGGGGAATGCAGATAGATCTCGCTGAGCCAATCCTGTTCGTAGGCGAACGCTCCGGCGCCGTGGATGTATCCGATGATATCGCGCCAATAGCGCGGGTCGGTGGCGGCGAGCCCGGCGATTTGATAACTCTGGTGATAGGGGCTGGCCGGATCGATCCATCGGTTGTGGGTCATAATCGGCAAGCCGAGCTTTCGCTGAAACGCCTCCAGGCCTTGCGGGAAAACGCCGGGATGCGCGCGGTATTGCATCAATCCGCCGTAGCGGTTCCATTCGCCCGGCGGCAATGCGGGGTTCTTTGTATTGCCGGGCCTTCCATCGGGGCCGGTGAACGATTTGTAATACCACCAACTGTCCAACTGCACGTATTTGACGGGGATGCTTTTCTCGCGGAATTCTTGGGCTAATGCCAACAGCGTCCCGCCGTACCCGAGCTTGGGATCGAAGTTGTAGTAGTAATACGTTCCGGCGTCGGTCCAATATCCCAGGTATTTCAGGCCGATGTCGCAGTCGTTCGCCGGGCGTGTCTTGCCCTGCAAATCGGTCAGGGTTCGACCGAACAGGTCCCAGGTGCGGTTGATCCCCTTGCCAAAGGCGACAAGTGTTTGTTGCGTGAATCCGGCCGGGATGTTCCTCACGGTATCGCGCAGTTCGCCGACGATATGGGTCCGGGCGTCCCCGCCGATGCTCTGAATCAGAAAATGCGAGGCCGGCGAGATGATGAACGTGTCCGCATCGTCGTCGAAGATCATCCACGGCGACCCGCTGTCGACCGGCTCGAACGCCACCGGCGAATGGGATTTTTGACGAAAGCTCATGACGTGAAAATTCTTCGGCAACCGGTCGAAATCGGGAAAGGCCAGAAGCGGCTTGGGCGCGGCGGCTTCATAGGTCAGCGAGAACATCGCCAGCGATTTGTTTTGATACGAGCGAATTTTTTCCGTCAGCGGGATGCCGTGGCTTTGTAGATGTATGGTGGCATCGACGTATTCGCCGACGGCGTCGGCGCCTTCGACGCCCTTATCGCTTGAACCCGTCCAGCCGCAACCGAGCGTCCAGTCGGGATTGCCGGGTCCGGCGATGACGTAATTGCCGGTTTCGGCGCCATTCGCGGCCGCGGCCAACAGCGTCAAACCCAGGATCATTCCGAGTCGAACAAACACATGCCGCACCATTGCAACCTCCCGGACAATTCCACCGGAATCCATGATACGGAGGCCGCGGGAGATTCACCATGCCCGTTGAAGTCACGGCGGTTTGCTCGTATTGTCAATCGAACCAACGAAGGAAGGCAAGGAATTTCAATGGCAAATCCGATTTCAGATGCGGCTCTGGACGTGATCTTCCGGCAGGCCCGCACGCATTCGGCATGGCTGGCCAAGCCGGTCGGCGACGATCTGCTAAGGGCGGTGTACGACCTGGCGAAGCTGGGGCCGACGTCGGCGAACACCATGCCGATGCGGATCGTGTTCGTCAAATCGCCGGCTGCGAAGCAGCGGCTCAAGCCCGCGCTGCAAGGGGGAAACGTGGAGAAAACCATGGCGGCGCCGGTGACGGCGATTTTCGCGGACGATCTGCGGTTCTACGAATACATTCCACGGCTGTTTCCAGCGGCGCCGGCCTTCCGGGATCTTTTCACGGGCCCGGAGAACGCCGAGCGCGCCAAAATCCACGCCTTCCGCAACGCGACGCTGCAAGCGGCGTATTTCATCATTGCCGCCAGGGCATTGGGCCTGGATTGCGGGCCGATGTCGGGCTTCGACAACGCCAAGGTCGATGCCGAGTTCTTCCCGGATGGGCGATTCAAATCCAATTTTATTATGAACCTCGGGTACGGCGATGCCGAGAAGCTGCATCCGCGTCTTCCACGCCTGGAGTTTGACGAGGCTTGCAAGATCGTGTGAAGGCAACTTCAATTATCAATTATCCATTATCAATTCATGGTTGCGTTGTCGGCGGATTTTCCTTCCACGGCGCCCATCCGTCGTCGCCTTTGAGGAAATTCTCCTTCGAGAATGGTTCGGCTTCGGATTGCGTGAGCTGTTTTGACCAATCGACGCGCGCGTCGCCGGCGGCGCCGGGGCCGGTGCTGGCGTATTCCGCGTAGAAGGCATGCATGTCGTTGTCCGTGGGCCGCCACTTGAGCCAGCCGGCGGGCTGGATTTGCGGGCCGAGTTGGCAATGCAAATAGACCACGCGCGCGTACGGCCGCCACGGCCGGCCCAGATAAACGGAGCCATCGGGTACTCCGTCGGCGGCAGTGAGCTTGCAATCGACCAGCACGTATCCGGTGGTCTGCTTTTCATCGGTGCGGGATTGAGCCGTCAAATATCCCTTGCCCGTGCTCTGAATCTCGCATTGGTCGAATACCGCCGTCGCGTTGCCGAAGATGAAATCCACGTCGCCGCGGATGAGACATTTGTAGTAATACTGCCGTCCGGAATTGGCGTAGAGAGTGTCCTGATTGGCCAGAAAGCGGCAATTGCGGAAGACGGCGCGATCGGAATCGACGCCGAGTGCAACGGCCTGCCCGACGGCCTTGCGCGGAGCGGAGGGGTTTTCAAACGTAATGTTGTCGGCGGCGAATCCCTTGGCGCGGACCGTAATGCTGAACGATCCGAAAGTGCCGAGTTCCTTGCCGTCCGGATTTTTCTTCCGGGCGTAATCGTCAAAAGTGAGCACCGTTCGCTCGGCGTCCTGGCCGACGAGGTGGATGAAGGGTTGGGTGACGTGAATCTTCTCGTGATAGGTTCCGGGCTTGACGTAAACGATCCTGGGCTGGGAGTTGTCGTTGGGAATCGAATCCACGGCTTGCTGAACAGTTTTGAAATCGCCGGTTCCATCGGCGGCAACGATGATATCGGCGGTTACGCCATTGATCGTTCCGCCGGCTCCCAGCGCGGTTTCCACGTGCAAGAGCAGCCCAAACAAGATCAGACCCGCGATGCGGTGGCTCATGGCATGCATCATAGTCGATCCACCATGGAGTTGCCGTTCAACCGGGGCCCGGCGGCGGCATGCCATCGGGCGGACCATTGGGCGGACGATCGTCCGGACCTGGCCCGCCAGGTCCACCCGGGCCCATGGGCGGCCCGCGCCAACGGTCCGGACCGCCCTCGCCGGGCGGGGGCGGCGGCAACATCCGGCTGCGAACGCTCTGGAATCGCTCGGCCCATCTCTGGTATTGCGCCGAAGTCAGAACGCCTTTCATCTGCTGATCGAGCTTGTCGTATTCCGATTTCAACTCCGGACCCATCTTCTGGCGGATCGCGTGCAGGGCGTCCTGCCGATCTTTGTAAATCTGGCGCACCTGTTTCACCTGATCGTCGCTCAGCAGCAGTTCATCGCGCAGGCGATCCACCAGGTCATTCACGGGCGGCTCCGGAGCCATCTCCATTGACATCGGCGGCGGCCGGTGAAGGAGCAGGGCAAGGCCCGAGCCGGCTGCGCCGCCGCAAAGGAATATCACCGCCGCCAGCATCAGCGCCTTGATCGCGCGGCAGCAATGGCATCGGGGCGTCAATCCGGAATCGGAAGTGGGTGGGTTGGTTTGAGTCATGGCATCTGCACCTGTGCCGCGTTGAACAGCGGCGTAATGGAATCGGCGGTTGTGGATTTGCCGGTGGAACGCAGCGCCAGGGAGAGGATGGCGCAGGCGGCGAGCGCGGAGACCGCCGCCGACCATGCCAACGGCGTCAGCCGCCATTGCGGCTCGGCGCGAGCGGCGCGCACGATCGCGCCGATATCGACGTTGGTTCGCGGCGGCGTTTCCGCCCTGGCGCGGTGGGCGAGGGCTTCGACTGCTTCAAGTGGTTCCATGGCTGATCCCGGTTAACAATTCCGTCATTTGGTTTTGTTCGATGATCCGTTTCAGGCGTTTTCGCGCGCGGTAGGCGCGCATCTTGACGAGCGTTTCGTTCCAGCCGGCGTGTCGCGCGATTTCCTTCATGCTGCAATCCTCGAAATACATCAACGTCAACACCAGCCGGTCGGCCGACGGCAATTGCGCCAGAAGGCGGTGGAGCGTTTCGGCCGCGGCGGCGGGGTCGGTCTGATCGGTCGCGCTGGCGGCGGCCGGATTAAATTCGCCCAGCGGCTGCATCCGGCGGCGGCGCGCCTGGGTCTTCCAGAATTGATAGCCGACGCGCGTCGCGAGGCGAAAAACCCAGTGCTCGAACGGCGCTCTGTGGGGCCGAAAACGCGGCAACGACAGATACACCTGAACGAATACTTCGTGAACCAACTCGGCCTGCGTGCCGCGGTCGCGCGTGAAACGCCACATCAGACGTGCGACGCGCGGCTCGTGCCGCTTGAAAAGCTCCGCGCAAGCCTGGTTGTCTCCGGCCAGAATTTGCCGGCATTGACGCAAATCCAATTCGTCCGATTCATCTCCGCTGGCCGAGAGGCTTGGGATATCCGCTGGGGCCACTGGCTCATCTTCCATCGCTCGGGGTTGGGAGACAATGGTCATCGGCTCACGAGCGTGCTTATTGTCCCGGTGGCGGCGGTGGGCCGTCATCACCGCCTGGGGGCGGCGGAGGCGGGCCACCATCATCGCCCGGTGGAGGCGGAGGCGGAGGGCGGCGATGTCCATCGGGCCGGCTCGTGGGGCCGGGGCCGTCTGGCGGCGGCGGCGGCGGGCCGAAGAAATCATCGTCCGGCGGAGGCGGTGGCGGTGGACGATGGCCATCGGGCCGGCTTGTGGGGCCGGGACCGGGGCCGGCGCCGTCGTCTGGTCCGGGTTGGCCACATCCTGGCCGATCTCCGGGAGGAGGCGCTTTCCCCGGCTGGGCTTGCGACCACGCCGCCCATGTTCCCATCAGCAGACATCCCATTGCCGCTGCCACGATTCGCTGTTTCATAATCCGTTACCTCCATCCGTACATTGGCGCGATGTGGCCGGAGGTAACAGGCGCTTTCCGTACGGAACCCTTCTCCATCAATTCGACCAATCATGT
>Ga0181538_10001385_pt1 | contig 27356 bp, 28 predicted proteins | sample PEATcosm2014_Bin_40_FD_119773 | JGI IMG/M metagenome (GOLD analysis project Ga0181538, IMG submission 119773) | Peatland microbial communities from MTU Mesocosm Facility, Houghton, MI, USA - PEATcosm2014_Bin23_30_metaG | ecosystem: Environmental > Terrestrial > Soil > Wetlands > Peat | place... | reverse complement strand
TGCCTGCGACGGGATTTTTTGTGCGGCATGTCAGAAACCTGGAGATGAGCAACGTGGAGATTGCCACGCGGGATGCCGATCACCGGCCGGCATTTGCACTAATTGATGTGGATGGAGCGGATTTCTTTCGCGTGCGCGTGCCGCGGCAGAGTACCGGGGCTGCGTTTTCCTTGAAGCAGGTGGCGAATTTCCGCACGTTTGGGAGCCAGTTTCTTTCGGATTGGAATGCCGCGAAGGTGGATGAAAAAGTTTTCTGAGGCGAGTTGGAGGATAAGGGCCAGAACGACACGCAGGATGCGGGGAATTCCAGTACAATCACGTTCAGAAAGCCAATCGAGATTCCGGTGAACTCCGAGACCCTACCTTGTCTACCAGTCGCAGGAAATTCCAAACGGGCTGAAATTGAGCATTGGGAGGATTCCGTGGCGCGTTTTCGCGTTCCAGTCAAACGATTGTGGATGGTGCCGGCGCTGGTGCTGCTCTTTTCGGTTGCGCTGGCGGCGAAGAGGCCTGCGCCGGGGACGTTGTATGTTGTGGTGAAGCCAGTGGCGAACATGTACCGAGATGCGAGCACGAACACGGATGTTGTGTCGCAGGCGATTTATGGGAACAACGTGACGTTGGTGGAATTCAAGAAGCACTGGGTGAAGATCAAGACTGCGGATAGTTACGCCGGATGGATGCAGATTGGGGATTTGCGAAAGCTCGCGGGGCAAGCTTACGCGGCGCAGGGGGCTGCCGTACGCGTTGCGGAACTTAGCGCCAATGTTTACCGCGAGCCCGATGTGACCGCGCATGCGCCAGTGGTGACGATTCCTTGGGAGAGCCGGCTGGAGGTCATCTCTGAGAAAGTGGCGGACGGGGACCGGTGGTTGAAGGTGCGGCTGGCGGATGGATCGGAAGGTTACGTGCAGAGGGGTGATGTCAGTTCGGATTTTGCGCCGCTGAGCATCGAACAGATGATTGGCGTGGCGCGGCGATTTCTGGGTGTGACGTACACGTGGGGAGGCACATCGTCGTCCGGTTTCGACTGTTCCGGGTTCACGCAGATGCTGGAGCGCCAGCGTGGGGTGGTGATGCCGCGCGACGCGGATCTGCAGGCGGAGTGGAGCGGAGTTAGCGAGGTACAACGGACAGATTTGCTGGCGGGCGACCTGCTATTTTTCGGAAAAGATGCCAAGCACATTACGCACACGGGGATGTACATCGGGAACGGGGAGTTCATTCACGATTCGACGCACGAACATCCGATGGTGCAGATCAGCAAGCTGGACGACAAGCCTTGGACAGAAATTCTGGTAGCGGCGAGGAGGATAAAACCATGAACCGGCGGGAATGGTTGCAAGCGGCTGGAGTAGCGGGAATTGTGAGCGCAGGAGGCGTGGAGAAATTACTGGCGGGCGGCGAGACGACCGTGGCGGGCAAGGAAAAGGCCGTGGTTAATGTGGAATTGAAGCGACTGAATTTACGCCACACGTGGACGACGACGATGTCTTCCAGCACATATCGGGATACGGTGAACCTGCGGTACACGCGAGATGGAATCACCGGACACGGCGAGGGCGCACCGATCGTGCGTTACAAGGAATATCCGGAAGAGGCAAAGAAAACTATTGACGAGATTGTGGACAAGATTGCGGCTGGCGATCCGTGGCAGTTTGACCCCTTTCTTGCGGAGATACGAAACCTGCTGGGGGATCACCAGCGCGCGGCAATGGCTGCCGTGGATATCGCGGTGATGGATTGGATTGGAAAGAAGCTGAACGTGCCTTTGTACAAATACTTCGGGCTGGATCCGGCCGCGGCGCCCGTGACTACATTTTCGATTGGGATTGACACTCCGGAGATCACCAAACAGAAGACGGCGGAAGCGGCCGCGTATCCGGTACTGAAAATAAAGGTGGGGCTGACAACCGATGAAGAGACCATCGCCGCGGTGAGGGGCGTTACCAACAAGCCGCTACGCGTGGACGCGAACGAGGGTTGGACGGACAAGGAAGAGGCGATCCGCAAGATCAACTGGCTGGAAACACAAGGTGTGGAGTTTATCGAGCAGCCCATGCCCGCGTATATGTTTGAGGATGTGAAGTACGTGCGGAGCAAGGTGCATCTGCCGATCATTGCGGACGAGGCTTGCACGAGCGCGGCGCTGATTCCACAGTTGAAGGAAGCTTACGACGGCATCAACGTGAAGCTGGACAAGGCGGGAGGGATTAACGAGGCGTATCGGTGGATCAAGATTGCCCGGGCGCTGGACATGAAGGTGATGCTGGGGTGCATGATTTCGAGTTCGTGTTCGGTGACGGCGGCGGCGCATCTTTCGCCGCTTGTGGATTATGCGGACCTGGATGGGAATTTGCTGATTGCGAATGATCCTTATGCGGGGGTTACCGTGGAGAAGGGGAAATTGGTATTGCCGAAGGGGGCGGGGCTGGGGTTGCGGGTGGTGGGGTAGAGTAGGCCTGGTTTGGTTGAAACCCTTGCGGATAAATTGAGCTTGCAGGAGTGCCGCACCTACGGCGCTGGATCTTTTTTTACTTGCCGACCCAGGGCTCACGCCCTGGGCTAAACTCTGCCGCGCCTCCGGCGCTGGATCCGCTGGAGATTAGAATGTTGCGCCCTTCGTTGAAATTTTCGCCGGAACGCCAAACAGAGCCGAAGCGAATTCGGTTCACGCGGGACAAAATACTTGGGGAAGAGGCAATTACTCAGGGGTTGCCGGTGTCGTGGGGGGAGATTACGCGGCCGAGGTCGGAGGCGCGGCTCAGGCGGTCGAAAATTTGGTAGGTTGCGTTGGAAATGCTCACGATGGCATCTCCGCCATCTTTTTCGTGGCGCAAGTAGGTGGTCATCACGCTGATTACGTAGGGACGCTTGCCGGTGAAGACGATGCCGGAATCGGTGCGGACGCCTTCGAGTTCACCGGGCTTGTTGGCTACGCGCAGGTCTTCGGGCAAATCGCGCGGGATGTAGCTTTCCTTGTGGACGGTGAGGAGCTTGAAATAATCGTCCGTGAACTGCTTGTTGAGGACTTTGCCGCGGTACAGAGCTTCGAGGAGAAGCACCATTTCGCGCGGGGTTGAAACATTTTCGCGGCCCTCGCTGGCGGCCTTTAGATCCATCATTTTGCGGCGGAGGCGGGTGTGGTTCAGTCCCAGCGAATCCAATAGCGCGTTTACATTTTCCATCCCTACGCGGTCGATGATGATGTTGGTGGCGGAATTATCGCTGACGGAAACCATTAGAGCGGCTACATCGCGGAGGGTGAGGCGCGTGGTGCCGGGGGTGAGGGCTTCGGTGATGCCGCTGCCGCCGACGATGTCGCTCTGCTGAAGAGTGTAGAGGTTGTTGAGATTCAGCTTGCCTTGCTGGGCTTGAAGGTAGAGCTCAGCCAGAATGGCAATTTTGATGGAGCTGGCCGTGGGCATCACTTCGTCGGCGTGGAGCAGATATTTCTGGCCGGTGGAGAGATCGAGGATGGCGACGCCCATGGCGCCGTCCAGGTGGGTGTCCACGTCGGTGATGGTGACTTGCAGCTTCTGCCAGAGGACTTGCTCTTTATCTTGGGCGAGTTGTTGAGCGCGGGATGACGACGGGAAACAGGCGGCAAGCATTACAGCGGCAATGCAGACGAATCGTTTGAACACGATGGTCTCCGTATCGGGTCGATTATAACCACATTCCGAGGTCGCACTGTAAGAGGGCGACGCTCGTTTCTTCTTCTCGCCGAACGATATTTGACGCCGCGTTGACAGTTGACGAGCCGTAACCGGTAAATAGGGGCCGCACTCCTTCTTCCGGTAGTAAGTCAGTTTCCGATCAACAGAAAAATCGGGACATGAACGGCACCAACCACTTTCTCTAGCATTGTGATGTAAACTCATCGCTGGGTCGTGCATTTGAAACAAGTGAGAACTCAGGACAAAATGAAGACAATTGAGGCATTCTTCCTCCGCGCTAAGCACTGGCAGCTTTTCCTGCTGTTTGTTGGCGCGGTCGGGTTAGGAGAGATGGTAGCGACGGCAATAATGACCGCAAGTATTTCATCGACTGGGAGTGTAGGAAGCGCCGGCTTTGTGTGGGGCGCCATCATGGCTCTGGGTATGCTCTGTTTTGTAGGTTGGTTCTGGGCGTTGGGGACGTTTCTAAATTCAATCAGTCAACCATCGCTGAGGCTAAAGCCGAGCTTTTTTCGGTTTGCCCTTATTTATCCTGTTCTTTATATCTTCTTGGCCGCGCCATTTTTTCTTAACCCCGACACTTCAATGTTCGCAATCATACTACCGCTCCACTTCTTTGCAATGTTCTGCCTGTTCTATGACCTGTATTTCGTGTCGAAGCATCTGGTGATAGCTGAGACGGGCAAGGGGGCAACGTTCTACGACTTTGCGGGGCCATTTTTTCTCATCTGGTTTTTCCCCGTCGGTATTTGGTTTGTCCAGCCACGAATCAATCGCTTTTATGCAGAGAGAAACAGGGCAGAAGTATTAGCAGAGAACGCGGCTAAGCCCTAACTTACGCGGTTACCGGAAACTGACCCACACCCGTACTCTCGGGCAGGGTGAACGAGGTTGCGGGAATTGCTATACTGATGAGCATGAAAGCTCATGTTTGGGTAATGCCGAAACGAACTGTTCTGGATCCGCAAGGACAAACGATTCAACACGCTCTTGCCGGCCTGGGCTACGCGCAGGTTTCCGACGTGCGCCAGGGCAAATTTTTCGTGCTCAATCTGGATGGGTGGAATCGCGATGAGGCGCAGAAGCAGTTGGAGCGAATTTCCAAGGAAGTGCTGGCGAATCCGGTGATTGAGGAATACCGTTTCGAGATCGTGGATTAAAACGAGTCTTTACGAGAGACGCCGGATGCGATCCACCAATTTTCAGGATAAATTCATGAACAGCGCATTCACATGCCACGCCCGGCTGCTCTTCTGTTCCCTCTTGTTGCTGATGACTTCGCTCGGGTCCGGCTGCCAGAAGGGGTACCATGTTGACGACCCGCAACTGAAACCCATTCAGGAAATGATCGAAACGCAATTGCCGCTCGGTTCCACAGCGGACCGCGTCACTGCTTTTCTTTCCGTGCGCGGCTATGAGCTGCAAGCCCCAGAAAAGCCTGGCACACTGGTGGCCATTATCCGGCACATTGATTTGGAGACGGTGCGCCCTGTGACGGCGCGCGTCACCTTTTATTTCGACGCGAATGGCAAGCTGAACGCGGTGGAAATGACGCGCACGATGAATCAGCCCGTCACACAGTAACTTTCCCGAAGGCTTCCCTGCCCTTTTCGCACAACGGCAATAGTTCGCGTGTTACCCTGACGATACCTCATTTAGGAGAAGTCCATCATGTGCGGCATTGTTGGCTATATCGGGCCGAAAAAAGTGGTCCCGGTGATCATCGAGGGATTGCGGAAGCTGGAGTACCGCGGGTACGACTCCGCGGGAATCGCCGTGGTGAACAGCGCGGGTAAGATGGACATTCGGCGCGCGCCGGGCAAGCTGCGGAATCTGGAAGAAGCGATTCAAAAGGCGCCGCTGGAGGGCACTTACGGCATCGGGCACACGCGCTGGGCCACGCATGGACGTCCCACGGAAGAGAATGCGCACCCGCACCGCGACTGTACCGGGCAATACGTGGTGGTGCACAACGGGATCATCGAAAACTACCTGGAGCTGAAGGAAAAACTGCAGAAGGAAGGGCACAAATTCGTCACGGAGACGGACACGGAGATCGTGGCGCATCTTGTGGAGAAATACGCCAAGGAGTTTTCGTTTGAAGAAGCGGTGCGACGAACGCTGAAGGATCTGCGGGGCATCTACTCGCTCGTTTTTCTTTCCGCGAAGGATCCACAGAAGCTGATTGCGGCGCGGATCGGGCCGCCTTCGGTGATCGGACTTGGCGATGGGGAATACTTTGTGGCCAGCGATATTCCGGCGCTGCTGGAACACACGCGAGAAGTTTTTTTCCTGGCGGATGGTGACATAGCGATATTGACGCGGGAGGGCGTGCGCGTCACCGACATAGACGGCAAGCCCCTCGATCGCCCCTCGCATCACGTCTCCTGGGATCCCATCATGGCGGAAAAGGGCGGCTACAAGCATTTCATGCAGAAGGAGATTTTCGAGCAGCCCCGAGCCGTGCGGGATACCATTCTGAACCGCATTTCGCAGGACACGGGCAAAGTGTTTCTGGACGAGATGCAGATTACGGATGCGGAATTCCGCGCGTTTGAGAAAGTGCGCATCGTGGCATGCGGCACGAGCTGGCATGCGGCGCTGGCCGGGAAATTCATGATCGAGAAGCTGGCGCGACTTCCCGTGGAAGTGGATTACGGCAGCGAGTTCCGCTATCGCGACCCGATATTGGACGGCAAGACGCTTACCGTGTGCATCAGCCAGTCCGGGGAAACCGCGGACACGCTGGCGGCGCAACGCGAGGCGAAGCTGAAGGGCTCGCCAACCCTGGCGATTTGCAATGTTATGGGCTCGATGATTACGCGCGAAGCCGCGGGAACGATTCTGACGCACGCGGGGCCTGAGATTGGCGTAGCTTCCACGAAAGCGTTTACGTCGCAACTTGCTTCGCTGGTGCTGCTCGCTTCTTACCTTGGACAGATTCGCGGGAAGCTTTCCGCGGAGGCGGCGAAGCATTTGATGCTGGAGTTCACGCGCATCCCGCACAAGATTGAAACGATTCTGCAGGCGGAAGAAAGCGGCTTCTACGAAAATCTGGCGCGGCAGTTTTTCCGCAACACGGACTTCCTGTATCTCGGGCGGGGCATACATTACCCCATCGCGCTGGAAGGCGCGCTGAAGCTCAAGGAAATTTCCTACATACACGCGGAGGGCTATCCTTCGGGCGAGATGAAGCACGGTCCGAATGCACTGATTGACGAAAACCTGCCCGTGGTGGTGCTGGCCACGCGCGACGATAGCGATCCCGGATCGCTTACTTTGTACGAAAAAAGCATATCGAACATCAAGGAGGTGAAGGCACGCGACGGGATTGTGATCTCGGTGGTGACGCAGGGGGATCATCTGGCCCGCGAAGCTTCGGATCACATTATTGAATTGCCAGCCGCGCCGGAATTGCTGGCGACGATGTTGGAGATTGTGCCTCTGCAACTGCTGGCGTATCACATTGCGGTGCGGCGCGGGTGCGACGTGGATCAGCCACGGAACCTGGCGAAGTCGGTTACGGTGGAGTGAAGGCCTTGCTGGGATGGAGATCCGTTGTCAGTTTTGAGTTTTCAGTAAGACAAAGAGAGTTAATCGCACAAAACGGAAGAACAAAGAGAGATAAAAATAACGCAGAGGCGCAGAGAGCGCAGAGGAAGAGCAGAGCGACCCAAGACCCAGGTAGAAAATCGAACCTGGGGCACGCCGCGGAGGAAGAGAAACCCAAGAGTGCAGGCAGGAGTGACTGTGCTACAGCACTGGCTTGGTGCGACTTGCTTTCGTAGAATGGGCGCATGAGACTTCGCCTGATTTTTTCGCTTATTCTTTTTTTCACACTCTTCCCTTTCCTTTCAATTAACGCGCAGGGACCGGCACACCGTCAGATTGCCATCACTCTTGATGATCTGCCCGCGGCCAGCGCGCATTCGATGACCGGAGCGGAAATCAACGAAATGACGGCAAAGCTTTTGGCCGCTTTACAAAAAGAGAAGGCGCCGGCGGTCGGATTTGTGAATGAACGCAAACTCTACAAGTACGGGGAAGTGGACGAACGGATCGAGGCGCTGAATCAGTGGCTCGACGCCGGATTTGAACTGGGCAACCATACGTTTGGACATACTTCGCTGAACAACGTCACATTGCAGGCCTGGGAGGAGGATGTGATTCGCGGAGAGACGGTGACGCGGATACTCCTGGCAGAACACCACATGAAGATGCGCTACCTCCGCCACCCTTATTTGGACACGGGGCGCGATCTGCAAACGCGGCGGGACGCGGAGGCCTTTCTCGCTTCACGCGGCTACCGCATCGCACCGGTGACTATGGATGCGTGGGATTGGCAGTTCGCGGGCGTGTACGAGGATGCGCGGAAGCGCGGTGACGCCGCGTTGCAACAGCAAATTGTTGCTTCGTATCTCACATACACTGGCCAAGTTTTTGATTATTACGAGAAGCTTTCCCGCGACCTTTTCGGCTATGAACCCCGGCAGGTCCTGCTGCTTCATGGAAGTTGGCTGGAAGCGGATCATATTGCGGATTTGCTGGAGGCGCTGCGCAAGCGCGGCTACGAATTCGTGACTTTGCACGACGCGCTGGCCGATGCCGCGTACAGTTCGCCGGATGAGTACGTCGGCGAAGAAGGCGCAGGCTGGCTGGAACATTGGGCCATCACGCGCGGACGGCCACCGCTAAATGCTCCGGTCTTTCCGCAGTGGGTCATTGATCGCGACAAAGCGTTGCCCCATGGGCCGCCTGAAGAGCCCATCTTCTGAGAACCGGGATCAGATTCTCACCGGCGTGAAAGACCAGACGAGAGAGCTCCGGATGTGCGTGTGTCAGTTTGTCTGAATCGAACCGCTACTGCTCCGCGGGAGTCAGGACTATGTTGCGAAAAGCGACGTGGTTCTTTTCGCCGCCCTGGAGGTAGATGGGGCCCGGCAACTCTTCGTGGCTATCGAGAGCGCCACCGGTGATGCCGGGGATCTCCTGATTATCAATGACGGTCTGGCCGTTCTGGACGACGGTGATCATGCGGCCGATCAAGGTGATGTCGAAGGTCTGCCATGCGCCGCTCTTGCGCGGGAGCTCCGGCGTTGGAGCAATGAAGCCATAGATGCCACCGGTGTGATGGCTGGGGGGCTCAGAGACGGAGTCGGTTTCGATCTGAACTTCGTAACGGCCGCGGAGATAGACACCGCTATTGGAGATCGGATCGCAGTTGAACTCCACGTGAAGCTTGAAATCCTGGTATTTTCCGTCGTTGACGAGGTCTGGGCCATTGCCGGGAGTGATGAGTTTTCCGTTCTTAACGGTCCAAACGGTTTTGGAATCGGATTTGAGCGGGGTCCAGCCCGTCAGATCCTTGCCATTGAAGAGGGAAATGGGCTTGCCCCAGGTCACCGTGCCGGTGCGCTTCAAAGAGGGAGCGTGGACGGCGGTCCAGGTCCAAGCGGCGCCATCCGGCCCCGCGAGGGTGCCCACCAACGTGGCGCCGTTCAGCGTACCGTCGAAGACCAAGTCAGTTTTGCTGCCTTCTTCCTCTTTTGGCGAAACGAATTTCAGGTGTGCATTGGCGAACTCAACTGTCGGAAGCGGACGAGCGTTGCCCCAGCGCCCGACCATTTGGGCTTTCAACTGGCCATTTTCCTGAGTCAATTCGAGCCAGGAAGGATATTCGCGATCTGGAGCTTTCAGCGTCATATCCCAGCGGCCCATGAGGTGCGAAACCGTTTCGGCTAGATTCGCCAATTCAGTCTTGCTCATTGGCTTCGGCGAACATCCGGCTACGCCCAACGCCAACACGGCTACAACAAACAAGAATGCAGTTTTCTGCAATTTCATTGGATTAAGATCCCTTCTATATTCGGCAAGACAGGAGCGCGCCGCCGCGTTGCCAAGTTTCGTGCGAACTGACATTGAGCCTTATTCTACTCTTGCTGGACTCGTCCGGGACGTGCTGGTTTGGAAAAATCGGGGCATCCCGAACAAGGCATGCTGGTCCTGACGCTCCGCAAGGCACGCCGAGTGCCGCCTTTGCGCGGACATAAGTTATGAATTTTGTTGGGACAACGCGGGGAGACAGTGTCCACCACGTAGGGGAGAGGCGGAACTTCGGAGTTTACGCTGGCGCTTTTTTTTCCTTCCGATGAAACGAACTCGCGTGTAGTATCACTACTCCCCAGACCATGTATATGAGCATGACAAATGCCCCCAATTCCGAAGGCCGCTACTCGAAGCGCGAGATGTCGAGGCAACGAGCGAGCGTGGTCATCAAGAACTCGGACTCCACGCAGAGAAGAGTTCCCTGCTTGATACTCGATTCATCGAAGGAGGGATTCCGGCTGGGGGGAATTCATAATCTTCGGCGCGGGCAGGTGGTGGAGCTTGTGACTGGTGAAAGCTCGCACAGTTCGGCGCGATGCAGGGTAGTGTGGATTGGGAAACCGGGAACCAAGCAGGAAGGGGAAGCCGGGTTGGAAACGGCGTAGGGTCTGGCGGTGAGGTTCAACTTTTCGCCGGTGAATTGGCTTCCTTTTCTGGCCACATCCACGCCAAAAACAGCGCAACTACAATTCCGATAGACACCTCAGCGAAGCGATGAAACGCGATCTGCCAACCGGGAGCCGGCCGCGGCACTAGCAGTACAATCGCCAGGGTAACGCCGCCGAAACGATATGCGGGCCGCTCCGCGCCGAACGCAGCGCAAAGCAATCCCAAGAGAAATACGCAGATACCGAAGACAAGCACGTGCGGCGCGAAGAAAGTCGCTACAATCGCGCCTACTGCTGCGCCAAGCGCTGTCCCAACGAAACGCTGCCAGGAAACAGAGAGGGCGGCGCCCAGCGACGATTGTGTGATCACGAGGGTGGTAATTGCCGCCCAGTAGGCTTCCGGAAGGCGGAACAATCGTGCGGCTAAGACTGAGGCTACGGCCGCCAGAGCGGTCCGCACGGAATGCGCAACATCCGGCCAGCCCGCCCACGCGACTTTTTTGGTCGTCATAACTTTTCACCCCGCTGATGGCATTCAGAAAGAGAATAAGGCAGCGTCAACTTTTCCGAATGCCAGTAGAAGATTGACTGGTTGGCGGATGATACGCTGCGATGGTTTATCGCACAACGGACTTTTCGGCTGGGGATTGGCACGTGCATCTAGGGCTCGAACTGCGCTACAAGGGCCGAATTATGGAGTTGGAACTGCGACCGTAAAAGCGGCGGCGAGCCGCCGCACTCCGAAGCGGGAACCCAAGAACCTTGGTACAAAATCGGTGCCGGGGGCACCCGGGTGTTGCGCTACTGAGTGAAGACGGACGGGAGTGAAGGGACAAATTGTAGTTTGCGAGAAATCAGGGCTAGAATAGCGACATGATGCGGCTCCGACTGGTTCTTCCGCTCGCATTCGTATTCTTTTTCGCGGTCCCTAATTCCATTCACGCGCAAACGGCCAATCTGAAGGAAATTCAGGTTGATGGGTTGCAGAAGCTCACCCAAGCGCAGGTTGCGGCGCTTTGCGGACTGGCGCCGGGCGCGCAAGTGGGCCGCAAGGAATTACAGGACGCTGCCGATGTGCTGGTGCGTTCGGGGTTGTTCGCGAAAGTGACCTACAACTTCAGCACGCACAATAATGATCTGACGCTGACGTTTCACCTGCAGGAGAATCCGCGTATCCCGGTGTCGTACGACAATTTCCCGTGGTACGGGGATTCGGAGTTGAACGACGCGATCCGCAAGGACCTGCCGTTCTATGACGGGACGCTTCCCGAGGCGGGTGCGGTGGTAGACCAGGCCGCGAACTCGCTGAAAGCGTTTCTTGCGGCGCACGGAGGGAATGTGCAGGTGGAGCAAGTGGTGCTCGTGAACCCACTGGCCGATGGGAATATGCATCAATTCCGCGAGGAGGGGATTGCGCCGCGAATTGCCAGCGTGGAGTTCAGCGATGCGCACTTGAAGGAATCGTTGGCTGTGCAGCAGCATCTTCCGGAGATTCTGGGAAAGCCGTATTCCCGACTGGCAATTGATATTTTTCTGGCGGAAGCGATTCGCCCCGTTTACCAGGAGGATGGTTACCTTCGCGCGAAGATAGGACCGGCGGAGGTGCGCCTTTCTGGAAATCCCAACCAGAAACTGCCCGAGGAGATTCCAGTGTTTGTGCCTTGCGAACCGGGGGCCGTGTATCACTGGAAAGGCGCGGAGTGGAGCGGCAACCAGGCGCTTTCCACGATCACGCTTGCGACGACGCTGGGGCTGAAGCCCGGCGACGTGGCCGACGGCATGGGGATTGAAGCGGGATGGGACCGCGTCCGCGAAGAGTATGGCGAGCGCGGCTACCTGGAAGCGAAGCTGACACCGGCGGCCACTTACGACGATCAAACGCATACGGTTTCTTACGCGGTGGCGATTACGGAGGGGCAAGCGTTTAAGTTCAACCAGATGACTATCACCGGGATGTCGCTGGCGGGCGAACGATTGATTCGCGATGCGTGGCCGATGAAACCGGGCGACGTGTTCAATAAGAAGGTGTTCGAGCAATTCCTGAACCGGCTGGAGATCCACCGCGCGACGGTTTTCAAGGAGTTGCCGATACACTACGACACCGTGGGGCATTGGCTGCAGGACGATGCGGCCAAGGGAACGGTGGACGTGCTGCTGGATTTCAAGTAGCGTGCGCGGCTGGGCAGTGCGAGGCTGCGGAATGGGCTGGATGGCGCTATACTCGTCTGTGCGATGAAGCCACTGGTACAGATCCACAAGGAAGAGACTTCGGCGCACGTGGCCCCTGAGAAGGAGGAAGTCCTTTTCTCCAAGCTGACGGGCCTCCCTTCCCTGATTGTTGCCCTATCGGGCGGCACCGATTCCGCTTACCTGGCCTGGGCCGCGCATCGCGTGCTTGGGGAACGCGCGCTCAGCGTGACCGCTCTTAGCGCGAGCTATTCCACTTACGATCGCGAGCAGCTTGAGAAGTTCCTGCAAACCACCGGCGTGCGCCACGAATTTATCGAGACGCACGAACTGGAGAATCCCGCCTACCGCGCCAACGCTTCGGACCGATGCTACTACTGCAAGGACGAGCTGTTCTCTGTGCTGGATAGTGTGGCCGCGGAACGCCATTTTGCCGCCATCGCTTACGGATTGAACGCGGATGATACGTCCGATTTCCGGCCCGGGCATCGCGCCGCCCATGAACACCACATCCTGACGCCGCTGCTGGACGCGCAACTGCACAAGGCGGAGATTCGCTTTCTGTCCGAGCGCGCGGGACTGCCCTCCTGGGACCGGCCTGCGTCCGCCTGCCTCTCTTCGCGGCTGCCTTATGGAACGGAAGTGACCGCTGAGCGGCTTTCGCTGGTGGAACGCGGCGAAGCGGCCCTGCGAGAGCTGGGTTTTAGGCAATTCCGGGTGCGCCTGCATGAGAATATGGCGCGCATCGAGCTGGCGCCTGACGAGCTGCCCCGAGCGCTGACGCCGGAAATGGCCGCGGCGGTGGCTAACGCGTTGAAAGCAGCGGGTTTCGCGTATGTAGCCCTGGATCTGGAAGGCTACCGGCAGGGGTCGCTGAACGAAACCCTGGCAAAATCTACGGGAACATAAATTCCAGAATTGCGTACATTATTGGTAGAAGGCCCAGAAAGCGCGGGCGGGAGCACATTATGCGCATGCACAGACTTGGTTTGCCTGGAATCTTTCTTTTTGCCGCGGCATTTTCCCTTTTCTCTTTGCAGGCATTCGCGGCGGACAATACTTTCGACAAGACGTTTAGCGTTACCGGGCCCACGCGGCTGGAGCTGAGCAACGGCTCCGGCAACGTGAAGATACATGGCGGAGTGGACGGAAAGGTGCACATCCATGGAAAAGTGACCGGGGGCTGGTCTCTTTGGGGCAGCTCGGAAAAGAATATTGCGGAGGCGGTGAGCAATCCCCCACTGGAGCAGCGTGGCGATACCATTCGCGTGGGCAAGGACACATCGTGGTTGAAGAATGTTTCGATTGATTATGAGATTGAAGTGCCGCACGAGACGGAGATTGACGCGGGCGTGGCTTCGGGGGGCGTGACGATTGATCAGGTACGCGGGCCGGTGAAGTGCTCCTCGGCTTCCGGTTACGTGCATGTGTACCGCATCGAACGGGATACGGAGCTGAACGCGGCGAGCGGCTCGATTGAAGTATCGGGGATTGGCGGATACCTGCGGGTATCCACGGCATCGGGAAGCGTGAACATCGCCAACGTGAAGGGCGAGGTAAGGGCCTCGGCAGCTTCCGGCTCGATTGAGATTGAAAACCCCGGCGACCGCGTGGAGGCGTCGAATGCCAGCGGATCGCTGCGAATCAGCGGAGCGAACAACGATGTGCGGGCTCATGTGATTTCCGGGCCGATTGACATCAGCGGGAATCCCAGCGGCAATCGGCTGTGGGAGCTGAAGACGGTATCGGGGTCCGTGGGCATTCGCGTGCCGACAAACGCTTCGTTCCTGCTCGCCGCGGACGCGACTTCCGGCAATATTCGCACCAACATTCCGGTGATGATTGAAGAGCAAGGCAAACACTCGCTTCGCGCGCATGTAGGCGATTCACGGGGGCGGATCGAAGTGCACACGGTTTCCGGTGGCATAAACGTCGAGGGCGGCTCCTGATCCAGCGGGCAAGCCAGGCATTGTGCGGGGACGATTCCCTGCAAGCATGAGCGCGAGCAGGTACAATGCTGTCGTGCTCCCGTTTCGCCCAACCCGACTGAGCCAAGTGGCGTTTTGCGTGACGTTGCTGCTTGCCTGCCCGGCGATGGCGCAGGAATCCTCGTCATCCACATCGGAGGCACTGCCCTCCAAAGCTACGCGAGCCAAACAGGAAGCGGCCAAAGATGCGGCTAAGGAAGCTGCCGCAGAGAAAGCCGACCTGCAGAAAGCCATTGGCGACGCGGGAAACGACCGCGCGGCGCTCGTACGGAATCTGGACGCGTTCCTGAAGAAGTACCCGGAAGCCAGCGAGCGTCCGCAAATCTATCGCGCGATAGTCGAGTCCAGCATCCAGTTGCGGGATTTTCCGCGCGCGACGGAATACGCCGAACGCATCGTGGCGCTGAATCCGGAAGACTCCTCGATGACGGTGCTCTCGATCCAATTGCTGGATCACTATGGAGACGCGCAAGGATGGCGGCGCGCGGTTTCCTATTGCGGGCGCGTGCTGGACCTGTTGCAGCGGAGCTCGCCGGCGGAAAAATCACCGCGCCTTTCCGCAGAAGAGTGGCAGAACGACCGCAAGCGTGACATCTCCTCGGTTTTCCTGGTGCGCGGCGAGCTGTACCGGAAACTTGGCGAACTTTCGAGCGCGCAAAAGGATTTAGAAGCCAGCTACTCTGAACAACCCAATGGGGCCGCCGCGGAAAACCTGGGCGAAATTGCGGAATTGAAGAAAGACTTGAACGAGGCGCTGCGGCAGTACGCGCGAGCATTTTCGCTGGACGACCATGGCAACGGCGTCTCTCCACAGAAGGAATTGCGCCAGAAAATCGGCAACGTGTGGAGGCTGGCGCATCGCTCCGAGGATGGGCTGGGAGATTACCTGCTGCATGCGTTCGACGAAACCGTGGCGGCAGCCGCTCCCGCGAAGCACGCACCGAATCAAGGATTGACGCAGCCCTACGAATTCACGGTGCGCAAAGCGCCGGATGGCACGCCCTTCGCTTTAGCAGAGACCAGGGGCAAGGTGGTGGTGCTGAATTTCTGGGCGACGTGGTGCGGGCCTTGCCGCGAACTGGAACCGCACTTTGAAAAAGTGGCCGCGCACTTTTCCGGGGATAAGGATGTGCTGTTTTTCGGGCTGAATTGCGATGAAGACGAATCGCTTGTTGCGCCCTATCTGGCCGAGGAACGGCCGAAAACCGCGGTGCTGTTTGCAGATGGGCTGGATCGCCTGCTCAGCGTGAACGCGTTTCCCACGACGGTAATCCTGGATCGCGAAGGAAAAGTGGCGTACCGCTCCGATGGCTTTGATCCGGACGAGATTGAAAGGGTGCTGACGGATGCCATTACGAGGGTAGCCCATCCTACGGCGAGCCCCGCGTCTGACTCCGCCACGGCCCGGCCGTAGAACGCTGTTCGGCTCATTTCCCGGCAGTGGGGCATGACCATTTGGCTGCCGCGCTCGTCTATACGGCTGGAGGCAATTACCATGACTTACCGCAGGCTTCTTTCCGTCTTTGCCGTCGTAATTTGGGTGGCCGTGGCCTTCACTTCCGCGTCTCGCGCCCTTCCGCACCGCAACACTATCGACAACTCGTCTACGCACGACTCTCCGGCCACCAGTTGCTCTGATCTCCACATCCGGTTCGACCACCACGATGCCGTGATGCAATCGGAGGAGCGTACTATTACCAAGGCGGAGGCTCCCACGCTACGCATCCTCGCGGAATCGAATGGCGGAGTTCAGGTACGGGGCTGGGACCAGGACACTTACTCTGTCACGCTCTGCAAAGCTGTCGAGCCGGGCAGCGACGCCGATTCCCTGCTCTCCAGCATCCACCTTACGTTTCAGAACGGCGAGCTAGGGGTTGCTGGCCCTTCTGCGCACGAGCACTGGGCTGCGCATCTGCTGATCCGCGCACCCAAGGCCGCTGCCCTGGACCTCCAGGTCAAGAATGGGCCCATGGGCCTCTACCATGTGGATGGCAAGCTGAAGATTCGCGCACAGAATGGCCCCGTCACGGTTATTGGCTGCACGGGCGAATTGGATCTCAGCGCCCAAAATGGGCCGGTTACACTGGAAGGCAACGGCGGCAAACAAACGGTCCACGCAGAGAATGGGCCAGTGACACTTTCGCTTTCTGGGAATTCCTGGGAGGGAGCCGGGATCGAGGCGCACGCTAACAACGGACCTATCAAAGTACAGATTCCATCAGGGTACAAGTCCGGCGTACTTCTGGAATCCAACGGCAACAGCCCGATGCGGTGCGATGCCAGCGTGTGTTCGGAAGGGCGCAAGACCTGGGACGATGATTTGAGGCGCATTGAGTTTGGTTCCGGGCCGACGCTTGTTCGTGTGTCCACGAACAATGGGCCGGTTTCCGTGGATTGAGGGGCGCGCTCGGAGGAGAGATTTTCAAGTTCGCGAACCAGAGCCATAAAGATGCATTGAAAAATGGGTTTGAATTAATGAAGCCGGGCGGGCCAGCATTCATGGACTGCAGGAGAGGCTCGCAAATCGGCAGGGAGAATGCTTCGAGAGCTCTGCCGGTCGAAGCAACTAGGGTGATACCGTTATGGTAATCAGCCACTAGATGAGGATGGTTGACCAGAAACGGAAAGAGAGAACCGGACAGGGCCGCTGAAACAGACCCACGCCAAATGGACAAGAGGTACACTCTTGCCCATTTGGCATTTTTGTTCAGTATTTGACGCTTTTTATTGCAGGATTCGCTGGCGACAGGTATCCCTGGCCAAGACGGGACTGACCGGCAAGCGGGCCCGGTTCACGGAAAAGAGGCGGCCCCCGGCGGAACCGGTGATGGGATATTCATTCGGAAGTGTATTTACCTTTTGCATATCGCCAGGCAATGCACACTCCGCACTGTGGAAAATCCGGGTTAACCTGAGGGAGAAACGCAAAACATGGATAGGAACCAATAGGAGCCCGGTGAGGAATATGATGAGAATGATTGTTGCCCTTGGACTCGCTCTGCTGATAGTGGGCGGTGGCCGCGCCTTTGCGCAGGATTCGGAAGCGCTGTACTCACAGAAGTGCGCGAATTGCCACGGCAAGGATGGAAGCGGAAGGACAACGGTAACGTCGAAACTGGCGGTGCCTGATCTTCGCTCGAAGCGAATCGTCGAGATGAGTGATAGCGACATTTATGATTCGATCGCTCACGGAACGCAACATAAAGAGTATCCGCACGCGTTCCTGCACATTGGAATGGCGGAGGAGCAGATCCAAGGGTTGGTAAAATACATTCGCGTATTGCAGCGGAACAGCCAACAAGGCGCAGCAAAAGGCGCGGCGAAGCCTTGATGACGCCGCACCAGCCGTGAGCCACTCTTGCCGTTTTCATCTTTAAAGAAAATTGCTGAAGCGGCGCAGACCTTCTGTTCGTTTCAGGATGGTGGAAGGTTGCCAAATCGACGAAACAACGGGGAGAGAATCCCTGAATGCAGCTTTCGGGAAGTTCGCATGACCACCGAAGGAGCTAGCTGGTAAATGAAGTGAGGCTCCATTGCATGGCAACACTTTGTGGAGCCAAGGAGGAATATGACGGATCAGCCGTTTGCTGTTCCGGCAGTTTTGATGATCTTACTCGCAATCCCGCTTGCCATTGGCGTAGTTCCGCGAAACCGCTGGTATGGCATCCGGACTGCCCAGACTCTGTCTGATGACGGAGTGTGGTACAGGGCCAACAAGTTTGGGGGGATCTCGATTCTGATTTCGGGCACGATCTATTTTGTGGTTGCGGCAATGTATCCGACTCCCAAGCCCGCGGGCGCAGATTTTGGGCTCTGGTTGCTGCATCTAGGTGCGTTTGCATTGCCATTGGCTAGCAGCGTTCTGCTTACAGTGAGGCATGTAAAGGGACTTGCGAACCAGGAATGAATGGGAATTGTCGCTAAGTGAAGCCAGCTGGGCGAGGGAGATTCCGAGAGGAATCTTCACCCATTGACGCTGAAGGGGATGGCACAGGTACAATTACACGCGTTTTGTGCAAAAAGGAATTTTTGCTGAGTACGTCCCAAGCGATGAAGATCTCCTTTTCCACCGCCGTACAAAGCGATGCACGGGAACTGGCTGCGCTGCACACGAGTGTAGCGGAGGAACTCACGCGACAATACGGGCGGGGACCATGGTCCGCGGCAACGGGCGAAAAGGGAGTGTTGTTCGGAATGCGGCAATCGCAAGTCGTTGTAGCGCGGAGGGGGAAAGAGATTGTTGGGACGCTGCATCTTCCCACGAAGAAGCCGTGGGCGATTGACGTTTCCTATTTCACGCCGGTAAAGAAGGCACTGTATTTGACGCACATGGCAGTGATTCCCCGATTGCAGCGGCGAGGAATTGGACGGCTGCTGCTAAGAGAAGCGGCGAAGCGTGCCCGGGCCAGGCCAGCCGATGCGATCCGCCTGGATGCCTTTGAAGGTGAAGCGGGGGCCGGTGCGTTCTACGCGAAGTGTGGTTTTCGCGAGGTCGGCCGTGTAACGTACCGAAAGGCGCCGCTGATCTATTACGAATTGGTTTTCTAACGCGGAGCCGATCCATCTGTACTACCGGGTTGCCCTTTCCCGTTGCCCACCGGACTTCCCTCTCATCTTCCGGCTTGACGCCCTTGCCCCCTCTAGGGCTAAATCCCCCTTACCTGCACACCGCATAAAGCTGGGGGAACACGCACATGCTTGCCATCCATCCGTGGGTGATCGAGATCGCAAAGAGTACTGGAATTGGCCTTTTGATGCTGGTGGCTTTGTTCGTTTCTTTCTCCTTCCGCGAACGCCTGAAAAGACGTCTTGCAAGACTAGACAAACATCGGCAACAACTCATACTTGCCGTCCCCATTCTGCTCTGGGGGCTCGCATGGGTGATGTTCTGGGAAGCCTCCCGAAATGACTTATTCCGCTGCGTGAGCCGGCTAATCGATTTGTTGGGTTGGGGCCTGATACAAGTGGGGGTTGCTCTAGCGGTGATTGCCTTCGGATGGTTAGCTTATTGGTATAAAGGGCAAAACCAGTTTATCTATGGACTAATCGAGGTACTCGTGGCCATGGCCACGGCGATGACCAGCACCTTCGGAATCACCAGCAATCGCGAGACGTTTACCCGAGTCGCTACCATCGTTGGGTGCGTTTATATCGTCTCGCGCGGGTTCGAAAACATGAATAAGGCCATTGAGGAGACCAAGAAGCAATAGGCCGCGAGTATCGGCACGTGTTCCTGCACATTGGAATTGCGGAGGAGCAGATCCGAGGGTTGGTAAGACACATTCGCAAGCGGCAACGGAACAGCCAACAAGCTGCAGCAAAGGGCGCGGGGAAGCCTCGAGGCTGAAGGTCAATCAGCCGGTGGTGGGTTCTCAGGTTTTTTTGCAGGAGCGGGTTGTGGTTGCTGCTTGGCCAGAGACTCATCCACGCGTTTCTTGAAATCGCCCTCATCATTATTTCCCAGCCCGCTGTAGGCGGTCTGGACCTGCATCTCGCAACCTTCGCTCTTCTCGTTTAGCACCACGGAGTTGACGCGCTTTGCGGCGAGGGTTCCGCCGATGTTGTACGAGGCGGTCATTTCCGTGTCGTTGATCGAGATGATTCCGTATTTTCCGGAGTTGCGCAGTGTATCCCTCACCGCGCTCCAGAGCACTTTGCAGGAGACCTGATACATCTCTCTGTGTGTTTTGCAGAAGGAAGGAACGGCCACGAAAGACAACAGGACAGCCACGGCAACGAATCGCTTCATCGTGCTCCTTTCACAGGCAGCCTATTCGCCAGAGTTTCAGGACTTCGTACTGTAAATGAGACGTACGCACACTTGAGAAGGATACACCAGAGTGCGCTGCCAGAGATTTAACAGGACACTGTGTTACCTGAGTGCTAACAGATTGCAGGACAGAGCGTAGGGAGTTTGTAGAAGAAGGAAGAGTCTGGGTGACACGTCGCGACGAGACAGAGTGATCTTGCGGACATGGGGCGCAGCGTGCTGCGCCCCTACGACAGCGAGAACATCAGGGGCGAGCGCGGGCACGGGGGAATTTTTCCGCGGCGGCTTTGGCGGCGAGAATGGTGTTCACGTGGATGTGGACGGTGTCGGCAACCTGGCGGGCATAGCCGCCGGCCATGGTTGTAACTACGGGGATGTTGCGCTGGCGGGCTTCTTCAAAGACGGATTGGTCGCGAGTCTTCAGGCCATTCATGCTGAGGCTTAGGCCGCCTAGCTGGTCTTCTTTGTAGGGGTCTGCGCCGCCGATGTAGAAGAGCATGTCAGGATGAAACTTATCGAGGCCCGCGCAGACGGCGGGAATCAGGGCTGCCAGATACTCGGTGTCGCCCGTGCGATCATCCATATTCAGATCCACGGTGGAGGGCGGCTTGTTTGCCGGGTAATTGTTCCACTGGTGGATGGAGAGGGTGAAAACGGTGGGATCGTGGGCAAAGATTGCGGCGGTACCGTTGCCGTGATGCACATCGGTATCAACGACCATGGCTTTGTGGATGATGCCGTCGGCTTGCATTTTGCGGATGGCGACGGCTACATCGTGGATGGCACAGAAGCCTTCGCCGTGGCCGGGATAGGCGTGATGGAAGCCGCCGCCAATGTTGCAGCCAAAGCCATCAAGAGAAGCGGTCTCCGCTGCAACAATGGTGCCCCCGGCGGCCAGCCAGAAGGCGTTGACAAGTTCCGGGGAGTACGGAACTTCCAACTTCATGATGTCATGGGGAGTGAGCGTACCGGTTTTGAGTTTGTTGACCCATTCGGGGGTGTGGACGCGGAGGATGTCGGCGTCGGAGGCGGGTTCGGGGCGAAGGAAATTGTCGGGGAGGGCGATGCCTTCGCTGGAGAGGTGATCGGCGATGAGGCGGTATTTTTGCGAGGGGAAGACGTGAGCGCCGAGGTTGAGGTCGTAGTCTTCGTGGTAGATGAGTTTAAAGGGGAGCATGAGGGAACGCCTTGAGGGTTGTTTTACCACGGACGAGGGGGAAATGCAGGCCCGTTTCCGGGTCCGCGGGGTTGGGATCATAAAGGCGATTGCGACTCACTCATAGTCCTGTGCGAGAGAATAGGGGCCTTGCCACGATCCCTCCGCTGCGGCCCGCAAAAGGCGCGGGCCTCCGGTCGGGATGACAGAAATTGCTTACGCGTTGCCGAGATGAGGTACAGCGTGCTGGACCCCTACAGGAGCATCGGAATTAATTTTCGCGTTCGAGGATGAAATCAGGGAGCGTTAGGAGGGCGCGCGCGTATTCGGAATCGCCATGGCCATTGAGGCAGGCTTTGGCGCGGCCTGCATAGACGAGTGCTAGGCTGCGGGCGCGGTCGAGCGCACCGGAATCGCGTACCAGGGCGACCAGTTTTTCGGGCTGGACGGAATTGAATTCTTTTTCTTCGAGGACGCGGGCGACGAGTTCGCGGGCTTCGCTATGACCATTCTCCATGGCGTAAATCAGCGGCAAGGTGACTTTGCCTTCCTTCAGATCACTGAGGACAGGCTTGCCGAGCTGTTCGCTAGAAGCGGTGAAGTCCAAAAGATCATCCACCAACTGAAAGGCCAAGCCCGCATTGCGGCCGTATTCGGCGAGGGCTTCTTCGTGGGTGTTGCCGAGGCCGCCCAAAACGCCGCCGAGGCGGGCGCAACCGCTGAAGAGGCAGGCGGTTTTGTAAGTGGCGAGCTTGAGCGCATCGTCTTCGGTGACATCCATGCGGCCGATTTTGGCGAGTTGCAGGAGTTCGCCTTCGACCATTTTCTGGGTGAGATCGATGAGGATATCGAGGACGTGGAAATTGCGCTCTTCGAGGGCAATCTGGAAAGACTGCATGTAGAGCCAATCGCCGGCGAGGACGCTGCGATGATTGCCCCAGCGGGAGTTGGCGGAGGGACGGCCGCGGCGAGTGTCGGCGCTGTCAATCACATCGTCGTGGATGAGAGTGGCACTGTGGAGGAGTTCGACGACGGCAGCGAGACGAATGGCGCTACGCGTATCGGAGGGGCGGCCGCTGGCATAACCGTGGCAGAGAAGGAGCAACGCGGGACGGAGGCGTTTGCCGCCGCCACCGAGAAGATAACTGGTGATTTCTGAGACCGGCTGAAAGGCTGCGGCGCTTTGGCGAGAAAGCTCCTGCTCGACCTTCACAAGGTCGACGCGCACCAAGTCAAATATTTCCTTGACCGTGAGAACGGCGATGACTGGCCTCCTGGAACCGCTGCCCTGAATCAGCGGGGCACCGCAGCCGGGGCCGCCCCTGACCGGGTGAGTGGAAAGAATCGCCGAAAATTATCCGCGGTGGCCCGGGCGACTTCCTCTACGGGTAAGTTTCTCACATTCGCAAGGACCTGCGCCACCTCTGCCACGTAAGCAGGCTCATTGCGCTTGCCGCGGCGCGATTGCGGCGCGAGGTACGGAGAGTCCGTTTCAATCAAAATGTTCGAGAGGGGCAAAGCTTTCGCAACGTCGCGCAAATTCTGCATTTTCGGATAGGTCAAATTGCCGGTGAAGGAGATCATGAAGCCGAGATCGAGGCCGCGCTGGGCGTCTTCAAGAGTACTGGTGAAGCAGTGTAGGACTCCGCCTAGGCCGGTGGGCTTCCAGGCTTCTTCGAGGAGACGGAGACAATCGGGCCAGGCATCACGGCAATGGATGATGATGGGAAGCTTGGCGGCAAGGGCGAGCTCCATTTGCTGACGGAAGACTTGCTCCTGGATGTCGCGGGGAGAGTGGTCGTAGAAATAGTCCAGGCCGATTTCGCCCCAGGCGACGACTTTGGGGTGATGGGCTAACTTCGCGAGAGTTTCGAGATGGGCGGGGGTGACTTCCTTGGCTTCGTGGGGATGGATGCCGACTGTCGTGTAGATCCAATCGTTAGCTTCGGCGTAAGGGAGGGCGGCATCTAGCTTTTCCGGGCCGGGACCGGTGCCGATGGCGAGGATGGTGGAGACACCGGCGGCGCAGGCGCGGTCGAGCATAGCGTCGCGGTCGGCGTCGAATTGGGGAAAGTCGATGTGGGCGTGGGAGTCTATTAGTTCCATGGGCGTAGTTCGTGGCTGATTGTAGGTTATCAGATATCAGTTATCAGATATCAGGAAGCGGGGACCGGCGACCAGTGACCAGCGACCAGAAAGCGGGCGTAAGGCATTTGCGCGTTCCGGGCGCATGCGCGTTCATTTTTCTTCCTTGGGGAGTTCTAGCACGCTGAACCCAAGCGACGTCCTAATCTGTTCGGGCGTCATGTGTTCAACTTCCAATGGTCCTGCAAGACCCGTCGCAATCACGACGAAGCGAGAACCGATTTTCCGTAGATGTGGTGGAATGCAGTGCGTAGGAATATCCCAATATATCTCTCCACCGGCAAGACCGACTCCACCTCCCAATTCTGCACGTACCTTCGAATATCCAGCAGGCAGGTGCATTTCCAGTCTGACAGTACATCTTGTCTCGTGGGGCATGAAAGCGTCCTATACCGCACAGCGATCCGATAGAGTGATTCCCTACTTCAGGCGCGAGCCAATTTCGACGTCTTCGAGGAAGGCGGCTAGGACGGGGCGGCCTTCGGGGCCTACGGAGGCGGCGATGATCATGCCGTTGGATTCGACGCCGCGGAGTTTGCGCGGGGCGAGATTGACGACGACGGCGACTTTGCGTCCGATGAGGGATCCGGGTTCGTAATATTGGGCGATGCCGGCGCAAATCTGGCGGATTTCAGTGCCAATGTCCACGGTGAGTTTCAATAGTTTGTCGGCGCCGACGATGCGCTCGGCGGTTTTGATCTGGCCGACGCGCATCTCGACTTTCGCGAAATCCTCGATACCGATCTTGTCGGGAACTGAGGCCACTGTTGCGGCGGCGGTCGGTGTGGCTGGCGTTGCGGGTGCGCTTGCAGGTTTCGGCGCCGCCGACGCGGAGTTCAGTTCTTCATTCGCCATGGATTCGATCCTCTCTATTGCTTCTGTTTTATCTACTCGAGGGAAAAGGGTTTGCGACTTGCCGAGTTGCGTACCGGGAACCAATTGGCCCCAGCGCAAGCCATCTAATTCAACGGAGCCTATGGGAGTGGATTGGCCAAGAAGCGCCCAAACTTTCGCGGTGCTGTCCGGCAGCACGGGATGGGCCAGCACGGTGACGATCCGCAGCAACTCCGCGGCAGTCCATAGAATGGTGGCTTTGCGGGCAAGGTCTGCTTCGGAAGCGCCGAGCGACCAGGGTTGCTCCGTGGTTAGGTATTTGTCTGCACCGGCGATGACGGCCCAGATGGCTTCGAGAGCGCGAGCGAATTCCATTTTGTCGAAGCGCTCGAGGACTTCGCCGATGGCGGATTGGGCTTCGCTAGCAAGGGCCTCATCTTGCGGCTGGCGCGCGGCGGGCTTGGGAACTTTACCGGCAAAATTCTTTTCGATTAGCGCAGCTGTTCGGCTGGCTAGATTGCCGAGGCCGTTGGCGAGATCGCTGTTGTAGCGGGTGACTAGTGCGTCGTAGCTGAAATTGCCGTCCTGGCCGAAGACTACTTCGCGGAGCATGAAGTAGCGGAGCGCGTCCATGCCGAGCATGTTGGCGATGGGGCGCGGGAGGACGACGTTGCCCTTGGACTTGCTCATTTTAGCGGCGTCCATCAAGAACCAGCCGTGGGCCCAAACCTGTTTGGGAAGTGGCAGCATCGCGGCCATCAAGAAGGCGGGCCAATAGACGGTGTGGAAGCGGATGATGTCTTTGCCGACGAAATGCACATCGGCGGGCCACATGCCGCGCTTTTCGTAGTCCGGGCCACCGACAGCAGTGAGATACGCCGTGAGCGCGTCGAACCAGACGTAGAAGACGTGTGGCTCTTCGCCCGGGACGGGGATGCCCCAGCGAATGGTGGTGCGGGTGATGCTGAGATCTTTCAGGCCGCCTTCGACGAAGCTGATGATTTCGTTTTTGCGGGTTTCGGGCTGAATGAAATCAGGATTCTTGCGATAGAAATCGAGCAGCGGCTTCTGGAAGGCAGAGAGTTTGAAGAAATAGTTTTCTTCGGTGAGGGTTTCGAGAGGGCGTTGGCAGTCCGGACAGACGTCGCCTGGCTTGGCGTCGTTGACGAAGGCATTGTCGTAAATGCAGTACTGGCCGGTGTAGTTGCCCTTGTAGACAAAACCGTTTTCACGGCAGAGCTTGAAGAGCCATTGGACGGTGCGGACGTGCTTGATGTCGGTGGTGCGGACGAATTCCTCGGCGGGAATGCCTAGCTCATCCCAGAGGGCGCGCCAGGCGGCGGCCATGTTGGCAACGAATTCAGATTCGGGGATCTCGGCTTTTTTGGCGGCGCGTTCGACGTTGACGCCGTGCTCGTCGGTGCCGGTGGTCATTACGACTTCGTAGCCGCGCATGCGTTTGTAGCGGCGGACGGTGTCGCACACGACAGTGGTGTAGGTGTGGCCGATGTGGGGCAGGCCGTTCGTGTAGTAGATCGGCGTGGTGAGATAGAATTTTTCTTTACGTTCGGGCATTGGTGTCTTCAGAAATTACCGCATGTAATCCCAGGGCTAAAGAACGCTTATGAAAACCCGGGGAAAATGCAAAGACCATTTCCTCAGGGGCTAAAGCCCAACAATAGCCAAGCACTTTATGTCGGAGCAGAAGCTCCGACCCCCTACTTTTGCGATTCGCGCCAGGAGTGCAGGGCTTCCTGCATTACATGCTGGAGCGGGACGGATTTCGCTTCTGCCAGTTTACGGCAATCCTCGTATTCCGGGGAAACCTGGACTACCTGGCCGTCGACGCGGGCGATTTTCATGCGAACTTCGCCATAGCGGGTGGAGACGGATTCCCACTCTCGGGGCAAGCAGCGGCGCTGGGTGGTGTGGCTGCGCACGCCTAGGGTAGTGGTTTCCGCGAAGAAAAGATCCTGAAATTTGGATTCGTCGGCGGGGTTGCAGAGTACGGTGAGAAGCGTGCCGGGACGATTTTTTTTCATTTGGATGGGCGTGGTGAAGACGTCCAAGGCGCCAGCAGCTAGGGCGCGTTCGAGGAAATAGCCGTAGACCTGGGGATTGAGGTCGTCGAGGTTGGCTTCGATGACGCGGATTTCCTCGTCGTAATTCCCTTCCTGTTTCGCGGAAGCGTCGCCGACCATCAGGCGGAGTACGTTGGGCTGGGCTTCGAGGTCGGTTGTGCCTGCGCCATAGCCAATGGATGAGACGGACATTGGAGGTTGCGGGCCAAAGGAGTCGCAGACAGTGGCGACGATGGCTGCGCCGGTGGGAGTGACAAGTTCTTTTTGAATGCCGGTGGAATAGGTGGGCTTGCCCAGAAGAAGGCGAGCCGTGGCAGGTGCGGGTACGGGAAGAACGCCGTGAGCCATTTTTGCAGTGCCGCCCCCGACATTCAGCGGGGAGCAAGCGAAGCGTTCGACGCCGAGAAATGAGAAGCCGATGCAGGCACCGACGAAGTCCACGATGGCGTCTACGGCGCCGACTTCGTGGAAATGGATTTTTTCGATAGGGACGTCGTGGACGGCGGCCTCGGCTTCGCCGAGTTTGCGGAAGATAGCGATGGCTCGATCACGGACAGGGGCGGCGAGCTGGGAATTTTGCAGGATGGTTTCAATTGTAGAGAGTGAGCGGTGGGTGTGCGATTCCTGGGTTATGACCTGGACATAGGTGGCGGCCATGCCGTTTTTCCAGACGTTTTCCGCGCGGAGTTCCCAGCCGGGTACGTCGAGGGCCTTTAGTTCATTGCGAAGATGATCCAGGGGGACGCCGGCGTGGACGAGTGCGCCGAGGGTCATATCCCCGCTGATGCCGCTAAAGCAGTCAAAATAGGCTTGTTTCATGGGTGGTTCGCGGTGAACGCTTCTTGATACTAACGGCAGAGAGGAAGATCGTCAAACGGGGGTGGGTGGGGGCACGAAATCAGGTTCCTCTCCTGTTTCGCGGGATCGGAATGACAATGTCGGATCGGGGTTGCGGACATGGAGTCGAACTGTGCTCGACCCCTACACAGGCAAGCCCAAGAAAAAGCCGCAGGGCTCCCGC
>Ga0181538_10001384_pt1 | contig 27369 bp, 31 predicted proteins | sample PEATcosm2014_Bin_40_FD_119773 | JGI IMG/M metagenome (GOLD analysis project Ga0181538, IMG submission 119773) | Peatland microbial communities from MTU Mesocosm Facility, Houghton, MI, USA - PEATcosm2014_Bin23_30_metaG | ecosystem: Environmental > Terrestrial > Soil > Wetlands > Peat | place... | reverse complement strand
TCGTATTTTGTCAACACACGCGCTAACATTGGATTTGATAGCATGCTCAGGAAACCGAAGAAGGGTCCAGCCATGGTTCACAAGATAAGAAGTCTTCTTTTTGTCAAGATGGATGTTGTCCCCGACTCCAGGAAACCCACAAGTAGGACATCCGTGCCAGTAACAACCATCGACTTCTATTGCAAGGTGAAGACCTGGATGGGCCTCATCAATCAAGTAAAAGCCTACCTCAAACTCAGTAAGGAACTCGTTGAAACCAGCAGCAACAAGAGCCTCCTTTAACATAGAGTGCGGCTTTGTAAAGTGACTCTTTATGTACTTCCTGGCATTTGAAGCCGAAGCAAGAACTTCACCTCGATGATTCTCATGCCATTGGTCTACCTTCTCCCTATGCTCACTAGAGGACCACATTGCTTTGGATTTAGATGCCCTCCAAGCTCTTGTATCTGGTCTTGCATTATAGTTCCGTAAGTGTTGAGCAGCTCTTGGACCATACTCGGAAGCTTGCATCTTACGGGAAGCTTCTGAGATCAGTTTCCTTGTAACCTCGCCCTCTGAAGTCTGGAATCTATCCTTAAGTTTCTTTGACTGTGCTTGTCGTTGATCAGTTGTCTTGATTCGGTGGGTATCCGTCCAACTAGACGAAGTATTACAGCCTAGGTGTGACTTTCGATACTCCTCAAGGGTTATTGAAGAACACCAACGAAGATGTCTTGTGGTGATAGCAGCTTGCTTACGGCCACACTCCAAACAGACAACAAAATGTACCCCCTCAACAAGATTTGAAAGACTGCTCTCTACAATACCATACCCTTGAACACGCAACACATTGTGTTTGATCAAGAGATCAACGTGTCGCATATTGAGGCCGTAACTTGAAGTTACATTCAATTTTGACAGGCAACCAGGATCAATAGTGTACTTGGTCATGACAGATAGTGTACAGCTCAGAAATGGGAAGATCAACTTCTTTCCCATCTGGAAGTACAATACGAACCTCTGTCTCCCCTCTAACTGAAAATTCGTCAACGATCCAGTTGATTCTGAGCGCCTGGAGGGCATGAATCATGGCTCCGGTGAGCAGTAGGGTAGTCCACTCCCGTTTGCTCTGAACCATCGCCTCAACGTTCGGGAAGGGGGTTCGCGGGGGGTAGGAGATGATCATGTCGAGCCCGCGCTCGATGTACTCGACTAACTCATCCGTTTCCCACACGTAGCCGAAGACCTTACTAAATTGCTGAACAGTTTTCTCTTGGGTAGGTGGGGCAAAATGGTAGTTTCTGTCAGGGTTACCATCTCTTAAAAGTGTCCTCAACCTTCTGGACAGATCCCGCATGATCTCGCTACCTTCGTGGCGGTGCTCGTCTCCTAGGCCGGTTGTCTTGTCGACGACAGAGAATTCCTGAACGACTTGCTGAACTTGCCCTCCGAGAATCTCTTGGAACGTCCATTTAACCCGATAGGCACCAAGGTTCGCGTCGAGAGGGATGATGACGCTCGCGTAATACTCTCCGATGCCCGGGTTCGCGGGCATTCGCTCTTGAGGTCCAACGAGGACGCCCATTCCAGTCGTGTAGTCGTAGAGCGCGTAGGAGATAACCGCCGCGTTTGTAGGGGAGTTGTTGGCGTTCGTCAGAAACAGGTTCAGGTCGTGACGCCCTAGCTGCTGACCGCGGAAAAAGGCTACACCCATCAAAAGCTCCAATCAGGTCTTGTGCTCAATCTCGTACAAAAGGGTTCCCGCCCTCTCGATAGCTTCCTGAATCTCTTTGCCGCTACGGACAATTTGAGACACGTGCCTCTGCACAGGTTGATACCAGCTACCTTTGCCTTCAGATTGATTGGTTTTACCTTCACTCTCAAGACTTGAAAAGCTTGTCTCCTCGATCTTGGTATGAGCTTCGGACATCTTCTTAAGAGCGTTTGCCGAGCTTTTTACAGCAGATACCAAGTCGAGAGTCCGACGATCAGGAATTTCAACGTCGCTAGCCTTGTCGAAATAGGCTTCCAACTTGCCAGCCATGTCCCCCGCGGTGTCTACCAACTTCTTGTGTTCCGACACTGCCTTTTTGTGGACATCTTCCACATCGCTGGTACTGAGCCTACGTCCCCCAAGAATCGTGGTAAGCTTTTTCTCAGTTTTATCCAAAGAGTCTACAACACTCCTAGCTGTTTGGCGACTCTTTGATACTTGCTGGAAGGTCTTGTGGTCCTTCCAGGTACCTCCGGAAGATGAAGAACCCCCTCCATCGCCGCCCACACCCTCTTCATGCTTCTTGACGGTGTGGTTCTTCGGATCGGCTCCGGGGTGATCCTTGAGGTACTTACTCCTGGCTTCTTCCGTGGGAAACTCCATGGCCACAGTAGCAAGAAACCTTCGGAGGACTCGGGGAGCGAGAGGGTCCATCATAAATCCCATCCATACTTGCAATGCCGTGGCACAGGGTCTGGACGAGCACAGTCGAGAACAGCGTCCACTACACGAAATTGTACAAGACGTTCTACAATGGGTTCTGAATAAGTCTTTTGGTACCGCCAACGCACGGCCCAACAACCAGGCTGTCCATTTTCCCCCGCAGTCCCCGTAACGTAGAACTTTCCGACATCGGCTTTTGCGGGCTTCCGATCCGTGGGCCCGACTTGATGCAAGATGCCCGTCGAGGACACCATGAACATCGTGTACCCGATGAAGACAGGACCCCGTTGATTCCCCCAACGGTCCAAAAGGCAAATCTCGAGATCCCCCTTACCGAGCGTCTGGTTCCACCGGAACTGGCCTATCAGCCCTTGAGGGTTAGGCTCTTGGCTCCATTCGTGATGATGTCGTTCTTTGCATTCTCGATGGTGGAAAGAATGACGCCTCCAACATTCTCGGCATTGCCACCACCACGCTTCTCGATGGTGGAAGCGTCGGTGCCACTCAAAGCACTCATCGCATCGTTCCTCGCGGCGTCCACAGCAATTGTCGCAACAACAGACGGGGCCACAAAGGGGCGGAGGGACATGAAGAACTTCCGCAAAAGCGACAATGTTCCCGATGCCGACCATAGGCATAGGCTCGGAAAAGGCCAAAGACCCCCTCCCGAACGTATACCCCGAAACGCTAACGAGGCGGACGTACTCAGTTGCTAGGGTGCCCTGGCCTAATGTCGTTCCGGCAGCGAGGGTGGTGAGGGTGTCATAGAGGGTCCCTGCCCCCGTAGCGTACCCTCCGAAGATCATCTCTCGGATGCTTATGGCCGAGAGAGAGGCAGTTCCTTCGACGTTTGCGGTAGCCCAGTGGAGTCCTATCCCCGAGCCAGCGGAAAGGCTTCCTGAACCAGTAGCAGGCCCAATAGCAGCAGCTATCCGGGAGGGGGTGACCGTTGCATCCCCTGCTCCGGCCGCGGTACCACTAACGTCATACAAGGACACACATACACCTACATCTCAGACGCGATCAATTGCCCCATTGGAAATTTAAGCTGATCATTCACGTCGATGTAGCGTGGCGTGCTCAAGCTTCCGAAGTAAAGCATGTTGCCGCCGCTCGAAGCATCGAAGAGGGCAAAGGCCACGATCGTACCCCAGGGGGCCGTAGCGATTGGGAAGAAGATGTCGGCCGTGTTCGAGGTCTGTCCGTTGGAAGGTGAAGCGAACGTTGCGGTCTGACGCCCATAACCACCCCCAGCGACTTCGGTACCTCCTCCCGCGGGGCCTGGGGACACCGTGAAGAGGGCTACATAGATTGTGGCCGGGGGAGTGAACGTCTGCTGAAGCAACGCGATGTTCAGAACAACATCGTCAAAATAGATCGATTTCGGCATCTTATCAAGAGGGGCTTGATAAGATAACTATTCGCATTCAGGTTTCAAAAAAGAAGCGCTGAGCCCGGACTCCACGACGGGAAGACCTTGAATCACGTCGTAGTCTTGAGCTTCGATCTGCTGCCCGGGGGTATAGGTGACAAGGAGTCTCCAATATCCGACCGCGTTGGGACGCCATCGGATATTGTAGTAGCCTGGATTGGTGGGGATTTCGTTGAAGTAAACGGAGCCCGCTGCGACTTGAGCATCGCTGACGCCAATTCCGTTCACCAGAAACCAAGGCTGAGGAACGTTCTCGAAGAAGGCGTTCAGTGTCACGGTTGAGTAAGTCAGTCCAGTAACGCGAGTAAACCCATCTGGCTGAAAGAAGTCCACTTGGTCATAGACGACCTGGTTCTGCTGGACAATCCTACCGCGAGTGGTCGCCATGGAAGATTACTTCTTCGGGGACTGCTGTTCTTGCTGTTGGGTTTGCTCTTGTTGAGATTGGACTTCTCGGGGATCCCCTGAATAGGACATCCCGTGGCATTGTGCGGAACAAGAGATGCGGAGACCAGCCTTTGCTTCGGCTTTGGCTTCTCCCTTGATATGACCTGTAACTTCGATGACGGCCATAGTTACCCTTCGTTTGGAACACCGCCCTTCTGGCTGTTCGGGGGCTTCCGTGGGGACCCTACCACATAATGGTCCGGCAAGACATTGGTCGATTGCGACCTCACTACGGGGACCTTAGGTGCCACGTATGCGGAAGGCACCGATCCGGGCTTAAGAAACTGAATGAGGGTCACCTTCATAGGGTCGATGAAGAAACCGCTTACACCACTCCCAAGACAAACCGAAGAGTAATGTGCATTCACAGAAGGCGAGAAGGAAGAAAGACCTCCAATACTCGCCGCCGCATTCTGAACAGCCATGGAGGATCTCCTTCAGATTGTGCGTAACCTTACGAAACTAAACGAAAATCAGCTTTCGCTGATGGCCAACGCGGTTGCGGCGAACTGAAGCGTATCTCCCGTTGAAACGCTCTTGGGAACCGTGAGGTTGCCAAAGTAGAGCAGGTTGCCGTAGTTACCACCGCTCGGAGTGAGAAGGTCGAGAATGCCTACTGCAACGATGGAGTACGGACCAGCACCCGCGGCACCGGAACCGAAGAAGGAAACCGTTCCAGAGTTTGACGTAGAGCCGCTCCCTGGAGCAGAGAACGTCACGGCGACGCGGACATAGTTCGCGTCTGAAACCTCTGTGCCCGTGGGAACCGAGTTCGTATAGGCCGTCGTAGGAGCCACCGTGAACAAGGCGCCGTAAACCGCGGAAGGGGAACTGAACGCCGTGTTCGTCAAAACAGCAGCCAGAAGCTTGTTATTGAGATACGTGCTCTTCGCAGCCATTGGGGATTCTCCTGTTGCAGAAACTTGTCAAACCACACAAAGCATAAGAGGACTATGAAACCTACCGAGCTACTTTCTCAAGGCATATGGCAAACAGATTTGAGACTTCGAATCGCGTAGGCGTAGGGTTGCGCCGGAACCTTGGCCGTATTGTTGATCCAACCGTTTTTCAGCTCATCAATGTTCGAGATTGACGTGTCAAAGACGAAGAAGACCTTCTCGTTCTCACGATCCGTTCTCTTCATCTCGACCCCTGCCACTTGCAAGAATGCTGCAAAGTACAGGTCAGGCGTCTTGAACTCGTCACTTTTTTGGGAATCTCTAGCTCGGTTTGTCGTCATCTGAGTCCTCATTTTAAGGGCTCCAAAGAGCCCTTTGGTCTACATCTGGTTGTTTACTCACATTTAGGTTTCGAGATGTCAGGTGACCACGAACAGGATCGGAGCGGGTTGGCTCCAAGAGATCGAACCGTTGTTTCCATCGCTTGCTACGGCGAGCGGGTTGGTAATCGTAACGCTGGATGCCGAGACATAAGACGCGATGAAAAAGGTCCCATTGTTGGCCGAGGAAGCACATCCCGAAAGTGTGATCTTTCCCCCAACCATGTTGGCATTCATGTAGGAAAGACCAGTCAGAGTGACGACTCCGTTCGTAACGGTCGTGAGAGACGCTGTCGTACCGTAGTTGGTGTTGGCCAAGCTGCTGAATTGAACCTCAACGGTAGAGCCTGCGACTCCGAGGGCGACTCCCGTAGGAGCTGGGTTGAGGTTTTCGCCAGGTTGAACCGCGGGAGTCGTGTTGAGCAGGGACGCCGGGATGACAATCGACGTTGGCGTAACGACACCCTGGGTTCCCCCGGAAAGCGTCTTTTGAATAACATGCTGACCGAGCCGCACGTAAGGAGACTGAAGTCCTGGGCCAGGGCTCACTCCAGTTACACGAACCTCGGTTGCAGTGAGATACTCGGAGTTTCCGAGACTCTGTCCCGTAATGGTGATGTCCCCCGTGTTGGGCGAGTTGTGAACCGCCGCCGTGATGATAGGCAGAGGGGCTGAGTACGCCGAAGTCCCATTGTCCTGGACGCACTGGATGGCTGGGCCATTCGTGAGAGGGGGCATCAAGGTCGGGTCGGGGTTGTAGGTCAGCTCCAAGAACTTCGACATGACGCCGACCTGGAAGCTCTGGATCACCTGGAGGGTTTCGGTGAAGTGGGGGCAGATAATCCCAACTGCTCCCTGAGCGGCAGGGGACGCTCCGAGATTTGCCAACACATTGGCTGCGGAAACGTTGATGGAGCCCGTCGCGGGGGGAGTGGCCACAGGATTGAGTGATCCGATGATCGTCGCAGCAGTCGGCATCGTGAACGACGTTCCGGACGAGCTGAAGTTCGAGGGGGTATTGAACGTCGACCCGTTGCCAGTCGTGTCAATGGCGATGTAAGAACCAACGCCCATGACCGTGCTCTGAATGACGACCAATGTTCCCGTGGCCACGTCCGTAGTGGCTGTAGCGATACCGAGAACCCCTGGAGCCGGATTAAGGGCTGCGTTGATCGCGGTCAGAAGATTTGCCATCGTGGGGTATGTTCCCGTGGCAATCGTGAAAGCGGTGAAAGACGCCGTAGAGACGTTCTTCACTCGGATAACGTTGTTTGAACCAGTCAGGGTCAGGGGGAAGGTAACCGCAGCGGTACCCTCAACGCCTGCGGGAACGCCTCCCGAACCTTGGTATTGAGGATTGGCTTGATCCGGGTCAAGGCCCCCAAGGTAGTTGGTGAGAGCCGTCACACTCGGCCGAGAGATGTAGGCGGTCTGCCCAAAAGGTTCTGTCGGGAAGTTGGTTTGGGAGAGAGGCTCCACATCCGAGATGAAAATCGGTCCCGGCATGTCGCCTCGAATAACGCCTACATACATTGTCATACCCTCACTTGTTTTTGGTATCCGTAACCATCTGAGCGCATTCGCAGATAGCAGTATTTATGAGAGATTCCCTGAACGGCTCCACCTAAAGTGTGGATATCAAAAGAACCACTGATTCTAACTGCAACCCTTCCAAAATGCCTCCCGGCATTCTTTCCTTTAGGTACAACTGCAACCACCATGTCACCGGTGCGGAAACCATGAACACTCTTGGTTCGCATCAAGTACCCACGAGGGAACCCATCCGCAGTAACTCGGGTACGCTGGTAGGATCCTCGTCCAGTAGCTTTGATGCTAAGTGTTGGTTGCTGCCACCCAACCACAGTCTTGACTTGACCTACGCACAGAGCGTCCAGTGCGTGAGTCTTCTGGATACTCAATCGAGATCGGTTCCACTTCGTCAACCCACCGCTACCTGTCTCAACAGACAACCCAAATGTCTTCAAAGTGTTGAACAATGTCCACCGAGTTGAGTTGACCGCAGCTGCATCTTTCAAAGGTGCCTTGGCTTGCGCGAGGATCTTCTTCAACACCTCAGGCTTCTTCCGAAGAAATTTCTCAACGGGAAGTTTGCCTTTTTTCTGGTTGCAGGGCTCACAAGCAAGAGTCAGGTTGCTTACTCGACTTGAACCCCCAAGAGCCTTACACTTGATGTGCTCTACCTGAAGAGGAACACCCTCTTTCCCGCAGTAAGCACACTTCCTTCCCCACTTCTCCAAGAGATACTCTCGAAGCTCGTATCCAGCGAGGGTGCCTTGCTGATACTCGACACCAGAGATGTCAGGTAACTGCATTTTTTGCGTGTCAAACTTGACAAGTTCCATCGCGATCCGAGTGATCGGACACCAGGACAAAAGTCGCTTCGTCCAAGAAAAGATGTTGTCTACCCTATGCTGAAGACTAGGCGCCAACCAGCCTTTAGGCTTCGGTCTATTGTCGAACCGAGAAGCACGGTACCGAAGATTGGCACTACGACGCCTTCTACGGTAGTTGCTTCGTTGCTCAAGAGACTTTCGAATTTGATCTCCTCGATGCTTAAGCTCTCCCAACCAAAGAGGATGCGTCTCTTCTTCATCTTCTCTGGAAACTGCAATCCCAGTCGTCTTCGATCCAGGATCGAACTTCAAGGACATCGGTTGCATTTCCCCACCAACGCGATCCTTGAGTCGGATCGTGAAAGGATACATCCGATGCACGACAGCCTTCCTACGAGTCAAGAGCTGACGCGCTCTCTTCTCAGAGCAAGGCATCAAGGGCTTCTTCCGCTTATCGAGTACAAAAACGGCCATTCGGACTACCTAAAAGAGACCCGTAAGGGTCCTAGTAACGAGGATCTTTCGATCCTGCTCCCCTCGGGAATGTTGAGATCCGGCGTTTCATTCTCTCCCGTTTCGTGCTTGACCCAGCTTGTCTGCTGAGAGAACTTCGAGAGGTTAGAGCTGAGGAAGCACTCTAACGTCGGTCTTGAACCTGAAATCAACATAGCTACTTTTATAGCTGACCCTGGTAAACGTGGGCTTCTCTGGTCTTTACTCCTTTGAAGCCTCTCCTTTGACGGGAGAGGTCTGATTACGGGGATATGCCGGGACGGTCAATACTACCTGCTTATAGTAAATGTGCCTCGTTGGGCTTCCCACCGCAGAAAGCGAAGCATGGCTCCGAAGTTGTCGTAAAACTTCGAGGAAGCATTGAGGAACCGAACTTGGTTTGACTTCCATTGGAAGTTCGCTTCTCGGAGAGCGAGGCGCATTTCGAGAAGCTGTTTGAAGTACCGATCCGACCTCGGGAGGGTTTGAAGCTCCTCGCTGGCGGCTGAAGCCTCGTCGTACTTGCCCTGCATGTCGTGTAAGAGCTTATGTACCTGAGCGATAAACAAAAGCTCAGTCGGCTTCCAAACGTTACTAACGTCTTGGAAGGACGTGCCCTCTTGCCGGAGCATGCGAACAAGGATCGGGTACGGCACAACATCTCAGGTCATGGTGAACGTGTTCGAGTTTTGCTCATTGGCCTGAACGAAGACCGTGTTGTTGACCACGGGAGCCGTCGTGAAGGCTGTAGACGGGATAGAAATGGTAGTACCTGACACGCTACCCCCGGCTGTCGTGATCTGAGCTGCCGTGAACGTGGCCGGAGAGGGTGCGGAAGCTCCTGTACCTTGAGCGAAAGTGACCGTTGTGATGTCAGGCTGGACGGAAAGAAATGTCGTGCCCGTAATGACAACGGGGCTACCGTGGGCTGCCGCCGTGATCACGGGTTTGACGATCTGAGACGCTGTGAGGCTCACGACCGAAATAAGCTTGGGACTCCCGGGGGCCGACGAGAACTTGTAGATTTTGCCCTTTCCAGCCGAGAACGTGACTTTGGTCGTTTGATTCAGATTGATATAGCCGGGAATAGTCGGAAATCCAACGTTTGCTTGGCTGTAAGGAACGTAGCAGGGTTGCTTTGGCTTGTTCGCGTATCCATCCCGCTCGTAAGCTTTGGGGTTGGCCGTTGAACCGAGGCGATGTACCTCTTTGTTCGGCAACTGATCGTCGAGGTCGTCGAAAAGTACCCCATTCGTGATGGTTTGGTTGTGAATCAGGCGCAACATTCGATAGACTCCTCGGCAGAGTGGGCGTAAAAGTTGTCATCAACGCCGTTCTATAAAAGGAAGCGCAAGGGGTCGGCAGCATTTTGCCGTTTTTGATTTTTTGGAAGGAGAAGGGTTACTTCTAGGTCTGAAGGAGAGGACACTCCACTCGAACGAAGGGGAACTGTCTCACCAGGGCGATGTTGGCTTCGATCTGCGACTTGAGAGCAGGCTCGATCTTCGCCACATCTTCGGCGGACATTTTTTCGACAAATCGAACGATGATCTGAGGGAGAACGTAGTCTGAATTGAGCTTAATCTCCATAGAGGAAATCATACTCACCGTTTGCCACCCTACCAAAAGCCTTGAAAGAGCAGTATAGGGGAAGAAACGCTGACCCTCTTCGATTTCGAGGCTATGCGTATATGTGTCCACATGCCTCTTCAAATCAATCACCAAAAACATCGAGGTGTCTCTCACTTCGACAAGATCCTCGGGAGCCACTTTCTTACGCTTCTTTTCCGTAATGACCGGAGTAGGCGCTACAAGAGTGTCTTCGACGGCTGCCCTCTTGGATCTTGTTTTTCGAACTCCAGGTTTCGTATTTGGATTCATATTTCCTCTTCATGTGGGGTGTTACACCACTTTTCAGAACTGAATAAATTCAAAGTTCCCCAAAGCCGTGTCTGCTGTTGCTGCTATGGGCCGCGCAAACAGTTGTATCAAGCTCGGCCCGACAACGGGCAAGTACGATTCAAAATCGTGCTCTTGGTAATAGCCGACGGGGTGCCCGACTGTGGGTCCAATCTGAATAGGAGCCGCGTTGCTAATACCAAGATAGATGGATGTCAAAAACACGACGCCCATAGTGGCATAAGCGAAACCTTCCATGGACTGAATATAGCACGTGACTCCAGCAGGAACGTAGTGATGACACCAAAATGTCTGGTTGTCCCCTACGCCCTCGAGAACGGTCTGACCCGATCCTCCTGTCACGCCAAAGTTTGCCGTCAATGTTCCTGTCGTCGAGCTTGTGATAGCCGACGCAAGTGTATAACCTACGCTAGCCTGATCACTGAAATATAAAGTAGCTCCCGCAGGTAGTGTCTGAGCCGTCGTGAATGTAACGGTCTTGCTTCCATTTGTAGTTGTGGCCGTCCCGGCTAGTGTAAGGGTAGGATTTACAGCGATCGACCCCCAAACAGAACCAGATCCGTTCGTGCCTGTGTAAATGGATATTGTACCTTGGTTCGTCTGTGCTGAGCCCACCGTCACAACCACCATGCTTTCGAGGTACGCATAATTGACGCCCACCGTGTTGACAGGCGTCGTACCATTCAATGTAATTGTTTCTTGGTGAATCCCAAAGCTGGCGTCCAAATAGGTAATTAGAACTTGCTGCGCTCCTGTACCCCCCGACGCATCTCCTGAGCTAGTAGAAACCAAGCTACATTGGAGATTAGTTCCCTGAGGGATATAAGCTGTAGCCATAATTGCCTTATTTGACGCGGAGCTTGTAGACACATAACCGGTAGCGCGTCCTGAAACAAGACCTGGGATAAGACCTGTAGCTGATACCCAACTCGCGTCGGATATTAAACCTCGAACAGGATCGAACGTGCCAGGACCCGATACGGTAGAAACCCACGCCGATCCATTATACACAGTCCCAATAACACCAGCTACAGGAGAAGCCGAAGCGGTCAATGCTGCTTGAGCGGTTAAGTACAGCGACTGAAGCTGCGCTTGGATAGTGGCCGCGGTCGTGCCTGCTGGGAACGTAGGTGCTATGAAGGCCTGTTCCGTAAGCGTTCCAGCCCGAAGCTGAGACAGAGTAACTTGATCAATAAACGGCACCTGGCTGAGGAATTGAGGGTAAGGAGCGACATTGTTTGCAGGGGTGACAAGCCAAAAAACACCGCTTACGTTGATGTTTCCATTGACATTTGTCACAACCTGAAGGGGGACAATTTGATTGGCCATTACGGAGCTTTCCTTCCAGAGGCGGCTTTTCTTCCAGAGGCGGCTTTCCTAAAATACTTACTGGGCAAGATCTTTGCGCCTCCGTGCAAAGTCAAAGCAGGTCCTGATCCGATACATCGAATGGTAGAAGACCCTGGAGCGTCGTCCGTAGGCCAGTATCCGACATTACTCGAAATCAGCGTTGGAGACATACCATTGAATAATTGCAACGCTTGAGCAGCCGTAATCGCCGCGTTGTACAGAGCCGGCTGAGCGAAGGCACCCTGAAACCCAAACTGCTCAGGGTAGTAAGTACCGATACGTAGATTAGCCGTTGCAGGCATTCCCGTAATCACGCCACTTGTCGCGTGGGTATACTGCGAGGTCCCGTTCACATAAAAGCTTACTCCTGCGGAAGACCAGTTGAAAACAAGATGACACCACATGGTCCATATTGTTTCTATGGTAGAACCGATATTCACATCATTATAGACAGCACTAGCCTTGAACAAACTCAAAGAATAGTTGTTGTTGTTGTTCTCGATGTTCCATTGATACGTCTGCGCGGAGGTAATACTACCTAAAACCGCCATGGTAACAATAACACCAGGCCCCTCTGTTTCCGCAAACTCGGAGGTTGTGTAGGCAGGCATTAGATTATACCAACACGAAAAGCTTCCGCTGGTTAGCTGGAAGAATGAGCTTGTGGAGGCCGCCGTGGCGTACCCTCCATAAGTAGGACAGTAAACACAGTTACGAATAAAGGGAGGATAGACAAGACTACCTGGCTTATCGCAAACCATGGCTAGGGCGTGGTTTGCAGAATAGTAAGAAACCCCTCCAGCGCTTAGGGTAATAGCCGATCCGCCTGAACCCACCATCGCCAACGTTGGTGAGGATGCACCGTCATTCGTAGGCCACCACCCTACTAGGGTCGAAATCTGAGAAGGCGGAGTTCCTATGTAGAGCTGTCCTACTTGAGTCGCTGTCAAGGGTGCAGAAAACAAAGCCGGTTGAGCAAAACGACCATTACCGATACTAGTGTAACTCCACTCGTAAAAGATACCAAGCAGGGAATTACCTAATCCCGTTAGTACAGCAGAAGTAGCCTCGCTGTACACAAGCACATTATCTACATAGAACGTTATCCCCGTTGACCCCCAAGAGTAAGCAAAGTGGTGAAACGCGTAGGGAGTAATCGGACCCAAGTTCGTAGGATTAAAGCTCCCGTGACGGATACTCAGATAGCCTGTAGAGGCTTGCCACGCGATAACCCATCCATGGGTTCCGTCATTAAGAGTTACAACACATAGTGTGGCGTTTAGCGGGAAGTAGGGAGTATGCTCAAGGCGAAACCACCCAGAAAAACCTCCAGAGGTCAGCTTGAACGTGGCGTTCACCGTTGTACTAGCCGAGTTTGAAGGTCCCGTCGAGTAAAGGATAGGATTCGCCGTAACAACTTGCTTGAGAAAAGACGGAATGACCTCGCGCACGGCTTAATACGTCACTGTGACAGGGGTTATCGTTCCAGCCGGAAGACTAACCGCCGTAGGATACTTGGCTTCAAGCCGAGCAACGAGCGTGTTGACTTCCGTCTGAAGAGAAGCTAAAATAGCCGTTTGGCTTGTCCCGTTTAACGTAATTTCTGGCACAGTAAGCGAGGTAGGAGGGGAAGCCAGAGGCGTTGAGCTGCTATTAGCCTCACTCCAAAACTCAGTAGAGGCAGCTACAGTCGAGTTATTCATGATGTAATACTGGCATTTGTATATTCCTGCCCCTACGTTCACAGGAGTAAAGCTCAAAATCACGGCGTAGTAGTTGTAAACAGTCGCCATCAAATCCACCCAATCGCATACGCGAGCTTGGAGTTCGTGTTTGCAGTGCCCCCAGCCATCGTTGTGCAGTCTGCGTAACCAATTCCGTTAGCAAACTGACTCCCCATAGGGAAGGTAAAGGGCCCAGCAATAGCTCCTGCGGCTACGGGAATCGGAGTACGAGCCCCTCCTGAGGCAAAGGTAGGAGCCGAGCTGGGTGCTCCTGCGGTATCCGTCAGTACAAAGTAATGTGTGGACGTATCATTATTGGACAACCAAAGCTCGTAAAGCTTACCTGCCGCACTTTTTACGTATCCTAACCCGCTAGCACCTACAACCCCATAGGTTACAGTGTAGGCATTGGTCAAGGTCGGCAAGGCTGCTTGAGCAGTCCATGCAACGTTGTTGGTGTTATCTTCGTACTGAGGTGTGTCCCCCGCGTAGGTTATAACACTTAGCGAGTTGACATTTGTATTGATGTTCTGAACAGTGGCTTGCGCGGGGTAGGTAGCCCCCAGACCAGCCCCCGTTATGACGGCGTAATCACTTGTTGGCTCGTTAACAGTCTCGATGACCTTCACAGTAGCCGTGCCCGTCCACGTCGCCGTAGCGCGAACCCTGATATTGGTGCAACCTACAGTGTTAACGGTACCCTGGAAGTTCAGTGTAAACGAGGTAGCTGCTCCTAAGGTATCCTGGAATACGGAGCGAGCAACCCACGTAGTACCACTGTCAACACTTGTCTCAACGACAACCGTTCCTGTCCAAGTACCCGTGACCTGAACAATGCAACTATTCAGCGTAGAGATAGAGAAACTGACGAAGCTGCTTGTTGTCGGCGTCCCTGTTACGAAAACTTGACCGTTGGCTACAGTTGTGCTCGTAGACGCAGCGTCCTTCACTGTAATTGTTGAAGTCGAAGGAGCGGAGTCCGTAAGGGCGGCAACAATAAGATTGCCGGAGGTATTCGTGGCAAGAGTTCTTGTGTTCGTGCCATCGGATCCGCCGATTTGAACCGGGTTACCTACAAGAGTAGAGCCTGCTGCGCCGGCTCCTACAGAAACCAAACACCCTGATGTGTCGACAGATAAGGCTCTAAGATCGACGCCATCCGATCCACCAATCAAAGTGGAAGATGTAGGAATGGCCGCTCCCGTTGTACCCACGGAAGGATTCGTCGCTGAAATCGATCCAGTGATCGGAACCGCTTGCCCTCCGGAAACCCCTTGAATCGTGAAAACACCACCCACAGGGGATCCTGCGGTACCCGCGCCAACCACAATAAATCTACCTGAAGTATCCGCTGCCGCAGAGTAAACATTAGACCCGTTAATTCCACCAACGAGCAACGGATTACCCGCTGTAGCCGATCCAGAAGCCGAGGGTCCTTGAACCCACTGACCCCCTGCTGCGTTGCCTCGCGCCCTATCCCACGTAGTGCCGTTGTACAGCTTAGAATGGCTACAGCACTCAATCGCTCCGGTCGAAACACTGGCCTCACCGTCGGCGTTGGTGAAGCGCGACAGAATCTCATCCCACGTCGAACCGTTGTAAGCACCTACAAGCGAATAGGCACTAAATGCCGTGGTAGGATTGGTGAAAGCATTCGCTGGGGTGACGTTACCGATTACAACAAGTCTACCCGAGCTATCTGTGCTGAGTGCTCTTAAGTCGGTCCCATCCGATCCACCAACAAGAGTAGACGATGTGGGTATAGCCGCCCCTGTCGTCCCTACCGATGGGTTCGTCGCTGAAATTGAACCGGAGATAGGAACCGCTTGACCCCCGGAAACCCCTTGGATCGTGAAAACACCGCCCACAGGAGATCCTGCGGTACCCGCGCCAACTGTGACGAGGCGACCCGAAGTGTCTGAAGACAAGGCTCTAAGATCCGTCCCATCCGAGCCACCTACAAGAGTGGCCGAAGTCGGAATAGCCGCCCCTGTGGTGCTTACAGAGGGATTGGTCGCTGAGATCGAGCCTGAAATAGGTATTGGTGTGCCGCTCGCAGACCCTTGAACTGTGATGACCCCACCCGAAGCAGAACCTGCTACCCCAGCCCCCACAACAACGAGCTGACCGGACGTATTTATAGCCAGGAAACGAGCATCCGTTCCGTCCGACCCCATGACCATGAGACCGCTGGCCGAAACAGCCGCAGCGGCTGCGACAATGATCGTGTTGCCGCTTGAGTCTAAGATCGAGATGGTTTCGTTAGAAATCCCCATGATCTTCCTTCGTATCGAGTATCTGCATCACGGAGTAAGCTCTGTAATACGAGCATTCCCAGTTGCTGAACTCCACAGAGCGCTGACAGCTCCGGTCCAGTTACCATCCAAAACAACCTGAGAATTCGCAAAGAGCTTGTACGTGTACGACGTCGCTGAGGCCGATGCGGCAAGCGCAATATACATAATGGCCGATCCATCATTTGTAATAAGAGCCGAGAGTCGACTGGAATTTGACGCCAACAGACTCACGCTAGACACAGACGCCGCAACTGTAGTGATGGTACTTGTCGTTGCGGTCTTCGGGGACACTGCAACGGGAGTCATCCCCGTAACACCTTGAACAGTTACAACTCCAGAAGCAGGAGAGCCCGCTGATCCAGATCCAACGACCGTGGCGTTCAGATTCGAAGCTGTGGCCTGAACAACCGTCGCGTTGAGATTCGCTGCCGTGGTCTGAGTACACGTGACCGACCACGTACCTGACTGAGTGACAGCGCCAATAACGTTGGATCCTGCCGGGATCGAAGAGTTTGGCGAGAAAGCTACAACCAAAGACGGATCAGAAGCTACTGCTGCGATAGTAGCTGCTTTGACCGCGGCCGGACCATGGGTACCATCCGTAATAGCTTGGAAACCATTACGGGTAACCGCGTCCATTGTTGGAGAAAGGTTTGTACCGTCCGTCGTTCGAACGTACCAATAGCTCCCGATCGAGCCCTGACTTCCTTGGTTGACCGCACCGATGGTATTTGTGCCTGCGGGAAGGGGCTCCCCAAGAGACACCACCATCGTTCCCGTCGCTGAATCGAGGAAGATTGTGGCAGAACCGGAAGTAACTGTATTTCCACGAACACGGACCTGTGCGAAACCTGCACAGGCGGCAGACCACACACCGTTGGCCGTGGTGCTCGTAACTTCGACGCCGGTTACAGGAACCACTGCGGGAATAGAAACCCACGTAGTTCCGTTATCTACGCTTCCCTCAAAAACAAGGGTGCCTCCCCACGTCCCCGTAACCTGAATACCACAGGTTCCCGAAGCCATCGTATTGATGGCGACGTTCTGGGTACTGGTGATGCTCCCCGTCGAGGTTCTGTCGGTTCCTGCCCCCACCGTTACAGGGATCGAAGGCTGATTAGGCGAGAGAACAACAACGAGAGAGGGATCACTCGCTACTGGAGCGGTAGAAGCTGCCTTAACCGCAGCCGTATTCGTCCCATCCGTGATCTTCTGAAAACCAGCTCGAGACGCGACATCAAACGTTGGGGCCGTGTTGGTGCCGTCCGTAAGCTTGAAGTACCATCCCCCATCCGCTGTGCCCGCTGCCCCTTGAGCAACAAGGGCGTTCAGGTTTGAAGCGGTACTCTGGGTAACAACGTTTGTCCAAGTCCCGGACTGAGTAACCGCGCCGATTACGTTGGAACCGGTAGGAAGCGCAGAGTTTGGAGAAAATGCAACAACAAGAGATGGGTCAGAAGCAGCCGCGGCGGTCGAAGCATCCTTGATTTTTACAGCAATCAGGTTTGTTCCATCCGTACCTCCGATAAGCGTTGCCGACGTCGGTACCGCAGAACCCGTAGTCCCGATCGAGGGGTTCGTTGCCCCAGAAACAGGGATTGGGGTACCTCCGGTGATACCCTGAATGGTGAGAACCCCTCCCGCAGGGGTTCCAGAGACACCCGCACCTACAACAATCTCTCGACCCGAGGTATCCGTAGACAGCACCCGAGCATTGGTCCCGTCCGTACCAGCAACAAGAAAGGCCGAGGTGCCTACCGGGATCGAAGACCCTGGCGTAACGGCCATCAGAACGCCATTCACGTCGATAATAAGAACGGAACCAGATTCAATGCTCATAGAAAGGGCTCCAAGTCAGAGGGTCAAGCGATCGATCGGGTACGACTAGTCTCAAAAAAGGTAGAATATGAGAGCGTGTCCGAAACTGTGGCTAGGATGGTCATTCCATCCGTGTCGTAGACAGTCCATGTCAACGTGTTGATTTGATAAGAAGAAGTGTAGGTAATGACTTTCTCAACGTACTTCTGTGTCATCGTGTTGTCGTAATACCAGGTCACGGAAGACGGAAATGCGCCTCCTACGGTGACTCGATAAGCCCCTGACGTGAATCCTTCGAATGGACCCCCTTGTCCGTCCGCCAAGTGGATGAGCTGTCGAAGAGTTTTGTGCTGTTGAGCAGTGATAATTCCAGGGGCAGGCGTATCTGTAATCGTTCTAGTTCGGCTTGTCTCAAAAGCCCCTGAATAGGAAATAGCGTCCGAAACCGTAGCGAGAACCGTGACTCCATCCGTTGCGTAAACAGCCCAGTACAGGGTTGCAGGAGTCTTATTAGGGTTGTACGTGATTAGCTTTTCGACAATCTTAAGACTAAGCGTGTTATCGGTGTACCAGGTAACTTGCGTAGGAAACGCACCCCCGGTCGTGACTCTTACGGCCCCCGTCGTGAAGCCCTCAAACGGACCACCTTCTCCATCAGCCAAGTGAATGAGCTGTCGAAGAACCTCGTGTTGGTCCGCAGTGAGGCCACCTACCGAATTAGCAATATCGGTAAGCGCCTGTTCAACATTGGTTGCCGCCGTGATTGTTTGACCTGACGGATCAAAACCAACCTCACTTGCCCCCGCCGGGTAAACCCAAGTAAGCGTTCCCCCGGTTGAATCCGAGATAGGCTCTACGACAGTGACAGTCGTATCGTTGAGGATTGTCGCAACCGTATACTTACCATCCGCCGTTCCGGATCCGGTAATATACAGAAAATCCCCTATTTGAACGGGATGATCCGCACTAGTAAGAAGACCTTCTCCGTCCGAAGGCGTCGTCGATACTACGGTTTGGGTAAGTGCAGTTGTCGAAACACTGGTAGTAACAAGGTAGACAGCGGATGGCGTCGTCGCGAGCCCATCGGACGCTAGCTCATAAGCATCTACAATGTCATAATCATTGAGATCCGATTTCCGAACAGGCTGCATTTACCCATCAATCAAGCCCTTCTGCGCCTGCCTCCAGAGGGCTTGGAGATGGCCACCGCGGCAGCCTCTTGAGCCGGGGCAACACTTAAGGGCTCTATCTTCTTCTCTGCCTCTTGTTTTTCAGCTTCTTGCTTCTCAAGTTCTTGTTTTTCGGCTTCCTGACGTGCCTTCTCCAATGCACGTTCGGCAAGCTCCACATTTTTCCGTTCTTCAAGAACAACGTACCCGTTAACCACGGAATAGAGAATGCTGCTTTGGGCTCCAAAAGCGCTCGCCTGTGAAATCGAGGCGTGGTATCTTCGCAAATGTTCTTCTGCCTCTTGCAAACACATCTGGCGTCTACGTTCTCCTTCTTGCCAGATTTGCATGATCGTCTGTTGAAAGGTATCTGGAGTCAAAGCTCCAAGACGAAGAAGCTCCCCCACACGCATTCGCAACCGGTGCATCTCTTGATCCGGTTGATAATTCGTGTAGTTCTCCATCTTGGGGCTCGGTGGCGGTACAGGAATGTTCATTTATCGTCTCACATTTGATTTGGCTAAAGCGTTCGCGACAATAAGACAAGGCTCGCAGTAGACCCCCTCAACCCGAGAGTCTACAAGACAGGAAACTTGGTAAAACCTCGTAGGCTCTTCAGGAGCTTGGGTCCCCTCCCTACGAAACAGCTTCGGTGCCCGATGTCCCGATCGGCAGTAAAAGCTCAAGGGAGGGGGTACCTCCTTAATGGTCATCTCGGGTCGAATCATCAGGCCAAAACAATGTAGTTGATGTGATCGTTCGTGTTGATCTTGGCGTAAGGAGTAATGTGACTGGTATTGGTTTCTTGGTAATCATCTCCCGTGGAAACGGATCCAGGATCACGAAGAATTCCGCGCCAGTAAACCCACAAACCCCTACCGTTGTTCGTCCCATCAAGAGTGTAAGTGGCCCCTCCGGGAATAATATGACTCGTGTTGGCCGCAACAGGAGATGCAAGGCGTTCAATATATCGAACCCCAGTGGTCAAGCTTCCAATCGCAGTCGAGAGAGCTTGAAGACTCTGAGTGATCGTGTCCCCACTCGTGAGGATAGATCCAGTGAAGGTATCATTGCCAATTTGGGAATTGAGAACGTTAAGGGCGGCAATGACCGTATCTCCGGCACCCCCAGGAAGATACGAAAAGGGGAAGTAATTGCCCGTGTTCGTGAGCAACGTCGAGATATTGGTGATACCGTAAGAAGTCCCATCATACGAGTAGATGTTGTTGACTTGCTGCTGAAGATTGGCATCCGTCACAACACCCAAAGCAGGGGTTGAACGAAGGCAGTTCAGATCCAACAAGTCCCCGCGCTCCCCATACCCATAGACGAGATTGATGGTCGTAGGTTGTCCAACCTCCCACGTGTAGGCCGTTGAAGAGGTTATTGGGTTACCTCCCACAGGAACCGAGTAGAAGTAGATGTCGACCGAGTTTGGCGAAGTGGAAGTTCCATTCTCGGTAACACCAAAGACTTTTTCTCCCGCATGCGCCCCAGACAATACGACGATTTCCTCACCCGTGGCCGTGTTCGTAATCCCAACGAAGCAGCTCGTGTAGTCACCAACGTAAGGAGCTACATCGAAGCACGGAATACCCGTGAGGTTCGAGGTCGAAGCGTGTAGAAGGTTCCCAGCCGATGTAATAGCAATGAAAGTGTTGGTCGCTGCAACGGTGGCCGAGTAGAAAATACGGTTGACGTTGAGAAGCTTCTCGTCAAGAGGGTAGATGTTGAGGAGATTCTTTGGAATCGCCTGAAGAGCGAGATCCGGCCGTGCATAGGTAGGAACGGGTTGATCGTAGTTCACCCCCTTGATGTAGGTTCGGTCCGATCGTTCGAAATCGAGATCGTCATTGAGACTGTACGGAAGATTTTCTGTCCAGCCTATGGCCCCGTTGTTCCCATCTGGAGCAACCGCAGCGGCGTTTGCATACGTAACGCTTGTCGCCGAGATATACGTCGTGATGAGGAAGGTGCCGTTGTTCGCGGGAGTAGCGGACCCTGAAATCGTAATGAAGTGGCCTACCGAGTTCGCCGTCATGTTGGCAAGACCAGTAATTGTCACGATTCCAGAAAGAACAGCGGTGATCGACGCTGTATTTCCAGAGTTGTAGTTCTCCCACTCAAGAGAACCATTGGGATCCGGGTAGTAGCCGTAAAGGTCGGTTACTTTTACCTCGGTCGCACTGACATACGTGGAGATAACAAAGACGCCGTTGTTCCCAGCAATCCCTGCTCCTCGAATCGAGAGAAGACTTCCGACACTCCCAGCGGTCATGCCCGTCAGACCGGACACGGTTAGATTCGGGCTCGAGTAAGCCAGAATCGTAGCGGAATTACCAGAGTTCAGAATGACAGGAGAGCCAAAACCATTCGTCTCATCTGTCAGCAGGCGATCATTGTCCTGACGTTCTGAACCTGCAACGTCAAGAAGTTGATCAATTGCATTGTATCTAGAATACTGTCCAGCCATGATGAAGAACTCCTATGAGGCAATTTGGTAGTCTGCAAGAAGCGTTGACTTACCACTAGGGGCAAAGGTCAAAAGGGTTATCGTGTCAAATCCAGTACCTACGCCTCCCGATTCGGAGACAAATAAATCTCCTTGACTCGGGTCGGGAGCCTCCGTAAGAGCTAAACGCCTTCCGTTGTGCCAAACCTCGATATCTCTTCCAGTCCCCGTCGGGTCATGAACAAAATAATCGGGGGTTGTGCGAAAGACACGATTATTGCCATCCCGGGGCCCTATCAATGCAATCCCGGTACGGACCACCACAGGCCCTACGGCCATGCTGAGGTCTTTCAGAGAGAGAATTCCCTCTCCAAGAAAGTCCTCATACCAATGATGGGAAGGATAGGCTTCCCCGAAGATGACCTGGTTCAGCCGACTCAGGTAGTAGAACTGAAGGTCTTCTTGCGTAACCGAATTGACAAGCGCTCCAGAAACCTGAAGCGGAGTGGCCTGATCATTGAGGTTGTCAGCGACTCGGGTCTGCCGGTAACGTGTATAGGTACCCGCCATGTAAGAAATCTCCTCACATGGTTAGGTAAAGGCCAAAATGTAATCCGCAAACAAATGATCGTTCGAAAGAGGCGCTATGTTCAGAATGACCGTGTCGTAACCGGTCCCTGGACCTCCACTTTCCGAAACCATGTAATCGTCGAGCAAGGCAAGTCGAATCCCGTTGTAATACACGGAGATGTCGAGGAACGGAAGATTGTGTGTGAACTTCTCTAGACCCGGAGTTGTGAAAACCTCGTTGACTCCGTTCTTGGGCCCTACTAGACCCTGTGCCGCCCGATACCGACTTATACCAATGAAGAGCGTCTGAGCGATTTGCAGGGAAAGAGGGTTGATGAGATACACACACAGTCCTCCTCCGAGGCTTCAACGCGGGAAACTGAGAGTGAAAGTTGCGGAGAAAACTACATTAGCAGCAACATCCGCCGAAGTTGCCCCTCGTACCCAAATCGAGGGCTGAGAGCCTTTATACGTCTCGTACTGAGGAAAAGCCGCCGGACCAAGCTGTTGCTCGGGTCCATTCTGCTCCGTGGCCACAAACAGGTAATTTGCCGTATCCTCATTGTGAATTTGGAAATTCTGTACAACAAAAGGAAAGTCGAGTTGAAGAGATCCAGCACTCGATGTAGCTCCAGGAGCAGTTCCGTGGATCGTAACGATCCCTTGCCCTTTCAATGAAGAGTCCGGCAAGATGAGTGTAGGAGCGCTTACAAGAGTCTCCGATCCTCCCGTCACTTGAGCAAATTGAAGCCAAAAACTCTTTGTGTCCGTGATGCTGTAGCTCGCGGGATCAAAGACAATCCTTACGTCGGTCCCCGTAGTGGGCTGGCTCTCCACCTTGTAACGATTCACGTTGGGGTCGAGGAACCCCACGTTGGTCGAATTGATGATCGCCGTGAACGGGGAAGTATCAAAATTTTGCCCCCATTTAATGCGATAACCGAAGGTGTCGAGCCCTTGGGTGAGGGGCGTGTAGAAGTCAACCAAGTTCGGTCGTCGACGAGGGATTTTGAAGAGCCGGTTCATGTCACTACAGCCTTTTTAATCAAGGGATCGTACGTGCTAGCGCTTTCTTGCGCCGCTTGGGCCGCTACTTGGGCCCCGTGCTCTTGCTTGACCTCATCGTACCGAGTCTCATAAGCAGCTTCTTTAGCTGTCTTCCAAGTACCCGTAAGGAGCCCCCCGAAGTTAGGCTGAAGCGTCGTCCTCGGAGCATGGTCTCGTTGTCGACGTGTCACCACAACGTTATGCTTTTGACGAAAAGCATTCTCTTTCCCAGCTTTCGAGATCCATCCCCCAGACTGTCCATCTTTCAACACGAAGTTAACGTTCCCGGGGTCAAAGACAATGGACGCCCACCCACCGCAAACCGGACAAGTCACATCTTGCTTTCCATCCTTGACCAATTTGTATTCAGCAAATGTGAGCTTCTGCGTACTCCTTTTGGAGCAAACCTGGCATTGAACGGTATAGAGGGGCATGGTTTACATTCCTATTTTTTCTTGATTTTAGGCACTTCCCAGTCTTTCACGAAGGAAAGTACAGCGGCGACATGCTTGCAAACACGATTGATTCCTTCAGGATCTCTAATAACAGGAACCGAAGCCGTACCCCGTGGGCTCCCGTCCAGGTATTCTTCCCGTTTCGCGTGGTGCTCCGGCCCGAGCCACTGCCAAGCGGGACAAGAGCAGGTCACATCCACATCCATCTTCCCGAGCCTGACAACATTCTTTGCCCGAAACGCCTTGAGCTTGACAACCTTGGGTCCGTTCCCAGCGTCGACGGAGAAAAGCCAACGAAGGTTATTGGCATCTACCCGCTTTACGGTTACCGCACACCGTTTGGAACGTTCTTGGAACTTTGGGTTCAGTCCCGCGAGGATCTCATCTGGCTTTGAGGCAATAAACAGGCGACTTTCAGGAGAGACCCTTAAAGAGTGCGCGGACTCAACGAGGAACATCCCTAGAACGAACTCCGCTTGCTCCCGCGTCGTTGCGTAATGTTGATGAGGCAATCCGTCTCTGTACGGATAATCAGTCATTATAGGACTATCTGGGGGGCGCCCCCCAGGTGGAGTAAACCGAGGCTTAAACTGCTCATGATGGCGTTCATCCCCTTCAGGATCGTCTTGCGGTTTAGCCAAGTCGTCGGGCCCGTCCTTCCGATAGATAGACCCTGGCGGAGCCTTGTCGGGCCGGCGTAAATCATTTACTGGCTTACTATAGGTAGCCTCTCCAGGAATGTCTGGGCTGAGCCCTATCCCTTTGCCCCCTGGATCCCCTTGAGGAAGTCCCGACTCAGCCAATTCTTGGCGCTGCCCATAGGAGGGCCGAGAGACCAGGGGCTGTTGCAGGGCTCGGAAGGGGATCATAAATGTAGGATACGTCCTACTTGTTCTGGTCTTTCACCACATTGCGATGTTTTTCCCACATATCAGCCGCCTTCGACAAGTCCTCTTCACTCATGGCGGGGTTTGCGTCTTTGAAGCCTTTCATAACTTCTTCTCTCGAGTTGCTCCGCTGATAAATTTGAGCAACTTCCTGAGCGGAGACTTGCTGCTGCCCCGATGTCATCGGCATCTGGATTTGGTCCCCTACAACCCGACGAAGATGTTGCGCCAACGTGAATCGGCTTGGCCTGTTCGAAGGGTCAGAATCCTCTCCCGTCGTCAGGAGATTATCGGCAAGCGCGTGGAGATAGCCCGCAACTTTTTGAGGAGATGCACTGGCTTCTCGCTTGCCAGCTTCAAGTTGGCTGATAAGCGACACGAGCTTGCCAATAGGAACATTCCCCGTGACCTCGACGTGCTGAGCGATTTGGTGCAATTCATTGGCTGCAATTTTTGGATTCAACATGGATCCTTCCTTACCTCTGGGCTCCTCACCCTCCGAACGACGTAACTTGCGAAGACGAGAATCGGACAAAGCCCGTTCCAATTCCTCAACCTTTTCTGGCTTCACCCTCTCGCTCAACTGGTCATAATCCATACGGCTAGCGCCCATCGAAGCGGCTTCCAAAGCTTTCTCCAACTTGAAGAGAACTTCGGGAATACCGTGCATCAAATGACCAGCGACCTCAAAGACATGATCCCTAGCGGGAGACTTCTCAATGAGCTTGGTTGCCTCATCGACGTAGCCTTTGAGCTGCTCGCACCGAACACGAGCATCGCCCAACTCCTCTACAATAAAAGTAGAAACATTAGCAACTCGACTTTCCGAAGAGGCCGTTCTGATTAAACACCCGTGAGAAAAATCACTAGGCATTTGAAGTACCTCCTGAAGCTCGTATCAATGCCTCCATCTCTTTTTTCTTTCTGTAACACCTTCGAGAAGCCTCTCTATGCCTTATCCTGCGATCTCTTTCTTCGGGTGTTACCAATAAGTCCCTCATAAGAGCTTCAGCTTCCTGCTTAGCACTACCTTTTTGACACCCCCTAAGGACCCCTTCCAACCATTTTTTATTGGTACGAGCACATTCTCGAACCCCGTTGGCAATAGCCAACGTTAACTTACGGGAAGGATCAGCATGACGCCTCCGCATCCTCTCAATGTTAGCTTCCCGAAACTGAGGGTCTGCGTGCATTTCACGAAGTCTCTCAGCATTAGAAGCTATCCAAATTGGATCCGAAGCTCGTTTTCGGGCAGCCTCTAAAGTATGCTTATACCAAGAACCATCCTCTTTTCGTCTTTCTATGCAATCGGCATGATGCTTTCTAACCTCAGGATTAGAAAAGTCCACCCCCTCACCACCTTTGCTGAGGTTGTACCCCTTAGGACTGATACAATCATGAACCTCGATATGACGAATTTCGGAAGCGATAAGCTCTTCCCGATTGCTGTAGACAGTGTCTATAATAACCATTTGGAAGTTCTCTGGGCCGTACTTCCGTATGGCTGCATGGATAGCACTAACACTGCCTTTCTTAGCCTCGTTTTTGTGCTGACTCCAACGCCTTCTTACGTCGCATATCGTTTGGCCAACGTACTTTTTACCGTTCAACAAGTTGGTGATTAGGTATACGTACCCTACAAAATTGTCCATGTCAGACAGTTCTCCTACCAGACATGGACACACCAAACAAGAAGAATAGGGACGCTAAAAGAGATCAGCCCGCAAAGGCTGAAGGGAATTCCTGAAGAAGAATACCCTTCACATCGTCCCCCTCGGCCGCAAAGACAGCTCGCAAAACGTCAGGACGATCTTCATAATCGGCCTGAAGACGCGCCATCTTCTTCTTGAGGGGTTGCGCGAAGTCGTAGTTGTCCGGGAAATCAGGGCATACTGCTTTCGCGACCATGCGACGAACATCGGCATTCCCTACGGAAGATTCCTTGGCCGGTTGTACCACCCGTTGTTCTTGTTGGGCTGCCGATCGCGGACTTTGGGTAGGAGCGTAACGATCCGGTCCGTTGGTCGTCTTGAACGCAATCCCATCTTCGAAAATCACATTCTCCCGAGGCTTTCCGTTGCCGTACCCTACAAGATCAATCGTCTCGGTACCGTGACCTACATCGGGGGTTACGAGAATTCCCTCCGTCCTTTGAGGTTGGGCCCTAGAAACAGACGACACAATGGTGCGGGTTTGAATAGCATCCACGTCAACATGAGTAGCCTTGTAGGCGGCATGTTCCGCCAGATACTGATCCCGCTCCTCGGGGCTCATTCTTTCGAGCATCTCCTCTTGGGTGATGCCCCGTCCTGGAACGATGATCCCTGCCTTGGTAGCCCTCTGAAGAGCAAGAGCCGCCGATTCTGCGGTCAATGTAGTACGTTCCTGCTTAGCTCTTTCCCCCGCTGCTGTATGAAGCATTCGACCAGGAACCTCAACGCCATCCTGAGGCTCAACAACCTCAAAACCATACTGGGACCTAACGGCTTCTCCAGGAACGACTACGTTTACTGGATTCCCGCGTACATAGTTCTTGTTCCGGGCGGCCGTTTCCTGAGCGTGTTGTCGGTAATTCCCTACCTCTCGCTCGTCGTCAAGCGTCGTAGGAATTGCTACCTTCGGCGGAGGAGCCATCGGATTCCCACCCTTCGTCGGGTGACGTACCTGAATGTTCGCTCTCTCCGGCCGACCGTAGCTGGAATCGTTCTCGTCATAGTGCTCAGAAGGGACTACCCAATCGAGACGAATCGCGCCGCGAAGTTGAGGAAACGAGAACGTCTGACCTGCGAAATGAACCGTAGACCCATCAAACAAAACCTCGGAACCTTTGGGTATATTTGCTCCTGTAGCGCCGAGAGTGAAGTTGCGAGTCGCGATGAACGAGAGCTGATCTCCCGTCCTAAATCTGATCTGAGATGGATCCATTGTAACAGCCTCCGGGGAAAACGCATGAAGATGCCCCGTAAGCAAAAGTAAAAGTAGATTATTGCAAGGAACACCATCCCGGTGTAGATTAGGATCTATGGATCCAACCTCCCTGGTACAGCGCCTTTCCCCGCCCCCAAACAAACTCATGGCCCGAGTCGAACGTGCTTTTCCCCCACAGCTCGGAATTCATGACGAAGCTTGGGAAGTCATTGGTAGTGGTCAGGTTTGACATTTTATGTCTCTCCAACTTCTGTGGTAATCAGAGGTATCTCTGACAGACCAACAAGGCGTACACCGCGCCTTAAAATGTTGATCGCTGCATTGTGATCTCG
>Ga0181538_10001383_pt1 | contig 27372 bp, 30 predicted proteins | sample PEATcosm2014_Bin_40_FD_119773 | JGI IMG/M metagenome (GOLD analysis project Ga0181538, IMG submission 119773) | Peatland microbial communities from MTU Mesocosm Facility, Houghton, MI, USA - PEATcosm2014_Bin23_30_metaG | ecosystem: Environmental > Terrestrial > Soil > Wetlands > Peat | place... | reverse complement strand
TCAGGATCACCAGCGTCGATAGCGGCCCCAGTTGCGCACGGGTGCTGCAGACGCTGGCCAGCAGCATGCCGAAGGCGGCCACCGCGAGCGCGGTGCATACACCCATCACCACGAACCCGGGGATATGGGAAAGGAAGTCGAGCTTGAAAACGGCCCACGCCCAAACGAACATCAGCACCAGTTGCGCGAAGGCCAGCAGCGCACTGTAGGTGAGCTTGCCCGCCAGCAACGTGGTCATGGTGACGTGCGAACTCAGCACCCGGTCCAGGGTTCCGCTCTCCGCCTCATCCAGCAGTGAACCGGCGGCGCTGCTGGCCGTAAACAGCAGGAACATTACTCCAATGGCCGCGGCGTAGAAAGACACCATGGGGCTGCGTTTGTTCTCGCCGACAACATCGCGGGTGGTGATGGAAACAAGTCCGCCGCCGCTGCCGCTGCTCGGGCCAGCGTTCGCGCCTCCGGGGTTCTGCTCGTTCTGGTATCGCTGCAGTTGATCAAGATTCTCCTGGATTCTCTTGCGTTGTTCCGGGGTAATTCCGCCGGCGTATTCTTCGAAGTATTTAGATCCCTGCTCCGCCATGACGTCGGGCATCGAGGTCATCGCGACTTTTTGCAGTAGCCCGGCCACCATCTGCGGCGCCACTATGTCGCTGCTGTCCTTCAGCAGCCGTATCGCCGGATGGTCCTGCGAGCCGCCGAAGGAAATGGGATTTTCCCCGAAGCCTTGTGGAATGATCAGCGCGACGGGCGCAGCTCCGGCCTTCACCGCGGCTTCTGCGGTTTGAGCCGTGTACTCCGCTTGCTCGGCGCCCTTCTTCTGCGCCGGCCGCGTTCGCACTACCAGCGACCCTTCGGCTTCCAAGCCCTTGATCAGCCGCTGCGATGCCCGGCTGTGGTCTTCGTCCACGGCGATGACCGTGATTTTCGGGGTGGTGTCGCGCCGTCCGCCGAAAATGACGGCAAAAATGGTGAAGAAGGCCACCGGCAGGATGAAGCTCAAGGCCAGCGCCCCGCGATCGCGGCGCAGCGAAACCAGCGCGGTACGAACGATGGAAGCGATCACTCGCGCAGCTCCCTTCCCGTCAAGTGCAGGAAGACCGACTCCAGATTCGGCTTCCGGAGTGAAACATCCACCAGTTCATGCCCAGCTTTCGCCGCGGCATCGAGCAAAGACGCAATCTCGCTGGGATGCTCAAGCGTGAACTGCCCCGTGCCCTCGAGGTAGCGTCCGCCGTGCTGCTCCACCCACTCCGCCACGCGATCTCCCTCGCGGAAATGCGCGATGACCTCGCTGCGCGCGGCGAATGCGTTGCGGACCAGTTCATCCTTGGTCCCTAGGGCGATGATGCGTCCATGATCGACAATGGCGATGCGATCGCACAGCCGCTCCGCTTCTTCCATGTAGTGCGTGGTGTAAATGATCGACATCCCCTTCGCGTGCAGGGCTTCGATCATCTCAAAAATCCGGTTGCGCGATTGCGGATCGACGCCCACGGTCGGCTCGTCCATCAGCATCAGCCTGGGTTCGTGGATGAGGCCGGCAGCCATGTTCAAGCGCCGCTTCATCCCTCCCGAGAGATTGCTGACCCGTTCTCCCGCCCGATCCACCAGCGCCGCCCACTCCAGGCACCGCTCGACGGCGCTCTGCAGGGAAGCGCCCCCCAGCCCGTGATAGCGGCCAAACGCTTCCAGATTCTCCCGGCAGGTGAGCCGGGGATAAAGCGCCAGCTCTTGCGGAACCCACCCCAGCGCGGCACGGGCGCCGCCGGAGCCGGCCGGCGATCCAAAGACCGTCACCGTGCCCGCGTCCGGGATAACGCGTCCAACAACGCTGCGGATGAGCGTACTTTTGCCGGCGCCGTTGGGGCCGAGCAATCCCAGGCATTCGCCGCGGTTCAGCTCCAGGGTTATGCCATTGAGGGCAGTCACCTCGCCGAAGCGTTTGACCAGACCTTCGGCGCATAGCGGCTTCAGCGGCGATGAAGTCGGAGCGGGTTGTGCAGACGTCATCAAGTCTCTGGGCCGTCCATACTACAACCATTGCGCGGAGCGGCTGCTCTGACCCGCAGTTCCAACCAGCTCAGAACTTTATTCCTGCCGTTTACGTAACTGGTATGACGAATCGTTGCAATGGGAGGGACACCGATGCGCAACCGAGTTATCGCGGGACTCTTCTTGGGATTACTCACCTGCCTGCCGGCGGCAGCCGCACCGCAGTGTGCTCAGGAGATCCTTACCAAGGCGAAGCAGGCGACGGGCGGAGATGCCTGGGACGCGATTCACACCACCTACAGCAAGGGCAAGCTCACCACCAGTGGGCTCGCCGGCCCGGCCGAGTCCTGGGAGGACAACCTCACCGGGCGGTATGTTGAAAAATACCAGCTCGGTCCGGCCTCCGGCGCCGACGGCTTCGATGGGAAGCTGGTCTGGTCGCAGGATTCCTCCGGTGAGCCGCGCGGCGAGGGCGGCGAGAATGCGCGCCAAGGGGCGGCGGATGAAGCCTATCGCAATGCCATGGCCTACTGGTACCCGCAACGCTGGCCGGCGCAAATCGAGTGTTCCGGCCAGAAACAGGAGCAGGGGAAGACCTTCCAGGGTTTGCGGATCACGCCGCAGGGCGGACGTCCCTTCGACCTGTGGATGTCGCCCGGACCAACTCAGGGGGAGGGGTAGTTGCATCGCGCAAGCATTTGCGTGCAAGACGTGCCCAGCTTCCTGCAACGGGTCTTGAATCCAGCTCGGCCCGGCGAGCCCGCCGTCGAGCGGTTCGGATGGCGATTCCAGATGCGCGACAAGGTCATCCAGACCGAGAACGACTACGGCAAGGACGTGTTCAACGGCGATGTCGGGATCGTCGAGCGGGTCGATCCGGTCGAGCAGCAAGTCATGGTCCGCTTCGATGACCGGCTGGTCAAATACGACTGCGGGGAACTGGACGAACTCGCGCTGGCTTACGCGGTCACGATCCACAAATCGCAGGGGTCGGAGTTCCCGGCTGTGGTGATCCCGCTGGCCACGCAGCATTACATGCTGCTCCAGCGCAACCTGATCTACACGGGGATCACGCGGGGCAAGAGGCTGGTGGTGCTGGTCGGGCAGAGGAAGGCGCTGGGCATCGCAGTCCGCAACGACCGCCCGCAGAGGCGGTACTCGGGGCTGCCTGCCAGCCTGAGGGGCGACGGGCGGGCGGCGGTGCCTTGAGGGTGAGAATCGTGCTACTCTGCCTTGGAGATGGTTATGGAAATCACTCTTGAAACTCTGCACAAGTTTGTCCGTGATCATGGAGCCGTAAGCATCGTGGACAGCACAGGCAAAGTTCGAAAGCTCTCAGACGGAGCACCTGATGTCTGGGAACTCGCACTGAAGGCTGACGGGTTCCATTATGCAGGAACGGGGTATAGCAGAGCGGATTTTGAGAAGTTCATGGACACGATGACGACGAAGCCGGGGAACGTCTCACAGATCAGCCTCCCACAACTGCAAGAAGAGATGCCGCAGATGGAAATAGACCCGTCGTGGAAGCGAAGATAACCCTTCAACGGTTCTATTTGCGAGTTCTGAAAGAGCAATCAGGATTTCTGAGACGCATTTGGGTGCGGCTCACGTCCAAAGCTCGCCGCACCGCCCGCAAGACCGGTCGAAACGACCCGTGCCCGTGCGGCTCCGGGAAGAAGTACAAGCGGTGCTGCGGCCGCGTGGCGGGATTGCGATGAATGCTTCGCCTCGCCCCGAGAGTTTCGTTCGACTCGCCATCTCAGTTGACCTACGGCTCAATGACTACTGTCCAAGTGGCTACTGCTCGATGGGCGCGACCGTATTTCTCGCGCCGCCAGCCAGCGTTCCCTCGGTGCGGATATCGTAGCCCTGAAGGGTTGTAGTGGTCGTCGCGCTTGAGTCAAAAGCCAGACTCGCCGCATAACAAGCCCGAACCTGCAACACCTCGGGGCTGTTTTTACGCCGCCCTCATCGCGGGACCGGAGACCGTGATGGCGAGTGAATACTATCGGGAGGTCTTCGGCGGCGAGATGTCGGACGCCTGCGGGTTCGGCAGCCTCGATGAAGCCAACGAAATCTTGGGGCTGATGATGCGGCACTAGAACGACATCGCCGGGACGCTGTTCAATGGCGAGGTATCGGGGTCCGCGTGCCCCCTGTGTCTGGCCCATTCGCGTAACCACTGCTCGGCATCAGAAGGGGGCTAGCGCCGGTCGGGCCGGCGGGGGCACCGAGGCGAGTGCCGGCCGGGCCCGTAGGTAGTTCGCTGGGAACAGAGGAACACATGAACAACCCGGAAGATGACGCCCGCCGCCTGCTGGACAGCATCAGCGAACCCCTCGACTGCGATCCCGACAGGTTGGCACGTGTCGCGGGGCAGTTCATCACGCCGAACGGCAATCAGGTCTATCCCGTTCAGCTCAACGGCAGGCCGGTCTACGTGACCGTGCCGGAAGACTGAGCCGGGGCCCGGTCATGCCCGTGAGTTGGGCGGCTGATTACCCGAGCCCGTAGAACCCCATCAGCTTGCGGACATCGCAGCGGTAAGCCTGCGCCAGCCCGCAGAGGCAGTGGATGCTGGGCGTGCGGCCTTTCGTTTCGATGTCGGACAGCGTGCCCTTGGGCACCCGGAGCCTTCGATTGTGCCGCACGGCGGCAAGCTCTCGGGTCAGTCGCTCAACCTCCGACATGGAGAGCCCTAGGCTCTCGCGCAGCGTCCGGAGGCGCTTGCCCGCTGTCCGGGGCGTGATTGGCATCGTGGGTAGAAGCTACCACAGACGTGCACGGCAAAGGCGAGCCCAGCAGTGCCGGTCGTACAATCAGCGCATGGAGCCATGCGCACCGTTTCTGACGTGGCGATTTGATGTCGCCTTGCAGTTCGCGCTGGACGCGGCAGGTAAAAATTGGGGCGAAGCGTCGCTTCGCCCCTCGAAAACGCGCCAACTACTTGTTCAACACCTCGTACTTGGCACGGAGCACGATGTTGGCGCACTGAGTCCAGTATTCGGTGTCGGCTCCGAGCGCATTGACCGCCTTTGTTGTCCTCACCTTATTGAGGAGAGTCTTGTACAGTTCGTCAGAAGCAACCTTGAAGACCTCCTTGTAATCGACCTTCCAGTAGTAACGATCACCCTTCAGTTCTAACAACTCCCGGAACGCAGCGGCAATCGGCAGCGATGCCGCCAAGTCCATCTCATGCTCGGTCGTGTATTGGGTTCCCGCTGGCGTGAGGGGTTTCTTAAGCGTCTTCACTGCTCGCAGCTTGCCGAATTTGCGCCCCTTCCCCGTGTCCTTGCTGAACTCCGACTGGATGTACTCAGGCAGCGTGACGACATCGGCGGCTACGTCGTAGAGTTTTTTGAATTCCTCGTGCGAGGCTTCGTTTGTGTACAGGTCAAGTGCCTTGCCCTTCGACCTGTACATCGAGGCAGGCTGCGTAGTCTTCCAGCGTTCTTTCAAGAAGCACGCAAGGCGCTGGACGATGTCGCGGACATCCCATTCCTTGTCCTCATTCTCACGGAAGGCGACGACGTTCGGGTCAAAGCCGCCCTTTTGAAGAGCATCCTTCAACTCATCGAACTTGTTCTGGTACTCGTCGAGAGTGAATTGCTGCACTTGGGAAGATGTGTTCAGCGCTTCGACAAGCTGCTCTAGCTCGCCGCTCTCGAATGCCTGACCAGCCAAGAAGTGAACCCGTACGAACGGCTCCGTCCATCCCTCGCGTTCACTCAGTTCATTTGCCCGCGCTATCGTTTGTCTGATGACCTCGAAGGTGTGGCCGCCATCGGCGATTCCAAACTTCGGTTCGCCATTCTCAATGTCCTCGAAGTCCTTCGGGTCGATGTTGGGAATCGTCACCCGCAGTACTTTATTTTTGTTGTCTACCTCGAATTTGTCGCAGAGGTAGATGATTCCACGATTCTTCCGATGAAAGGTCGATGGGCTGTTTTCGACCGTGGTCACCATGTCGCGGAACGGTTTCTTTCTCTCGGATGCTGGTCTAACGTTCGCGTTGCCGCGATCCAGTTTTACGGCTTCTGAAAATGGAAGCCACGTTTCGAGATGGAACAAACCAGCGTCGGCTGGGTCATTCAGCCGTTTGATGTGTTCGTGGTCGCGGGGATTTAACTCGACTACCTTGGTGGGAAACAACATCTTGCACGTCCTTCTGGCAGCGTATGCTGCCCGGTAATAGTCATCAGAAGCTCAGAGAGTCATCTGACGCCGAATCGAGAATACCAGAAACGAAAAGAAAAGGCCACTTGAAAATCGCGACCCGCTACGGTCTTCACCCAGTTGCTATCCGAGTAGCGCCTTCACGATGTTCAGCCATTCCGCATCGAGTGGTTCTCCGCAAACTGGCTTGCCTGCCTAACCATACCAGTAGGCTGCGTTGGCCTGATCGCCTTCTTTGCGATGCACGTAGGCGTGCACCCACGAACCCTCTGGGCCCTCGTCCTGCTGTGCAGATTCGTGGGCACATGTCCAATCGCCTTTCGCATCCCACCACAGTCCGGCGAGAGCTTGCGTGAGTCCCGCTGGTGGGTTGGCCGCAGTAAGTGATTGACGGAAATCGTCCAATGTCACTTTTGAGTCTCCGTGACCCGATGGTCGTAGGCCGACGGCTAGCCCATTCCGAAATACTGCTTCAGGTATTCGATCAGGAGCGCCTCCCCAACAGACGTTGCTACGTTAACGCCGCCGCTGAGCACCTTATGCGCATTCTTCTTGACCCAGCCCGTTACCCTGCCGCCAAGCTTCTTCCCGTCGTTGTCAACGGCCTCCGAGAGTTCGCTCAGTTCAGGTTCGGACATCCCTACGCTGCGGAGCACCTTTTCCAAGCGATCCCAATCCCCGGCTGAGATATTCTGCTGGATGGTTGTCGCGGTCATGCTGGACTGCCCCGCAGCGACGTAGACATTGCCACCGAAAATGTTGTTGACGATGGTCTGATCGATCTGTTTGGTTTCCTGTGGCGTCATGTGCTTCAGATCATCCTCATCCTTCCCGGCGACCTCCGATTGGATTTCCAACGCCATATTCAGCACGCGGGTACGTACCACATCCAAGAGTTCTACCACGGCACCCCTTGGAATCTCCTGATAAGCGGCAACGAGGCCCATATCTCTTGTGTTGGGTATCTTGTTTTGATAGTAGAGCACCAGATCGGCGGGCCATTGGAGGCAGATCGTGCCCTTGTGCGCAACTATATCCTCATAGGCGCTGATGGACTCAGTTAAGCGTACTTCTTTGGCAAACCGTTGATGCTGAGGTTCCAGTAGTGCTGACGGAATCGGCCAGTTGCTTATCGAAGAACCGCCCCAGCCTGAGAAGTGGCCCTTTGCCTGAGCCGGGGCGATGCGGTAATCAGGGAGTTCGTCTCCATGCTCATAGCCGTTCAACTCCTTGTTTGCCCACGTCTTCAGCCGCTCGTTCTTAAGTCGATGTGCAAGTACGAGACACTTGCGGAGCAGGACGGCAATCGACTGCTGATTGTCGGTTGCAAGTTCGATTATGTCGTCAAGCAGCATGGGCGAAACTCGGCTTCATTGTAAGCTGAACAACGCCAAGAGCCACCGTCGCCGCCCCGAGCGTCAGCGCAATACCAACAGATCGGGGTGCAACGAATGGGCTACATGTGCGGCTTCGCAATACACGCGCTGCGGCGGCTTTGAATGACCTCTGGTTACGCCCTTGCTATGTTCATCCTGTCCTCGTGCCATGCACTCGATCCGGTCAGGGGAAGCTTCGGCTGGCACAGGGGCTTCTCATCGCTGTTCTCCTGAAAATGAGCGCGTCACCGGGATCTGTGCTCTGGGAGTTGCGGGCCACTTGCTGTCAATCTTCGCCATAATCCGCTCCGCCATCGTGATCGCGTTGGCGATGGTCGCATCGACCGCTGGCGACGGCCGCCCGTCCCAGTTGGCGAGGTGCCGCGCTGCCAGAATGCTCGCTGCGATGAGCAGAACGCGCTTTCGACCTTCGTCCATTGAATTCGGCATCCTGAGACTCGCTGGTCAACCTCACCCAGTCCCTGCGTTCTGAACCAACATGGTTAACAGCCCGACTCACGCCCACTGTTGTGAGGTTGCAAGTGGAAGTCTATCATGTTCGCCTGTTGTTCGCCATAACGACTCGGGGTCGCTGAATCGCCTACGAGACCAGCAGCAAACGGCGACGGGCATACGCAGGCGCAGCGGCGGGCGAAGGGGCTGCTGACGACAAATCCGCCAGTTTGGGGCAACAGCCGGTCTGAAGCGCTCCCACGATGGTCGGCAGGATGGCCACAAAGCCCCACAACGCCTTGCTGCACACCCGCCGCACCTCGGACCACATCGCCTCTCGGCAACGTGGGGCATCGGGAATCGTGGGACTATTTGTGACTACTTTCGAGCGTGGGCGAGCCTCAAATTTGCCATTTCTACTGAGATTTTAAATTTGGCTCGTTTCTACCAACCGCTTTACAGGGCTCGATTTTGCCAGTATTGTTGGCAGAAGTCAGAAGCATTCAAGAGATTCCCGGTAACGCCACCAATTTGGCAGGAGGTCCCTCGCTCCGCTCGGGATTTCGGAAGCGGCCCTTCGACTTCGCTCAGGGGTCGGCCTCGCGTTGCTCGTCCTCGGCTAATTCCCGCTTCGCTTACACCCGCTAAACGCCTCAAGTTCGAATCCTTGATCGGGGTAGTGGCTGTCGTTTCCGCGTACAAATTTGTAGCGTTTGTTACCATCGCGGAACGCATGAGTTCCCCTGCCCCACCCACGGGTTTCGCCTCACCCAGGCACTACTTTGCCTACGGAGCTCTTTGCCTGTTATGGGGTAGCACATGGATCGCCGTACGGGTGCTGGTGCAAGCGGTGCCGCCGTTTCGGGCCGCCGCGATCCGCTTCGTGCTCGCGGCCGCCATCCTGGGCGTCGCTAGCGCGGCATTGAGATTGCGGTTCCCGCGTTCCGCGCGCGAGTGGCGCCACCAGGTGATACTCGGCGTCACCATGATGAGCGTCCCTTACGGCGCGGTGTTCTGGGCCGAGCAGCACATCAACGCCTCGCTGACCGCGCTGCTGTTCGCCGCGTTCCCGCTGGTGGTGGCGATCTGGAGTCCGATCCTGACCGGCCAGACCGTGCCCCGCCGCGCACTGTTCAGCATTGTGGTCGGATTTGGGGGTATGGCCGTCCTCTTCTTTCATGGCGTGCCGTATTCGCGCCTGGGGCGTCTCAGCGCCATCGCGGTGCTGGTCGGCGTGGTTTCATCCGCCTGGGCCACGGTATCGGCCAAACGCCAGGCTTCTACCACCAATCCGCTGGTCAGCACCGGTATCCAGATGGCCGTGGCCGCGGTCGTGACCACGGCCGCCAGCCTCATGCTCGAAGGTGGACAGGAATCGCACTGGACGGCGGTATCGTTCTCTATGCTCGTGCTGCTCGCGGTATTCGGATCGGCGGTAGCGTTTTCGCTGTATTACTGGCTGCTGCGCGACATTACCGCCTACCAGTTGGGTACCATCGATCTGGTGGTGCCGCTGGTGGCGACCACCGAAGGAGCACTGCTGCTGAGGGAATCTGTTCCTCCGCTGATGATCGCCGCCATGGTTGTAGTCCTCGGCGCAGTGCTGGTGGTGATCCGCAGCGAGAGTCCGGAACAGGTGATTTCCCTCTCCGGCCGGATTGAAACGTAACAAGGAAGTGTACTCGCGAGCGCCGTGATGTTTTTCGGCAAACTTTCCTGCCGAAGCGTTTCGTTTTCTTGATTGCTTGGAATCGACATTTCGCGACTGTGCACTCCGCGGTCGCGGCCGCCGCTGGCCGGTTCGCGGTGAAGTTTCCGGGGAAATTGGGCCGGGCTGGCCCCCGCGATGACGCGGCCTGCGGGCGCGCGACGCCGTCTCGATCGTGCCCAATCCCCTAAAAATTCATGCACATCGGTGCGCCCCCGGTTTGGAGCGACGCGATTTCCCCAGCTCCCGGCGCGACCACAGCGCCTCTCGATCCGCCCTGCAGCCTCGCCCCGGCGATAGATTTACCTTCTAGAGACTATAGATTTAAGTTTTAAGAGTATCTGTGATGATAGCCAACGGAAAAATGCATTGGACTGCGACATGAATAGAACATAAAGAATTAATAAATAGTTTCTAAAGATTTCGTAAGTGAGCCGGCCCGGTGGTGCGGCCCAGGAAGGTAGGAGCAGTCATATGAAGAATGTTATTCGGGTCCGGGCTGTAATTGTTGCTCTCGCATTGGGAATCACCGCGCTGGTATCGGCAGCCCAAACTGACGCGACTCCGCCAAGCTCCCAAGTGCGACCCGGGGCAGAAGAGACCAGTAACCGGCCCGCACCGGCCCAGACGGATGCCGCCGTGATGCAGCGCCTGGCGGAACTGGAGAAGGAAGTCGAGCGTCTGCGGGACGAGTTGCAGGCGGTCAAGACGGCTCCGGCCGGCGCCGCAACTCTACGGCCGGCCGTTTATGCACTCCCGGATGGCACACCCGCCGCGGCCGCTGCGCCTGCTGCCGCCGCACCCGCGCAAGCCGCCGCACCTGCGCCTGCGAAGCCTGATCCTCTGGCCGGCCTGGCCAGCGTGTTGAACGGCGCCACGGTGGTCGGCCTGGTGGATGGCTATTACGGCTACAACTTCAACCATCCGTCGGAGGGGGCCACGGCTCTCAGTCCTGCCCCCGGCAACTTCACTAGCCTGCAGCTATTTACTCCGCGCAACAACCAGTTCGCGCTCAACTTGGTCGAACTCGGCCTAGTGAAGACTCCCGACGCCGATAACCGCCTGGGATACAAAGCTATCTTCGGCTTCGGCGATGCCATGCAGCAGGTCAACGTGGTGAGCGGCGGTGACCCGACCTTCCTGCAGTACCTCAAGGAAGCGTACTTCTCCTATCTCGCCCCCGTGGGCAAAGGGCTGCAGATCGACGTGGGCAAGTTCGTGACCCCCAACGGCGCCGAGGTCATTGAAAGCAACGCCAACTGGAACTACTCGCGCAGCCTGCTGTTCAACTATGCCATTCCGTTCTACCACTATGGCGCGCGAGCCCAGTACACCTTCAACCCCAAGTTCTCGCTGACTGGTTATGTAGTGAATGGCTGGAATGACGTAATCCACGACCCCAGTACCGGCTATCACAACAGCGGCAAGACCGGCGGCTTGAGCTTCGCCTGGACCGCCACCAAGAAACTGACCGTCACCGAAACCTGGATGGGCGGGCCGGGAGCGACCCAGTTCGACGGGAGCCACTGGCGCAACCTGTTCGACACCGTCATCGCCTATAACCTGAACTCCAAGTGGTCGTTTCAGTTGAATGGCGACTACGGCCGGGTGGAAGCGACCAGTCCCATCCAACCGGTCGATTGGTGGGGCGCGGCGGGATATGTCAAATACCAGTTCAACCCGAAGTATGCGTTCGCCGGCCGCTACGAGTATTACAACGATCCCCAGGGTTACACCACGGGCATCTTCGATGCCAACGGGGTGGGACCGCACATCCAGGAATTCACCGCGACCTTCGAGCGTCGCATTGCCACCCACCTGATCACCCGGCTTGAGTACCGGCACGACGCGTCAAACCAGGCTTTCTTCCCCGAGGGCAAAGGCAGCAATCCGCTGGTCAGCGGCCAGAACACCATGGCGGTGGGGATGATGTTCGTGCTCGAGCCCAGCGAGGCCCCCAAATAGCGGCCGGCGGTGGCAGAGGAGTCGCAACCGGAGCTATTTGCAAAGGAAGCATGGGATGAAGCCAATGCGGAGATCGGAGACCTGCTTTGTCGGGTTGCTGGGCGGAGTTCCAGTCTTGCTGGCCGGCTTGTTTGCGCTGGAGGTCCATCCCATAGTGGGCGTGCTGGTGACGCTGGCCGCAATGGCATTGCTGCTGTCTGCGGCGACTGAGCTGTGCCGGGCGCCGGAAATTCACGAACTAATTCTGCGCGGAAACAAAAAGGAGAATACACATGGCGGCTGACGCTCCCGTTGAGATGAAACCGACCCTAGGCTTGACCGGACTGACGATGAATGCCATGGCGCTCATCGCCCCCGGCGCCTTTCTCTGGCTCACCTTTTACATCCAGGCGACCACGGGCGTTACGGCGCCGGCCATGTGGCTGGGAATATTCGTCGCCTTGCTGCTTTGTCTGGCAACCGCCGTAAGCTACGCGGAGTTGTCCAAGTTGTATCCAGGGCCGGGAAGCTCCTACTACTTCGCCGAGCAGTCCTTCCTCAACCACGACAAGGCCTGGCGATATGCCCGGCTGGCCAAGTTCATCGTGGGCTGGGGCTCGCATCTTTATTATTGGATTTATCCCGGCGTGATGGTGGCCGTGATGGGCATCCTGTGCGGATATCTGGCAGGGACCCTGTGGCCGAACTTCATGAACGCCTCCAACCCCGGGCCGATGTTCATGATGGCCGTCTGCGTTGTGTTTGCCTTCGGGGTGGCCTACATCGCCTACCGTGGCGTGACCGGGTCCACGGCCGTCGCCATCGCCATCAACGTCATCCAGATTACGGCCTTGCTGGTGTTCTCGGTGATCGCGTTTGGCTATCGCATGAACCATCCCCCGGGCTCCCTCGCCTTCCAGTTCGATTCGACCTCGGGCGCGGCTTTCACCTATGAGTTCGCCACGCAAAAGGCGATGGTGGATGGCAAGGAGACAGACGTCATCGTGCGCAACGCGGATGGCGTCCCCCAGCCCGCACTGGACAGCGCGGGGAAGCCGGTGCCGTTCCACATCGCCTATCCCACAACCGATTCCACGGGCGCTTTCCTTTCCCACGCCAAAGCCAAATCGGTTATCGGAGCACATAATTGGGGCTGGGTTTTCGTTCAGGCCACGGTCGCCATCCTGATCCTGGTGGGATTTGAGTCGTGCACGGCGCTGGGAGGGGAGGCCCAGAATCCCAAACGGGACATACCCATCGCGGTGGTGGTTTCGCTGCTGGTGCAGGGGGCCTTCTGTTACCTGATCGAGTATTTCGCGGCCAACTACTTCCTCAACAGCGGGTACACCATGCAGAGCGCGGCGGGCTCGGCGGCGCCCATCGGCGACATGATGATCGTGGTCGGGGATGCGCTGTTCGGCGCCGGACGCGGGCGCATCTTCATGCTGGTGGAGGCCTTCACCGTGTTCCTGGCCATCATCGGCACCACGCTCTCCTGCATGAACACCGGGGCGCGCGTCACCTACGCCATGGGCAAAGACCAGGAAGCGCCGGAGCACTTCGGCATGCTGCATGGGAAGAACCTCACCCCGCACCGGGCCATCTGGACGCTGGCGGCGATTTCCGCCGTGATCGGTTGCATCGCCGTGATCATGGCCTTCGGCGACGCTGGCGCGCCCACCGATGCGGCCATCAAAGCCTTGCCGCAGGGCTTCTGGTCCAGCCTCGGCTATAGCACCCACGACAAGATGGCAGCGCTTCCCAACTCGCTGCTCACCGTTACGCTGGCTTCCAACTTCGGCACTTTCTTGCTGTACGGCCTGAGTTGCTTCATCTGCATGGTCGGCTACCATGGCCATCCCAACTTCAAATTCGTGCGGCACGTAGCGATTCCGCTGTTCGGATTGCTGGCCAACCTGGCCTGCATGATCTTCTACCTGGTGGGGCCCTTCATGGGATACGGCACCAAGATGGAACCGCTGTTAGCCTTGGGGATCGCCTTGGTCTGGGCGATTTACGGCGGAATTTACTTCATTCGCGCCAGCAAGAGTTCGGGGCGGACCACGCTGGTGGCAAGCCGTACCTCGGTGGGCCTGATCTGATAGTGGCAACGGGCGGGCGCAAGCCCGCCCGTTCTTCAGGGCACAAATGTTAAGGTATGCTCAAGGGCCGCTCTCCTGGGGAGCCGGCACGGATGCCGGCATGCAGCGCTCGTCGCAAAATTCTTTGCTGGACGTCGAGTACGCGCAGCTTTCCGACCGCGGTTGCGTGCGCGAAAACAACGAGGATTACCTTGGCTTCGCCCTTCCCGTCACCCCCGAGGAGGCACGCACCCGGGGCTGGTTGTTCGCGCTCGCCGACGGGGTGGGGGGGCAGGAACAAGGCCAGGTCGCGTCCAAGGCGGCGATCGAGAAATTGGTCGCGGGATTTCGCGAAGCGCCCAAGCACGAACCCCATACCGGCCTGCTGAGCCGCCTGGTCCAGGCTGCCAATACCCATGTGTACGAGACCGGCCGCAGCGCCGCGCCGGGCGGCGTCGCGATGGCCACCACCATTGTGGCTTGCGCTCTGCGCTTTGATCGGGTGGCCGTAGCCCACGTAGGAGATTCGCGCTGCTACCTCATCCGGCGCGGCCACGCCAAGCCGCTGACGCGCGACCACACTGTCGCCAGCGAGCAGCAGCGGCTGGGCGTGCTCTCCACTCAGGATGCCGCCTCGGCGCGCACGCGGCACATGCTCAGCCGCTCCCTGGGTAACGATCTCTTCGTGGCCGTCGATACCAGTGAGAACCTGCTCTTGACCGGGGACGTCCTGCTGCTCTGCTCCGACGGGCTGTACGGCTCGGTGACGGCGTCGGACATGGCGCAGGTCATCGGCCAGCGCGCCGACTTGCAGGCCGCGGCGCAGGAACTGGTGGCGATTGCCAATCAACGGGACGGCAGTGATAATATCAGCCTGCAGCTAATCCGCGTTCGAGGCGTCGAACGTGTGGGAATGTACCGCGGACGGCCTTACAAGCTCCGCTGAGGCCACTCTCGCTCCCGCCTTCGCCGCTGACCGGCGCTGCCCAATGACACCCCTCCATCCCGGGGACCAACTCGATCACTACCGCATCGACGCATTGGTGGCCCGCAGCGGCATGGCCTCCATCTTCCGCGCCACCGACCTTCTCACCGGCCGCCAGGTTGCCATCAAGGTTCCGCATCCCGAAATGGAGAGCGACCCGGTTTTCTACGAGCGCTTCCAGCGCGAACAGGAAATCGGCGCCAAGCTCGACCATCCCGGCGTGATGAAGGTGTTCACCGACGAAGACCGCAGCCAGGTCTACATGGTGATGGAGTGGGTTGACGGCCGGCTGCTGCGGCAAGTCCTGAACGAGCAGCGCAAGTTCCCGGTCGAGCGCGCGCTGCGCATCGCGCTTGCCATTTGCGACGCGCTGGCTTACATCCACAGCCACGGCGTCGTGCACCGCGACCTGAAGCCGGAGAACATCATGGTCGATGCCGAGGACCGCATCAAGCTCATCGATTTCGGCATCGCCGCCAACGTCGGTTCGCGGCGCATCACTTTCGCCAAGCTGTCGCAGACCATGGGCACGCCCGACTATATCTCCCCCGAACAGGTTCGCGGCAAGCGCGGCGACGCCCGCAGCGACCTCTACGCGCTGGGAGTGATGCTGTACGAGATGCTGACCGGGAAAGTGCCGTTCACCGGGCCCAACGCCTTCGTCATCATGAATGACCGGTTGTTGAACAACCCCATCCCGCCCCGCCAGATCGATCCCCAAATCTCTCCACAACTGCAGGAGATCATCTATCGCGCCATCGAACGGGAACCCAAGAACCGCTATGCCAGCGCCCGCGAGTTCGCCCGCGATCTCGAGCACCCCGAGCAGGTGGGCGTGTCCGAGCGTCCCGAGCTGCACGACTGGAGAAAGCGGCGCACGCCCTGGACCAGGCGCATCCTGTTTTACCTGGCGCTGGCGCTGATCCCCATCGTCATCTTCGGGCTGCTGCTTTTATTGGCGAAGCGGTAACGCGACCTGCTGGCTCCCGCGGGCCATCCTGAATCAAATGTCATTCTTCCGCCGGTCGAAGGGAGGCGGGAGAATCTGACGTCGCAGCCAGCGCCACCAGTCGAGGTAGTGCGGCCATTCACGTCAGATCCTCCGTTCGGCCTTGCCTCGCGAAGGATGACACCCTCAAGTATGGGTAAAGGCGATACTCGGAACGTCTTACGAGACTTTGAATGCCATCATTAAACCCGAAGGCTGAGGGGAGCTGCTAAAAATCGCCCCTTACCGCGGAATGAACTCCTCGGTGTGGATGACGAACTCCGGGTAAGCCGTGGCGCCCAGTTCATTCACATCCATGCCCAGGCGCTCGCCTTCCATGGGAGCGCGTTGTGGATAGAACTGGTTCAGCAGCCAGTTCAGGCCATAGGTAAGGGGCAGCACAAATCCCAGCAAGGTTGCCACGCCGATTAGCTGCGCGAGCCACTGTCCGGCCGCGCCCGGTAGGCGGGCGAAAAAGCCGAGCGCCAGCACGCCCCAGATGCCGGCGATGGCGTGGACGGAAACCGCGCCTCCGGGATCATCCACCGCCAGCCGCACTTCCAGCAACTCCACCGCGAAGATGACCAGCACACCGGCAACCAGGCCGATGAAGACCGCGGTGGCGGGAGTGACCGAGGCACAAGCCGCGCTGCTGGCTACCAGTCCGCCGACCCAGCCATTCGCCACCAAAGAAGCGTCCGGTTTGCCGAAACGGATATGCGTGATCATGGCGGCGGCCAGAGCCGCCACCGCCGCCGACAGCACGGTATTGATCCCGACCAGCACCGTTCCCGTGGGCGCAGCTCCGGTGAAGAGAATGGCGCCGGCTGAGTTCAGGCCCAGCCATCCCACCAGGGCCAGGGCACAGCCAAGAAGTACGAGCACGGCATTATGCCCGGGGATGGCCGTCGGAATGCCCTCCCGCGAGTACTTGCCTAGGCGCGGGCCCAGGATCCAGGCAATCGCGAGAGCCGTCAGGCCTCCTACCGCCTGGATCGAGCTGCTGCCGCCCGCGTCCAGGAAGCCGTGGCCCAAACCATAATTGGCGCCCAGTTGCGCCAGCCATCCGCCTCCCCAAACCCAATGCGCGAACAATGGATAAGTGATGCCGGCCAGCAGCGCGGTCGAGGCGCAGCTTGCGGCCAGCCGCCAGCGATCGGCGCCGCTGCCCAGCGGGATCAGCGCCGCCAGTCCAACGCTGAGCATTTCGAGCCAAGCCGCCAGCGAAGCGGGAGAGCCATCGAGTTTCAGCCCGCGCAAGAACAGCGGCTCAACTGCGAGCCAGTTCCATCCTTTGCCAGCGAGGGTGACGACGTGCGCCGGCCGGCCGAGGTATCCCTGCCAGGCAAATCCGCAGGCGAAGTACACCAGCGCGGCCACCGCGACCACGCACAGCGCAGCCAGCATGGAGTGAGCCGCGCTGCGCGACCGGCCCAGGCCGGTGTTAATGAGGGCCAGCCCGGCGCCGGCCAGGGGAACCAGAAGAATGAAGAGAATGCACATCGCCGTCCCGGCTTCCGAGAGCGCAGGAACCGGCAAGGCCATCACCCGCGGTCCCCCGAAAGCACCAGGTGGGAGCGAACCGCAAGGACCAGTCCCAGGGCCTCAACGCCGATCCCGGCCAGCACAAAGCCGACTCGCTGCAGTCCCGAGGCCAGCAGCGCGACCGCGAATATCACGATCGCCCAGCCGGCCAGCAGCAGCAGAAAGCCCGCAAGTTTCATGCAGTGAGCCCTCCCGTTGGACTCGGCGGGAGAGAGACACAAATGGGCGGCCAGCCCAAACGCCAGCCAACGCAGCCCTTCAGGCTAGTGCGCGCAATGGAACCGCGTCCAATCGATTTTTTTTATCGCGGCTAGAAGGCATACGAGGGACGACACCCCCTGGCACGCTGGACTCCGGGGGTATGCCAGTAAAGGATATTACGGACCCGCGGAATAAGATCTCTGGCTTATTTCAAGCCAAGCTCGCCGTTGTACTGTTGCGTAATCCCGTAGCACTCGCAAGCGGAGTCTTCAAGTTTCTTGCGGTTCACGATCTTCACTGCGCCACGGGTGTACTCGATGAGCTTCTTTTTCTGCAGCATACCGGCGGCCAGGCTCACGGTAGTCCTGTCTGTCCCCAGCATGGTTGCGAGAAAATCATGGGTAATGGGTAGCGACTCTAAATCCACCCGATCCTGAGCCATGAGCAACCACCGCGCCAGGCGATGCTTGATCTCGTGCAGCCGATTACACGCGGCGGTTTGCGCAATCTGCATGCCCTGAACGATGGCATAGCGGCACAGCATCAATTGAAGGTGTGGATTGGATTCAAAAGTATTTTGCAAAGCTTCGACCTCTACCCGAAACCCATCCCCCGTGATTTGTACCACCGCCCGAAGCGGGCTCGTGCTCAGGCCAACCGCCGCGGGTGTTCCGGTAAAGCCCTCCCTTCCAACGATACCGGCCTCGGCGGTTCTTCCATCCTTCATGACGACTACAAGAGAAATCAAACCGCGGTTCAGGAAATACGCAAATTCCAGCCTTCCAGCCGCCTGGTGCAGGACTCGATGGTTGTGCAAGCTGACGTATTCAAGATGAGGGCGAAGGGAGTTGTAGTCACTATCGCACAACGATAGAAGCAGGATGTTGCTGACGGGCTTTCCCGCGGCGTTGGTCCGCTCGCCAGACTGCACGATTTGGGGGTCTTTGCCTGCCACAGACCAGAACCGACCACCCTCCCCGATGCGGGAGTGAAACTCGCCCTCACGGTGTGGGCAACAACGACACTGCTGATTCGCGCTCCGCCGGCGATTATACACAGGGTTGGTCTTACTGTTCCCCGTGCGCGCGACCCAAAATATTGCGCGTGGCGTTGCATGCGCAACCGACAATCAAGATTGGCATGTGATCCTCCCCCCTGAGTCATACCATGACTCCCCGTGCGGCGGCCAAAGCGCAGGAGCGCAACCCCAACTTTTCGCCACAAGCGGAGCATCGCTGACTTAGATCCTTTGGGAAAAAAAGCCCTGAGTACAGAGCCGCTGCTCAGGGTTACGGCCTCCCTGTCCAAAACAGAGGCCGACCCCCGGATCGGGGCCGACCTCTGATGTTTTTACTTTCCGGCTCCTTAAATCCCCGGGTTTAGCGGCGGTCCTGGTCCTTGCGGTCCTCGGACGCCTTTGACCACGTGCGTGTGTGGGCGACGAAACCAGTGGAGTCCGGGTATCCGCTTTCGAACTGGCTCACCGTAACCATCTTGTTTCCGTCATCGCCTTGGATGTAACCCACCTGCAGTCTGGTTGAGTTGCCTTCGGCAGATGCAGGGCATGGACTGCTGTCCTGGCAAATTCCGGTGACGGTGCTAGCGTCACTGCAAGTTGTGATCACGACGCGGCCATCGGTTTTACCAACGGTGTACTGTCCGTGATAGAAGGATGGGCCGGTGTTGGCTCCGGGCCCCGGGTACGCGTAGAAACCATCGACCTCGCCGCAGACGTTCCCTTTGCCGTCGGCGTGTAGGACCTCTGCCGAAGCTACGTAGATTGGCCCGGTGACCACACCTCCGATGGACTGGACCGAGGAAGTGTCGTAGAAAATTTCGGCGCTGATGTAACGGCCGTGGACGTCGTCAAGATCGAAATGCCCCCGCGGATGCTGCGCCGAAACCAGCCCTACGAGAGCCAGCAGCGCCACTACAAGAAGACACGTACGCGTTACTTTGTTGTTCATATTCACCTCACGAGAATTTTGGGTTGTTCGTAGCTGGGCTAGGTGTTGGGGGAACGTTGGGGGAATCGCCTCAGCGAAAAACGAAAGCCAGCCGTGGTTCCGAACAGTGGCATGCTAGGGCTGGCAGCCGTGGTTCGTCTGGTCACAATTGCACATTTTTCGCACATTCCACTGCCCGCGCTGGCTCTGTAGGATACGCTACATTAGCGCCGCCGCTGGTCACCGCAAGCATCGCGACGCACGAAACGTGTGCCAACACGTAAGCGATTCCGCTACCTCATGAAGAGGCCCCCGAAATCGGAAGTGCGCACGAACAAAAATATCCTGCGTATGTTGGATTTCCAACCGACAATCAAGATTGGCATGTGGTATTCGTCCAGAGGGAAAACTCAATGATTCCCCGTGCGGCGGCCAAGAAGAAACGCAATTTCGACCCCAATGCATTCCTCGCCACCATCGGTGCGGGCAGGAAGATTCTGTCTGTCTCAAAGAAACAGACAATCTTTGCTCAAGGGGATGCCGCGGATGCAGTGATCTATATCCGGGAAGGCAAAGTAAGACTCAGCGTCGTGTCCAGCAGTGGCAAGGAAGCAACCATCGGTATATTAGGTGGCGGCGACTTTTTCGGTGAAGGCTGTCTTGTGGGCCAGCCTATCCGCATGGGGTCTGCAATTGCATTGACAGATTGCGTCGTTCTGCGCATTGACAAGAAGGCGATGATGGAAGCGCTTCACCGGGAACACACGCTTTCCGACATGTTCGTGGCGTACTTATTGGCGCGGAACATCCGATATGAAGAGGATTTGGTCGACCAACTCTTCAATTCCAGCGAGAAGAGACTGGCCCGCATACTTCTACTGCTCGCCCATTTTGGCAAAGAAGGCGTACCCGAGACTCTAGTCCCCAAGGTAAGTCAGGAGACCCTGGCGGAAATGGTGGGGACAACTCGCTCGCGGGTCAGCTTCTTCATGAATAGGTTCAGGAAGTTGGGTTTTGTCGACTATAACGGCGGCGGGCTGCAGGTCCATAGCTCACTTCTGAACGTCGTTCTCCACGACTAGCTTTCCTAAGAAGCCCACCACCACAGGAGCGGGCAGAGTCCGCAGGCGGCCAGCCCCCACAACAGGCCGGCGCCCTGCCGCCCGGTTCCGCGATCGGCAAACACGTAGGCATAGATCCCCTTCACCACATTGTTGCTGGCGGCCGCGATCAGAATGGCCGTAGCCGCCAGCGGCACCGGCGTAACCGTGCTGGGCGATTGGGTCAAACCCAGGATGAAGGGATCCACATCGGTAAATCCCATGATGGCTGCCAGCGTGTACACGCCGCCGCGGCCAAAATGATGGAGCACGAGCTGGGTGACCACCACGATCGCCAGGAACAGCAGCGCGAACAGGAATGCGGCGTGAAGTTCGAGCGGATTCCTCGGGGTGAATTCCTTGTGAACCGCTTCCGTACTGGGGTCAGGACGGCGCGACCACAGCCAGCCGCCCAGAATAGCCGCTGCGGCCAGCGCCAGAAACGCCGGCGCCAGGCGCGCCAGCAGAGCGCGATTAAACAGACCCACCAGCGCCGCCAGACGAAGGTACATCACGCCCGAGGCGATCAGGATCGCTCCTGAAAAGAGGTGGGGGCGCTCTTCCCGCGCCGCTCGCTTGGCGAGCACCACCGTGGTGACGGTGGAAGAGTAGGCGCCCCCCAGTAGCGCTGCCAGAATCACGCCACCGCGCTCCTTGGCGATCGCCTGCAGAACATAACTGCCATAGGAAACCGCGCTGACCGCAACCACAATCACCCAAGTCTTGAACGGATTGATGTGAAAGCGGCCGATGTCCTGCCGGGGCAGCACCGGCAGGATCACCGCGGTGAGCAGAAGGAACTTGGTGAAGGTGAAGATCTCTTCCGGAGGAACGCGCTTGGTGAGGCCCTCCAGCGCGGCCTTCAACTCCAGCAGCAGCATGCTGATTACGACCAGGGTGGTGGCAATCCAGAACTGATTGCGATAGACCAGCGCTCCGATCAGGTAGGTGGCGAGGCCGGACATCTCCGAGGTCACGCCCGCCATCTTGAACGTGGCCAGTTTGTAGCGATAAGACAGCCACAGAAAAGCACCCACCACGGCGAAGCCCAGGGCCAGCGGCAGCAGTTGATCGCCGGACAACAGCGCCATCGCGTACCCGATCAGTCCGATCAGCGGAAAGGTGCGCACGCCGCCGAACGCGTAGTACTCGGGGCTGAGCTTCTGTTCCTCCCTTTCCAGTCCGATCAGGAACGACAGGAACAGGACCAAGAGAATCTTCCATGCCTCGGCCGGCAGGAAGTGGAAGATGGGCGCCAATACGCTGGGATCGCTCACGCTGGAGACGACCTGTACCGCCAGCGCCGGACCCGTGTCAACACATTTTCCGACGTTGACGGCAGCAAACGCGTGTAGTAGCGTCCGGCGTTGTTGCCCAATTTTGTCCGATAATTGACGGGAACCTTGCCGCAACAGGCTTTCATCTACGACGTGGTACGCACTCCGATCGGCCGCCATGCCGGCAAGCTCGCCGCCGTGCGCCCGGACGACCTGGCGGCGCTGGTGCTGCGGGCTCTGGTGCAGCGCAATCCGTTTCCGCCCGAGACCTACGAGGATGTGGTTCTCGGCTGCACCAACCAGGCGGGCGAGGACTGCCGCAACGTGGCCCGGCACGCCGGCCTGCTGGCGGGACTTCCGGTGGAGGTCGCGGGCCAGACCATCAACCGCTTGTGCTCCTCCGGGCTGGCTGCGGTGGTTACGGCGGCTCACGCCATCCGCTGCGGCGAGGGCGAGTTATTCCTGGCGGGCGGCGTAGAAAGCATGAGCCGCGCTCCCATTGCCCTGGCCAAAGCCGAGACGCCCTACAGCCGCGAGGTGAAAGCCTTCGACACTACCCTGGGGGCACGGTTCGCCAATCCGTGCTTCATCGCGGGGTTCGGCAGCGACAGCCTTGCGGAGACCGCGGACAACGTGGCCCGCGAGGTGGGAGTCACCCGCAGCGAGTCCGATGCTTTCGCCTGCGAGTCGCAGCAGCGGTACGCCCGCGCCCTGCGCAACGGCTTTTATCAGGACGAGCTTCTGCCGGTCCCCATCCCCAGCAAGAAAGGCCCGCCGCTCACGGTGGCCGAAGACGAGCACCCCCGGCCGGAGACCACGCTGGAGGCTCTGGCTAAATTGCGTCCTTTGTTCGAAGGCGGAGTTACCACCGCCGGCAGTGCCTCCGGGATCAACGACGGCGCCGCCGGGCTCATCGTGGGATCAAGGCAAGTGGGCGAGAAGTTTGGCGCCGAGCCCCGGGCCCGCCTGGTCGCTGCGGCGGTGGCAGGGGTCCCGCCGCGGCTCATGGGTCTGGGCCCGGTGACGGCAACCCGGAAATGCCTGGAACGGGCCAAGCTGTCGCTCGAAGACATCGACCTGATCGAGATCAACGAGGCCTTCGCCGCGCAGGTGCTGGGCTGCCTGAAGCAACTGGGGATCGCCTACGACGATTCCCGGGTCAATCCCAATGGCGGGGCCATCGCCATCGGACATCCGCTGGGCGCGTCGGGGGCGCGGCTGGCGCTCACCGCGCTGCGCCAACTGGAACGGCTGAACGGCCGCTACGCGCTGGTGACCATGTGCATCGGCGTCGGCCAGGGCATGGCAGCGGTTCTGGACCGCGTCTAGCGGCCGATGTCTCGGGAAGGATCGCTGGATGGATGGATCAGCAGAAGTCAGGCAGAGCGCGGGCCTCAGTGACTACCTGGCTGCTGAGCGCACTCTTTTGGCATGGATTCGCACCGGTCTGGCCTTGATGGGATTCGGTTTTGTCGTGGCGCGTTTTGGGCTCTTTCTGCAGCAACTCCAAGTCATCCAGCATGCTCGCCCAGCACAGTCTTACGGGCTGTCGCTGTGGTTCGGCACCGCGCTTATCGCAGTCGGAGTGGTGGTGAATCTGTTCGCCGGGTGGCGCCACGTCCAATTGGTCAGGGAGCTGGATCGCGGCGAGCCGGGGCATTCTCGCCATTCAACTCGGGCGGTCGCGATCGCCTGGTTCTTGGCATTGGTCGGACTCGCGATGGCGGTCTACCTGGTTTCCATCCGAAGTTCTGCGCAGTCAGGTTCTGGAAACAGTGAGGAGATATCTATGACGCCAAGCCGAGGCAGCGGGATCATCGATACGCCCAGCCATCACTCGGTAGACCAGACCGTGGAACGGCTCGAGGGGATTCTGCAAGCCAAGGGAGTCACCCTGTTCGCGCTGGTTGACCACAGCGGAGAAGCCGAAAAGGCGGGAATGAAAATGCGCCCCACCAAACTGCTGATCTTTGGCAGCCCCAAAGCGGGCACGCCTCTGATGCTGGCTGCTCCCAGCATCGCTATCGATCTCCCGCTTAAGATTCTGATCTGGGAAGACGGCCAGGGAAAAGTCTGGGTTTCTTACAACAGCCCGGCGTATTTGCAGGAGCGGCACGGCGTACCGCCGGAGTTGCTGCAAAATATAGCCGTAGTGGAAACGTTGGCAGCCAAGGCCGGGGAGTAGGGAGTGCCACCAGCTCAGCTCGAATCCTTCTTCTCGTCCAGCTTCCTGAATTCCCGGACCGCACCCAGAACGAACAATACTGAAACAACATCCACCGCGATAAGGATCATGCCCATGGTGCGCCAATTGCCGCCCACGGCGAACAATGCGATATGAGCGGCAATCGCGACCGCCAGCACGATAATCAGTAGGACCTTCCGCTTTCTATGCATGAGCTAGCTTGAGAGCCGCATTATGTCATGCCCGATACGTCCTTAGGTTGGTCTCTACGGCATGACGGCAGGCAACCACCCTGTTTCAGGGCCGGGCTTGTGCTAGCATCGCGGGTCGCATCCTGCTTGCCAAGGAGTCCTCATGCGGAAGACCGCCATATCGCTTGCCGTTGTTGTGTTCGTGGTGACATCGATGTTCGATCTACACGCCGCCAGTCTGGCGGGGGTGACCCTGCCGGACACGGTACAGGTCGGGAGCACCACGCTGGTGCTCAATGGCCTGGGATTGCGCAAGAAGTACATGGTAAAGGTCTACGTCGCGGGACTCTACCTGGAGCAGAAGTCGTCGGATCCTGGTGCCATCACCAAGGCCGACGCACCCAAGCGGATCGTCATGCAGTTCCTGCGCGGTGTGAGCAAGAACCAGATGGCGGATGCCTTCGGCGAATCGTTCAACAACAATGCGCCGGAAGCCAAAAAGACCATGCAGGCCGACATCGACCAGTTGCTGGGCGCGCTTGAGCCCCTCAAGGAGGGCGACCAAATGGTCTTCACTTACGTCCCCGGCACGGGCACGACCCTCGCCATCAACGGCAAGGACAAGCTGACCATTGCCGCTGCGGCCTTCGGCCCAGTGCTCTTCTCGGTGTGGCTCGGGCCAAAGCCGCCCAACGCGGATCTGAAATCGGGGATACTAGGGCAGTAGAAACACCCTTGGGTAGAAGCCCGGCTTGCTCCGGTGTGGACGGGCATACAGTCCTCGAACAGAGTGCCGGAGGATGAATGAAGATTTTCGTGCGTGCCTTGATGAGTGGCGTGCTGCTGGGAGGTTCAATGGCGGCAGTGGCACAGCAGCGCCCGCCCCAGCCCAAGACCATTCCAGACTCGATCAACTTCATCTGGAAGGACATTGAGCAGGACTTTACCGCGCTGGCGGAGGCCATGCCGGAAGACAAGTGGGGGTTCAAACCGGTGCAGGGAGAATTCAAGGATGTACGCACCTTTGGCGAGCAGGTGAAGCACGTGGCTTGCGCCAACGAGGCGTGGGCGAAGCAGATCGCCGGCGAAAAGCCGCCGGCACGGTGCGACCTCGGTGGTCCGAATCCCGCCAGGACCAAGGCCGAGATGCTGGCGTACCTCCGCGATTCGTTCACCATGATCGACAAGGTTATTGCGGACACCAGCCCCGAAAACCTGCTGCATCCCAATCCTGGGCCGTACTGGGGTACGAACCGGCTCTCGGCCCTGACCGCCACGTTCCGATCACTACGGACAACTGGTGCAATACCTGCGGATGAACGGCATCGTGCCGCCAGCGAGCCGAATGTAATCGGAAGCAGCGGCGCGGCCATAAGTCACACCCGACATGAAAAAGCTGTGACGCAAAACCGCTTTTTTCACAAGCGACCGGATTACTTGTGTCAAAGCCTACTTCGCCGCGGTTTCCTGACTGAACACGCACGTCCATTTCTCGCCTCGCTTGACCCACAGGGCTGAGACGTAGACCTTGGCGGTGAATTCCTTGCCATGGCTGGTTCCTGTCTCTGCCATCCGGTAAGCGATCAGGCCGGAATCCGCCGAAAGCGCCACGAACCGGACGTCCGTCATGGTGTATTCACGCAGCCGAAAACCGGCGGTATTCTTCACCACCTCGGCCTTGCCGGCGGCGCCCGCGGCGTCGACGAAGACGGCGTCATCCGCCAGAAAATTGGCGAAAGCGGTCATATCTCCCGTCTTCAGCGAATCCAGCTCGGCGCGTTCCTGGGCGACGATCTCTTCCCGCAGCGCATCGCCGCTGGCGCGGGCAGCCTCTTGAGCCTGGCCCATGGCTGCCGTGAGCAGAAGAAGCAAAATGCCTCGCGACACTGCGGAATGGGTCATGGTTTCTTCCTTGAGGGCGAACTTTGCTGCGCGCAGGCGCAAACCGCAAAGTTGGCAACGAGAAAGCAGATGGGAAAGAGGATGTTTCGACCCCAGCGGGCCATAGGATCTCCTTGCTGGCGACAGCTTGTCCAGCCCGTGAAGACATGATTCTTCTGTGCTGCAAGACCTAGGGACGTGCGTTCCACCGATGCTACCGATGGCCACAACTTGCGGGCTCATTTGGAGGGGCTTGATGCGGACTCTAGCGCAGCGGATTTAGGGCGTCAATGTGAATCTCTCGCAGTGTCGTTAGCACATGATATGTCCGGTCGATTTAGCAGGTGATCCGTCCGCTTTGCGGGCGGCGAGAGTAGGTGACCATGGCCGACATGGACTCTTACTCGAAGGCCGCGGTGGAGCAGTCGATGAAAGTACAGGAAGTGATTTTGCGGGCCATGGCCAAGAAGATCACCTGGTGGCAGCGGCAGAGATCATCGGCATCAGCGACCGGCAGATGCGACGCTGGCGCCAGCGCTACGAGGACTTTGGCTACGACGGGCTGTTCGACCGGCGGCGGGGAAAGCCCAGCCCCAAGCGGGTTCCGCTGGCAACGGTGGAGCCGGTTTTGGGACTGTATCGGGAGAAGTATTTCGATCTCAACGTGCAGCATTTTCACGAGAAGCTGTGCGAGCAGCACGGGATTGAGCTGAGCTACACCTGGGTGAAGCTGGCCCTGCAAGGGGCAGGGTTAGTGGCGCGAGGCCGCCGCCGCGGGGTGCACCGCAAGCGGCGACCACGCCGACCGCTGCCGGGCATGCTGCTGCACATCGATGGTAGCCGCCACCGCTGGTTTCAGGACGAGCGCTGGTACGACCTGCTTGCCATTCTGGACGACGCTACCAGCGAGATCTATTACGCCCAACTGGTGGAGGAGGAGTCCACGCTTACGGTGCTGGCGGCGTTACGGGAAGTGGTGGAGCGCCAAGGCTTGTTCTGCGCTCTGTACAGCGATCGCGGCAGCCATTTCTGGCTTACCCCGAAGGCAGGAGGCAAGGTCGATCCCCACCGGCTGACGCAAGTGGGGCGCGCCCTGCGCGATTTGGGAGTGCAGAGGATCCCGGCCTACTCGCCGGAGGCGCGCGGGGGTTCGGAGCGCAACTTTGGGACGTGGCAGGGACGGCTACCGCAGGAGTTGCGGCTGCATGGGATCCGGACGGTCGAGGCCGCCAACGCCTTTCTTCGCCAACACTACATCGCAGAGTTCAATCGCCGCTTTCAGGTCGCGGCCGTGCAGCGGGGCAGCGCCTTTACCGCTTGCCCGCGCCGCGACCTGGATT
>Ga0181538_10001382_pt1 | contig 27372 bp, 29 predicted proteins | sample PEATcosm2014_Bin_40_FD_119773 | JGI IMG/M metagenome (GOLD analysis project Ga0181538, IMG submission 119773) | Peatland microbial communities from MTU Mesocosm Facility, Houghton, MI, USA - PEATcosm2014_Bin23_30_metaG | ecosystem: Environmental > Terrestrial > Soil > Wetlands > Peat | place... | reverse complement strand
GACAAACGGAATTTCCCCCGCTACGACGTGCACCTCAGGTTCTTGCGCCGTAAGCACGTCCGCCCCCGGCGGTACCGTCAACTTCCTGCCCTTGTTCATGGACGCCACCACGGTGCAGAACTCCGTGATGTCTCAGGGTCCGTGCCCTTTTGACGCAAACCAGACCTGTGTCGGCATCACCAATACCAATCCACCCCTGACGTTGTTCACTCCCACGGCCAGTCCCACGCGCGTTCTGGACGTCAACGGCGAGATCCGCGTAGGCGGCGGCAACATCTTCATGCAGCGGGACCTGAGCGATCTGCCAGGACGCAGAAACTGGGCCTGGGGAACCGAGACTTTTAATGTGGGGGACGTATCGCTGTTCGTGAGTGCGTCCAATACAGCGTTACCCTCCCTGCCGGTGTTCACCGCCCTCAGCAACGGCTTTATGGGCGTTGGCGTGGCGACGCCCGCGGCGAATCTGGAGGTAGCGGGCACAGGTGGTGGTCTGTTGGTGGACAGTCCCGGCGTAATTACTGGCAGTGGCGCGGGGCTGAAGAACCTGCCGGCTGCCAGCCTGACCGGAACCCTGCCTGTCGCGGCTCTGAACGGTGTGAGCGGCGCCGGGTTGACCAACGTGAACGCCGCCACGCTGGCGGGAAATCTTCCCAATGTATTCGCTACGACCCTCAGCAACACCTTCACCGGCAACCAGAGCGTCGCCGGTAGCCTCAGTCTTACGGGTTCACTCGCCGGCACGGCCGCCAGCCTCAATTCGCTCGCACTTCCCAACACTACGTCGGCCTCGGTGGGCGTGATCACCTTGGGCGCCACGCCGTTCCTGCACAACTTCGGAACCAATAACACCTTTGTCGGCGCCTCGGCCGGGAACATGACCACGACGGGCACCAGCAACACCGCCGTGGGCGCCTCCGCGCTCACCGCCAACACCACGGGCCAGTTTAACGCCGCCTTTGGCTACAACGCGCTCAATGCCAACACGACGGGCGGCGGCAACGCCGCCTTCGGCTACCAAGCGCTCCAGGCCAACACGACGGGCGGAGGTTCGAGCGGCCCCAACTCCGCCTTCGGCTACCAAGCGCTCCAGGCCAACACGACGGGCAACCTCAACTCCGCCTTCGGCGCCTTGACGCTCAACGCCAACACGACGGGCAGCACCAACTCCGCCTTCGGCAACAACGCGCTCAGCGCCAACACGACGGGCACCGGCAACGCCGGCTTCGGCAACGGCGCGCTCAAAGCCAACACGACGGGCCCCGGCAACGCCGCCTTCGGCAGCGGCGGCGTGCTCATGGCCAACACGACGGGCGAAAGCAATTCCGCCTTCGGCCTCGGCGCGCTCAACGCCAACACGACGGCCAGCTACAACTCCGCCTTCGGGGCAGGTGCGCTCCACCTCAACACGACGGGCGGCGGCAACGCCGCCTTCGGCATCAGCGCGCTCTTTAACCTCAATGGCGGAACAAACAACACCGCGATTGGCCAATTCGCGGGCTCCAACCTCACGGCGGGCGAAAGCAACAACATCTACATCGGCAACGCCGGAGTGGCCGGCGAATCAAATACCATCCGCATCGGCGACGGAACAACACAGACGGCGACGTTCCTTGCGGGCAACGTCACCGCGGCGGGGATGGTCCAGAGCGCCGCGGGTGGCTTCAAGTTTCCCGATAACACCATTCAGACGACCGCCGCGACAGGCGGCGGGGGCGGCGGCACGGTGACCAGCGTGGGCAGCGGGTTGGGCCTGAAGGGTGGGCCGATCACGACGACCGGGACGCTGGCCATTGACCCCACGGTGATACCTCAACTCGGCGCTGCGAATACCTTCAGCGCGAATCAGACGATTACCGGGAACAACAGCACCCAGATCGTATCGATTACCCAGAACGGCGCGGGGAACGGCTTAGTGGCTTCTACTGCCAGCACCACCGCGTCAACCGGCGCGGTTGTAGGTACGGCCACGGGCTCGGGTGAGGTCGCTGGGGTGGCAGGGTTTGCCACGGGCAGCGGTGGCGCTGGGGTCTTCGGCCAAGCATCCGGCAGCAATGGTGCTGCTGGAGTCTTCAACTTTGTTGGGACCGGCACTATCCTTGTTGGATGGGCGAGCGGCGTGGATGTATTCCGAGTAGACTCGACCGGCAGGGGCTTCTTCGACGGCGGTACCCAGACCGGCGGCGCCGACTTCGCTGAGTCCCTTGCCGTCGCGGGAGATCGGGCAAGCTACGAACCCGGCGATTTGCTGGTCATCGATCCCGCGGGCGAGCGGCGCCTCGCTTTGGCACGCAGACCGTATTCGACGTTGGTTGCAGGGATCTACTCGACAAAACCGGGTGTACTGGCAACCCCTTATCAGATCGACGATGTGCGGGTGTCACAAGAGGTCCCCCTGGCGGTTGTGGGAGTGGTTCCCTGCAAAGTATCGGCTGAAAATGGGCCCATAGCGGTGGGCGATATGCTCGTGACTTCCCGCACTCCGGGCCACGCCATGAAGGGCAGCAATCGGAGCCGCATGCTGGGCGCCGTGGTGGGCAAGGCGCTGGAGCCGCTCACCTCCGGCAAGGGGGTGATTCAAGTGCTGGTCACGCTGCAATAGACGGCACCTTGACCTCCTCGCGCCGGTTCAAGCACCAGATCGCCGATATAGGCGCGGAGAGCGACCTGCTGATGAAGCTGCGAGAAGGCCCGATCGAAGGACCACCGGCCTTTGAGGTTTCGGGATTTACTTCTGCGCGTTGCCGGTGGAGAGCCCGCCGTTGTCGCTGACCTTCAGCACCATCAGGACTTTGTCGTCCACGTGAGTGCCGCCGCGGGAGAACTCATCCACTTCCGCCAGCACCGCGTCCACGATCTCCTGGGCGGGCCGGTGCCGGTTCTTCAGGATGCTGGCGGCCAGGCGCTCGGTGCCGTACTCGTCATCTTTCGGGTCCATGGATTCGACGATGCCATCGGTGCAGCACACCAGGATGTCGCCGGGCTTGAGCCGCGCCGAACCGCGCGAGTATTCCGCGGTGGGGAACATACCGATGACGGTGCCGCCTTCTTCCAGCAGCTTGTACTTGCCGGTCTCGCCGTCGATCAGGATGGGAGGCACGTGGCCGCCGTTGATGTAGTGCAGGCCGTTGCGCCGGGTGTCGATCAGCCCCAGGAAGATGCTCAGGAACTTCTTGCTGCGGGTGTCGTTGTACATCATCTCGTTCAGCGACAGGGTGAGCACCTCGAGCGAGTGCAGGTGCATGACCAGAGCGCGCAGCGTGGCCTGCAGGTTGGACATCACCATGGCCGACGACACGCCCTTGCCCTCCACGTCGGCTACCACCAGCAGCAGCGATTGCGGGCCCAGGTTCAGGAAGTCGTAGTAGTCGCCGCCCACCTCGTAACACATCTGGTTGATGACGGCGATGTCGTAGCCGGGGACCACCGGCGGAGCATCCGGCAGCAGGCTGCGCTGGATCTCCGTGGCCAGAGCGACTTCGCGCTCCAGGCGCTGCTTCTCCACCACTTCGCGGTGCAGGCGCGCATTCTCCAGCGCCATGGCCATGTGGGCGGAGAGCTTGGTGAGAAACTCCTCGTCCTCGCGCTCGAAGCGGCCATGCACCTGGTTCAGCAGTTGGATCACGCCCACGATCTCGCCGGTGTTGTGGCGGATGGGCAGGCAGAGCAGGGAGCGGGTGCGGTATCCGAACTTCTGGTCGAAGCTGCGGTCGAAGTATTCGAGGGTGTAGGCGTCCTCGACGTTGATGGTCTCGCCGGCTTCGGCCACCCGTCCGGCGACGCCGCGCCCGTAGGGGATGCGGATCTCCTGGTGATCGAGGCCGGAGGCCACGATCGACCACAGCTCGTGCTTCTTGCTATCGGCCAGAAAGACGGAGCCGCGCTCGGCGTGGCACTCGGTGCAGGCGATCTGCAGGATGCGGTCCAGCAACTCCGCCAGATCGAGGGTCGAGTTCAGCAGCAGGGTGGCTTCGAAGAGCCGCGAAAGCTGGGTAATGGCCTTCTGCGCCTGCTCCGGCGACAGCGTCTGATTCTTGGAAGCGGTTGCGTCCACGCGCACCTTTCGCCCGACCGCCTCGCCGCCCGGCGGCTTCTGACAGCCGTGGCGCGGGACATCAGAGCGGCGGCGGTCCCTGGGGCCGAGTCCGTTTACTATATGCAGCCGTGGCGGATTTGTAAATACGCCGGACTGTCATCCCGAGCAGCGCGAGGGAGTTGGCGACCGAGCGCGAGTCGAGGGATCTTGGTTTTTATGCCGCCCAAAACCAAGATCCCTCGCCGCTAAAGACCGCTCGGGATGACCGGGCACTCACTTCTGGTAATGCAGCAGCGAGAACACGTCGTATTTTCCCAGCTTTTCGCGGCCTTTCAGGAAATCCAGTTCCACTACGAAGCCGCATCCCACCACCTTGGCGGAGAGCGACTCGGCCAGCGAGACCGTGGCCTGCGCCGTGCCGCCGGTGGCCAGCAGGTCGTCCACGATGATCACCCGCTGGCCGGGCTTGATGGCGTCCTTGTGGATCTCCAGCGTGTTCTTGCCGTATTCCAGTTCATAGGAGATCGACGCCGTGGCTGCCGGCAGCTTCTTCGGCTTGCGGATGGGGACGAACCCGGCATTCAGGCGATACGCCACCGCCGGCCCGAAGATGAAGCCGCGCGCCTCCATGCCCAGCACCAGGTCGATCTCCTGGTCGATGTAGTGCTCGGAAAGGGCGTCGATCAGGGTGGCGAAGCCGCGCTTGTCCTTGAGCAGGGTGGTGATGTCGTAGAACAGGATGTTCGGCACCGGGAAGTCGGGCACTTCGCGGATCAGCTTTTTCAACGGCTCACAATCGAAGGTTCTCTTGTGCACTTACCAGGCTCCTTCAATGCGAAATGCGTTCAGGCCGGGGATGGGCCGGGCCTCGGATTCATCGACCGCGTCGACGCGCGCGGCGCGAGGCCCGTCGCGCAGCCGCCCGCGCAATCCCACCAGTTGCTCGCGCGAGCCCATGGCCAGCACTTCCACGGTGCCGTCGGGGTTGTTGCGCACCCAGCCGGCAACGCCCAGCATGTGCGCCTCCCGCTCCACATAAAACCGGAAGCCCACGCCCTGCACCCGCCCGCGCACCACGTAGCGGCGGCAGTGGAGGTCGGATTTGGTTCGCGACTCGGTCATGCGCAAGAAATCATAAGATTATTCATGACGACCGGGAGAGCACGGCTTCAGCCGTGCCGCATGCGCATTATTGAATTGTCATCCCGAGCAGCGCCAGGGAGCAGCGCGACCGGGCGCGTCGCGAGGGATCTATGTTTTGCGCCGCATGCCCGTGGTCGGTTCCCGAGCCGTCGATATGGAAACCCAAGATTCCTCGCCGTGCCCTCACTCGGCAAGCTCGCTCGGGCGGGCTCGGAATGACAATACCAGATACCAGCGTTCGACACGACTGAAGTCGTGCCCTCCCGAAAACCGGAAAGTCCGGCTCTATGAATCATCCCGCCGAGTGGCTGCAGGCTCACGACGCCTTCACCCGCTCCATATACACGCCCTCGGCCGTATCCACGCGGATCTTCTCTCCCTGGTTGATGAACGGCGGCACCTGCACCACCAGTCCGGTTTCCGTCTTGGCCGGCTTCATCACCGAGGATGCGGTCGCGCTCTTGAGGCCGGGTTCGGTCTCGATCACCTCCAGGTCCACCGTGGCCGGCAGCTCGATGCCCATGGGCTTGCCTTCATAGAACGCCACCTGGAGCTGCAGGTTGGGGGTCAGGTAGTCCACCGCGCCGCCCAGCACTTCCCTGGAGATGTGGGTCTGCTCGTAGCTCTCGGTGTTCATGAAGTGGAAGTCGTCGCCGTCGCGGTAGAGGAACTCCATGGTGGTCTCGTCCACGGTAACGCGGTCCACGGCATCGGCGGAGCGGAAGCGGTGCTCGTACATGGCGCCGGTACGCAGGTTGCGCAGCTTGGCCTGGATGAACGCCCGCAGGTTGCCCGGCGTGCGGTGCTCGACGCTGAAGATGGAATGCAGGTCGTTGTTGTGCTTGATGATCATCCCGGGGCGCAACTGGGTCGCTGGTATGGACACGAAGTCTCTCCGTAGGAGTGCTGGGCTCGCCTGCCACCCCTGCGGGCGCAGGACAATTCTTGATTGTAAACGATGGCAGCAACCGGGGAGCCCGGTGCGCCCGGTTTTGGCGTGCTGGGGTGGGGCGCGGCCTCCAGAGTTGCGGGATGGGGGCGACCTGGGGACTACCGCAACTCGGTTCGTTCATAATAGGAGCACGGAAACCCACTAATCCTCAGAGGGTTCTTAATGCCCGTTGGGACATGCAAGATGTGCGTTCAAACGAAGGCACTCGTGAGCAGCCATCTTATGCCCGCGTCCCTGTACGACTATTGCCGCACGGGAAAGCAGAAGCCGGTGAAAGTCGGGGGTGGTTTTGTCCTCTCTACAGACCGGCAGGCCCAGGACTACCTGCTCTGTAAAGGGTGCGAGGATATTCTGAACCGCGGCGGCGAGTCGTGGATCGCCGACAAGTTGGCTACATGGGAGAGAGCGTTCCCACTCTACGACCTACTCACGAAGCTGCCGCCCGACTTCGATGAGGCCGGAATGGCCGTTTATTTTGCCAGTAGAAATCCCGAGATCAACGTCGGCAAGGTGGCACACTTTGCCCTAGGGATATTTTGGAAGGCACCAGTGCACGCGTGGAGCGGCAGCCACGCCGAACCCCGCATCGAGCTCGGACCCTATTCGGACAGGATCCGGACGTGGCTTAGGGGCGAGAGCGAGTTCCCCAAACACATCTACCTCGTCACCAGCATCTCCCGTCCGCAGCGCGCCCAGATTACCCTCAATGATCCGTACGAAGGGGTACATCAGGGATGGCGCAGCTTCTGGTGCTGTCCTAATTAGGACAGTACCCAGCTTCTTCCTTCACGTGCCGGGCTTGTTGTTCATGCTTAATATCGGAAAAATGGTGGATGAGGCAATGCGGTCCCTCTGTTTTCAGACCAACCCTGGACATCCGGTCGTCATTTCCGACGCGCTCACAGGGAACTTTGAGCGATTTCTATTTGAGAGCTTCCGGCGGGCCAAGAAGACAAAGTCATTCCTAAGGTCGCTTGAGAAGATGAATCCGGAGCGCCGCGGAACCAAGTAGGTACCGTGAGCCACACATCTCGCTGCTGCCTGCGCTGAAAACGCCACGCAAACTCCTCGTTTGCTCTCCACCACACCCTACTCGCAAGAGGTTTTCAGTTGGGGAAATGGAAGTGGATGTCGTGCTGCGAGGAAATGGGCACGCCATCCTGGGTGGCGGGGGTAAACCGCCATCCCTCGAGCGCGGCCAGCACCTTTTCATCAATACCGTAGCCGAGCCGCTGCAGGACGCGCTTCTCGACGATGTTGCCGCGGGCGTCGATGGTGACCTCAACCACGACGTCGCCCTGCACGCCGGGAGGCAGCTCGGAGCGCGACACCTGCGGGTTCACGAAGGCCACCGGCAGAGCCGGCCGAATCTCGCGGCCGTCGGCTGGGCCTTCGGCGAGCGATCCGTAAGGCGAACCGGCACGCGCCGTCTGAAGGGTGTCACCGGGCTGGTCTTTGTCCGCTTTGAGGTCAGCCTTGAGCGGAGCTTTGCTGCGCGTCGGGCGCGGTGCTTTCGATTTCGGCTTCGATTTCGGCTTCGATTTCAGTGCAGCCAGAGAAACGCGCGCCTCGGTTGCCGGGTCGGAGTGGACACCGCGGTCGTACGGCAGGTACAGCGCCGTGACCGATGTCCCACCAGCGCCCGCAACCACCGCCTGCGGCCGCACAAAGACCGGCGCCGGCTGCCGCATCATCAGGCACACCGCCAGCACATGAGCGGCGACCGAGGCGCTCAGCGCCCATCGCCACCTTCCGGCCATGCTCCGCTGCATCTGCTGGAACAACCCCACCCCCTGCTACATGGCAGTTAGACGCGCGGCTGCCGGGGAGGTAACCGCACCGCATTGCCCATTGGTACGACTTTACATCATTACTCTTTACTCTTTGCACGGAACTATTTTCATTGTGGGACAACGCCGGGGCCTGCCGGTTTGTCTAACAACCTTGGGCTGACATTGGGCACGGTTTAGAATGCAAGACGAAGGGGGACATCCATGACCGATTACGAGCGCTTTGGAGACTATCAGCCGTCGGACCGCAGTACCGCCAGCACCGCCGTCACCTTTCTGTTCATTGGCCTGGGCGTGGGAGCGCTCGCGGCGCTGCTGTTTGCGCCCAAATCCGGCCGCCAGATGCGCAAGCTGTTGCGGCGAAAATATGAAAATGCCGTCGAGCAGGCGGATGGGCTGATCGAGCGCGGAACCGAGCTGTTGGAGCGCGGCAGCGAGTTCGCCCACACCGCCACGGAGAAGGTAAAGCCTTTCGCTCGCGCCGCCGCCAAGCACGTGCGGTAGTAAGCGAGTACCAAGTACCGAGTACTGGGCTACTGCCGATCTCGGCAGCGCAGGATGTTCATCGCCTTGAGGGTCATCACGACCTCCTGATCCTGATTCAGCACCTCGACCGAACTGCGCACCATGCCGCGATCCGGCTTGGAACGGGAGCGGTTCGCCTCGATGATGGACACGCGGATCGACAGGGAGTCGCCCAGCCGCACCGGCCGCGTCCAGCGCAGTTCGTCGATGCCCGGCGAAGCCATGCTGGCTACGTGCGACAGACAATGGTCCACAAACAGGCGCATCATCACCGCTGCCGTGTGCCAGCCGCTGGCGATCAATCCGCCGAACGGCCCTTCCGCCGCGGCCCGCGGATCGGTGTGGATGAATTGCGGATCGAAGCGCTCGGCAAACTGCACGATCTCGTCCTCGGTGAGCGCAATGCTTCCGTACTTGAATACGGAGCCGGGAACATAGTCTTCGAAGTAGCGCTCGCCGACCGGGACGGCGATATCTTGAACCTTCATCGCTCACGACCTCGTTATGCGAAGCTGTAGAACATAATTGGATTCGCGGCGCCTGGAAAAATCGCAGGTTAAATTTTTGGGGGGCCTTTCCGGCGGAACTCCCTGAATCGTGCGAGAGCTGTTTGTGGGAGAAATCACGTGTCAGGGCATGACTTCAGTCGTGCCGTAAAGCGGAGAGAGATGAGGGCTTTAGCCCCTGCGCATTCGCCCGCTGGCAGGGCGTGCAGACAGAATCGATTCTTGAAAATCAAGGCTGGAGAGCCATCGCCCTTGCCCTCAGGGGCTAAAGCCCGCTCATTACAGGCGCCAGACGGCACGGCTGAAGCCGTGCCCTGACACGTGATCTCTCACGAAGGCATTTCTTTAGGACTAGTCTTTGTTAGAGATAACAGCCGCCGGATACGAAGATGTGCTTAGAAAATGAGCCCTTCAATACAGCCGGAAGCTGACTTCGACGTTCATCTGCACGGGCACGGGCTGGCCGTCTTTCCTGGCGGGTTCGAAGCGCCAGGTGCGGACGGCTTCGATGGCCTTTTCATCCAGGCCCATGCCCAGCGGACGCGCCACCTTGATTTCGTGCGGATGTCCATCGGGCCCGATCACCAGCCACAACACCACCACGCCCTGGTATTTGGACTTGCGGGCTTCCTCGGAGTACTCGGGATCGGGCGTGTAAACCGGTTTGGGCGCGCTGACCCCGCCGCCCACGCGATAAGGGCCGCCGCCGATGCCACCGCCCCAGCCCGGTCCGACGCCGGGTCCGCGTCCGGAGCCGACGCCGCCACCGCTACCGCTGCCGATGCCTCCGCCCGAGCCGGTGCCGTTCGAGGGCGGACCCAGCACCGCCGAAAGCGGATCTCCCAACTGACCGGTATGGGGCAGCGGAATGTTGGGCGGCACCACTACCGAAGGCTCAACCGGCAGGATGGGCGCTGGATTGCGAATGACCGCGGCCGGGGGCGTGATCTGTTCACGTGACTGTTTGGGCAGAGCGCCCTTGCTCGCCGCCAGCTTGTCGCGGTCGCCGCCGCCACCGCCGCCGCCAGCCTTGGTGCTCGAGGGCGGCAGAACGTAGGGGCTGATGTCGGTCACGATTCCCGTGACCTGCAGCTTGATCTCCTCGCGGTGGTTGTAAACGAAACTGCTGGAGGCCACGATCAGCCCTGCGGCCAGGATGTGCAGCAGGAATGACACGACAAAAGTTTCCCGCCGCACCTGGTAGGCGCCATAGCCCATGCCGAACAGCGTCGGCATAACACTTGCCGACCCGTCCGGTGCTGGATGACCGTTCATTTCAGGGGCAGGCATCGCTGTCTCCGGTCCTGGGACCCATCCCGAGCAGCCCCATATTATCGCGCAAAATGCGTACGCCGGAACCAGAATCGCACATTCTCATCCTTTAAATATCGAAGAGAGAAAACCCCACACTCCGTGCCGTTTCTTCTTTTTCGGTTTCTCCGTCTCCGGGGGGGCAGTCTGGGCTACCTCCTCGGGCGGGGGCTGCCCATAGGCCGAACCGAGGACCGGCAGCGTCGAGATGCGTATCTCCGCCAGATCGACGGGCGCATCCCGCGGCGGGCGAGGCTCCGAAGCGCGGAACACGAACGGAGCTTCCACCTGCACGTGGACTCCGCCAGGTGGCACGGCGGGCGGCGGCGCCGTCATGCTCTTGGGAACGGAGGCAATCAACGCAGCCACCGCCGGCGCGGGCGCGGCCGCCGGCGCCGCAGCCGGCTGCGGCCGATCATCCATCGCCGCGCGTTGCACGGGAATCTCGACCGGGCAGCCGCAATTCGCCACCACCGGGCCCGGGTCGCTGGCATGGCCGGCGCGGAAGATTACCTGCTCGCCCGGCTTCAGGGTGTAGCTGCCGTCGCCCATCAGCTCCGATACCGTCACCGACCCCTTGTTGCCGTGCAGCGACTGCACGCAGGTGTTCCCACTCTCGTCGGTGCTCAGCGCCAGGTGGAACACGCCGGGCCCGTTGAGCGAGATCTGGAAATCCGGGGTCATGACGCTGTCGCGCGAATTGGCCAGCGGATAATGCGCTTCGATGGTGCCGGCACTCATCCCCACCATAAGCTGCGAGCCGTTGGCGGAGCTGGTGAGGGAAATGCTGCTGCCCTGGCAGACGCGCAGCTCGCCGCCGCGGAGCAGGCGCACGCTGGTGTTGGATGATCCCGCCGTCACCGACGAACCGCTCATCAGCCGCGTGCTCGCCGTCGAAAACGCCACCGCGCCCCGCACCGTCGCGTCGGAGGAATAGACCTCTCCCAACGGCGCCTGAGCATGGCTTGAGATCACTCCCAGATAGAGTGGAAGAGAGAACAAAAGTACACGGGCTGGCCGGCGGAAAACCATGCCAAGGACTGCGGGTGGGGGAATCTTATCATCCCGGGAGCTTTCCCGGGAGCGGCTAGACCTCAGCCACGAAGTCGTACTGGTCGATGACGGCGCCCACGCCCAGGCGCTCTTCCTTGGCCTCTTCCACGCGCACCACGCGTCCCTTGCAGCGCACGCGGATGCTTTCGGTCAGCGTGATTTCCGGTGGCAGGGTGAGCGTGAATTCGATGGCCGAGCCTTCCGAGAGTTTGCGGTCGAGGTAGAAGAACACGCCGCGCGCGCTGACGTCGCGGGTCTCGGCGGAGAACTCGTGCACTCCGCCGTTGGTGAAGCGAATGGATACGGGCAATCGCAGAGAGAAGCGCCGGGTGGCCCGCTTTTCCTGTTGTGGTTGGGACATAGAACTTCCCTCGCCCGTAATCCGAGCGCTCGTAGAATCGCCCCACACGGCGAAAGTGTCAAGGACTTTGAGGCAACTTAAATTCCCCGTAATCCTTAAGTAACCACGGGGTGCGCGGCAGTCATAGCTGCAAAAAGTTTCCTATCATCTGTTTGCCGGACTGGGTCAGCACGCTTTCGGGATGGAACTGCACCCCCTCGACGGGGGCATGGCGGTGGCGCAGGCCCATGATCACGGTGGAGCCGTCGCGTTCGGTGGCGCGGGCCGTGATTTCCAGCACCGGCGGCAGCGTCTTCTGTTCCACGATCAGGGAATGGTAGCGGGTGCAGGTGATGGGAGAAGGCACGCCGCGGAAGATGGTGCGGCCATCGTGCTCCACCTGGCTGGTCTTGCCGTGCATCAGGTTGCTGGCGCGGATGATATTGCCGCCAAAGGCAGCGCCGATCGCCTGATGTCCCAGGCACACTCCCAGGATGGGCAGCTTGCCGGCGAAATGCCGGATCAGTTCGATGCTGATGCCGGCCTCCTGCGGCGTGCATGGCCCGGGCGAGAGCACGATGCGGGCCGGGCGCATGGCCTCGACTTCATCGACCGACAGCTGGTCGTTGCGCCGTACCACTACCTCCTCGCCCAGCTCTCCCAGGTACTGGACCAGGTTGTAGGTGAAGGAATCGTAGTTGTCGAGGACGAAAACCATGTTTCACGTTTCCAGTTTCAAGTTTCAAGAGCCTCTGCGCCAACTCGAAACTCGAAACTACAAACCTCCCCTCGCCAATTCCACGGCTCTCAGCGCCGCCTTGGCTTTATTCATGCACTCTTCGTGCTCTCGCTCCGGATCGGAATCAGCGACGATTCCCGCTCCTGCCTGCACGGAGGCGCGGCCTTTGTCCATCACCATCGTCCGAATCGCGATGCACGAATCCAGATTCCCGGCGAAATCGGCATACAACACAGATCCGCCATAAACGCCGCGGCGGACCGGTTCCAGCTCCTCGATGATCTGCATGGCCCGCACCTTGGGCGCGCCGCTCAGGGTGCCGGCGGGGAAGCAGGCGGCGAAGGCGTCCAGGGCGCTGAGTTCCGGGCGCAGGCAGCCCTCGATGGCCGAGACCAGGTGCATGACGTGGCTGTATCGCTCCACGTACATCAGGTCGCGCACCTTCACCGAGCCGTATTCGCTCACCCGGCCGACGTCGTTGCGTCCCAGGTCCACCAGCATGACGTGCTCGGCGCGCTCTTTCTCGTCGCTGCGCAGTTCTTCTTCCAGGCGCTTGTCCTCGGCGTCGTTCGCCCCCCGTGGGCGCGTGCCCGCGATGGGCCGATACTCCAGGCGGCGTCCGGCGACGCGCACCAGCATCTCCGGCGAAGAGCCGAGGATGTGGGTGTCGTCGATGCGCAAGAAATAAAGATAGGGCGAGGGATTGACCGTGCGCAGCGCGCGATAGATGTTGAACGGCGCCGCCTCGGGCTCGAAGTCGAAGCGCTGCGAGAGCACGACCTGGAAAATGTCTCCGGCGGCGATGTACTCCTTGGCCCGGCGAACGCTCTCCAGGAACTGCTGCCGGCTGGTGACGGGCTTGATTTTGAGCGCGCCGGCCTTGCGCTCGCGGCGCACATCGCGCGGACGCACACCCGCCGCCAGCCGCTTTTCCAGCGCCGTGAGGTCGCGCACCGCGCGGTCGTAGGCTGCGCGCGGGGATTCGCGCGTCAGGTCGGCGGCGGCGATCAGGTGGATCTGGTGCCGCAGGTGGTCGAAGGCCAGCAGCCGGTCGAAGAACATCATCACGCAATCCGGCGCATGCGTGTCTACCCTGGCCGTGGAGGGCAGCTTCTCCAACTGGCGCACCACGTCGTAGGCAAAGAACCCGACCGCACCCGAGGTGAACGGCGGCAGGCCCTCCACCGGCGCGGGCCGGTGCTCTCCCAGGAGATCGCGCAGCACCTCGAAGATGCTGCCTTCAAACTTTCTTCGCTCTTTGCCGCGCTCGATGGTGATCTGCCGGTCGCGCGCCGTGACCACCATATAAGGATGCGCGCCCAGGAAGGTGTAACGGCCAATCTTCTCTCCCCCTTCCACCGACTCCAGCAGAAAGGCCCGCCGCTCCTGGCCGGCGATAGCCAGGAAGGCCGACACCGGGGTCTGCAGGTCGGCGGTAACCGATTTGGTCACCGGGATCAGCGTCGATTCCTGCGCCAGGCGCGAGAACTCTTTGTAATCAGGACGAACCATGGCAAGTCTGCTGATTATACGGCCCATCCGCTCCTGGCTCTTGGCTGTTAGCTTTTGGCCAAAAGCCAAGAGCCAAAAGCCAAGGGCTATCGTTCAATCATCCGATTACCCAGCCCATCCGTGGTCCAGTACACCGATGGTTATTGCAAGAAGCGGGCGGTTCCGGGGACAATCACCCAACGGAAACGACGAGTCGGCGATGACGATGATGGTCAGATTCTGGGGCGTGCGGGGTTCGACCCCCACTCCCCAAGCGGAGAACCTGCGCTACGGGGGCAACACCTCGTGCGTCGAGGTGCGGGTCAACGGACACATCTATGTGTTCGACTGCGGCACCGGCTTCCGCAATCTGGGCAAGCACCTGCAGCACGAATTCGCGGACCGGCCCATCTACGCCCACGTCTTCCTCTCGCACTTCCATTGGGACCACATCCAGGGCATCCCGTTCTTCTCCCCGCTCTATGAGAACCGGGACAGCTTCTTCTACTTCCACTCCTCCAGCCGCTCGCGCGGGCTGAAGGCCGCCCTCGAAGACCAGATGTCGGACCCTTACTTCCCGGTGGACATGACGGAGATGGCCGCCAACCGCCACTTCTACGACATCGAGGAAGACCGCATCAACTTCGACAACTGCGTCATCCAGACCAAGTGGCTGAACCATCCTCAGGGCTGCCTCGGCTTCCGCCTGGAGACCGACGACAAAGTCCTGGTCTACGCCACCGACAACGAGCCCGGCTCGCCGCAGTTCGACAAGAACGTCCGGCAACTGGCCGAGGGCGCCGACGTGCTCATCTACGACGCGCAGTACCTGCCCGAGGAGTACGAGGCCAAGAAGCGCGGCTGGGGACACAGCCACTGGCGCGAAGCCGTCAATATCGTGATGGAGAGCGGCGCCAAGGAGCTGGTGCTGTTCCACCACGATCCCGACCACAACGACGCCTGCATCGATTCCATCGTGCAGGTCGCCCGCAATCACTATCCCAAGGTGCGCGCCGCCGCCGAGGGGATGGAGATCCAGCTGTAGGTGGAAGCCCCCGCCTTCAGGCGGGACAAGAATGACTGGAATCCCGGGCTCCCAGCCCTGGGGGTCACCTTGATATGTTCCAGGTTGTGATCTATCATGGTATATATCCAAGGGAGGTGTCCTGTGCCTCGTACCGCCAAGCTCTTCCGCAATGGCCGCAGCCAGGCGGTTCGTCTGCCTGTGGAGTACCGCTTCGAGGGCGCGGAGGTCTACATCCGCCGCGATCCTGCCACCGGCGACGTGATTCTCTCGCGGCGCCCGGAGTCCTGGCAGGACTTCTTTGAGTTGATGAAGACCATCGACGTGCCCGAGGACTTCCTGGCCGGACGCAAGGACACCCCGCCGCAGAAGCGAGACCTGTTCTAATGTCCGTTCGCTATCTGCTGGACACCAACACGGCAAGCTACATCATCAAGGGCAATATTCCGCGGGTGCGAGAGCGCTTGCTGAAGGTGCCCATGGCGCAGGTCGCAATTTCGGCAGTCACGGAAGCCGAGCTGCGCTTTGGCGTGGTTCGCAGGCCGGACGCGGCGCAGCTTAAGATCGCTGTAGGCGAGTTTCTGCTGCGGGTCGAGAGCCTGTCTTGGGATTCGGAGGCAGCGCAGCAGTACGCCTTGGTGCGCGCGGCACTCGAACGCGCCGGAGAACCTCTCGGCAACCTGGACATGATGATCGCCGCCCACGCTCTGGCCGCCCAGGCTGTCCTGGTCACGAGCGATCGGGCCTTCCGGCGCGTGAAACACCTAAACACCGAGGATTGGACCAAACCTTAAAGTAACTGGGCAGGCCCCGCTCTCAGCTCTAGGAATCAGCCCCTGATGGCCTGGATTAAACCGGAATCCTCTCTGGGACTGTCCGCAGGGCCTACGCAGGCTAATGCTGATCAATAACCGTCGACATCCACGACAGCTTCGGCAAAGGCCTGCGGAGCTTCTTGAGGCAGATTGTGCCCGACGCCGCCCTTGATGGTCCGGTGCGCATACTTGCCCGAGAATTTCTTGGCATAGGAACTGGGGTCCGGGTGTGGTGCGCCATTGGCATCACCTTCAAGGGTAATGGCGGGCACGGTGATGACCGGTGCTTCGGCAAGCCGCTTTTCCAAGTCGTCATATTTCGGCTCGCCTTCAGCCAGCCCGAGCCGCCAGCGATAGTTATGGATGACGATGGCGACGTGATCGGGGTTTTCGAAGGACGCCGCCGTGCGATCGAACGTGGCATCGTCGAAGTTCCACTTCGGCGATGCGATCTGCCAAATCAGCTTCGCAAAGTCGTGCCGGTATTTGTCGTAGCCGGCGCGGCCGCGTTCGGTGGCAAAATAATATTGATACCACCATTGGAGCTCGGCGTTTGGGGGCAACGGTATCTTGCCGGATTCCTGGCTGCCGATCAGATAACCGCTCACCGAGACCAGCGCCTTGCAGCGTTCCGGCCAGAGCGCCGCCATAATGTCGGCCGTCCGCCCTCCCCAATCAAAACCGGCGAGGATCGCCTTCTGGATCTTGAGAGCATCCATCAGCGCGATGATGTCGACAGCCACCACGGATGGCTGGCCATTGCGGAACGTTTCCCTGGAAAGAAATCGGGTCGTGCCATAGCCGCGCAGATACGGGACGATCACCCTGTAGCCCGCCGCTGCCAGCAAAGGGGCGACATCGACATAGCTGTGAATGTCGTAGGGCCAGCCGTGCAGAAGAATTACCACCGGACCACCGCTCGGACCGGCTTCGGCATAGCCAATGTTCAGCAGTCCGGCATCGATCTGCTTGAGAGGGCCAAACGATGTGTTCGTCCCCGGCTTAGTCGTGGGCGCATCTGCCGGTTTGGCCGTGCCGGATTGTGCGTCCGCAGACCCGGTCATGAGGAGCTCAGCGGCAGCAATGGTCAGGGCCGCAGTGCCCAGGAAGCGGCGGCGATCATGGTTGATTTCTTCAGACATTGCTCTCTCTCCTAATCCTGTTCACCGAGAGTTTGGACGTATGACAAATGTGACCGTGCCTTTGTCGAGCGTGTGGTGGTTCGCGTCCTCCAGTTCAATGAGCACTTTGTGCGGACCGGGGGGAAGACCCATCAGGATGATTGGGTTGCCACTGGCATCTGCCCACACCCATGAGGCGTCGTCGACTCTCACATGAAGGTGTCCGACGCGCGGCGAGACAGCCAAAGCATTGGCGCCGAACACCGGCACCAGGTGCAGGTTCTCAGCACAATATTGGATCACCGCCACTCCCCGGGCGAGCGGTTCGGCGAGCGGAGGGTCGATGACGATCTTCGCTGGGGGCTCAGTGGTGGCGAGCGGGATAACCGCGGGTCGACAACTGTCCTTTGCGCTTTGTGCCACAGCGGTCATTGCGTACAAGACGATGGCAGCGACCGATAGCAGAAACGCGCCTTTCGAGCTTGCGTACTTCGGATTTGCCATGTTCCTTCCTCCTATGCAGTCACACCTCGCCCACAGGGCCGGGATGATATCACTTGCCAATATCTAGTCGCCTTTCTGACAATCAGAACTCTGTAGGCCAAGAGCCCCCTTTGGCCCCGCGCCATGCTCGCATCTGGGCGTGCCGGAGGACTTCCTGTCCGGACGCAAGAACACTCCGCCGCAGAAGCGAAACCGGAACACCTGAAGACCGAGGATTGGGCCAAACCTTAAAGTAACTGGCCAGGCCCGCCCCCCAATCCCCGGCTTGCCTTCCGCCTTGCCGCCTACCTATACTTATCTCTCGCCGAACGGGGCAAGGGCACGTCCTGTGGCCCTTTTTTTACGTCTGATTCATCGGAGCCTGCCATGAGCACGATCGCGCTGGAGAAGGAGTCCAATCCCTGGGAATCGCAGTCGGCGCGGTTTGACCTGGCCGCCCGCAAGCTGAACCTCGATGAGGGTCTGTGGAAGATCCTGCGCTACCCCAACCGCGAGCTCATCGTGCACATCCCCGTGGCCATGGACAACGGCAGCCTGGAAGTGTTCACCGGATACCGGGTGCAGCACTCGATCGCGCGCGGCCCCTCCAAGGGCGGCGTCCGCTACTCGCCCGACCTCACGCTCGACGAAGTGCGCGCGCTGGCGGCCTGGATGACCTGGAAGTGCGCCGTGGTCAACATCCCCTTCGGCGGCGCCAAGGGCGGAGTCGTCTGCGACCCGCACAAGCTCTCCATGGGCGAGCTGGAGCGCATCACCCGGCGCTACACGGCGGAGCTGATGGAGTTCATCGGCCCGGAAAAGGACGTCCCCGCGCCCGACGTCAACACCAACGAGCAGATCATGGCGTGGATGATGGATACCTACTCCATGCACATGCGGAAGACGGTGACCGCGGTGGTTACCGGCAAGCCGCTCAACATGGGGGGCTCACGCGGCCGGCGCGAGGCCACCGGGCGCGGGCTGATGGTGGTCTGCGACGAAGCGCTGAAGAAGCTGGGCCTGAACCGCGAGGAGACGCGCGTGGTGGTGCAGGGGTTCGGCAATGTTGGGTCCAATGGCGCGCACCTGATGTACGGGCAGGGATACAAGATCATCGGCATCGCCGAAGTCGATGGCGGGCTCTACAACAAGAACGGCATGGATCTGGACGCCCTGATGGCGCACCGGCAGCGCAACGGGACCATCCACGGCTTCCCGGGCGCGGAGGCGCACGATCCCGCCGATTTGCTGATCACCGATTGTGACGTGCTCATCCCCGCCGCTACCGAGAACGTCATCACCTCGCAGAACGCCTACAAAGTGCAGGCCCGGATCCTGTGCGAGGGCGCCAACGGCCCCACCACCGCCGCGGCCGACGACATCCTGGCGGAGAAGAAAGTCTTCGTCATCCCCGACATTCTGGCCAACGCCGGCGGCGTCACCGCCAGCTACTTCGAGTGGGTGCAGGACCGGCAAGGCTACTTCTGGAAGGAGTCGGTGGTGATCGAGCAGCTCGAGCACATCATGCGCTCGTCATTCGAGGACGTGGTGCGCTACGCCGAAACCCACAACGTGAACAACCGCATCGCAGCCTACATGCTGGCGATTGACCGCGTGGCGTTCACGATTCGGCAGCGGGGGATTTACGCGTAGGGGATGCAGAGTGCTCAAGAAAAGGCTGACGCTTGAGGAAGCCGCCGAGCGCGTGGTCGAGGTTTTGGACCGCCATTTATCACGCCTCCCAGCCAGGGATGGCGCGCGGAAGCTCCGGAAATTCTATGCCGGGGCGACGACTCGCGAAACTCGCGCCACGTAGCCGCAAATTCCTCTCCGTCATTGCTTTCTCTCTCCGCCGTGCGGGATAATCATCCGTTTCGATGCCCGCCCGCACCCCGGTCGGAGGGCACACCGCTTTCGTGTGCCCGGCGGATGCCCCGTGAATCTGCCCAACTACATAACGCTGAGCCGCATCGCCAGCATCCCTCTGCTGATGTGGATGCTGAGGACGCAGCATCTTTCCAGCGTGCACGGGCAGCGGGAGCTGCTGACTTCGCTGCTGTTTATCGCCGCCTCGCTCACCGATACCTTTGACGGCTACCTGGCGCGGCGCCGCGGGCAGATCACCACCCTGGGCATGCTGCTCGACCCGCTGGCCGACAAGCTGATGATCGCCGCCGCCTTCATTGCCCTGGTTCAGTTCAATCCACGAGTCGTGCCCGCGTGGATTGCCGTGGTGATCGTGGGACGCGAGTTCCTGGTGAGCGGCCTGCGTTCCATCGCCGCCAATGAAGGCTTCACCATCGAGGCCAGCGACCTGGGAAAGTTCAAGACCTGCGTACAGATGGTGAGCGTGGTCGCGGTGATTCTCGATCACAAGTGGATGTATTGGAACATCACTGCCAACTTCATCCTGCCGATTGATGTGATCGCGCACCTTTCCATCTGGTTCATGGTGGCGGTGTCGGTGGTGTCGGCGGTGGACTACTTTGCCGCCTTCTGGTCGCGGATCGACCGCAGCGCGGCCAAGCGCCGCCGGAGGGCCTTCGTTCTGAGCCGGCGCAGGAAAAACGATGTCGCCGCAACCTGAAAATTCGCGCAAGGCCGAAGCCGCCGAGCCATTGCCGTATTCCGCGGCGGAGCGGGCGGAGATGCTGCGCCTGGCCCACGAGGCCATCGAGGCGGCCCTGGCGGGAAGCAAGCTCGAACTCAATCCCGCTTCCGAGCGGTTGCTCGAGCCGCGCGGCGCTTTCACCACCTTGCATCTGGAGGGAAACCTGCGCGGCTGCGTGGGCTACGTTTATCCGGTGAAGCCGCTCTGCCGCACCGTGGCGGAGACGGCAGCGGCGGCCGCCTTCAACGACACACGATTCCCGCCGGTCACCGCGGAAGAAGCGCCGCGGCTGAAGGTGGAGATCAGCGTCCTCTCGCCGCTGGTGCCCATCGCGGCCGAAGACATCGAAGCCGGACGCCACGGCTTGGTCATCACCCTGGGCTCGCGGCGCGGACTACTGCTGCCGCAGGTGGCGGTGGAGTTCGGCTGGGATGCTCCCACTTTTTTGCAAGAGACCTGCCACAAGGCCGGACTTCCGCCCGACGCCTGGGAGCGCGGCGCCGTCATCGAGGCCTTCACCGCCGAGGTCTTCCACGACGAAGGTTTCGTGCCGGCAAAGAAGTAGCGTAGCGTTTTCAAACTACACCGTGACCACGCTATCCGCGCCGGCCAGCAGGGTGACGATGTCGTTCATTCCGCCCACTTCTCCCACCGCGACCTTGTCCAGCACCTGAAAGTGCTCCAGGCAGCTCCGGCAGGCAACCAGGCGCACTCCCATTCCCTGAAGCAGCCCGAGACCCAGCAACGCGGGCGAGCCTTTGCAAACCAGCTTGACTCCATTGGTGTAAAAGCAGATGCAGACCGGCCGCACGGCCTGGCTTTCGAATGCATGCAGGAACCGATCAAACATTTCCACGCCGAACTGACGGTCGGCCGGGTCCACGCGGCCAAGGCCTTCCTGCGTCACCAGCACCACAAGGTTCTTCATCAATCCTTCCCTTCCGCGTCGCTCGAGAGGCGCGAGTATTGTAGCGAAGGGAAACTATTGCAGATGTCGTTGAGTTGTTTGCAGGCGGACAAAGGTGAAGGGGCACGACCAAGGTCGTGCCCCTTCACTCGTGACGCTGTATCTGAGGTGCCTTCGCTCGCACAGGACTTCCCGGAGGGGCGCACTATTCAGTCCGCGGTCGAGAGCGATGACGCATGCCGTCGCGCCTGGATCTCAATATAGACATTGACCAGCGAGACGGCGGCGGGCGTGACCCCTGGAATGCGGCTGGCCTGTGCGATGGTGCGCGGGCGGACACGCTGCAGCTTCTCCTTCATCTCGCGGGAGAGGCCGCTGACCGAGGCGTAGTCGAACCAGTCGGGGATGCTGCGTTGCTCGGCCTTCTTCAGGCGCTCGATGGCGCGCTCCTGCTGCTGCAGGTAGCCGGCATATTTGATCTCGGTCTCGACGGATTTGAGTTCGTTGCGTACGGCAGAACTCAAAACCCCAGGGGCTGAAGCCCCCTCATTATTGTTGCCGGCATCGGCACGGCTGAAGCCGTACCCTCCCGTGTCGAAGAAATGCGGCATGATTTCGCGAAGCACGGGGACGAAATCTTCAGTCGTGACTTCGGGACGCTTGAGGAGCTGCGCATAGGTCGCGCCCGCGGCGTTGCCGATCTTTTCGGCCAGCGCGGAGGGCAGTCCGCTCGGACGGGTGTTCTCCAGATAGTCCTTCAACGCAGACATGCGCTGCTGCTTGGCGAGATAGTCGGCCCAGGCCTCGTCGCCGATCAGCCCGACACGGCGGCCGTGGGGCGTGAGACGGCGATCGGCGTTATCGATGCGCAGGTGCAGGCGAAACTCGGCGCGCGAGGTGAACATGCGATAGGGCTCGCTGGTGCCCTTGGAGATGAGGTCGTCGATGAGGATGGCCGTGTAGGCTTCGGTGCGGTCGAGCACCAGCGGCGGGTCGTTCTTTACTCTTAGCGCCGCGTTGATGCCGGCCATGATCCCCTGGCACGCAGCTTCCTCGTAGCCGGACGTTCCGTTGATCTGTCCGGCGAGAAACAGGCCTTCAATCTTCTTGGTCTCGAGCGTTCGCTCCAACTCGGTGGGATCGATGGAGTCGTACTCGATGGCGTAGCCGGGGCGCAGCATCTCCGCCTTCTCCAGGCCGGGGACCGACGCCACCATGGCAAGTTGCACGTCGATGGGCAGCGAGGTGGACATGCCGTTGAGGTAGGTCTCGTAGGTGTTCAGGCCCTCGGGCTCGAGGAAGAGCTGGTGCTTCTCATGGTGAGGGAACTTGACGATCTTGTCTTCGATGGAGGGGCAATATCGCGGACCGATAGACTTGATCTGGCCGGAGTACATGGGCGAGCGGTGCACGTTCTCGCGGATGATGCGGTGCGTCTCCGGGGTGGTGAAGGCGATGTAGCACGGCACTTGGCCGTCGGCGTGGGTGACGCGGCGGGTGCGGAAGCTGAAAGGCGTGGGATCGGCGTCGCCGGGCTGCGGCTCGAAGCGTGACCAGTCGATGGTGCGGGCGTCCAGGCGCGGCGGCGTGCCGGTCTTGAGGCGGCATCCGCGCAGGCCCAGACGTTTGAGCGCTTCGCCCAGCAGAACCGAGGGCGGCTCGCCGGAGCGGCCGGCAGGATACGTCTGCTCGCCACAGTGGATCAGCCCGTTGAGAAACGTGCCGGTGGTGATGACCACGGCCTCGGCGCGAACCGTGCGGCCGTCGCGAAGAATGATGCCGCGCGCTCGCTGGCGCGCGTCGTTGGTCGTTAGTCGTTGGTCGTTTTCGGGCTGAGTGCTGAGTGCTGACTGCTGAGTGCTTGCTGGCAACTCCTCGATGATCAAGTCGGCAACTTCCGCCTGCTTGATCCGCAAGTTCGGCTGTGACTCCAGCACCTGGCGCATGTGGATCTTGTACTGCTGCTTGTCGCACTGGGCACGCGGCGACCAGACGGCCGGTCCGCGCGAGGTGTTGAGCAGGCGAAACTGGATGCCGACGTGGTCGGTGACCTCGCCCTGGATGCCGCCCAGGGCGTCCACTTCGCGGACCAGGTGTCCCTTGGCGATGCCGCCCACCGCCGGATTGCAGGACATCTGCGCGATCAGGTCGAGGTTCAGCGTGTAGAGGGCGCTACGCAGGCCCATGCGCGCGGCAGCCATGGCGGCCTCGCAGCCGGCGTGCCCGCCGCCGATGACCACTACATCGTAGCTCTCGCTAAACTGCATAGATCAGGATTCCGCCCGCTCGGGCACCCACGTCCACGTTTGATTGTAACAAGGCGCTCAGGACCGCAGGGTTTCCGCCGCGGCATCCAGGCCCGACTTGATGCAGTCGGGGACGCCGATGCCGCGATAGGCGTTGCCGGCCAGCGCCAAGCCGGGCAGCGCAGTGCGCAGCCGCTCGATCTCGGCGACCCGTTCCAGGTGCCCGACCTCGTACTGCGCCATCGATCGCTCCCAGCGATAGATGCGGCTGAAGCGCGGTTCGACCGTGAGGCCCAGGATCTGGCGCAGTTCCACGCACACGATCCGCAGAATCTCCTCATCGGGAATCTCGAGCACCGCCGCATCGTGCGATCCGCCCAGAAAAACACGCAGCAGCAGAAGGTCGTCGGGCGCGCGGTGCGGGAACTTGTTGTGCACGAAGGTGCAGGCCAGCAGGCGCTTGCCCTCGCTGCGCGGAACGAGGAAGCCGAATCCGTCCTCGCGCTTGCCGCCGCGGCCGTCGAATCCGGCGGTGGCATATCCCAGGGCCACGGTGACGGACGAACTATAAGCGGTCTCACCGAGCACGGTGGCCAAGCGCAGCTCGACACCGCGCAGCAGCCCGGCGGCGATGTAGGCAGGCGTTGCGATGATGACGCGGTCGAATCTGTGCACGGTCGAGTCCTGCCGCAGAACTACCCAATCACTGCCTTCGCGGCCGAGTGCCTTGATGCGCGTGCCGGTACGAATCGAGTCGGGATCGAGTTGCGCGGCGACCGCGTCCACCAGTTGCTGCATGCCGTCCTTCATCGAAGTGAAAATCGCGCGCGCGCCGTTTGGGGGGCGCGTCTTCATCGCCGCCAGCATGGCGCGGCTCAGGCTACCGTACTTCGCTTCCATATCGAGGAAGCGCGGCAGCACCGCGCGCACGCTCAGCCGCTCAGCCGAGCCGCCGTAGACGCCCGCCAGCAGCGGGTCGGCGAGACGGTCCACCACCTCCGGGCCGAAGTGCCGCTCGACGAACCTGGCCGCCGACTCGTCGCCGTTCGCCGTGTGCGGCCGGGCGAAGAACTCGCGCGCCATCCGCAGCTTGGTTCCCCAGGAGAACAGCGGCGTCATGACCGTGGGCCAAAGCTTGGTCGGGACCATGAACTGCAGGCCGTCGGGCATCTCGACCAGCCGGCCTTTGACGAGGATGTAGGTGCGGCGGTGCGCGTCGTTCGAGCCCACCAGTTGATCCGCGATGCCGAGCTCGCGGCAGAGTTCGGCGGCGGACAGTTTTTCCGAGAGGAAAGAATCGGGCCCAGCCTCGATCAGGCAGCCCTCGACGCGCTCGGTGCGCATCACGCCGCCCAGGCGGTCGCTCGATTCGAACAGCGTGTAGCGGACGTCGGCGCCGCCACGCCGCGCGCGCTCCAGATGAAACGCGGCGCTCAGCCCGCTGATGCCTCCGCCGATGATGGCGATTCTTAGCATGAGAAGTCGCCGGTAGCCAGTCGCCGGTCGCCAGACTGGATACTTGGAATTCCCCGGAGTTGCACGGATCTTCACGGACTCCTACCCCTAATCCGTGTTCATCCGTGTGAATCCGTGGCGGTCATTAACTGACGACTGGCGACCGGCTACTGGCGACTCGCTATTTGCACAATCTGCTGTTTCTTCTCACCCGCCGGCTGCAGCCGCGACCGCGCCACGTCGGCCAGCGCCGCGATCAGTGTGGGCGATTCGTTCAGCGACTCCGCGCGCCACAGCCGCATGCCTTCTTTCGCGGCGAAATCGCGGAAGGCGATGTCGATGTCGTACAGCACCTCCACGTGATCGCACAGGAAGCCGATAGGCTGCAGAAACACGGCGCGATGGCCCTTCGCTTTGAGTCCGCGGATCGTGTCTTCGACCGTGGGCCCAAGCCACGCGCCGCCCGACATACCCTGGCTCTGGAAGGCGAACTGCCAGTCGTCGACGGTGAGCTGCGGCGCTTCCATCGCCACCAGCGACGCCGTCTCCTTGGCCTGGGCCTCATACGGATCGCCCTCGGTGATGGTGCGCTGGGGCACGCTGTGCGCGGTGAAGATGATGGGCACGCGCGCTCCCGCCTCGTCGCAGGCGCGCTTCCATCCGGCTGCGAGCTTCTCAGCGAAGGCTTTGATCAGGTGCGGATGGTCATGCCAGTTATCCACGAAATCGACTTCGAACGGCGCAGAGCCGGAATCACCGAGCAGCGCCTCGCGGTAGAGTCCGACGCTGGTACGCGAATTCTGCGGCGCGAGACAAATCGCGACCACGCGTGTGATGCCAGCCCGCTGCATCTCGGCAACCACCTCGCCGATCAGCGGACGCCAGTTGCGCATGCCCACGTATACCGGCAGCTTCAGGTCACGCGCCAGCAGCTCGCCCTGCTTGAGCGTGATGCGCGTGAGTGGCGACGAGCCAATGAGTCCGTAGCGGTGCTGGACTTCTTTCACCACCGCTTCCGGCAACGGACGCCCGCCGGTCACGTAGCGCAAGAATTCGGGAATTTCGTCCACCCGGTCGGGGCTGCCGTGGGCCAGCAGCAGGACGGCGACCTTGCTTTGTGGGCTCACGAAGTCCTCGATGTTACAGCCGTCCGGCCCGCGTATTCCTTGACGAAATCCACCAGCGCGAGCACGTTCTCCACCGGCGTGCCGGGCAGGATGCCGTGCCCGAGATTAAAGATGTGTCCGGGGCGTCCGCCGGCTCGGTGCAGCACGTCGTAGGTGCGCTCGCGGAGAATCTTGTGGTCGGCGAAGAGCAGCGCGGGATCGAGGTTTCCCTGCACCGCGCCAGCAAAGCCGAGGCTCTTCCAGGCATCGTCGAGCGGGATACGCCAGTCTACCCCGATCACGTCCGCCCCGGTCTCCTTCATGTGCGGCAGCAGCGTGGCGGTTTCGGTGCCGAAATAAATGACGGGCACGCCCGTCTGCCGCAGACGCCCGATGAGCTTCGTGACGTGCGGCAGCACGTAGCTGCGATAGTCCTCCACGCTCAGGCAGCCGACCCAGCTATCGAACACCTGCATCACGTCAGCGCCGGCGCGCACCTGCTCGACGCTGTATTCCCCGAGCACCGCCACCAACTTCGACATCAGCTCGTCCCAGACCACGGGCTGGCGATACATCAGGCGCTTGGTATTGATGTAGCTGCGCGAGCTGCCGCCCTCGATCATGTAGCTGGCGAGGGTGAAAGGCGCGCCGCAGAAGCCGATCACCGGCAGCTTGTCGCCGAAATGCTTCACCACCTGGCGAATGGCTTCGGCTACATATCCCAACTGGCCGGCGCGGTCGGTGCGCAGGGCGTTCACGTCGGCGGCGTCGCGCAGCGGCTGCTCGATCACCGGCCCCTCGCCAGCAGCGAAGTGGAACGGCAAGCCCATGACCTCGAGCGGCAGCAGCAGGTCGGCGAAGATGATGGCAGCGTCCACGCGCAGGCGTTCGGCGGCGGTGATGGTTACTTCGGCCGCCAGCGCCGGCTTCTTGCAGATCTCCACCAGCGAATGATGCTGCCGGACGGCGCGGTATTCGGCCATGTAGCGCCCGGCCTGGCGCATGAACCACATGGGGGTGCGGTCCACCGGCAGCCCTTGGCAGGCCCTCACAAAGCGGGATTCAGGAGCGGACATTGCCTACGAATGTAGCATTTTTGGCGCGGGTTGGGGCGAGCCGGCGGCGGGTACAATGGCGGCGGAGGTCCGGCCATGCGTTGCTCGCGTACATTTCTTCCGGCGGCGATCCTGATCTTCTTTCTGGCCAGCCCGGCGCCGCTCGGATCCCAGAAGCGCCCCGCGCCCAAGCCATCGCAAGCAGCGCAGGCACAGGACCGCGAAGGCATCCAGGCGCTGCAGAAACGCGACATCGCGGCCAGCATGGCCTTCGACGTGAACGCGCTGCTCGATCAATGGACCGACGATGCGGTGCTGCTCCCGCCACGGCATGAGCCGATCGTGGGCAAGGCCGCGCTGCGGCGGTTCCTTGAAGAAAAGAAGGAGCAGCATGCGAACTACGACATGCTGGCCTACAACGAAGAGTGGAACGAAGTGATGGTGGTGGGCGAGTACGCCTACCAGTGGGGCACGGTCAGCTTTCGCATGAAGCCGCCGACGGGCAGCGAGATTGGCGGCACCGTCCACGCGGTGCGCATCCTCAAGCGCGAAGAGGATGGATATTGGCGCGTGGCCCGGGCCGTCTGGAACGAAGCGCCGGCGGCGCAGTGAGTTCAGGAACAAAAGAAGATGTCATCCTGAGCGAGCGCGCCCGGGGTTGGCGCG
>Ga0181538_10001381_pt1 | contig 27374 bp, 26 predicted proteins | sample PEATcosm2014_Bin_40_FD_119773 | JGI IMG/M metagenome (GOLD analysis project Ga0181538, IMG submission 119773) | Peatland microbial communities from MTU Mesocosm Facility, Houghton, MI, USA - PEATcosm2014_Bin23_30_metaG | ecosystem: Environmental > Terrestrial > Soil > Wetlands > Peat | place... | reverse complement strand
CCACCTCGTTGTTTGCGTGCAGCCACGAGGCCGGGGCTAGGCATCGCACCAGGAATAGTCCGATCACCGAAATCAACATGCTCGCGATCAGACTCAGGCTCAGCCGGACCGCCGGGCTTCGTTTAGCGTCGATCATATACTGGGTGGCCGCACTTGGCGGCGACGGGCAGCGAACCAGATGAGCCAGAGAAGAGCAACACTATTGAATACGGAGCAGGAGCAGCGGGAACGGCATGAATTCAAGGCTATTGAGGCATTGCAATCTTGGGATAGGCTTGCGAGCTACCGGCCAAGCCCTTGTTTGCTTAGAGCTAATGAGAGGCTAGCGTAAGCCCCGCACCGGCGGCTGCCCAAGAGAAATCAGCCAACGCCTGGAGTGAGCAGATCTCCTTGAGCCAGATGGCCGGGTTGCAGCGCATACCTTTACGCATCTAAACCGGCAAGACGGCCTGCATCAACAAGCTTCCCAGGGGTTTGCTGGCCAGGGGGCCGGAGTCTAACGCCGGAAGAGACCACATACAGAACCGCGTGCGACTGGTGTCTATTGGGGTAGTATGAAACGAGAGTTTGTCGCGGTCGTGCTAGTTCTCCTGCTGGTTGGGGTTGTCGGGCTTCTCCAGTGGTTCAGCCGGTCGGCGCAGGCCCATTGGGCCGCTTCCGCGACGCCAGAACCTGCGAAAGCTCCATCAGTGGCTCTGGAGTCGCCACCGCAATCCCGCTGGACCGCAACCGCGACGGTGCCGCTGTCCACCAGCAACTCGGCGACGCCGACTAACACCTCGCTGCGGGTGAAATGACTGCGGGTCGGCTATCGAACTGGCCGAAGCGCGGGCGCACGTTTCCAACGAGAGGCATCTGGTGTTAAGCCGGTCGATACAGCCTCGCCGTGCTGCGCAGGAGAGGGCCAACGTTGCGCAGTCCTATGCAGAAGTTGCACAGTGCCGCGCCTGCGTCCGGGCTATTTCCTGTGGATTTGGCCTGAATCCGCGACTGCCGGGCCGTGGCACCCTTCCTGCGGAGGCATTCGACGGACGCGACCGTTGGATTACAGAAGTAACGAGTTGGAATCCTCTGCCGTCAGGTGACGCGGCGCGTAAGAAAACGAAAGACAAATATGCCAGTGCTTGCCAAAGCCAACGGGATCGTGATGCGGATGCTCATTAACCAGATGTTCGGAACGCACTTCCACGCCTTCTATGGCGACTCCGAGCTGGTCATCGGCCTCAACCCTCTTCGGGTGATCCAGGGCGAAGCTCCGCCGTGGGTGCGGGAGTGGGCGCTGGATTGGGTGGTCCATTACCAAAGCAGGTCGCTCTCTGCCGGGACCATCGACCTGAATATGGCGACGCCAATTTCCCTCCACGCGGCAGAGCCGCTCGCCCTCGCAGACGGAATTTAGCAGTAGGCGCCTGGTTCGGCCAGTTTGCCAGTCTCTTAGGCGGATTGGGCGACCGATTTTCGCCAAAGCAAGCGCCCTTGCGAGCCTGAGTGGAGGCAAACAGCACTTTGGCTTAATTAACCAAGCCGGATGGGCCTGACAATGCCGGTTGGCACCAGAAACACGGAGGCCCGGTCTTGACGCGCAGACCCGGCTTGGCCAGGCCAGCAGCGGGCTGATCGCCTTCCTGCCCGCGTGGCGGATGGATTGAGCGCAGGCGGCTTTAGGGAGCCGCTGCCGTTGGAATCGGGCACCCGGCTGTTCCGCCTCGCCGCCATCCTCGCGCCTGGCTGATGACAGAAAGACGTGACAACTGTATGGAAGTCAACAGGGATGCCCTGGAAATTCAGCCAGCAGTTTCATGATATGCAAACGCGAGTCCCGCCTCCGCATCCAGTCCATACACCGTGGTCAGCAGGTCGGCCAGGAGCACCGCAACCTGCTTTGAATCTGAGGGCAGAGGATATTTCAGCCCTCGCATGTAGTTACGTTCCACCCCGCTGCAAAGGTAGTCCAGCGTGTGCTCGATTCCACGCCGTCTAAAAAGTTCCCGTATGGACTGCTCCAGCTCCTTGTCTTTCCGCAGCACAAACAGCATCAAGTCAAAGGCGTTTTCGTCAGCATGCCGATACAAACCGGCTACGACCTGCCCGTCGAGCGACGAAACGGTCAACGCGGAGAACTTGGCCGCAGACACCAGAAGGCGCGTCACATATCGTTCGATTTGCGCAACGCCGCCGCTGGGGAAAAGGTCCGGCTTGGGCACCGAATCCCACTTGCCAGTGAACGTGTCGGGGGCATTGGCCTTGGCCTTCCCCTTCAGCACGTCGATCAGGTCTTTGCATCCGGGAGGCAATTCGATGCCTCGCTTCTGGTAATTGACGAATCGGGCCATCGGTTCTGGGCGGTCTTGTTTCACCCAAGATAAGCGCAGCGCCCCAAGGTGCAAGGGCGGGAATGTCCTGCGAGGGGGCGACCAAGCCTGCCACGCGGGGACCGTGCCGCGTTCCTGGCTCCCATTCCTGCGGGACGCTGGCATCGGCCTCGGCCAAGCTCCGGCTTGCCTTCAACAGGCCGTCGGGCTGACCTGCGCAGCGGATGGATGGAGCGCCAGCGAGGTTTACCGGGGCCGCTGCCGTCACTGCGATTTGCTTGAACCTGCTTCTTGCGTTTCTCGGTAAGTCGCCGAGGCGCTGGCCCACGCCTGGACCAGTCACGCGCCCGCGATCCGTTCAGACCGCACCCGGCGCGTGGCTGCGCGGCGGTGTCAACCCCGCAGCGGCCTTGACCGGAAAGCGATTCGAGGTTACAACGCCGCAATGAGAGCCATCATACCTGTCCTTGTGGCGTTCTCCGTCATCGCGCCGCTCGACTCTGCCGAGACACCCACCGCCAACCAAGTGCTTGCCTCGGCCAAGGCGAAGGCCGCTGCCGAGCACAAGGCCATCTTCCTCCATTTCGGGGCTTCCTGGTGCGGTTGGTGCAAACGGCTGGATGCGTTCTTAGATCGGCCCGACATCAAGCCGATTTTTGAAAAGTATTTCATTTTGGTCAAGCTCGTGGTCCAGGAGCACGACGAGGACAAGGCCCTGGAGAATCCGGGAGCCGACGCCCTGCTCAAGGACTTGGGTGGTCCTGCGGGCCTGCCGTATTCGGCGTTTCTGGATGCCAAGGGTGTGCTGATAGTCAACTCCAAGTTCAAGGGCGAGAATATCGGGTATCCTGGCGAGCCAAGCGACATCGACTGGTTTATGCGGATGATGAAGAAGGCCGCGCCCAACATGTCCCCGGACGACCTGAAGACGATTGAAACGGCGCTCAGGATTTTCAAGAAGACCTGATGCTTCTTCGCCAAGAACTTGCAGACCGGCCTGTCTGAGTCAACTGCCAGCGACCTGGACGGCTAAAGAGACTATGCGCTTTCCAATTCCGTCGAGAGAGACGACGCCTTCTGAATATGCGGTCTTGGTCGTGTTCATCGCGGTGGTCTTTGTCATTTTGGGAGTGATTGCATTGATCGTTGCCATCCGCGCACCCGCCGATAAGCATGATTTGGCGGTGGCGTTGGCACATCGCGGATTTTGGTTGTTGGGGATTGGCGCAGCCATCACGGTTGGCTTTTGGTTGTTTCGCCGATTCAGGGATTATTGAATAAGCGAAGATCACTACCCAGCCGTGAAACACTGCCGCCTCCTCCTGTTGCTTGTCCTCATCGCTGCGGAAACCGTCTTGGCGCGACCCGCACGGGTCATCCTGCTCCGCCACGCCGAGAAACCCCAAGGTGAATCCAATGTCCACCTTTCTGTGCGCGGGGAGTCCCGAGCGCGTGCGCTGGTAGCCCTCTCTGAGGCTAGATCGGTCTTGGGGACCAACGGGCCACCGGCAGCGCTGTTCGCGCCGAAGATCACAAGGCAGGGGCACAGCCGCCGTCCCTACGAGACGCTCGAACCGCTGGCCGAGCACCTGAAATTGTCCATCCAGACGGCGTACAGCCCCAGTGATTACGCCGCCTTGGCCAAGCATGTCCTGTCCGACCCTGGCCTCGACGGGGAGACCGTCATCGTGTGCTGGATACACGACTACCTTCCAGCTTTGGCGAAGGCATTGGGGATCAAGCCGGAGCCTGCACGCTGGAAAGGAAGTATTTACGACCGCGTCTGGGTGATTACGTACCAAGATCACCATGCGGTTCTGGCCGACCTGCCTCAGAAACTGCTACCGGGCGATTCGGCGAAGTGATTCCGCTGCCGCCGCTCACCCCGCACGGTTCGGGCTATTCGTGGCCGCTGTGCTGGCGCAGCAATTCGGCCATTTCCTTGTGGCCGTAATCCTGCGCCAAGCACGAAGGCGTCTGGCCGCCGTCGGCCTTGGCATTGACTGCGGCTTTGTTGACCCGCAGCAACTCCGCCACTTCTTTGTGGCCATTACTCTCCGCCAAGCGCAGCGGCGTAGCCCCTCCCGGTCGTCCCTACGGAGAAGGGCTGGGAGGCTTACCTTAACTCCAAGCAGTAGCCCGCTCAGGTAAACCGCCGTCACGGCGGTTATGAATGCGCTGATACCGGGGTCGAAACTCGTCGTGTTTCCCAAGCGCGGGCACATGACGTTTGTGGATCAGCCCGGTTTGTTCATGCAGGCGGTGCAGGGTTTTCTCTCGACGGGCAAGCGAGCGTATTGAAAATCGTCGCGCTTGAAAGGACACCAGCAATCTGCCAAATACACGAACTGCCGCGTCCCCAAGCCTCTCCGACTTTTCAAAGGGTGAAATTCGGCTATATTCCCTGAAACCAATCGAAACCGATGAATCAATCATTTGCGCTTTGCCTGGCCGCGCTGGTGCCGGTCCTCACCGCCTCGTCCCAGGATTGGGCCAAGGCCCGTCTGGAAAAATCCCCGCGCCACCTTGAGTGGGTGAAGGTCAAACACGACCAGCGGGAGGTCAATTGCTTCGTGGCGTATCCCGAAGTAAAAGACAAAGCCACGGCACTTATTCTCGTCCACGAAATCTTCGGCCTTACCGACTGGGTCCGGGACGTAGCCGACCGGCTGGCCGAAGCCGGTTACGTTGCCATCGCGCCCGATCTGCTTTCCGGTGCGGCTCTGGGTGGTGGTGGCACGGCTGAGCTTGGTAGTAGTGATGCTGTGCGCAAGGCCATTTCCTCACTCCCGCCCAAGCAGATTACCGCCGACTTGAAGGCCGTGGCCGATTACGTTGGTCAGTTGCCGGGCTGCAACGGCAAACTCGCGGCGGCTGGCTTTTGCTGGGGCGGCAGCCAGACCTTCCGCTTTGCTACAAACGATAAACGCCTGAAGGCAGCCTTCGTCTTCTACGGCACTGCCCCGGAGATGGAGCCGGACCTGGCCCGCATTCCCTGTCCGGTCTATGGTTTTTACGCAGGCAACGATGCACGGGTCACTGCCACTGTTCCCCAGACCGTCAAGTTGATGAAAGAGGTCGGGAAGGTATATCAGCCAAAGACCTATGAGGGTGCTGGCCACGGGTTTATGCGAACCGGTGAAGCGCCGGATGCACGCACTTCCAACCAACAGGCTCGCGATGCCGCCTGGCGGCGCTGGCTGGATTTGATAAAGAAACTCTGACCGGGAGGTCATCGGTCTCAATCAAAATCCGAGCAGCTTAGGAAATAATGGCAGCGCGGGCGGCACAGCTTGCACTTTTGATTTTGGAGTTCGTGGCCGCAGCGCGGGCACCAGCGCCAGTGTTCACCCTCGACCTCAAGCGGAGCGGATATTTGAACCGGAGCGGAGTCTGGCAGTGAGCGAGGATGTTCGTTCTGGTCGGCGGTCACTCCAAACTCTTCGTCTAAGGGGTGCCACAATTCAAGCGAGGGGGTCGAGCAGCACGACATAAACACGTTGATGACGCTCGGGTTGTTGCTCGGGCCGGAGTCGTTGGAGCGTCCGGCGCTTCATTCGGCATCCACCGGGCCTCACTTCAGCCAGAGGATGGTGACCCCCTCGTTGGTTGCGCCCAGGTCGGGGTCGCCGCGCAACTCCGGCACCGCCTCCAGCAGGGTTAGCACCGTGTCGTTGAAAATGGAAAAGTCCTCGCCCGCGATGAAATCCTTGATGACCCCTTCCTTCTTGCGCAGCTCGAACGACTTCCGCAGCCCGACATACAGCGCCCCGCCCTTGGCGTTGTTCCCATTGTTGTTTGTGTCCGGCTGCTGTCCGTTTCGCTGTTCGGTTTGCTGCGTCAACGGCCAAGAGAGCAGCGTAATTAGCCTGTTTTTGTTGCTGCCCCGCTGTTCGATTTCCTGTTCGATTTCCAACCATTGGAGCACTCTCTCGACTTTCGACGGATGAATTCCGGTTGCACTCGCCAGTGAAAACCTGCCTGTGATGAGCTGTCCCGGTTGAAGCGTAACCGTCTTGCCGTCGAACAGGACTTGGCGGGCCTTGTGCGTTGCGCACAGGTAAAGGTGAAGCCATAGATGGACGTATTCGGAATCGTGATAGCGAGGACGATCCTTTAGGCGACGATGGACACAGACCCAGCCGCGCTCTGCGGACGGTTCCCCAGCTTCGTCGCCTCTTGCGTCATCCGGGCTGGGCAGGTACTCGCGGCGATTCTTGGCCGCAAGCTCGCCACGGCCCGCACGCTCACGGCTGGGCTGCTTTGGGTGTGCCGCTCTAAGGGCTCTCATGCGTCATGGGCTGAAAACGCATGGAGAGTTACGCAGCTACGGCACGGCGTTGCTGGTGGTACTTTTCCTTGGGCCACTCGCGGACTTCCGCAAGGTCAAACCGCACGCGGCGCGGCACGAGTTTCAAATGAGGCATGCCCTTTGCCATTTCCATTTCAACCCAACTGGTTGACTTGAGCCCGGCCATTGCAGCCACGGCCCGCTTGTCGGCAAAGCAAGTTGCTACCACGGCTTCGTTGCAGGGAGCGGCTTCCGGCTTAATCGCGATTACTTTTGCGCTTTTCATGCCGCAAAACTACCGCTGTCCCGAAAGCTAAAAAGGGGACTATGTTTTCGGGGTTTCGGTTCCCCTGTTTTTGTGCGGCCTTCCTCCTTTTGAGGCAAAGCGAATTCCAAGCCTCGCCAATTCGCGGCGCTCAAACCGGAGAGCATCACGCAACGTGTGCTCTGTGTTCCTGCCTGCCTGCTCAAACCGATTTGGATCAAGCTCTGCGAGAAAAGCGAGTTGAGTTACGGGCAGCGGAGCGTCGTTTTCAAGGTGGTTTTCCAGCCGGATGATGTCCGCCAGTTGCATAGCCTTGCCATGCTAGCCGTGAGTCAGACCGGCGTATTGCTCTCGTTTAGCTATTGGGTGCGTATGATTCTCGCGCCTTTGCTCGCGCATTGCTGCCGCTCGTCGGATAACAGCGGCAAAGTCCTCGATTGGCTTGGCGTCCAATTCTGCCAGGGCGTCGCCCAGCAACTCGGCAAGTTGCGGGCCAAGCCGTTTATTGCGCCGCGCTTTCCAGTCGAATTTCTCAGGCACGGCCAGCGCCAGCTCGCACTGGTGCGAATAGTCAACGGCCAGCTCCGCCATGCGTCGCCCACTGGCACGCTCACGGCCTTGCCAAACATGGCCGACAGCGAATTGGTTTCCGGCGTGTCCGGGCGCATGGCGCTCACTGCGCCCTTGCGTGTCGTTTGCTTTTTCATGGTGTCACTGGGCAATCACTGCGGCGGGCATCGGCAAAACATTGGCCGGGGCTTCCGGCCTGACATTAAACCAGCGCTCTGCGTCGGCTGGCTTTACCAGCTCGCGGTAGTGCCGGTGAATCACGGCGGCCCTGTTGCCGCACTCGCCAGCCACGCGGCCCGCGTCGCCAGTCTGCGCAAAGCGGTAACTTGCATAGCTGTGCCTTAAGGCGTTCCCTTTCCACTCAACCGGCTTCTGTGTCTTGACGCCCTTGGCTTCGTCGGCTTCAACCGCCGTCGCCAGCGCAACCTCTTGCTGGCGCTTGTAGAACTGGAAGGACTCACCCGGCCAGACTTTGCCTTGCCTTTTTCCAACGTACGGCCGCAACCATTCGGCCAGATTGTCGGCAAGGGGAACAATCCTGCGGCTGGCCGTCTTGCTCTTGCTCGCGGCAACGACAATGTGGCGAGCGGTCAAATCAATGTCGCACCATTCCAGTCGTTCAAGCTCGGCAGAGCGCAGACCCGCAAACGCGCCAATGGCGAGGCAGGGCAGGAAGGCGGGAGCGGTTGTCTGAGCGGCTGCCAGCAACCGGGCAATCTCAAGCGGCTTGAATATTTCAATATCTCCGCTGCGGACCCTGAGTTTCTCAACACCCTCAACCGGGTTGTCGGCAGCGTAGCCACGGGCCACGGCAAACTTAAAAAGCGTGTGCAAGACCGTGCGGTAATTCTTGTAAGTCTGCGGGCTCAAGGGCTTGCCTTTGTCCGCCTTCTGAGAATCCAGCCACGCTTGAACGTCGCTCGCGGCAACGTTGCAAGCGGCTTTCTTGCAATCCCCCGCGAAACGATTCAAGCGGCTGGCCAAGTCCGCCCGGTAGCGGTCAGACGCGCCGCGAGACTCTTTTAACTTGAGCAACTCGACAACCACGTCCGCAACCGGCTTTGCCACGGTCGGCTTGAAGCGGGCGCGGTAGAACTTTACCGCCGCGTGCAAGCTTGGCAGGCCGTCGCCTAAAACCTTGAGGCACTCGGTAACCGCCGCACTTGCGGCCCGGACGCTCAAGTTGAATGGTAGCAAGTCTTGCGTAGCGCTCACGTACTCTATTGCCTGAGCCTCAGTCAAGCGCATGGCCGTGCTTTCCATCTTGCTCAGCCGCTCTGCCAACGTGTCGGCGGTACTCTTGGCAACCGCTTCGTCTGAGAAACTGAGAAATCGCCTTTTGACTCTGCCGTCCTCGCTAACTTCGCTGGTGTCGGCAACCATGAAAGCCAAGTTGCCGCTTGGCGTCCTGCGGCGGTAAACGTGGACTCGCTTATGTCCAAAGCTGGCCGTGTAGTGGGCGGCCTTTCGCTCTTTCCGTGCCTTGCGTAATGGTGTAGCATTCATGCATGTTAGAGTTGCATAAATGTTGCAAGTTGTCAACAGCGTTCTCAATAAAGGCCCATGTGGACACGCATTGCAGGCAATGTTTATGAGGTCTTTGCCCCCATAGCTCAAATGGATAGAGCAGCGGTTTCCTAAACCGTTGATTCCCGTTCAATTCGGGATGGGGGTACCACCTCGGAAATCCGGTAGAACCCCATTAAGCAAGGCCGGAAGGGGGTTCCTGCATTTGGCTTTCCGATGTGATCGAGTGGCTAAGTCGGGGGTGTTGTGGCTCTCGCAACGAGTGACGCGGGCGGTTCCATTTACTTATGGTCCCGTGTGGGTGACGCACTGTAAGGTTCCAGCGAGATGTGCGGTTGGAAACAATCTGACGATTCGGCCAATCTGCTGCCAGGCAGATCGATCAAACCGATCCCTTTCTTGCGTTGGGGATGTTGGCGGACGCCGCCAGGAGGCGTTGGCAGGAGTTGGGCAGGGAGGGTCATGCCGTTCTTGGCCGCGTTGCTGCTCATGCTTTGTTTCGTCACCTTTCCCGCCGCGCCGCCGGACAATAGCGTGGATTCGTCCTTGAGCGCCGTATTGAGCTACGCGCATCAACAGGGCATCCAGTTCGGCCCGAACCTGGTGTTCACGTACGGGCCGCTCGGTTTCCTGATGTTCTTCTATTACTCGGCCCACGCCGCGGGCCTGCGCATGGCGGTGGATGTGGCGCTTTGCCTGGGGACGGCCAGCGGATTGTGCCTGGTGGCCTGGCGGCTGCGCCCTCTGTGGCGGTGGCCGCTGCTGGTTCTGTTCTTTTGGATCGCGCCAAATGTGCCGAGCCGGGGCGACCTGGTGATTGAGACAGGGCTGCTTTGCTGGGGTCTGCTGTGTGTCGTCGAATCCGGCTATCGCCTTCGGGCTTATGTGGTGCCGTTGACGATGCTCGCTGTTTTTGCCGCGCTGGCAAAGGTCTCCTATCTCTTTGCCGCCACCGCCATCGTGGCACTGGTAGGGTGCGATCTGGCCGTTCGCGGACGCTGGCGGCTGGCGGTGGCGATGGCCGGCGGTTTTGGAACGTGCTTCGTTCTCGGTTGGATGAGCTCCGGGCAGGCATTGGCGAATCTCAGGGCATTCCTCGCCAATGGGCTGGCCGTGGCGGAGGCCTACAATGGGGCGCTGGGTTGGGAAGGCCCGGTTCTGCTGCGAGACATCGCAATGGGGCTGGCCACGGTGGTGCTGGTGATGATCATCCTGCGCGCGGTGCCGGCGTATGGCAGCGGCGAGCCGCGGCGGGCCGCGCGCCGGTGTTTGTTGCTGGCGTGGTTGTTGTTGCTGAGCTTTACCGTGTGGAAACACGGGTGCGTGCGTGCGGGCCGGGAAGTGTTTTTGCTTGGGTTTATTTCTGTGCTCGCGTTGGTGCTGGAGGCGGTGCCCAGCGAGCGACCGCTGGCACGACGATGCGCTCAGGGCCTGGCATTGGGGGTCTGCGGATTGTCGCTGATCACCCTGCAAGTATTTTGCTTTGCCGGCTGGCCGGGATCACTGGGGGTGCCCTTCCGCGCGTTCCGCCAGAATCTGGCCTGGCTATTGGCCCCGGCCGAATACCAGCGCCAGATGGGGGAAGCCATTGAGGCAAACCGGCGCGAGGCGCAGTTGCCGCGCTGCCGCGAGCTGATTGGACGCGCAAGCGTGGATATGTTTGGCCAAAGCCAGGCGTACGCCTTGCATAACGGTTGGAACTACCGCCCACGCCCGGTCTTCCAAAGCTACGTCGCCTGCAGCGAGCGATTGATGCAGTTGAACGAGCAGTTCTATCTTTCGCCAGCGGCGCCCGAGTATGTGCTTTTCCAGCTTCACGCGCTGGATCGGAAACTCGCGCCACTGGAAGACGCCCGAGTACTGCGGATGCTCTTGGCCAATTATCAGCCCATTGCCACCGAAAGCGACTTTGTCTTGATGAAACGCGCCGCGGCCAAGCCGCCGGTTATGCCATTAGTCCGCGTGGGCACGGTGCGACCGGGCCAGGCGATTGACTTGCGGGAATTCGGTGACACAGATTTATGGCTGGAGATCTCCCTCGAGCCAACTCTGCTCGGCCGGCTGAGGCAGGTGTTTTACCGGCCGCCGACAGTTCGGCTCGCCGCGTGGCGTGAGCCGGACGGGAAGTTGATGGTCCGAAACCGTGCGCCCGCCCAAATGCTGGCGGCCGGGTTCCTGGCCAGTCCGCTCCTGCTGAACAACCAGGATGTCCTGAACCTGTATGCCAGCCGGGCGATGGCTCGTCCGGGTGCCTGCTCGGTGGAGCTGCTGCCTGGCGAGCAATCTTACTGGCAGGAAGTGGTTCGGTACCGCATCTACAAGGTCGAGAGCCGGCTGGGCCGCTGCGTGCCGGCGGAACTGGCCGCGCGGCTCTTCGAGCGCACGCCGGAGAATCTGACGGCGGAATCGAGTCCGCTTAACGCCGGGCCGCCGATGGCGGGTGTTGCCACGAAGGCGGCGCGTCCGTTCAATTTGTTTCGGCAGGGCAGGTGGCGCCCAGCCGCGCCGGTGCCTGGGGGATGGGAGGAGAATCTCGCGTTTGCCTTGTTCCTCGCAGCGCCGGCCGTGAGCCTCGGATTGACGACGGTGTTTTTCCGGCGGATTAAGCGGAGCAAGGTTCCCACTGGCTGGGGCCGCCTGGCGGTCGGGAACGCCTTGGTGCTGCTCTGCCTGGCAACGCCGGTCTTGCTGGCCGGGGAAACCTATTTCCGATTCTTCTGTGACACTACGGATTCGCTGGCTTACACGAGGATATCGGAACGCTGGGTGCAGCGTCATTGGCGTGTAAACCGCGCGGGATGCCGGGATAACGTGGAGTATTCGCCCGCATTTGCGCCGGGCACGCGCCGGCTCAGTTTCGTCGGGGATTCCTTCACGGCGGGCCATGGCATCAAGGACGTGGAAGACCGCTTCCCGAATCGGCTGCGACGGGCGCATCCGGATTGGGAGGTTCACGTCCTGGCCGCGGTTGGCCTGGACACCGGCGAGGAGCTGGCCTTAATGAAGAAGGCGTTTGCGAAGGGCTACCAGGTGGATCAGGTGGTGCTCGTCTATTGCCTGAATGATATTGGAGATCTGCTGCCGCCACAGGCCGACGCCACGGGACGAGTGCTGGCGGAGATGGACGATTGCAGTTGGCTCACGCGCAACAGCTACATGCTGAACCTCGGGTATCATCATTACAAGGCGTCGCGGGACCCGTATTTGGGGAACTATTGCTCTTTCGTGCGCGAGGCCTACAGCGGCGCCCTGTGGGAACAGCAACGGGAACGACTCAAAGCCTTTCGCGACCTGGTCCAAGCCCATGGCGGACGCTTGACCGTGGTGACTTTTCCTTTGCTGAATACGCTGGGCCCCAATTACGAATACCGCTTCATCCACGATAAATTAGACCAGGTTTGGCGGGAGCTGGGCGTACCTCACCTTGATCTGTTGCCGATATTTGAAGGCCTGCCGCCGAGCCAGGTGACGGTTAATCGCTACGACGCCCACCCCAACGAACGCGCGAACCAGCTCGCCGCCGAGGCGATCGATAAGTGGCTGCCGCAACTCAATATTTCGCCTCCCTGACACGACCGCGGTCGTGCCGAGCCAGGTTCCAAGTTTATCGGCGAGCCCCTGGTCCGGCTCCGCTAGCCTACGGCAGCAGAGCGACGCGGTAGAATCGCTGCGGGTCCGGCCCTGTGGAATCGGAGGCGCTCATCGTGCCACTGGTCGCAAGGTTGGTGCTGCCCAAATTAGTCCAGTTGGTTTGTTGCATATCGGTCGTGTACTGCACCTGATACGTTCGACCGGGCAATGCGCTCCAGGTAAATGTGACTGTGCCAGCGGTTTGCACCACGGCCTGGAACACTGGCACGAGCGCTTGACCGAAGCTGGCCGTTATGAACGTACTCGTGCTGAGCGAAAGGACGAGCGGATTCACGGTGCCCGAAGCGTCGCCGCCCCATCCCGTGAAGACGTAATTGGTTGCGGGTAAAGCGGTCAATGTCACGACGTCGCCAAGGGTATAGACGCTTCTGGCGGGATTGATCGTGACCGTGCCGTTGGCGCTTGGCGAAACCGACAGCAGAACCTGATTCGACCTCAGCACCCCGAACAGGGCGGTGATGCCCGACGCGTTGTTGACCGTGAACTGCAAAGGATTGGCGAAGCCGCTGGCAGCACCGGACCAGCCGAAGAAGTAGGAACCTGGCGACGGCAGCGCGGTGAGCTGAACAGTGGAGCCGAACAGGAACGGTCCGGACGGCGGATCCAACAGCACCTGGCCGTTCCCGTTGGTAAACAGGTTCAAGGAGGTGCCGAATAACGCCTGCACCGCAAGGGGTTGATCCACCACGACCGTCGTCACGTTGGTGGTGGCGATGCTGTCACCGCTCCAACCGACGAATGACCAGCCGTTGGAAGGCGTGGCCGTCAGCGTGACGAGGGTGTTGCTAGGGTAGAGATTTCCGGCGGCGCCGGGCGCCGGGGAAACACTGACAGTGCCGCCGCCCGGCGTGCTGGCCGAGAGCGGGTACGACGGCCAAATCTGGAATAACGCCTGCACCGCGCGGGGCTGGTCCATCAAGATGGTCGTGACGTTGGTGCTGGCGGTGCTGTCGCCGGTCCAGCCGGCGAACAACCAGCCGTTGGAAGGTGTCGCCGTGAGCGTGACGAGAGTGTTGCTGAGGTAGAGGTTCGCACCGGCGTAAGGAGCCGGGGAGATACCAATACTTCCGCCGCCCGGAGTGCTGGCCGACAGTGGATACAGGGGTGAAACCTGGAGGTAGATGGGGGCGGCTTCCGCCGAAGCCGTGTAAGCGGGATTGTAGCCGATGGCGCGAAGGGTGGCGCTGTTCGTGAGGGTGAAGGTGCCGGAATACGGCGTGGCCGTAAAATCCGGTTTGCTGCCGTCCAGCGTGTAGTAAATGCCGGCGTTGGGACCGAAGGTGCTGCTCATGGTGATCTGGGACAAATCCACTCGCTGAACCGCGCCGCCGCCGACGTCAACCCCATCTACCAGGACGACGGGACTGTTGGTGAGGCGCAGCACGGCGAGTGCCGTCCCATAATCGTATGGGTTTGAAACTGCGATCGAGTAAACGCCTGCATTGGTGAGGACGAAGTTGCTGATGACCAGACTGGCTCTGGTGGCGCCGGGTAAGGGCTGGCCGTTGAACGACCATTGGTAGGTGAACGGGCTTCCAGACCACACCGTGACGCTCAGGTTAGTGGCCGCCCCCGCGACCAGGGAGATGGCCGGTGGCGGTGCCGATAAAATGGCTGGTCCCGGGATGATCGCCAGACTGTGCTGGCCGCCCGCGGCGATGGCCATCACATTGCTCAATCCCGGCGAAACCGCGGCCTCGCCGTAAGTGTTGTCGCCCCAGGCCACCACGTTGCCGTTTTTCTGAAGCGCCAGGGAATGATACCCGCCGCCGGCCACGGCCACCGCGTTGGTCAGCCCCGATGGAACGGCGGTCTGGCCGTCAGCGTTGTCCCCCCAGGCCACCACCGTGCCGTTACTCTGGACCGCCAAACTGTGCCAGCCGCCCGCGGCGATAGCCATCACGTTGCTCAACCCCGGCGGAACCGTGGTCTCGCCGTAGTAGTTGTCCCCCCAGGCCACCACCGTGCCGTTGCGCTGAAGCGCCAGATTGTGAGCGTAGCCCGCACTGATCGCCACGACGTTGTTCAACCCCGGCGGAACCGTGGCCTCGCCGTCAGCGTTGTATCCCCAGGCCATGACCGTGCCGCTGCTCTGGAGCGCCAGACTGTGATAGTAGCCCGCGGCGATGGCCACCACGTTGTTGAGCCCCGATGGAAGGTTGGTCTGGCCGAATTGGTTGTCGCCCCAGGCCACGACCGTGCCGTTGTTCTGGAGCGCCAGGCTGTGCCAGCCGCCTCCGGCGACGGCGGTCACGTTGCTCAATCCCGGCGGAACCGTGGCCTCGCCGCTCCCGTTGTAACCCCAGGCCACCACCGTTCCGTTGCTCCGGACCGCCAGGGAGTGATACCCGCCGCCGGCAATGGCCACCGCGTTGGTCAGCCCCGACGGAACAGCGGTTTCGCCGTCGGCGTTATAACCCCAGGCCGCTACCGCGCCCGGCGGGGAGCCCGCCGCCGCCAGGCACGTTCCAAACAAACATAACAGAACCACTATTTGCTGTGGCCGAAATCGAATGGTCTTCATAGATGAGTTCCTAAGTCTTCTCAGAAACGCGCTAAGCTGCAAGCGCAAAGACACCCTGCGGGTCGGGCGCGGCATATCTTGGCACCGCCGCCGGACCGCGAGCCGTCCCCGGCTCGCGGCGCGGGGGGTGGCCAACTGCTGCGAGCCGGGGACGGCTCGCGGTCCGCCATCATTGGGCGCTGCCAATCCCTGGTGGCGGTTTCGAAATGTGCCCGGCGAACGCGGGCGCAACCTAATTCCAATTTGTATTCTGACGGCTGTCGCGTAGGCTGGCCGCCAATTTGATTGAGCGACGGATGCTAGAGAATATGACACTTCGACTCTGTCTGGCGGCGATTCTGGTTTGGAACGCAACGACTTGGGGCGCGGATTTGCGCATCGGGATCATCGGCTGCGACACGTCGCATGTGGTTGCTTTCACTGAGACGTTGAACAACCCCGAGGCGAAAGGGCATGTCCCTGGCGGCAAGGTCGTGGCGGCTTATAAGGGCGGGAGCCCCGACATCCCATCCAGCATCTCGCGCGTCGAGGGCTACTCGAAAACTTTGCGGGAGAAATATGGGGTGAAGTTCTACGACCGCATCGAGGCGATGTGCAAGGACGTGGACGCGATGCTGCTGGAAAGCGTTGACGGACGCTCCCATCTCGAACAGGCCAGGCCGGTATTGCACGCGCGCAAGCCGGTCTTCATCGACAAGCCGATGGCGGCTTCGTTACAGGACGTAATCGAGATATTCCGCTTGGCCAGGGAGGCGAAGGTGCCAGTGTTCAGTTCGTCATCCCTGCGCTTCGCCCGAAATACGCAGGCGGTGCGCGACGGCTTGATTGGCAGGGTGACGTATGCGGAGACCTACTCGCCCTGCGAGCGAGAGCCGCATCATCCGGACTTGTTCTGGTATGGGGTGCATGGGGTGGAAAGCCTGTTTACGATCATGGGAACGGGCTGCCAAACGGTGCAGCGCCAGAGCACGCCGGACGGGAAGATCGAAGTGGTGGGCACCTGGAGTGACGGGCGCAAGGGCGTCTTTCGCGAAGACCAGGACTTCCACGGCCTGGCCAAAGGCGAAAAAGGGGAGACCGCGGCGGGATCGTTTGATGGCTATGAGCCGCTGGTGGCCGTAATTATGAAGTTTTTCCAAACCGGCGTGGCACCCGTGAAACCGGAGGAGACCATCGAGATTATGGCGTTCATGGAGGCTGCCGACGAGAGCAAGAACAAGGGCGGCGCACAGGTGAGATTACGCTTAAATTAGTGGTTGCATCCCCGCGGGAACTCGCTAGAATTCTTGCCAATAGATAATCGGCCAATTTCAGAACCAGGTAAATCCTCAGTTGAACCCGTTTCAGTGATGATTTGAGACCCGATGGTCGGGAACGGTTGTGAAAGGGCAGTGAATCGAAAAGCAAAGTCATCATGAGTACAAAACTGTTTGTTGGAAACCTTTCCTTCAACGCCACCCAGGAACAACTCCAGGATCTCTTCGGCGCTCACGGCACGGTCGTGGAAGTCGATGTGATCAAGGACAAGTTCAGCGGCCGCCCGCGCGGCTTCGCATTTGTCAGTATGGAAACGAAGGAAGCGGCTGATGCCGCCGTCCAGGCGCTCAACGGCAAAGAGATCGATGGCCGGGCGCTGACGGTTAACGAGGCACGCCCGCGCGAAGACCGTCCTCCCCGGTCCGGCGGCGGCGGACGTCGCGAATACAGCCGCTAAGCACTCTTTCAGCGTTCTTCGGAACGCATCTCGTCCAGGCGCAGGATCCGGGAGGGTCCTGCGCCTTAGTGTCTTGCGCGGTTACTTCAGCTCCAGAAAGTTCTTCAGGATCTGCCGGCCGTTCTCGGTCAGGATGCTCTCGGGGTGAAACTGCACGCCCCAGATCGGATATTGCCTGTGGCGGACGCCCATGATCTCGCCCTCGTCGGTCTCGGCGGTCACTTCCAGGCAGTCGGGCACAGAGTCGCGCTGGATAACCAGTGAATGATAACGGGTGGCGGCGAAAGGACTGGGCATGCCGGAGAACAAGTCCTTGCCGTTGTGCTTAATGAGCGAGGTCTTACCATGCATCATGCGGTAGTTCACGATGACGTTGCCGCCAAAGACATGACCAATGCACTGGTGCCCCAAACAAACGCCGAACGTAGGGATGCGCGGGCCGAAGTTGCGGATGATTTCATTGGAAAGCCCGGACTCGCGCGGCGAGCACGGCCCCGGCGAGATGAGGATGCGCCCGGGCGCTAACGTCCGGATTTGCTCAATGGAGATCCGGTCGTTGCGATGGATCTGCATCTCCACCTGCATCTCCCCCAGGTATTGCACCAGGTTGTAGGTGAATGAATCGTAGTTGTCGATGACCAGCACCATATTGGTTGAAGGCGAATCTACACCAAGTGGGAGCAATTGGAAATCGGGGAATTCCGCAACGGCGCAAGGTCAAGCCTCGGCCTTTGGAGCTTTGCCCGGCGCCTTCCGCTTTGGCTTGGTCTTGAACAGCTCCAACTGCGGCTCCCTCATGAAATCGTAGTTCTTCAAGATGCGGATAGTCTGGAGCAGATCGGATTTCTGGTAGTTGCGGTTGACTTGAGTAGCGTTGATCAGATCCGCCAGCATAGTGCGGAAGGGAATCACCGCATCAATGCCCTTGGAACGGAGCAGGGCGATGCTCTCCTCGCGGGCCTCTGCGGCTTGCGGCAGGGCGGGGACAACGAGGATCTTCAGCGGTGTGCCATCCTGGCCGAAGACGCGCGCTGCTTGCTGAAAGACCTTGGGTTCGACAAAGCGAAAGATCTCGGGCGCGTTTGCCAGCACGGCAGAGCTGAAGGTTCCGGTATGCCAGCCTTTGACCACTACAATCGCACGCTCGATAATGGGCAAGTCAGCCGAGCACAATACAAAGGGCAGCGCTGCGTCGGACGTTTGGGGGTGGGGGTTGAGCACGAAGAAATCAATGTCATCGTCCTCCTCCCGGTGTGTTTGGCTGATGTATTTGCGATGCTGGCGGACGAGGAACTCGTTCAACTCAAAGTACTCGCGGACAATGGTTTCGCTGACAGCAGGCATGTTAGCGGTTGAGGGTTGAAGGTTGAAGGCTGAGGGTTTGCTCGATCACCGCCAAGGGGACCTGGTGGCCGAATTCGACGACGCCGATTCTGCGCGCAAGCACGAACTTGATTTCTCCGCCGCTGACTTTCTTATCGAGGCTCGTGGCGGTGAGGATCTTCTGTCGTTGGGGCGCGTTCAACTTCATTTGGGTTGGCAGGCCGGCACGCTGGAAGATGCGCTCGATGCGCTCCACTTCCTCGGCGGGCAGGCCGAGGACTTGAGCCGAGAGCTTCGCCGCTGCGACCTGGCCGATGGCGATCGCTTCCCCGTGCAGATATTTGCCATAGTGAGAAATGGCCTCGAGAGCATGGCCGACGGTATGGCCGAAATTCAGGATGGCTCGCAAGCCGCTCTCAGTCTCGTCCTGCCGAACGACATCCGCTTTGATCTCGCAGCAGCGGGCTATGACGGCGGCCAGCGTACGCTCGTCCCGGCGCAGGAGCCTCGGCAGGTCACGCTCCAACCGTCGGAACAGCCCTGCATCGTAGATGATGCCGTATTTGATCACTTCGGCGAGGCCCGAGCGATATTCGCGCATTGGGAGGGAGGCGAGGGTAGCCAGGTCGCACAGCACCAGGCGGGGCTGGTGGAAAGCGCCGACGAGGTTCTTGCCCGCCTTCAAATTCAGCCCGACTTTCCCGCCGACGGAGCTGTCCACTTGGGCGAGCAGTGTGGTCGGCACCTGCACGAACGCCAGGCCGCGCAGATAAGTAGCCGCCACGAATCCCGCCAGGTCGCCCACCACGCCGCCGCCAAGTGCGACGATGAATGACTTACGTTCCAATCGCTGCGCCGCCAATTGGTCGTAGCACGCTTTGAGGGTTCTCAAGCTCTTGGCAGTCTCGCCCGCGGGGATGGTGACCAGCGCGGCGGCAAATCCCGCTTTCGTCAAAGCCTCTTGCGCGGCTTGGCCATAGCGGGGCGCAACATTGCGGTCGGAGATGATAACGCATCGGCGGCTGAGGGCGAGCCGGGCGCAATCACGGCCGACACGGGCGAGGAGTCCTGTGCCGATCTTGATGTCATAGCTGCGGCTGCCGAGCGGTACCTTTACGATGCGCACGTGCCAAGAATAGGGTTTAGGTCCGCCGTGTCAAAGGTTTGCCGTGCTTGCGAACTGGCTTGCTGCCATAGCGGGGGAAGCGCGCGGCGAAGAACACCCCACCTCTATTCGCCCAAGCGCCCGAGCCGTCGGGAGCGGAGGAATCATCCTGTCTGCTCGTTTCAGCTCTCTGCGGACTTCGGCGCGCATGCCAGGAGCCATTCAGCGCTCGTCAGAAGGGGGACGCCATTTTCCACTGGCCGTTAATCTGGCGAAAGGTAACCTCGGCGTTAGGCACGCCGGGCGCCACTTCCACCTCTACGGTGATGGAACCATCGCTTGCCTCCGGTTTTCGACTGACGATACGCATGCCCACGAGGCCCGCAGACTTACTCCAAAACTCTTCAAGTGATTGGGGGGACTCGCCGGCTTGCGCGCGTAACTGTTCAGCAACCTCGGGCGCAAACGCCTGCAGGATGTTCGTCAGGTCATGGCTCCGGGCCGCCCACAGCACGGATTGAAGGGTATCTTCGGGAGTGTTGTAGCCCACGAAGCGCGCCTCGCTCCTGCGCACGTAGCCGGGCGGCAATGGTAATCCGCCAGGGCCATTCGTGCCCCGGATGGCGAGTTGGGCGCGGAGTTGCTCGTTCTCGGGGCGCACGCCGGCCAACTCGCGCCTGCGTTCGGTGAGCCGGGTGACCTCGTTGCGCAGCCGCAGCAACTCGGGCGTCACGACTAAGGCAGGCAGCGGAATTGCTGGACTTGCGCCGGGAGCCTCGGTCGTCGCGGGAGATGCGGAACCGTCCGTGTTTGCTGGCCGTTGAGCCAGCAATTGCTGTTGGTCGGCGCGCAGCTCGGCGAGTTGGCTTCGTTGACGCCACACACCCCAAAGTGGCGTGAGACACACCACCACCACCAGGAACCCGCCAAGCAGGGCGCGCCGGTTCATGGATTCGAGCCGTCAGTTAACGGATTGGCAGGCTGTGGGGCGGGCCCGGGTTGGACTGGTGGTGGAGAGTCTTCGAGGTAAAGTTTGCCGTCGCGGTGCACCAGTTGCTCCGGATGCAGTTTGGCCACTCCCCCTTGCACACTTCCGTCGCTCAGGCACACGTGTCCATGGATCGGGCACCGGAACAGCACACGCGTGGGCTCTGTCTCGGGTTTTGACTCCGACGTCACGAGGTACTCGTAAGAACAATTGGCTGACGTGTAGGATGCCCAATTCTTCGCAGCCTCGTGCGCTTTGTCGCCGGGGCACACCAGAATCATAGGGGTGCTCAGCTCATTGCTCATGGAGAGCATGTCCGGGGGAGAGAAGTCATTGTTATCAAGGGCCCAGCATCTGACTGACAGCCCCATCTGCTTCAGGTGGTTGATGCAGGCGATTGATTCGGCCTTTTCCTTGGCTTTGGCTAGCGCCTCGGTCTCGTCTGGTGACAGGAATCCAGCGGGAGGCTTGGCGAGTTGGGCCCGCAGCTTCACATTGTCCGCCCGCATCTGTTCCAGTTCCGCCACTTCCGCGGCCAACTGGCTCGCCAGCTCCTTCAGCCGCGCAATCTCTTGCTCAGTCCTGGCCCTAGCGTCGGACTCCGTGGGCACATCATTCGTTCCTACGTTGGGTGCTGAAAGGGCACCTGCGTTTGGGGCAGCGTCGCGGGACGAGTCCTGGATGGCTCGCTGCAGATCTCGAATCTCCATCTGCTGCGTGGTAAGGCCGACCGCGCACGCCAAAGAGACTGCCGCGGGCGCCAGCACGGGCCACCAACGACGGAGCCAGCCGGTAGGAGCCGGCATGCTCGCCTGTAAGTCGGGTGTGGGCCGGACGGCGGTCAAGCGCACCTGGGCGATCAACTGTTCCTTCAGCCGCGAAGGCGGCGCGGGCGCGGGGGCCGCGCGCAGCACGGTTTCAATCTCATGTTCTATAGTGCTCATATCATTCTCGAAGTGGCGGTTGGCACCGGCGAGGTTCGTTCGGAAGCCAGTTTCCTTTCCAGCTCGGTCAGGGCCTGGCGCAGCCGGTATTTCACGGTGCTGGTGGCGACGCCCACGGCGTCGGCCGTCTCTTGCAGAGTGAGGTTCTGGTAGTAATGCAGTTGTACTGTGTGGCGTAGGTCGGGCTCGAGCTCTTCAACGGAGCCATAGACTGCCGCCGCGCTGTCGGCAAGGGCGACGATCTCATCCGGCCGGGCTTCCGATGTCGGGCGGGCGGCCCACCATTCGTTGGAACGCGGCTCGGTGTGACGGTCGGCGCGCCGCCAATCCACATAGACATGGTAGGCAATGCTGTGCATCCACGAGGAAACCGAAGAGCGCCCGGCAAAGGTCGGCAGTGCCTGCCACACGCGGCCAAAGGTCCGTTGGGTGAGGTCGGCGGCATCCGCATCATTGGCGGCGAGCCGGCGCAGGAAGGCGTAAATGCGCTCGTAGAAAAGCTCGATTAGCCTTGCCGCAGCCGCCCTATCGCCGCAGCGCGCCTTTTCTGCCAGTTGATTTGCGTCAGAATCCATTCGTTACTACCTGTTTAGTCGATTCAAGGGGTCCAGGTGGACAAAGATATTTCCTGTTATTCCGGTTCGTCCGCAACCGCCGGGGATTGTCGGGCGAGAATGGAATCGGCGGTATAGATGGCGATGCCGAGCCAGCAGAGGGCAAAGCTGGTGAGCCTGGTGCGGTCGAGCGGCTCGTGAAAGGCCACGATTGCGACCAGCAATTGCCCCGTGGGGCCGAGGTATTGAAGGAAGCCAATGGTGGAGAGCTGCAAGCGGCGCAGAGCCGCGCCGAACATCAACAGCGGGACAACAGTCAGGACGCCGGACAGGGACAAGATGCCCAGGGTGGCTGGTGAGATGGTGTGGGAGGGGACGAGGGCGAGCTGCACCAGCGCGACGGGGAAGAGAATGGCGGTCTCGACGAGCAGCGCGTGCAGCGAGTTTATGTCCACTTTCTTGCGCACCAGCCCATAGAATCCGAAGGTGCCGGCGGCGGACATGGCGATCCAGGGAAAGCCCGTGCCGCGCAAGGCCAGGTTGGCGACGGCGATGCCGGCGATGAGGACGGCCAGCCATTGCCAGCCGCGCAGGCGTTCACGGAGAAAGACCACGCCCAGGACGATGGAGAGCAACGGGTTGATGAAGTAACCCAGGCTCGTCTCCACGACCTGATGGCTGACCACGGCGTAGATAAAGACCAGCCAGTTGAGGGCGATGAGGATGCCTCCGGCGGAGAGGAACAGCACATTCCGCCGGCTGCGCAGGATGGGCCGGATGGCTTCCCATTCCCCTCGAATTGAGACCACAAGCGCCAGGAAGAACACCGACCAGAATATCCGGTGGCAGAGGATGAGCCAGGGCGCGACGGCCGCGAGGAGGTGAAAGTAAAGCGGGAAGACGCCCCACATGCTGTAGGCGGCGAGACCATAGCACAGCCCGGCCCGCGACCCTCGACGCCGGGCCCGCGCAGGTGTCTCATCCCGCGCGGCAGTATCGTCCAATATTCCCGTCACAGGGCACAAGCTAACAGACGTTCAATGGCCGGCAACTGCGGGCCACGCCGGGGTGCCCAGGTCTGACAAACCCAGGCCTTGGCAGGTCATTGAATAAAAGGCGCGAAACCGCCGTCTGCATAATGGCAGCGCATGTTGAACTGCCACAGGCCGGCGGCTGTGATCAAAGTGCCGACTTGGTTTTCATAGTGGTTGGTGCGGATGATGCGGCCCGCTCGGAGGAGCGGGCCGCCTTTTTTGCGCACGCTAGCTCGTCCTTGTTAAGGATGCTCAGGGAATGGGAGGGTTCCGGGGTGAAAGTGTGATATAAGCCCTGGCGACGGCGGGTGGCTTGGATCTATTCCCCTCATGCCCTGACCCGGCGAGAAACTCTCCCGCCACCTCCGAGCAAGCCACCCAACCGCGCGCCCAGGATCCCCTTCCTGCTCAATGCCCAAGGCGCCCGAACACCCACAACCTGCCATGGCACGAACAAAACACCTGGCGACCCGTCTCGCCAGTAACGAGGCCATTATTAGCCGGCGGGCGAAGCGCTGTCTGTCAGGGAAGTCCTCCGTGTTTCTGTAGGGCGTAGCCTTACACGCGAGGCAGGGGGAAGCCGCCGGGGAGCGGATCAGTGATGCTGGTTCCAGGAGATGGCCAGCCGCAGCAGCGCGCTGGAGTCTTTGAGTTTGAGTTTCTCCTTGATGCGGGCTCGGTAAGTCTCGACGGTTTTGACGGCAATGTGCAGCCGGCCAGCGATTTCGCTGGTGTTGAGGCCGGACCCAGTCAGGTCGAAGACCTTCAATTCACGATCTGAAAGCAGTTCGGTAGGCGTGGCGCCGACGGAGGGATCATGGGACGTCAACCGGCTGATGATGTGGCAGGCGATCTTCTCGTTGAGGTAAATGCTGCCGGCCAGGACCCGGTGGATAGCCACCAGGATTTTGCGCGTGGCTTCCTGTTTGGTGATATAGCCGAGTGCGCCGGCGCGGATGGCCCGTTCCGCATAAAGCGATTCGTCGTACATGGAAACGACAAGCATCCGCACTTTAGGCCAGCGGACACGAATGTCTTTGATGAGTTCCAAGCCGTCGGAGTTCTTGAGGGTCAGGTCAACAATCGCAAGGTCGGGCCGCTTTGCGGGGATCGCCGCGATGGCCTCATGTCGGTCTTCGGCTTCACCGCATACCGTGAGATCGGGTTCACGATTGATGATTTCGGCGAGGCGCTCGCGCACCAGGGGGTGGTCATCGACCAGCAGGATGCGAGCGCGCTGTCTGGCCGGGCCGGCAGTCGGTGGTTTGCGGAGCATAGTGATGAATGTTTAGCTGCGAGGGCGCGGCACGCAACAGGAAACCACGGTGCCACCCCGCCGGGTGGACTTGAGGTGGAGAGTGCCGCCAATCATGCGGGCGCGGTATTCCATAATGTGCAGGCCCATGCCCTTTGATTGCTTCTGCGCGGCGGAGGGAAAGCCGGTCCCGTTATCCTCGACTCTCAGTTCGAGTTGGACCGCGTGGTCGCGGAGACAAATGCGCACGCTTCGGGCCCGGCTGTGTTTGACCGCGTTCGTCACGGCTTCCTGGGCAATCCGGTAGAGATGGGTCGCGATCGCGCTGTTCTCGACGGCTCCCGGCCCCTTGCCATCAAAGCGGCATTGGAGTTTGAAGCGGTCGCGAGTGGCTTTGGCCAGTTCGTCCAGGGCAGGCGCCAACCCCTCCTTCTCCAGCCGTACTGGGAACAGGCCGCGCGACAATTGGCGGGATTCGCTAATGGCCTGGTCCAGGAAATCCGCCAGTCTCCGCGCGGTCTCCGCCTCCGGCCGGCGTTGGGCGGTGAGCTTCTGTTCCAGCGAGTTCGCATCGAAAGCCAGGCTCACCAGGTGCTGGCAGAGCCCGTCGTGGATGTCCTGGCCGATGCGTGCCTGCTCGCGGTCGCTGATCTCCAGGATTTGGCGCTCCAGGCGTTTACGGTCGGTTATATCCTGCTGCACGGTGACATAATGGATCTGGCCGCCGAGATCCAGCAGGCTGATGCGCGCTTCGGAGGTGAAGAGGGTGCCATCTTTCCGCCGGTTTTGGTATTCCCCAATCCAAAGCCCGTCCCGCCTGGCAGTGCGGCTGACCTGCTGATTGAAACGGGCGGTCTCTGGCTCCGGCCAGGCGTTTAGAACGGCGACGCTCTTCCCGATCAATTCGCCCGGCTCGTAGCCGAACGCAGCCTCGAGGGCCGAGTTGGCGAACAGGATCGTCTGATCCGGGCCGATCAGCAGCGCCCCTTCCGCCATGTTTTGCAGGATGAGCGACTGCATTTTGAGCGCATCCTCCGCCTGCTTACGCTGAGTGACTTCGCGGGCAGCGCCCACCATCCCGGAGACCTCTCCCCGCTCGTTCAGAAGCGCGGACTTGATGGTCTCGAACCACCTGACCTGGCCTTGCGCATCCCTAATCGGCGCGTCAACCATGATGGATTGGCGCGACCGGATGACCTCCCGGTCTTGCCGGGTCAACCTGGCGGCCTCGTCGGGGAGGAAGTCGGAGGTGGACTTGCCGATGATCGCCTCCATCGGTTGCCCATAAACCCGGGCGAGGGCCTGGTTACAGGCTAGGAACCGGCCTTTGACATCCTTCAGCCACACGGGATCGGGCAGGTTGTCCAGAATGGCCTTCTGCAGGCGCTGAGCCTCTTTGAGGGCGTCCTCCGCTTTTTTCCTTTGGGTTATGTCGAGGGCCATCAGCAGCAAATGCGGCTGGCCGTTACTGACGAAGGGAGCGACCTGGCAGTCCATCCAAACGTCCTTGCCGAACCGGGTCTGGGAATGAATCTCGCCAGAGCGGGCCTGGTTCTTGCTTAGAGCCTCCTCAGCCAGCTTGAGCAATCCCGACTTCCGCCAGGACGCGAGGAGGCGAAAATTGCCTTGCACGACTTCACTCACGCTTCCGCCCACGGCCTTGGCCAGGGCCTCATTGGCGAAGACGCATTCGCCGGAAGCTTTGTAGGCCGCGAAGCCCATAGTGGCGGCGGCGATCATCTTCTGGTTGAGATCCAAGGCCTCGGCAAGTTCACGATCGGTGCGCTTCCGCTCGGTGATGTCGCGGCGTACCCCCATGACGGAAACTACCGCTCCTTGTTCACCGTACAACGGCGCCAGGCGAGTCTCGACCCATTGGTCGCCAGTCGGAATCGAGAGCGGCTCATCGCGGCACACAGGTTTGCCCGTCTTGAACACTTCGGCCAACGTTGCAACGTTGTGCTTGGCTGTTTCTGGCGGGAACAACTCAGCCTGACTCAACCCGATGAGCTCCTCGGCCTTGCGTCGCCACGACGCGGCCGCGGTGGAGTTGACATATTGCACCTTGCCGTCCTGGTTGAGAATGAAGATGGCGTCCGGGGAGGACTCCGCCAACGTCCGGTAGCGCTCCTCGCTGGCGCGCAGCGCTTGCTCGGCGCGTGTCGCCTCGGTCTCATCCGTGACCACGAGGAGCAAATGCTGCTCGGCCTGGATCGTAAACGAGCTCAAGCGAGCGCGGATGACCAGCTTCCGTCCAACAGTGGTCCGGGTTTGGGCTTCGATTGCCTGCGGCTGCCCAGTCTTCAGTGCCGCGTCGGCCTTTGCCAGCAGCCCGCCGGTGAGCCAGGATGGCAAATGGCGGAAATCCTCTTGGAGCAACTGTTGGAGCGTTCCACCGGTGATGCGAGCCAGCGCCTCGTTCGCGAGGATGCACTGGCCGGAAGCCTTGTAGGCCGCGATGCCAACCGTCGAGGCCGAGATCAGCGTGCGGTTCAACTCCAGCGCCTCGGCCAGAGTTCGCTCGGCCTGCTTGCGCTGAGTAATGTCTTCGAGCACGCCGTCAATCCAGTCCACTTCTCCATCGGCACCTCGATGCACCGTGGCACTGACCGAACCATAAATGGCGGTGCCGTCCTTCTTCTTAAGGCGGAGTTCGTGATTGACCATGGCCCCTTGGCGCAGCAAGCCAGCTATGAACACCTTCCGTTCGACTGGGTCCTGGTAAAGGTCCGCCACCCTGACTTTCTGGAATTCTTCCACCGAGTCGTAGCCGTGCATGCGGGCGAGGGCGGGATTAACCTGGATGAACCGCCCTTCTGGTCCTGGGGTGTTGCGATAGACTCCCACGTTCAGGTTGTTCACGAGCGAACGGTAACGCTCCTCGCTTTTGGCCAATGCGGCGTTGGCGGCCTGCAGTTCAGCCGTGCGCTCCTGCACACGCTGTTCCAGTTGGTCATGGGCCTCTTGCAGCGCCTCGTTGGCAACCCCCAATTCCTCGGTGCGCTCCCGCACGCGCTGCTCCAGCATGTCGTGCTCCTCGCGCAACGCGGTCTCGGCGTGGATGCGCTCCAGCGCGCCACTAACGTGGTCGGCCAGGGCCTCCAGCGTTCGCAGATCTTCCGGTGTGAAGGCATTGGCCGTGTAGCTCTGGAGCGTGAGAACACCGATGGCCTGGTCTTCCCGACGGAGCGGCACACAAATCAGCGATTTGGAAGGACGGGAGATATCCCCAATCATAATGGAGTCACCGCCGGGTTGGCAGGTTGGCTCACGAAGGATCAGTTCGGACCCATGCTCCATGATCGGCTGCATTCGGT
>Ga0181538_10001378_pt1 | contig 27387 bp, 22 predicted proteins | sample PEATcosm2014_Bin_40_FD_119773 | JGI IMG/M metagenome (GOLD analysis project Ga0181538, IMG submission 119773) | Peatland microbial communities from MTU Mesocosm Facility, Houghton, MI, USA - PEATcosm2014_Bin23_30_metaG | ecosystem: Environmental > Terrestrial > Soil > Wetlands > Peat | place... | reverse complement strand
GAGGAGACAACGGGATTGGGCCACTCGAGATCCTTGAGGATGCCGAGGTAGATGTTCTCGATTTCAGGAGGTGGAGGATTGTCGCTGCCATTCAGCCAAACGAAAACGCTAGGATGCGTGCGCAAACTTTTGATTTGATCGGTTAGCGAAGCGGCGGCAATTTTCTTTGTTTCGGGCGTCCAGGTGTCCCAATGCTCGAAGGTATCGCAGCACATCCAGCCGGGCATCACCAAAAGTCCCATGCGGTCGGTCTTGTCAAAGAATTCCTTGCGGTCGATCTTCCCTTCCAAGCGAATGGCGTTCAGGCCCATGTGCTTGGTGTAGGCAAGGTCGGCGTCCAGTTTCTTGGATGACCAACGAAGCAGCATCTCGGGCGCCCAAGCCGCGCCGCGAATAAGGACACGCTTGCCATTTATTTTGAAGAGACGCTCATTTTTGCCGGTGACTTCGGAGGTGACTTCGCGGATTCCGAAATCGAGGCTGACGCTATCGGAAATATCCTTTCCGATTTCCACGCGGAATTTTGCGGGGTAGAGATACGGCTCGCCCATCTGGTAGGGCCACCAGAGATGCGGCTGCGCCAGGTTCAGCTGGGCAAACTGCTCCGGCGAGAAGTGCACGATTTTCGTTTCGTTTGCGGCCAGTTCGACAGGTTGCTGCAACGTTTGTCCCGCCGCTTCCGCATATAGGACCGCATTGACGGGATGATCGGCGTTGTTGCGCACTTCGGCGGTAAGGGTGAGCGCGGCGGTTTTGTAGTCTGGGCCGAGTTTTGAGAGCACGTAAGGATGGCGGAGGGAAAGGTCACCGCTGGTGGTGAGATAAACTTCGCGCCAAATGCCCATGTCTTTATCGGGAGGAGTGGGATTCCAATCCACCCAGGTGAGGCCAAAATCCGTTTTTTCGGGGGCGAATACCTGCACGGCCAGGGCATTCTGTTTGGGGCGGAGAAGATTCTTGATGTTGAACTCGTAGGCACGGTAAGGTCCGGCCACGGCGACGTGATCGGCGATTTCCTGGCCATTCATCCAAATGTTGGCGCTGCTGTTGATGCCGAGGAAATGGAGCCAGACAAGACTGTTGGCGAACTCGCGTGGGGTGGCGAATTCCGTACGAAACCAGAACGAGCAGAGATATGGGCTGTCCGCGGGCATATCGCGATTGGAGAATGGCATATCGCCGCCGAGCACAATGCCTGGAAATTGTTTCAGGTTCATGCCGTAGTCAGGATCCGGAAGTGTTTTGTCAGTTACGAGCGCACCGACAACCGTGCCGGGCACCTCGGCGGAGTGCCAACCTTTGGCGGCGAAGCCGGGCGTGGAAATGGCCTCGCCCGTGGAACGGTCCACGCAGGACGACTGCATCTTCCAGAGGCCGTGAAGGTCAATTCTGGGAAGGCTGGACGAAGTCTCTTTAGCGGACAGATTAGATGAGCCAAAGGCAAAGAGGGAGAACGCGAGAGCCGCCATCAAGATGCGGAAGAGCAAGGCACGAATGGTAGTCATGAGTACTCCTAAAAGAAATCGACGGACACGATATTAAACCGATTGAATACGGAGTTCCACAGAATTATGGAAGGACGTTAGTGGCAGATCCTGTGGTTGCGAGACAGGTCGCTAGAAGGTGTCGGCGGTGATTTCGGGGGAGCGCGGCGCCCAGTCCGATGGAGGAAACGCGACGCGCCAGAAATTAGGGGCGGGCTTGACGAATTCCAGGCCAACTTCGGTTCTACCATCCGTCGCGGGATCAGCACGGATTACGCGGCAAAGCTGCTCTTCGTTGGTCTCGGGGTTTTTCAGGATGATGACCTGCCCGGGCTCCACTTTGAGGGTGAGATAGATCAAGCCGCCGTGGGCGTTCACAACCGCCGTATGGGTCATCTCCGAAACAGGCTTTTTGTCCGGACCTCGGCCAATCACCTGGACAGGGATACGCAGAAGGACGCGCTGGCTGCGGCGCCGGTTGTTCATCACGGCCAAATTGGCAGAAAGAGACGACATACGCTCCGTCACGTTTATCCAGTTATGGAGGGAAGGCTTGCGGGAGTCAATGGGAGGAAAGTACAGGGTTTCGCGAGGAGAAAGGAGGCCCAGAGAACAGCGGCCGCGCTGGCTTGAAGAGACCAGGATATTGAAGTAGCATTGCGTTCCCTCCCCCCGAAGGATGAAAACCCATGCAAACCGAAAGACGCCGAGCGCCGAGGCACCCGTTTGTTGCCACTGCAGAAATCGTTGACGAAAAAGAGAGCGTACGCACCACCTCGCGAGTCAGCGACCTCAGCCTGCACGGATGCTATGTGGAGATGGTAAACCCTTTTCCTCAGGGAACCAATGTGCTGATGGAGATCTTCACGGAAAATGAATTTCTGGAAACCCATGCGACGGTAGTTTATTTCGAGCCAAAGCAGGGGATGGGACTGACGTTCACGGAAATGCCCGCGTGCTTTGCAAGCGTGTTGAGCAAATGGCTGAAACAAGCGGGCGGATGAAAAGCAAACAACCACGGGGACGATGGCTGCCCACCTCATGAGGGGAAGAGAGGAACAGCTAAACTCAGTTTCGCGGATACAGTTCTGGGGGGAGGAAGCGCGAGGGGCTATGCGAGTTCCGCGGAGTTCGAGTGCGGCTTCAGTCGAGAGAGGACTAATTTCGACAGTAGAACGGGCGCGACAAAGATAACCGCCGTTGTCGCAATTACCAGGAGAAACAGGAATCCAGCGCCGGCAATTCCGTAAGGAAATGCGCGGGACAGACCAGGACCAGACTCATGCGCGATCTCCTGCGTCATATCGTTCGCGGCGGAAAAGAAAAACATCCACAAGAGACGCACTCCGAAAGATAAACCGGCTGCAAGACTTGCCCCCACGACGAACGATACAACATAGGCAAACACCCGCTCGGCTGACTTCCTAAGCGTTGACACAGATTTGCCCTTGGAACCGAAGACGAGAGAAATCGGATAAAGCATAAGAAACGCGTAGACATTCCAAAGACCAACAGCGAGAGCAAAAACCGCCAGTTCTTTTGCATTCAGAAATCTGCCGAACATGGGAACGGTCACGCGGTGGCTGCCCGCCAGCGAACCGACCAACCAAATCATGAAGGCGTCCGCAAGAAGAGAAGCTCCGCCGAGGCCCAGGGCAAGAGCAACCATGCCGTCGAAATCTTTTTCTTCCTTCGTGGTCAGAGGCGTACGTTTGTCCACTAGGGCCATCCTCGGGCCCAGTAGACTCTCCTTATTCAAAGACTCCCAAGCAAAAAAGGAAGGGAGAATACATCCCATGCATATCAAGATGAAACCGAGGATGATGCGGTTGCCGGGCGTTTTCGGGTCATCGGGACTGTGAGGCAAATGCGAGTGCAAATCACACAACACATTGAGGTCACCAGGCTTCTGTACCGTGACCGGATGCCCTGGCCTGCCGCAGTAGGCACACGGTGCGAGGCGGCTTGACTCAGTTATGCGGGCCTGGACAAGGTACGCATGGTAAGCCACCCAAGGCCCGAACCGACCGAACAGGCACCACAGCGCGATAAGATCGAAAGCTAACAACCAAACAGCTATTCGTATCCGATAGCCGCCCATACAACGGGCCCTCACTTCCCGGCATAACTTGAACTGGAATGCTGGCGTTCGTGCGATATTACAACTACTTACACTGAGTTCAATGCGGATAATGCGGGCTCAGGTCCACTGGTGCATCGAATCACCAACCTGCTCCTCTGTATTGTGGATTCGGCTGGAAACAAAAGGATGGTCCCGGAGAAAGGAGTCGAACCTTCACGGGGAGTGATCCCCGGCAGATTTTGAGTCTGCTGCGTCTGCCAGTTCCGCCACTCCGGGAGAACTGTATTGAAAATAACATGAGGTGGGTGGGGGGGTAAAGGAGGGGGGAAGGAGTTTTCAGTTTTCAGTTTTCAGTTTTCAGTTTTCAGTTTACCGAGAAGAGGAACCCAAGACCCAAGCACCCGGCTCCGGCGGGTCAGGGGCAACATCCGTCGATCCTTCAAAGAGTGATTGTGCCACGATCCCTCCACTACGAGCCCGCAGACGGCGCGGGCTCTCCGGTCGGGATGACAACTCAAATGAGCGAGAGAAACCCAAGACCCAGGCACAAACTCCGTGCCTGGGGCAACCTTCGTGAAACTAAAACAATTTGGCGGTGGCTTGCTGATGCTCCTATGACAGGGTAGACTTCGCGGATTCATGGATGCGGCGGATCGTACAACGGAGAGAGCTGTTGCGGTGGAAGATCCCCGTGCGGGGCTGCTTGGTTTTTGGGCGCTGATTGCCACGCAATTTCAGGGGGCGTTGAGCGACAACGCGTTGAAATGGCTGGTGAGTTTTCTGGTGCTGGAATCCAGCATCACGCGCGAGCAACGCGATTTTCTGTTCGTGCTGGTGGTGCCGCTGGTTTTCGCAGTTCCCTTCCTCGTTTTTTCCATTCCCGGTGGCTATTTCGCGGATCGCTTCAGCAAGCGCGGCGTGACCATCGCGACCAAATTGCTGGAACTGATGACGATGGGCGGTGCCACGTATGCGTTGTGGCAGAACCGGCTGGGGCTGGCGGCCGTGGCGCTGTTTTTTGTTTGCCTGCAGGGCTCGATATTCGGCCCATCGAAATATGGGTTGCTGCCGGAATTGCTTCCGACGAGCAAGCTGAGTTGGGGGAATGGCGTGATCGAACTGACCACGCTGCTGGCAGCGATTGGTGGGACGCTGGCCGGGGGATTCCTGGCGCACAATTTTCGCGGGCGGCAGGAATGGTCGGGCTTCATCCTGATGGTGCTATCGCTGGTGGGGCTGCTGACCAGTTTGGGGATTACGCGGTTGCGAGCGGCGGACCCGCAACGTTTGTTTCACTGGAATTGGGCGAAGGAGTTGTTCGACGAAATCGCGCGCATGCGGAAGGACGCGGTGTTGTGGGTGGCGGTGATCGCCAACACGTTTTTCTGGTTTCTGGGGGCGATCCTGCTGCTGACGATTGTGCTGTATGCAACGGACATTTTGCATGTGGACGAAGCGCACAGCAGTTATTTGCTGGCGGCGTTGAGTCTTGGAATCGGCGTGGGGAGCTTTCTGGCTGGGTACGCTTCGGGACGGAAGATCGAGATGGGAATGATCCTGCCGGGGTTGACGGGAATTGTGCTGATGACGGGAGCGCTTTCGACTCCTGGGCTGACGTATTCGATGGTGATGGGGCTTCTGGCGGCGCTGGGCGTGTGCGCCGGATTTTTTGTTGTGCCGGTGAACGCGCTGATCCAGAACCGGCCGCGTCCGGAAGTGAAAGGACGCGTGATCGGAGCGGCCAACCTGCTTTCCTTTGGAGGTATTGCGCTGCAGCCGCTGGTGCAATACGCGATGCTGCGGCTGGGGCATCCTGATCCGGGGAGAGTTTTCCTGATTTCGGCGGTTGCGTGCATAGGGATGGTGTTTGTTCTGGCGCACATGTTGCCGGAGCTTTGGCCCAGTACCCTCTACTGGACGCGGTTGCGACAGAGGACTAGTCTATAGGACCTGGCCCCAGGGGCCGCGGGCCACCGCGGTTTGGGCCAGCTTGGGAAAATATGGGAACTGGAAACACTTTGGCGGGCTCGAACTCCGAGCACCGGGGGTTGAGCTATTGGATGGAACGCACCCTGAAGGAACTAGCGGAGGTGCGCAGAGCGCCGGAACCGGATGCGGTGCACGATTTGCGCGTGGCGCTGCGGAGGTGCCGGTCCGTGGCGGCGGTGATGGAAGAAGTGGACCCTGAGGGGCCGTGGCAAGAGATGCGGAAGCTGGGGCGGAAGCTTTTCCGACAGTTGGGCGAGTTGCGGGACGTGCAGGTTTTGGAAGACTGGACGAAGAAACTGGGGACGGAAAGCGATCCGGTGCGGCTGCAACTGCTGGCGCTGTTTGAAAAACAGGAAGGCGAGCTGCGCGAATCCGCAACCTGGGCTGCGGGAAGGTTCGACGAGAAGGCCTGGAAGAAATTGGAGCGAGGGCTGCAAAGCCGGGCGCGGCTTGTTCCACCGGACAGTCTGGCGGCGCAATGCCTGGCGCTGGAGCGGTTGGAGGCGGCGAAGGAGCTGCATATCCGGGCGTTGCGAGCGGAAAAGCCGCGGCCATGGCACGAATTGCGCATTGGCGTGAAGCGATTCCGGTACACCGTGGAAAGTTTGCTGCCGGAGAAATATGAGCATTGGGGTGAAAACCTAAAGCGGGTGCAGGATTTGCTTGGAGATGTGCACGACCTGGACGTGCTGGGGGAAACGATTGCGCAGGCGGCCGCGGAGGAAGCGGAGGAGACGCGGAATCGCTGGGCGGAACGGATTGCCAGCGAGCGGCATGAACGCATCGAAACTTACCGACAGCTGACATTGGGAAAGACGAGTTTGTGGCACGAGTGGCGCGTGGGATTGCCGCAGGGCGAGACGCTCGAAGCAGCAGGGTTAGCACGTTTGCACGCGACGGCTCGAGCGCTGGACGGCAATTTGCGGCGGACGGGGCAGGTTTCGCGGCTGGCGATGCGACTGTTCGATGGACTGACGCGCGCGCAGGTTGCGCCCATTTTTGCGGAAAGCCACTTGCGTAAAGTGCTGCGCGGGGCGGCACGGCTGCATGGAATTGGGGCGGGGCTGGACGCGGATGCTCCACAGAAGGCGGCGCGGAGTTTTTTGCGTGAATTGCCGGTGCCGGCAGGATGGAACGACGGGGAGTGGGCGCTACTGATCAACGTGGTGCGCTACCACCGCGGCGAACAGCCCGACGTGAAACACAAGGCGTTCGCGCGGCTCTCGCAGGAAGAGCAGCAGGCTGTTTGCGCCTTGGCAGGCGTATTGCGGTTGGCGAGGGCCTTGCGCAAGTGCGGTTGCGAAACGCCCGTGGGATTGCGGGTGGAAAAATCGGTGGATGCGGTGATTCTGCGCGTGCCGGGATTGCAGGAGTCCGAAGAGGCAGCGGCGCGAGTGGCGGCGGGGAAATACTTGCTGGAACACGTTTTGGAGCAGCCGCTGATCGTGCAGGGTGGCGGCGTTCGGGCGCGCGTGGTGGAACTTCCGCGGAATGAAGAGCCGCCTGCGTCAATCTCGGCGGCATCGGATTAAAGCTCGATTTCTTTTGCTTGGGAGTTACTTGCCAGCTTTGCGCAGGAGTTTTGGGGTGGCGAGCCAGACGAGTTCGCCGCTTGGCGGGATCAAGCGCCGCAATTCCACAAGAGCCACGCCAGACTTCTTCAGCGACGTGACGTGATGCTTGGAGCCGATGGCCGTGGCGATCAGATCGTCAAGATGCGGCGCGTGCCCGAACACAAAAATCGCTGAAGCTTGCTTTTCCCTGGCCAGTTCGCGAAAGAGTTGCATGGGATCGGCTCCCGGGAGGAGCAGATCGGTTTTGCGGATTTTCTGTTTGTTGTATTCAAGGGCAGCGGCAAAGATTTCCGCGGTCTGCACGGCGCGCAGATAGGGGCTGGAGAGCATCAGATCCGGGACCGCGCCAATTTCCACAACGCCTTTGGCCACCTGCTTGGTTTTTTCCATGCCCTCGTCGGTGAGATAACGCTCGGGATCGGGCGGGCATTTGGGATCCTCGCGGTCAATAGCGATGCCGTGGCGAACGATGTACAACTGCATGCGGGACCTCCTCCACCCGTTCATCTTACAAAAGGCAATGTGTATGGGATGTAACAATGTTGCGGTGGTGTGTATGAGTAAGGGGGGAGCGTGAGTTTTCAGTTGTAAGTTTTCAGTTTTGGGTAAGGCGGGATCAGTTCGCGCACAGTTTGGGAACGCCAGAACCCGCACCCTTCAGAAACTGAGGGTGCGGATTGATGTCAGGCGGATTCGGGGAGGCGGAAATAGACTTGGACGTGGAATTCTTTTTCGAATAGGTCGGCGGCGCGTTGGGCGTCGCGGAGATCTTCGGTGGCATCGCCGCGGGCGTGGACTTGGAGGGTGACGCCGCCGCGCTGGAAGGACGTGCGAATCGTTTCGACGCGCTGACGATGCGAATGGTCGAGGCCTTCGGCGATGCGCAGGATGGCTGCCAAACGGCGGGCGATACGCTTATCGTTGTTGTTGAGCACGGAATAGGCGGGATGGTGGCTGGCTGGTTCGGATTTGCGATTGTGATAGCGGACGAGCGCGCCCACCATGCTGCGGTCGCGGCCTTCGAGGCCAGGTATGTCGCCATTCAACGCGAGGTATTCTCCATGCTTGTGGTGGCCGCGATGACTGACGCGATGGCCTACATCATGCAGGAGCGCGCCGGATTCGAGTTGGACGCGCGCTTGCGGAGGCAAGTGATGCACGGCCTGAAGCTGGTCAAAAAGCATCAGGCTTAACTCGCGAACGTGTTCGGCGTGCTGCTGGTCGTATTCCAGGCGGCGGCCGAAATTTCTGGTGGAAATCAGCATGCGCCGGGCTTCGGCGTTGTAGCGATGCGGCTCCTTACGCGAAAAGGCATCGTGGGCGGTTTCCTGGAGCAGGCCTTCGCGAATGCCCACGCTGGGAATGATGAAACGGCGGACATTGAGATAACGGGCGACGGTCAGGAGAATGATGGCGGCGATGGCCATGACGTCGGCGCGATCGCGGCGGACGCCGTAAGCCTTCATGCGGTCGCGTAGATCACGCTGCAGAATGCCGGGAAGGCGTTCGCGGAGGAGTGCGACCTCGAGAGAAGGCAGGCCTTCCTGGCGCGGGCCGGGTGCGACGTTTGCCAGCGTTTCGGCGTTGCCGCCGAGGGCGACGGAGATTTCGTCGGCAAGATTCAGGCGATTTGGGAGACGCGATTCGAGCAACGCGCGGACGTAACGACGAACCTGCTCGGTCTGCATGGGGCGAATGACGCCGGGAATGTCCAGAGTGGTCATCAGCCGCACAGTGCCGATGGGAAGTTGCGCGCCTTGAACAATGCTGTGATCGCGAAGAATACTGAGTTCGAGGCTGCCGCCGCCGAGATCCACGATGCAACGAGGTTGTTTGCCGGGGCCCATGGCCGCAAGAGCGGCGACGCGGCCGAGTCGCGATTCTTCCTTGGCGCTGATCACTTCCAAGCGAAGCCCCGTAGCTTGTTTGATGCGATGGACTAGAGTGTTGCGGTTTTGCGCTTCACGGGTGGCGCTAGTAGCGACGGCGCGATATTTCGTGACGCCGAAGTCGTCCATGATTTCGCGGAGGCGGCGGAAGGCCTTTACACCTTTTTTCAGAAGATCTTCGCTAAAGCGGTGGCGAACGAATACGCCCTCGCCAAGACGGAGGGGATAGCGCTCGGTGGTGAGAGGCTCGATGTCCAAGGCGGAATATGCACGCGCGACGCTGATGCGGACTGCGTTGGAGCCGGCGTCAATGGCGGCGATGTGAACCGGCTCAGGCATGATCTTAATTAGCGCCAGAGATGGGCGAGAGCGGAGGAAGGAGTGTATTTGGTGGAGCGGATGCCGAGATGTTCGCCGATGCGCTGGCGCAAGATTTTGTTGACGGAGGAAACGCTGGATTCGCCGTCGAGCTCGATGAAGGAGTTTCTCTTGGCCATGACCTCGAATTCGCGTTTGATCATGGTTTGATAACGCACGAAGGACCAATAGAGATCGTGGGAGAGGGACATGTCGCGGCCGGCTTCCCAATAGCTGATGGCCTGGGCTTTCTTGAATTCGCGAGCGAAGGCGGTTTCGGGGCGAACGTTGAGCCAGAAGGTGAGATTCGGGCGCAGAGCCATGGCGTAAAGGCCAGTAAGGTAATCGCGATTGATGCCGCGCACGACGCTGCGGGCGATCAGGGTGAAGATGAAGCGGTCGGCCAGGACGACGGTGCCGGAACGAAGAGCGGGCACGATGCGATGCTCGAGTTGATCGAAGAAGTCGGTGGCATACATCAAAGCAAGAGTGAGGCGGGTGACGGCGTTCTTGGCTAAGAGTTCGTCAATGTCGCGGCCGACAAGATTCGAGCGGCGCAGGCCGCTGGTTTGCACGGCGAAGCCTTCCGATTCCAGCCATTCCTGCAACAGGGCGATCTGCGTGGAGCGGCCGGACCCGTCCAGGCCTTCCATGACGATAAGCGTGCCGTTCAGTTCGCCGGGATCGAGACCGACGAGCGGCTCGCCGAAAAAGTTTTGCGAGTCTTCCTGATCGGATGCAGGGAGTTTTGGTGCGGGCGCAATTGGTTCAGCGGCCGGAACCGGCGGAGTTGGTTTGTCTTTTTCCTGGTCGGGCATGCCTATTCCTGCTCCTGGGTACGCGGGGCGAAGCGCTTGAGGTCGATCTTGGAAGCAACGATGTCGCGCATCTGCTTTTGCAATTTGTTCACGGGCAAAGTGCCGTCGAGGACCACGAAATTGTCCGTGTCCACCATCTTGTCGTATTCCTCGAGGATGCGCGCCTGAAAGAGGCGAAAACTTTCGGCGCGTTCGTAAGAGAGACCCATGTCCATGCCAGCTTCGTAATATTTCAGCTTGGGACGGCCGCTGAGAATGCGGTTGACGGCGACATCCAGTGGGGCACGGAAATAGAAGGTGATGTCGGGAACCGGGGCGAAACGGTAGAGATTGCGCAGCCAGCGATGGGAACAGCCACGGGCGGCGTCTCGCGCAAAGGCGGTGTAGATGTAACGGTCGGCGAGCACGAGATAGTCGCCCTGGAGGAGCGGCATAATCTGGCGCTCGCAACGATCAGCGAAGTCCGAGGCATGCAGAAGGGAAAAGGTGGTGGGCGTGAGAAGGCGCTTCTGCTTGCCGCGGCGCGTCGCCGACTTTACGAGAGGGGAAGAGTTCCATTCGGTGAAGTGCAGGCGGTAGCCGCCAATTTCGAGCCAGCGCTTGAGCAAATAGAGTTGCGTGCTTTTGCCGGAGCCGTCGGTGCCTTCAACGACGATGAGCGCGCCAGGATAGGCGCGACTGGGAACGGGACGGCCGGGCTGTGGAAGTGTGGTTTTGGAAGTGTCTGCGCGAACTGGCTTTGGTGTAGTGTCCTGAATTTCCATGGCTTGGCTAAGTGGAAGAGCCTCGGTACTTGGAGCGTAGTTTGTCATTGTTACAGTAGCATTACAACACAGAGGGATACGCGGAGGCAAAAGCGGAGGCGAGTGGCCTCACTCCAGACTTGGCAGAGGGATTCACCCTGAACGGGAATGCTTTATTCGTGCGCGGATGGGCTGGGGATGAAATAGCCTTTTCGGAAATCAATATTCGACCACGGACGATTGACCTTTACATCCAGCGTGTGGAGTTGGCCGTCGGGAGGCGTCGGAGCAATCGAAAAACGGTATTCATGACTGACGGATTGCGCGAGCTTAGAAAAAGCTCGGCCGAACTCTTTTTCGTTTTTTGGGAAATAGACCTGGCCTCCAGTGGGCTCCGCGAGCTGGCGCAAACCGCGATCGGCATCGGCGGCATTTGTTTGAACATATTTGAGACTCTCGCGTTGTTCACGCGAAAGAACTTTTCTTTTCGGGGGCCTGCGCATCTCTTCCGTGACGGAGACGGCGAGAATGCGAACGCCAGAAGCAAAGATTTTCTGTTGTGCGAGGGGCCAACTCCAACGTGAGGAGGTATCGATGCCACTGGAGAGTAAGACAATGGTTTTCTTGCCCGGGAGTGCGGCCAGCCAGTCGATGGTCGAAACGACACAGTCAACCAGATTCAACTCTGAGTAGCCCGCCTTGAAATTCATGGCTGCCAATGCGCCACGCGCAACGGTCTTGTCCGCGGTGAAGTCCAGAAGCAAGGCAGGATTGCGAGAGTAGGACACAATCGCGACGCGATACGAAGCAGGAAGCGATTCGAGGAACATCGCGGCGGCATGAAGTTCATTGGCTTCATTCAAGAAAGCACCGGGACCGGTTTCAAGCAGGAGAACAACCGACCCCGGATCATCGTCCGAGAGAAAACTGATAATGGGCCGAGGAGCGCCGTTATCGAAGACTCGAAAATCATTCGCGTGAAGACCTTTGACGAAACTTCCGCGGGCGCCGGTAACGGTGACACCGATACTTACTTCGGTCACCTGTACGCGGATGGGTGGGGGCAACGGGGGACCGGGAGCAACTTCCTGCGAATAGGCAGAGGCGGCGAGACTCAAGGCAAGGAGCGGATAAACAAGTGAAATTCTTCGCGGGATGATTTGCTGCACAAAACTGGCTAAAGCCCGGCGCGCGCCTGCATTAAGTGCTCGAGGCAAGGCGACCTTTCTCAGAACAAGGAAAGCTTGATGTGCAGGAATTTTTTGGGGTTGGTGCGGAAGTCGCCGATGAGTTTGCGCATGTCGCCCGTGACGCCGGTAAGGTTGTCGTAGAGCTGCGGATCGGAGAAAAGCTTTCCGGCGGTGTTGGTGTTCTGATTGAGTTTGGCGGTGGCATCGGAGAGGTTGTTGCTGGTGTCGCGCAGCTTATTGAAGAGGGTTTCGTCGGTGGCGAGTTTGCCGAGTGTGCCTTTTCCGGCGCGGACGTCGTCGAGCACAGCGTTGCCATTGGTGAGCGCTTGCTTGGCCTGATCGTAGAGCGTGGGATCGTAGAGCAACTTACCCATGGTGCCCTTCTGCGCGCGGAGGTCGGCAAGGATAGTGTTGATCTGATCGAGAGCCTTATCCGCTTTGACGGAAGTGTCGTCGGTCATGAGCAATCTGCCGATGGTTCCCTGCCCCGCCTGCAAGTTGCTGGCGATCTGATCGGTCCTGGCAAGAACACTGTTGAGATGGTTGTAGGCCTGATCGTCGGTGAGTAATTTTCCGAGAGTGCCCTTGCCGCGCTGGACGCCGTCAATCATGTCTTGGATATCGTCGCTGAGCGCTTTCAAGTTGGAGAGCACATCGGCGCTGCGCTCAACCACTTCCTTGATGGCTTTTTCCTCGGTGCCAGGAACGGATTGTCCTTCCTCCAGAGGAACGCCGGTGTAGCCGCGAGAGATGTTGACGTAACGGTTGCCAAGCAGTCCTTCGGTAACGAGGCTGGCGGTGGAGTCGGTCAGGATATCTTTCTTATAGTTGCGGTCAATGCGCATCAAGACTTCAATATTGTGCATGCGGTCTGGCGTCTTGCCTGGATCGCGCTGGACCAGACGAATGCGATCCACGGTGCCAACATCAACGCCATCCAGGCGGACGGGAGCGCCGGTGGAAAGGCCGGATACTTCGGGAAGAAAGGTTTTGATGCGATATTTGGGGCCGAAGACGCCGGCGCCGGTAACGTAGAAGATGCCGACCGCCAGGACCAGCAGGCCGACAAGAACAAAGAGACCCACGCGCAATTCCGACCACGTCAATTGCTTGCGCTGCGCCATGCGGAAGCTCCTCCGTGCCTGAGTGCCAGCTTAGTCGACAGAACCTCAGCGGCGATTGCCGATTTTTCTCTTGCGGCAGCGGCGGCGGCAATTTCGCCAAACCCGGTACCGCAGAGAGCGCCTACCTGCACACTATACCTGATTCGCGGCGGATTTCTGAGAGACGTGCATCATTATTTTGCGACCGGCCCACCACTAAATCAGGAAGCGTTGCAGATAAGGATCTTTTGCAGCGAGAAGCTCATCGGGGCTCCCCTCAAAATAGAGTTTGCCATCGCGCAAAACGAGGAATCGCGTGACGGTGAGGCTGGACTTTTCCAGCTTGGTGTCGCGGCGAACGTGCTTGGCGACGGGATCGAAACGGAAATTGGCAAGGGCAAAACCGTCCTGAAGGCGATGCGTGGCGAGCAACGCGGTGACGCCGTAGACGTCGCGCAAGCGGAGGATGAGGGTGATGATGGTTTGCGAAGTGACGGGGTCGAGTCCGGCCGTGGGGGAATCGTAAAGCACGATGGACGGACGGTTGACGAGGGCGCGAGCAATGGAGACACGGCGGCGCATGCCACCGGAAAGTTCCGAGGGCAACTGGTCCAAGGTGTGGCCGAGTTCGACGAAATCCAGGATTTCGCGGACGCGCGGCGCGATCTCATCTTCCGGCAGATGATCTTCGCGCAGGCGGTAGGCGACGTTCTCGCCGACGGTCAGGGAATCGAAAAGCGCGCCTTCCTGAAAGACAAAGCCAATTCTGCGGCGCAGAGCGAGCAATTCGTGCTCCGACATTTGGGAGACGCACTCACCGAGGACTTCAACGCTCCCACTGTCTGGACGCATGAGGCCAGCGGCGAGCTTCAGGATGAGCGTTTTGCCGGAGCCGGTCTCGCCGAGGAGCACCAGCGTCTCCTTTGCCTGGGCGGAAAAGGAAACGCCGCGAAGGACTTCGCCCTCCGCAAAGCCGATGCGGACATCGCTGAATTGAATAACCGCTTCAGAGGTGGTTTGCGGCGTAAGGGCAAGGCTGCTGGGGGAATCCGCCATAGCCGGAATCAAAAGACCCTGTCGGCCAGAAAGAGAGCGATTTTGGTAAGGAACGTATCCGCGACGATGATGAGAACGGAAGACACCACGACCGCCTGCGTCGTGGCGCGTCCGACGCCTTGCGTGCCCCCGCGAACATTGAGCCCCTCGTAACAGCCCACAGTAGCCAAGATGAAGCCGAAAACGACGGACTTGGAAAAGCCTTGCATCAAGTCAGAAAACTGGAGAATGGCGATGGCGCGCTGCCAGAACGTAACAGCGCCGAGGCGGAGAGAAAACACACTGGCGACCATGCCGCCGACCAGGCCAACGAAGACGGAGATGGTGGTGAGCAGAGGAACCGTGATAAGCGTGGCCAGGACGCGAGGGGAGACCAGTTTGCGGCTGGGGTCGGTGCCCATGGCGCGCATGGCGTCCACTTGCTCGGTGACGAGCATCGAGCCGAGTTCCGAAGCGATGCCGGAAGCACAACGGCCCGCGACCAACAGGCCGGTAATCGATGGTCCAAGCTCACGCACCAGCGCGATGGAAACGACGTCGCCGGTGAGGGAGGTCTGGCCAAAGCGCTCGAATTGCGCGCCAGTTTGCAGCACCATCACCGCGCCGATGAAGAAACCAGAGAGGAGGACGATGGGCAGCGAGCCGACGCCGATATCGTCCATTTGCGCGAGGGTGTCCTGCATATAACGGGGAGAAGTGGCCAGATTGGTGAGCGAACGGAACGAGAGTTTCGAGTAGTCCTGAACCTTCAGGATGCTCGTCTTGGCAGCATCCAGTAGCACGTCGGCGACGGAGGGCGTCTCCGGGGAGCCGGATTGCGGTTGCGTGATTGGCAGAGGCGTTTCGGCCACGAGTGTCCCGTTGGTTGAGGGCTGCGAGGAAAGCGTAACTGTCAAAGCGAGAAGCGTCAAGACGTTCCGCGTGAGAGGTGCAGGTGGAGGAGGAATTCGAAAGCCGGTGGTCATGTGCGGTGGGGACCCCTGGGATTTCACGAAGGGGTATTCTCTCTTTGTGCGCTAGTTGGGAAAAATTGTTGTGCAATAGACGCGGAGATGGTCTATGAAGGAGGGCATGCGTTTGGCCGGTGCGGCCCGGTGCAGCTCGCCAAGACTCCGCTCCGGAACCGGTTGGCCACGCGGAAATGGAAGAATTGCGGAAAGTAGTTGAATGAAATCAAGGCGGTCCGGACCTAAATCCGGACGAGGAGGATGGTGCATGAAAGTAAAAATCCTAGGTGTATTGGTTCTGACAGCCCTGATCGTGGCGGTGGCGTTCAGCGTTTCCATGCCGGCCACTTCCAAGGCTGCTATGCCGACGCCAGCGGCCAGCGCGGTCCCGGCCAATCCGATCCCACCGGACCACCCGGAGATCCGCGATGCGATTGCTTCCTTGCGGCACGCCAAAGAGCACATGGAACACGCTGCGCACGATTACGGCGGCCACAGGGTAGAAGCGCTCCGCGCCACCGACGAAGCAATTCACCAACTGGAGATTTGCCTGAAGTTCGACAAGTAAGGAATACGAGCGTATCGGAAAAACACGGGCAGCGCCTGGATGAGCCGGGCGCTGCTTTTTTTTGCGGCGGAGATGGAGTGCTCCGGCAGGTGAACCAGGCAGCGTAAAGACTGAGAATGAACAAAAAATAAAGGGCGACTCGGTTTGATCCGTGTCGCCCTCGTTTGATTGAGTCGCGAAGGTTCTCGCTTCCCGATTCAACTTATTCGGAGGTGGTTCGGTTTTACCCTCTCCACCCCCTGTAAATTGAGTCGTGAAGCTCTACTTCCAGGTCCAGCTCACGATAACGTCTCGGTATTACCCTCGGCGCATCTTTGAGTGCACCACGAAAGCTTTTCGCTTCCGCTTGCGCCCAGCGGCAACCCGGTTTTACCCAAGTTGCGTCGAACTCTGCTGCGAAGCTATCTCCTCGATCCAACGCGATGAAACCGCCCGGTTTTATCCATGCGATTCCTCCGCACCAAACCGCGGAGACTACCCCGCAATCCCACACGCCTGAAGCAGCTCGGTTTCACCCTTACCGCTCCTTCGCATCGAACCACGGAGCTCGCTCCACAGTCCGCCACAGCCGAGATAGTTCGGTTTTATTCTTACCATCCCGTTGTATCGAACCGCGAAGCTGTCCTTCTCAATTCAATTCCTTCGAGGCTGACTTGGTTTTACCCTTGCCGCCTCTGAGAATTGAACTGCGAAGTTTGCACTTCTAATTCAACTCGAGATCAAGCAACCCGGTTTTACCCTTGCTGCCTGCTCTGAATTGAGTCGTGAAGTTTTTCTTCCCGATCAATCTGCTGCGCATAGTAGGAGGATGAGGAAACGTTGGCAAGAGTTATTTCAGCGCAACTCTGTGGATATTTGTGCATGACTGTGCAAGAAATTTTCGTGAAAAATTGCCTGAAAAAGCAAAACGGTTTTACAAAATGGGGAGAGCGCTATCGGAAAAGAAATGGCGCGACACTTTCGATCAGTTTCTTTTTTTTGTGCGCGCACCGGCCAGGGCAGGAACAGAATTCCGCGCGCGCCACTCATTCAATGCTGTAACGGTCCGGCTACAAATGTCTTCGGGAGAGCCCGTGGCTGCTACGGAAAGAAGCAGGCCCAGATTCCGATAGAACGCAATGAGCGGAGCAGTGCTGCGGTCGTATGCCTCGAGCCGAATTTTTATTGATTCAGGCCTGTCGTCCTCCCGCTGAAAAAGTTCAGCGCTGCAGTGATCGCACGTGCCGGCGACTTTTGGAGGCCGTTCCGTGGCGTGGAATACTGCTTTGCAGGATTTGCACGTGCGCCGGCCGCCAAGCCGGGCGACGATGGCGCTTACGGGTAGTTCGTAGTTGACGACGGCAGTGAGCGAGAGGCCCTCATCTTCCATCAAGTGTTTCAGGGATTCGGCTTGCGCCAGGGTACGCGGAAAACCGTCGAGAATGAAACCGCCGCCACATCGCAAGCAACCGCTGCGTTCGTGCACCATGTCCCACACGGTGGAATCCGGAACCAGGTCGCCACGACGCATATGTTCGAGAGCAGTTTTCATGGCGGGGCTCAACAGGCATTCGTCACGGCTCTTCGCGGCGCGGAAAACGTCGCCTGTGGACAAGTGGCACGCGCCCAACTGGTGATTCAGCAATTCCGCCTGGGTGCCTTTGCCTACGCCGGGGGCTCCCAAGAGGACAAGCCTCCAAGGAGTTTGGGCAGTTTCAGGCGGTGTTGAGCATTGGGCGGAAGGCCCTTGCAGCCATGAAGCGCGATCATTGTTGTTGTGTGCGGCCATAGCCACCTCATCATTAAAAGAGTACGGAATTTGGGCAGAGTTGGCGGTGACACTTATCACAGGGCTGCGTACGAGGGACAGGCGGATACTGACGCATTGGAAATCCGTTCCGGCATCAGCGTGGGGCAGCGCTGGACGAGCGGGGCGGTGGCCGATACACTTGTAATTATGCTGCGATTTTACACGGCGGGGGAGTCGCACGGGCAGGCGCTGCTGACGTTTCTGTCAGGATTGCCGGCGGGACTACACGTAGATTTGGAGTATATCAATCACGAATTGCACCGGCGGCAATTAGGATACGGGCGCGGCGGGCGTCAGAAAATCGAGAAGGACCGCGCGGATGCGTTCGCGGGCGTACGGCATGGAATGACGATTGGCGCGCCCATCGCTGTGCGCATCGAGAACCGCGACTGGGCGAATTGGGAAAAGATTCTTTCGGTGGAAGCGACCGATGCGCCGGAAGCTGCTTCGCGGAAGCTAGTGGCGCCGCGGCCGGGGCATGCGGATCTGGCGGGCTCGCAAAAATTCAATTTTCACGACGCGCGGTACGTGTTGGAACGGGCTTCGGCGCGGGAAACGGCAGCACGCGTGGCGGCGGGGGCTTTTGCGAAGATGCTGCTGCGGGAATTCGGCACAGAGATTGCCAGCCACACGATTCAAGTGCGCAACGTGCGATTGGAACGCTCCGCGACTTGGGACGAAATACGGGCGGTGAATGCGGACATCGAATCGCCGCTGCGGTGCGTGGCTGCGACGGTACAGGAAAGAATGATGGCCGAAGTGGATGCGGCGTTGAAGGCGGGCGACACCGTTGGGGGCGTGTTTGAAATTGTGGCGCACAACGTGCCAGTGGGGCTCGGGTCGCACGCGCAGTGGGACGAAAAGTTAGACGGCAAGCTGGCACAGGCGTTGATGAGTGTGCAAGCGGTGAAAGCCGTTGAAATTGGCGCGGGGATACTGGCGGCGGGTTCGTTCGGCAGCGCGGTGCAGGACGAGATTTCGTATGAGAAGAGCGCTCGGAAGTTCCGGCGAGCCTCGAATCGCGCGGGCGGGTTGGAGGGCGGCATCACCAACGGAGAAGATGTGGTGATTCGCGGCTTTCTGAAGCCTATTTCGACGCTGCGCAAGCCGCTGGGAACGGCGGATATGGTGACCAAGGAGCCGGTGCAAGCGGCTTACGAACGTTCCGACTGGTGTGTGGTGCCGGCAGGGGGTGTGGCGGGAGAGGCAATGGTGGCACTTGTGTTAGCGGATGCTTTTCTGCAAAAATTTGGAGGAGATTCGCTCGCCGAGATGCGGCGGAATTTCGAAGGTTATGCCAAACAAATCGACCAGTTCTGAAATTGTAATGACGGCGAATGCGGCGCAGACGGCCGAGCCACAAGCCGCCCAGGCACCGGCGCGCACGATCTACAAGATCGTGAAGTACGGCGATCCGGTGCTGGAAAAACCGGGCGCGGTGATCAAGAAATTCGATGAAGAACTTGAGAAACTTGCCGAGGACATGTTCGCGACAATGTACGCGGCGCAGGGCGTGGGATTGGCGGCGCCGCAGATCGGGAAGAGCATACGGCTAACGGTGGTGGACGTGACCAGCGGCAAGAACTCCGAAGCGAAAATCGTCATGGTGAATCCGGAGATCATCCACGCGGAAGGCGAGGTTCGCGAAGAAGAGGGTTGCCTGTCGATCCCGGGATTTCGCGGATACGTGGTGCGGCCACAGTTTGTAACCGTGCGGGCGCAGAACGCCAAGGGCGAGACGTTTGAGATTCGCGGCGAGAATCTGTTGGCGCGCGCGTTCTGCCATGAGATTGACCACCTGAATGGCGTGCTCTTTTTGCAGCATCTGAGCATGCTGAAACGCGACCTGATCCGGCGCAAGATCAAGAAACTCCGTAAAGAAGGCGAGTGGTAAATTCAACGCGCGCGCAAATGAGGACGCCGTGAGTCCCTTGCGAATGCTGTTCTGCGGCACGCCACAGTTTGCGGTTCCCTCCCTGCAACATTTACTCCAGCAACCGGATTTTCAGATTGTGGGCGTGTTCACGCAGCCGGACCGTCCCAAAGGCCGCGGCCAGGAGATTGCGCTATCACCGGTAAAGGAAGTGGCATTGGCGGTGAAATTGCCGGTACATCAACCGGTAAAGGTGCGCGCGCCGGAAGGCGAGGAACAATTGCGGGCCCTGGCGCCGGACGTGATCGTGATTATTGCGTATGGGCAGATTATTCCCGCGCGATTGTTGTCCATTCCGGAATTTGGCTGGATCAACCTGCACGCTTCCCTGCTGCCGAAATACCGCGGCGCGGCGCCCATCCACTGGGCGATCGCGAATGGAGAAACACGAACCGGAAATACGACGATGAGGATTGATGCGGGGATGGACACGGGAGAGATTCTGCTGCAACAGGAGTTGGGGATTGGGCCGGATGAAACGGCGCCGGAATTGGCGGCGCGGTTGGCGGAGGCGGGCGCACCGCTTATGGCAGCGACCTTGCGCGGGTTGGTGGCGGGCACACTGAACGGGCAAGCGCAGAACAACGCTGCGGCAAGCCTTGCGCCGATTTTGAAGCGGGAGGACGGACGGATTGATTGGACACGATCGGCACAGGAGATTTACTGCCGCATGCGGGGATTTGCGCCGTGGCCGGGGGCGTACACGGAGTTTCGGGGGCAGAGTTGCCACGTTCGGGGCAAACCGGTGTCAAAGGGAAAGGCTGGTGGTGCGCCTGGGACTCTGGTGGTGTCCGGCGAAAGCTTGCAGGTGATCTGCGGGCAAGGCAGCTTATTGGAGCTAACATCCGTCAAACTAGAAGGACGCAAACAAGTAACTGCTGGCGAGTTCGCGCGTGGCGCGCGATTGCAAGCGGGTGAACGATTGGGCAAAGTGTAATTTGCGGAACCTCCGCCACTCAGTCATACTCACAAATTACGCCATCGATGAAAATCATCCACGGTATCCCGGGAGTAAAACCTTCATGAAAAGCTTGCGTGTTGCAAGGCGAGAGCCGCGAAGTATGAGTTTATGCATGGCCATGGCTGGCGGTGAAGCGGTGCGGCTGCGATGGCGGCAGGGGGCCGCCTGGCTGCTGGCGGCGCAGCTTGTGTGCGTGGCACCGGGCGCGGTTGCCAGTGCGACGGACAAAGCACCCGCGAACGCGAGCGCCGCGGCTGCGGCCGATCCCTTGCTGGCGACCATGAAGGGAGAACTGGACCGAGCGAAGACCGACCTGGCCAAGAGCGACACGCCTCCCTATCACATCAGCTATACCGCCTATGATCAGGACCAAATCGTGATTGCGGGAGCCTACGGCGGGCTTTTGACCAATACTGCCGCGAAGCGCCGTTCGGTGGACGTCACCATGCGCGTGGGCAGCCCGGAACTGGACAATACGCACGGCCAGAGCCGACAAAGCGGCATGACTTCGGGATCGTTGCCACTGGGAAATGATGCTGACGCCACGGCTCGTATCCTGTGGGAGCAAACCGATCGCGAGTACAAGCGCGCGGCGCCGGCGTACCTTAACGTAAAGACAAGTACCGCAGTGCGCGCGGAAGAAGAGGACAAGTCGCCGGACTTTTCGAAGGAAAATCCGAAGGTGCACGTCGGAGAAAAACTGACGCCGCCAGCGCTGGACCGCGCGGCGTGGGAAGGCGAAATTCGCCGGCTATCCGGCGCGTTCCGCAAATATCCGGAAGTTTACTTCGCTACCGTGGTGTTGCAGGTGTCCGCGGCGAGTTCGCGGATGGTTTCCAGCGAAGGCTCGATGATCACGCTTCCGAGCGCGTCCACGCGGCTGGTGATGGAGGCTCAAACGCGTGCGGATGACGGGATGGACCTGTTGCGCGTGGAGACGTTCCAGGCGCCGTCAGCGAAGGGCTTGCCGAGCGAGGCGGAACTGAACGCGAAAATTGAAAAGATGGCTGTGGACTTGAAGGCGCTGCGGACGGCTCCGGTGGCGGAACCTTACGCGGGTCCGGCGCTGCTCAGCGGGCGCGCCGCAGCTGTGTTCTTCCATGAAGTTCTGGGGCATCGACTGGAAGGCCACCGGCAACGGGACGAAGAAGAAGGACAGACGTTCACGAAAAAAGTGGGGCAGGAAGTTTTGCCGACGTTTCTGAGTGTGGCGGACGATCCGACGATCACGGAACTGGACGGCGTGAAGCTTGCGGGCTCGTACGAATACGACAACGAAGGCGTGCCAGCACAACGGGTGGAAGTGATTCAGAATGGCGTGTTGCGGAATTTTCTGATGTCGCGGATGCCCATCAAGGGATTTGACAAGTCCAACGGACACGGCCGCAATCAACCGGGGCTTATGCCCACGGGACGGCAGGGGAACCTGATTGTGTCCTCCAGCCAGAGCTTCCCAGAAGCGCAGATGCGCCAGAAATTGATTGATGAGGTGAAGAAAGAGGGGAAGCCCTACGGGCTTTATTTTGACGACATTCAGGGCGGTTTCACGCTGACCCGCCGGTCGCTGCCGCAAGCTTTTCAGGTGCTGCCGGTGATTGTGTACAAGGTGTATGCCGACGGGCGGCCCGACGAACTGGTGCGCGGCGTGGACATCGTGGGCACACCGCTGGCGGCGCTGACGCGCATCATTGCCACGGGGGATAAGCAGCACGTGTTCAACGGGGTTTGCGGCGCAGAGAGCGGGAGCGTGCCCGTTTCGGCCGTGGCGCCAGCCATGCTTTTTAGCGAAATGGAAGTTCAGAAGCGCGCGCACGAACGGGAACGGCCGCCGATTCTTCCGGCGCCGGGATTGGAAAACACGGCTACAAGCAAAGACGCCGGGAAAAAGGCGGAGGTGCAGCCGTGAAGGGGACTCTGGCGATGAGGCGATTTGCATTGGCGGTTGCAATACTTTTGGCATGTGCGATGACGCAAACTCTTGCTGCGCGAGACTCGAAGGCACTGCCTGGCCCTGATGGGCCGACGGCAGCGGCGCACGCGGCGGCGAAGGGCGATGCTTTGTTTGAGGCGCTGCTGACCGAATTGGACCGCTCGAAAGCGCAACTCAAGATGGACCAGGTGCAGGCGCCTTACTACATTGAATATCGCGTGAATGATGTGGATGATTTCACTGCGGAAGCGGCCTTTGGCGCGTTGCGGGAAAGCCAGAGGTCCCACCTGCGTGTATTACGCGTGGTGGTGCGCATTGGGGATTACAAACAGGACAGTTACTACGGCCAGGGGATGGGAACGGCTTCGATTCTGCCGCTGGATGACGATCCGATTGCGTTGCGCCGGCAGATCTGGTTGCTGACGGATGAGGCGTACAAGTCCGCGGCGGATGCCTACGCGGAAAAGCTCTCCGCGTTGAAGCAGTTTACAGCGGATCCAAACCCCGTGGACGATTTCGCCGCTGCGCCCGTGGTTTCCTTCGTGGGGCCAACCGTGACTCTTAAAGTGGATGAAGCGGCGTGGAACAAGACGCTGGAGGATGTCAGCAACATGTACCGGGAGTACCCGGATGTGCAATCGGTGAGCGCATCGGCGCGCTTCTCTTCGGTCAACGATTATTTCGTGAACTCGGAAGGAACGATTGTGCGCGAAGGACGGTCGAACGCCACGGTGACGCTGGACGGAGCGACACAAGCCGCGGATGGCATGCGGCTCAGCCGCAATCCGTTCTGGACGGAAGAGCGCGCGGATGAGTTGCCGACGCACGATGCGCTGCTGAAGGAAACCAAGCAGATGCTGGACACGCTGACGGCGCTGCGCAAGGCGCCCATTGTGGACGAATCGTTTCGCGGGCCGGTGTTGTTTGCGCCGGATGCGGCCGACGACGTGTTTGCCAACCTGATCGGAGGCAACGTGCTTGGGCGCAAACCGGCGTTAGGCAGACCGAATCGCACCACCGGAACGTTTGCCACCAGCTACAAAACGCGCGTGCTACCGAAATTTGTGAGCGTGGTGGACGACCCCACGATTCACCAAATCCAGGGAAAGGACCTACTGGGCAGCTATGACGTGGACGATGAAGGCGTGAAGGCACAAGCGGTCACGCTGATTGATGCGGGCATGCTGCAGAATTACCTTGTGGGCCGCCAGCCTATCCGCGATTTCCCCGCTTCCAATGGACACGGCCGCGCGGGACCGGGAACCGCGGCGCAACCCACAGTCGGGACGCTGATCTTAAAGAGTTCGGAGCCGGAATCGCCCGCGGAACTGAAGCAGAAGATCATGCACATGGCTTCGGAAGAGAGCAAACCGTATGTTTATCGCGTGGACACGCTGGGCCCGGGCAATTCGCCGAGGCTGCTGTACCGTGTGTACGCCAGCGACGGACACGAAGAACTGGTGCGCGGCGCGGTGTTTAATGAGCTGGATGTGCGCGCGCTGCGCAACGATCTGATCGCCGTGGGCAACGATCCACTGGTGAGTAACCGCATGGGTGGCGTGGGGCAGACGATCATTTGCCCATCGCTGCTATTCGATGAATTGGAAGTGAAGCGGGCGGACACGAGCAAGGAGAAGCTGCCGGAATATCCGGCGCCGGAGCTGAAGTAGTTTTCAGTTTTCAGTTGTTAGTTTTCAGTTTTCAGTAAGGAAAGAGATGCGGACTGTGCTTGAGTTGTGGGGTGGGAGAGAAAGGCTTACGCAGAGGGCACGGAGATCGCAGAGTTCGCAGAGAAGAGAGTAGAACCCAGAGGGATTCATCACATAAGAGACGTGCGACGCAAAATGGCCCTTCGCTGCGCGGGCTCCGCTCTGAATGACCGGGCTCGGTCGCCGCAATGACAGAGCAACGAACTTCATACGACAAATTGGTTATGGCTCCGGAAAAACTTGTGGGAGCGGGGCAATGGAAGTAGGATGCGGGCAGGCCCGCCCGAACGCGGCGGGCTGGCAAAGGGAAGCGCCACGCCTGGCTCTAGACGACTTCACCCGAGGTTGAGTTCCGGAGGTTTGCCATGATTGCGGCCGTGATTCTCTCCGGCGGGTCCTCGAGCCGCATGGGCTCGCCAAAAGCTTTGCTTCCCTACCAGGGCCGATTGTTTCTGGAACATCTGCTAGAGGTGACGCAACACCCGAGGATTGGTGTGCGACGAGTGGTGTTTGGGGCGCACGCGGAACTGATCACGCGGACGGTGGCGGTGCCCGCAGACGAAATTGTGATTAATGAAGATTGGGAGCAGGGGCAGTTGAGTTCGTTGCACGCGGCGATGCGTAGTTTGCCGGCGGGGACGGATGGGCTGATGTTGTGCTTGATTGACCATCCGCTGATCAGCGCGGCGCTGGTGGATGAACTGGTGCAGGCGTTTTATGCATCGCGGGCGCCGATTGTGCTGCCGGTGTTCGAGGGTAGGCGCGGGCATCCGGTGCTGTTTTCGGCGGCGATGTATGAGGAGTTGGAGAAGGCGCCAGTGAATGTGGGTGCACGGGCAGTGGTGTGGGCGCGGACGAAGGAGGTGTTTGAAGTGGGGACGACGGAGGAGGGGTGCGTACTGAATTTGAACGATCCGGAGGGGATGGAACGGGCTATGGGGTCGGGATGAGGGGAATTATCAGTTATTAGTTATTAGTTATTAGTTATTAGTTTTCAGTTTTCAGTCAGAGGCGGGAAATTTGAGGAGGTGAGGAGCTTAGAGGTTCGGCGGTTTAAGAGTGTAAGAGTAAAAGAGTGTAAGAGTGCACGAGATCGGGAGTTTGGAGATGTGGTTTTGGAAGGCCTCAACCCTGAAGGGCTGAGCTACAGTTTGTGGTGGAAATGGGCAAGTAGGGCTTTTAGGGCGGCGTGGGCGAGGTGGGCGGTGTGAGCGGAGGCTGGAGGCAGGCCGCCGATGGCGGTGGAGATGTGATCCGCGGTGATTGAGTTGAGTTCGTGGAGTTCCCTTCCCTGAATTAGTTCCGTTAACAACGAGGCGCAGGCGATCGAGGCGGTGCAGCCACGGCAGAGGAAACGCGCGGCAACGATGCGGGTGTGTTCGAGTTGGACGGAGAGTTGGAGGACATCGCCGCAGACGGGATTGGTGACTTCAATTTTGGCGGTGGGGTTGGGGAGTTCACCGGCGTTGCGGGGGGATTGGAAGTGATCGAGGAGGGTCGGGGAGAACATGGGGAGAGTATCGCAGCGAGTGGGTGGGAGTGTCGAGGGAACAGAGAGAGAGTCTTCAGTTGACAGTTTACAGTTCACAGTTTCGGAGGGAGAGAAAAGAGCAGAGAAGACATGTAACGCAGAGGCGCAGAGGTCGCAGAGAAGAATGGGAGGGATCCATCGGACAAAAAGCGTGCGATGCAAGACCGTACATCGCTTCGCGGACTCCGCTCTGAGTGACAGGGTCAGTTGGGCCATCGTTGTGCAGCGATCCCTCCGCTCCGTGCCGCAAAAAGCGCGACACTACGGTCGGGATGACAGAGTCTGCGATACCGCAAAAAAAAGCGCGGCACGGTGACTGGGATGACAGGCTTTTGTTTAGTGGATGCTGAAGGTGGTGGGGGGAACGGAGGCACGGGCTTCGGGGTTGTAATAGTCGTAGAGGAGAGATTCGGCGGATTGGGCGGACATGGCGAAACGCGGCTTGAAAGAGAAAGAGAAGCTGGTGCCGCCGGCACGGGGCCAGAGGTAGAAGACTACGCGGTCGGGCTGGATTTCGTAGCTTTGGACTTCCCAGGAGGTGGTGAGGGCGTCGAGGGAAGCGCGATCCACATCGGCGCCGGGAGGGAGGCCGATTTCGGCGAGCATCATGCCGTAACCGCGGAAGCCGACGCGTTCAACGTTGACGGTGCAGAGGATGGAATCGCCGACGGCGGAGGCGGTGCGATTGAATTTGACGGAGTAACGCAGAGATTCGGAATCGCCACTGCGAACGGAGGAACTGGTGACGCCGGGATCAGTCCAGGGGAGATAATAGACGGCGTTGAGATAGGCGCTGGCACGGGAGGTGGGGGCACCGCGAAGTTCGACGCGATGATCGCCGGGAGAGAGGTGGGCGGAGAGATCGGCGTGGATGGGGACGATTTGGCGGAGGCTGTTCGAGGTGGCCAGCATGGTGGCGAGCTTGCCGTCAACAAGGATTTCGATAGGATGCGCGGGCTGCGGAGCAGCAGCGGAATCGAGATCGAATTGGCGAACCAGGGATTGCAGGACATTTACAGTGGCTTGCGTGGAATACCAGATGCCGTAGCGATCTTTGTTCTTTAGAAGGAACAGGGTGCCTTTATCGAGGGCGGCCTCCAGCGCGGGCGAGGTGCGGCCTTGCAGTTTTGCGGAAGCAAGAGCGTCCAGAACGAGCGCGGTGGTTTCGATGCGCCCGGCGTAACCCCAACCATAAAAGACGGTGTTGTGCTCGGCGGCCCAATAGGATAGCTCGCCTTCAGGATGCATGGAGGAGAGGAGAGTGTCGATTTCCCCGGAAGCATCTTCGTGGATGGAGAGTTTCGATTGGACAATTAAGGCGAGACGGTAGGGGTCGTTGGCGTTCATGGCGTGCGAGGAAAGGTATTCGAGGGCGCGGCGGACGGCATTGCGTTCGGCTTCGAGGGCTTTTTGATCGGTGGTGGGATGCTGAAGATCTTGTGCCAGGACGCTGATTACGTAAGAAGTGTAGTAGTTGGTGAGCCAATCGGAAGGTTGGCCTTGATAGTCGGTGCCCTGCCATACGCCTTGCGCAGAGAGTTGGTGGAGGAGCCAGGCACGGGTTTGATTTGTAACCTCGGGATCGACGGTGATGAATTCGGAGGCTTCAGAGAGGAAGCGGACAGCGTAAGCGCTTAGAGGAATGTCTGGATTGCCGTGCCCCCAATAAGAGAAGCCGCCGCCGGGCTCGCGATAGCCGAGAAGTTTTGCGTAGGCGAGATTGAGGAAACGCT
>Ga0181538_10001377_pt1 | contig 27397 bp, 22 predicted proteins | sample PEATcosm2014_Bin_40_FD_119773 | JGI IMG/M metagenome (GOLD analysis project Ga0181538, IMG submission 119773) | Peatland microbial communities from MTU Mesocosm Facility, Houghton, MI, USA - PEATcosm2014_Bin23_30_metaG | ecosystem: Environmental > Terrestrial > Soil > Wetlands > Peat | place... | reverse complement strand
TCCGCGCGCTCGCCGACATCGTCGACTTCTTGGCCGCCACGAACCGCCTGGTGGCGAAAGGCATTTTCGACCTGTTCCAGCAGCCGCGCATGCAGCGTCGCAAGGTTGTCGCCCACGTGGTACACGAGGGTTTCCAGCTTGAGTCCCTGCCGCCCGAAATAGCCTGGCAGCAGAATCTCGCGCAGCAGTTTGAGAATGGCGATCACCGAGTCCCGACTGGGAAGGGGCGCCGTGCTGACGTGGGTGATCCGCTGCTCGCGCTGGTAGCTTCCCACCAGCGCAGTCACGAGTTCGGTCATGGCCAGGTACTGCGGTGTCGACTTCAAAGTTGTCGCAACGATCGCGGTGTTTCCTATCGTGGACATAGGCATTCTCCCCGAAACTAGCCGTGCACCAGTTCCAGACCCGAACGCGTCCAGTTCGAGATGCCCCCGTCCAGACTGTACACCTTGCCAAGGCCCAAACGGTCAGCCAGCTTGGCTGCAGTCAGGCTGCGCAAGCCCTGACCGCAGACGAAGACGATATTCGCCCTAGGCAGCGTCTTCGCCGGATCCGCACGCAAATCGTCCAGGGGAACCGGTCGCGCACCGGGGATGTGGCCGTCCGACCATTCCTGGGTATCGCGGATATCCACCACGTCAACCTCGCCGTTGGCCAGCAAGTCGCTCATCTCTTGCGGAGTCAGTGTCTGGACCATGTGTCTAGGATAGGAGACACAAATCCAGAGCGCAAGATCAATTTTTCTGAGAAGACGCGGCCCGCGTCAGGAAGACGCGTGATCGGGTCAGCCGTGCGCGCTCAGTCGTTTCAAGGCCGCCACCAAGGTGTCGATGTCCTCGCAAACATTGTAAGGCGCCAGCGAGGCGCGCACCGTGGCCTCCAGGCCAAATCGACGCAGAATGGGCTGGGCGCAGTGGTGGCCCGAGCGCACCGCGATCCCTTCGCGATCGAGGGCCGATCCCAGCTCCTCGGTCTTGTGCCCGGCCAGCACGAAGGAGATCACGCCAGCCTTGCTGGGGGAGGTGCCGATGATGGTCAGGCCGGGAACCTTGGACAGCTCGGCAGTCGCGTAGTTCAGAAGCTCGTGCTCGTAGGCCGCCGCCCGCTCGTGGCCCAGGTTGTCCAGCCAATCGAGCGCGGCGCCCAGCCCGACCGCGTCTGCGATGTTGCCGGTCCCGGCCTCGAAACGCGCCGGCGCGGGATGGTACGTGGTCCGCGCAAATGTCACGTCCTTGATCATGTTGCCGCCGCCCTGCCACGGCGGCATGGAGTCCAGCACCTCGGGCTTGCCGTACAGCGCCCCGATGCCGGTCGGCGCGTAGATCTTGTGTCCGGAAAACACGTAGAAATCGCTGTCGAGCGCCCGGACATTCACGGGGAAATGGGCCACGGCCTGCGCGCCGTCGACCAGCGTGCAGGCCCCCACGGCGTGGGCCATGGCCACCATCTGCTGCGCGGGCGTGATGGTGCCCAGGGCATTCGATACCTGGGTCAAGGCCACCATCTTGGTGCGGGGACAGAGCAGCTTCCCGTAGGCCTCCAGGATTACCTCGCCCCGATCGTTGACCGGCGCGACCAACAACCGCGCCCCGGTCTTGGCGCAAAGCTGCTGCCAGGGCACGATGTTGGCGTGGTGTTCGAGATGGGTGATGACGATCTCGTCGCCAGCAGACACGAATTGTCCGCCCCAGGCCTGCGCCACCAGATTGATGGCCTCGGTGGCCCCGCGCACGAACACTATGTCTCGTGCGCTGGACGCGCCCAGAAAGCGGGCCACGGTGGCGCGTGCGTTTTCGTAGGCATCCGTTGCCCGCGCCGCCAGGGTGTGGGCCGCCCGGTGAACATTCGAGTTCTCGTGGGCGTAGAAATACGACAGCCGATCAATGACGGTCTGCGGTTTCTGGGTGGTGGCGGCGTTGTCCAGCCACACCAGGCGACGGCCATGAACCTGTTCATTCAGGATCGGGAATTCGCGGCGGACCGCGTAGGGGTCAAAGCCAGTCTGCCGCAACGGCTTGTTCAAGGCCGGGGACACGGGCGTGACTTCCTTGGTCTCCACCAGCGAGATGTCGGAGGGTGAATCGGGATTGGGGGCTCCGGTCTGGACCAGGAAATAGGAGGACGCCGCCGGAACGGCCTCGCCCAGCAGGGGAATGCGAAAGAAGTCTGCGCTGGGTTCGGCCAAGGCAAGCGCGTCGATGGCGCTCGCGCTGGGCGCGGCTGCGGGTGTGGCGGGCACACTCGGCACCTGCGTGGGCAGGTCGTTCTTGGCGGGCGCAGCGGATGGGGATACGCCCGGTGTGGCAGCCACGATGGCCGGCTCGGAAACCGACGATGGAGAAAGCGTGGGTGTCACCCCCGCCTTGGCCGCAGGAAAAACCTGCGCGTTCGGATCCCTGACCACATCCATCATGGCCTGCGCCAGGGTGGACAGATCCCACCCTGCCAACGACGGCGTTTGCACCGGGGCCACGCCAGCCGTTGATGCCAGGGGCGAGACAGGCGCGGGCACGCTGCCGACCGGAGCCGATGCTAGGCCCGCCACAGCCGGCGCCGTTCCCGACGGGCCTCCAGCCGGATCACTTGTAATCATAGTAGAGGTCGACCTCGACACTTTCGAGGGCACCGAGCGCGTCCTCGGTCAGTGCAGCAGCCGAGCAGTACAGCGACACCAGGTATGAAGCCACACCCCGTTGATCGATGCCCATCAGACGCACTGACAGGCTTGGGCTAACCTCGCCGGGCAGGCCGGGTTGAAACAGACCGACCACACCGCGACGCTGCTCGCCGGTGCGGAGCAGGAGGATGTCGGTCTTGTTGCCCGCCATGTGGAGCTTGTCGCAAGGAACCAGCGGCACGCCCCGCCAGGTAATGAAGGGCGAACCAAACAGGGTCACGGTGGCCGGAGGCACCCCCCGGCGCGTGCATTCACGCCCAAACGCCGCAATCGCCCTTGGGTGGGCCAGGAAGAACGCCGGCTCTTTCCACACGCGCGCCAGCAATTCATCGATGTCGTCGGGTGTCGGACGTGCGTTGCGTGGCTTGACCCGCATCGTATCGTGGACGTTGTTGATCAGACCATAGCTGCCGTTGTTGATCAGCTCGTCTTCCTGCTTTTCCTTGAGACGCTCCACCGCGATGCGGAGCTGTTCCTTCACCTGGTCGAGCGGACTGCGGTACAGGTCCGAGATGCGTGTGGAGATCTGAACCGTGGTGGACACCGTGTTGAGCAGGTACTCGCGCGGCTTGGGCTCGTAGTCGACAAAGGCCGTGGGAAGCTGACTGCCCAGCTCCGGCGAGCATTGCACCGCGAACTTGTTGTCAATCACGCGATTGACCCGGTACACGCCAGCTTCGACGGGCGTCCAGGGAAGAAGCTGCACCAACCAACGCGGCGTCGTCCCCACCCACTGCGGGGGCGTCTTGGTTGTGTTGGCAAGTTGCCTGGCGGCTGCGTCGTTCAAAAGAGTGCTGGCATCAACGGGGTTCGGCATTGGGGCTCCCTCCGGGAAGATCGGACCATTTCCGAGAAACGGGTCGATCTCTACATCTGCACCACGGTCGCGGCAAGACGGCATCGGCCGCTGCCTGCGTTTTCCTCCGCTATAGTTGACACTTGTAGGAGCGAGCGGAGGAATCGCCGCCGGGCACGCGCAACCGTTGCATGCCGGTTGCCGGAAGCCCACTTTGGGTGGCTGACTTGGGGCCTTGCGAATAGTCTCTATTGACCGAATTCAGAGGAGTTCTCAATGTCCGACCATGCTCTGCGCGCCTACGACTCGATCTTGGACATGCTTTCCAGCGTTGAGAACCCGACCCCGATTGTCCGCCTGCTGCACATTGCGCCTTACAAGCACACGCAGGTTTTCGCCAAGCTCGAATGGTACAACCCGTTCGGCGCGGTCAAGGACCGGGTGGCTGCGAATCTCGTGCGCGACGCGGAGGAGCGGGGCGAGAAGCTCGAGCACCTGGTCGAGCCGACCTCGGGCAACACCGGCATGGGTCTGGCCATGCTGTCGAACGCCAAGGGCTACAAGTTCGCGGCCACCATGTCGAAGGAAATTCCTGCGGAGAAGCGCGCCGTGCTGCGCTTCTTCGGCACCGATCTCTACGAACTCGAGGACACGCTGTGCCCCATGCCCGGCCAGCCCGAAGGGGCCATGGCCAAGGCCACCGAGCTGGCCGCGCGACCGGGTTGGAAACAGCTAAACCAGTACAAGAATCCGGCCAATCCCGATGCGCACTTCCGCACGACAGGACCCGAGATCTGGAAGCAGACGCGCGGCAAGATCACCCACTTCGTGGCCTCGCTCGGCACCTGCGGCACCATCACTGGGACGGGACGATTCCTCAAGGCGCAAAATCCGAGCGTGAAGGTGATTGGCGTGCATCCCACCGAGGGTCACGATATCCCGGGCGTACGCAGCCGCAGGGCTTTGCGCCTCACTGACTTCTTCAAACCCGAAGAATACGACGGCGTGGTTGAGATCACCGACCAGGAGGCGTACGGGCTCTGTCTTCGCCTCAATCGAGAGGAGAGCATCATCGCCGGCCCGAGTGGCGGGCTGGCCCTGGCGGGCGCGTTCCACACCATCCCCGACGAGCCGGGCAATCTGGTCGTCGTGATCTTTCCCGACAACGCTTTCAAATACGTTTCGTCCTTCCAGAAGCATTTGCCCCAGCTTTTCCCCAAGCAGGACGCCAAGGCACCTGCCGCCGCTCCCAGCGATCCCTTTGCCCAGCATCTCCGGGCGGCGTTCGCCTTCGCAGAAAAAGGCCCCGACGTCATCGACGTGCACGAGGCGAAGAAGATGCGGGATGCCGGCGTGCCCATTCTGGACGTGCGCAACCCCGACGAATTCGCGCAAGAGCGCATCGCTGATGCCCGCAACCTACCGTTGCCCGCGCTGTCCAAGGGCGCAAAGGACGGCCTGCCCACTGACCGCCAGGCGCCGGTCATCACCATCTGCGCTCGTGGGCAGCGCTCCCTCTACGGCCTGCTGCTGCTCAAGGCCCAGGGCTATCAGATCGTGAAGAGCGTCGCTGGCGGCATGGGCGCATGGGTGAATGCCGGCCTGCCAACCCAGGTGGGGCCCTGAGTCGGTCGCCCAAAGGCGACGCTCCTCCCGTGCAGCCTGCGTCTTGCATCGCGGACGTTGCTTTCGTATAGTATATGCATGATTCAACGTGATTGCGCTGCCATCGCCCTGGCAACCCAAGGAAGATGATGAGCATGGCTGACTTGCAGAGACACCGGGGGAACTTTCGCTGGGAAAGCGTTGACCTGCTCCCCTACAAGGAAGGCGACTCGGACTCTTGCAGCGTTACCCGGCAGATCCTGTCCGACGGACGCGACGGGCTTCCCGTGCAGTTGCGTTACTTCGAGATCGCGCCGGATGGCCACTCCACCTTGGAACGGCACAGGCATCTGCACATCGTTGTGGTCCTACGCGGAAAGGGACGGGTGCTGTCGGGATCGGAGATAGTGGACGTCGGGCCGTTGGACGTGGTGCACATCCCTTCCGGCACCTGGCACCAGTTGCAAGCCACACGCGGGGAACCGTTGGGGTTTCTCTGCCTTGTGCACCGCGAGCGTGATCCCCCTGAGCGGCCTGGTCCCCAGGAATTGGCAAAGATCCTTCGCGATCCAGCCGTGGCGGCCTTCGTGCGTCCCTGACCGCCCTGCCACTGTAGTGCGCATATGGTCGCAGACAGCGCTGGCAAGAAGGGGTTGCGCACGGCCGAACCCCATCGTCCTCGGTTGCCGGCAAAGCACGACCTCGGTGCAGCCGAGATGGGCCGCCGCGTGGCCCTCAGCCTGCGCGAACGACGCAAGTCCCGCGAAATGTCGCTCGACGAGCTCGCGGTCGCATCAGGGGTGAGCCGGGCTGCGCTGTCGCAGATCGAGTCGCAGAAGGCCAACCCTTCACTGGCTGTGCTGTGGAAGATTGCCGTCGGCCTGCATTTTCCTTTCTTTGAGCTTCTGTGCGGCAACTCGCAGGACGCGGCAGTCCTCCGGCGAGACGGGACCCAAGTTCTGCACTCCTCGGACGGCCGCATGGAACGCCAGCCGTTAACCCTAGCCGGCGCCTGCCCCTGGATCGAGGCACACGAATTGCGCCTGGCCCCACGCTCCAGTCATGGTTCAGACGCGCATGCTGCTGGTACGCGCGAGCTTCTGATTGTGCTCAATGGTCAACTTCGGATACGCGTCGGCTCGACGGTTCACGACTTGGACGCAGGAGACTCCATCTCATTCGTGGCGGACCAGCCGCACACCTATGAGAACCCAAGCGGCGGACAGACTCGCTGTCACGACATCGTCATCTACGCCCGCTGAGAATCCTGCTCGGCCGCATTCACCCGTGTACCCGGCGCAGGTGGTTGATCACGTCGATGCGGGTGATGAGGCCGAGGAATTTCTCCCCCTCGCAGACGATAGCCACCAGACCGCGATCGAAGAGCGTGAAGAGAGAATCCAGCGGCGCATCGGGACTGACTGTGACCAACTGGGTGGTCATGAAGTCACGCACGGGCCGGCCGAAAGCCGCAGGGGCGGCGGTCACGGCGCGCAGCAAATCCGATTCGTCCAGCAGGCCAACAATGCGCACGCCGTCGAGCACGGGGAGCTGAGAAATTTCCGATATCTTCATGCGAGCGTGCGCGGTCTGCAGCGTATCTGCGGGCGAAACCACCACCACCTCGCCCTGATCCGGGCGGCGGGCGATCACATCGCGCAGATCGCCGGTGGGCCGGTCGCGCAGAAAGCCGTGGTCCTGCATCCAGAAATCGTTGAACATCTTGGACAGGTACTTGCTGCCGCTGTCGCAAATCAGCGTGACCACGCGCTTGGCGGTCTTCTGCTCGCGGCAGTAGCGAAGCGCCGCAGCCACCAGTGTCCCCGAGGACGAACCGGCAAGAATTCCTTCCTGGCGCAGCAGGGCCCGTGCCGTGAGCAGGCTGTCCTCGTCGGACACGGTGTAGGCATGGCGAACCGGCGACAGGTCGCAGATGGGCGGCAGGAAGTCCTCGCCGATGCCCTCGACCAGCCACGACCCCGCCGCCAACATCTTCCCGCTGCGCACATGTTCCGCCAGCACCGAGCCCGCGGGATCGGCCAGGACCATCTCCACGTTGGGCGCGTGGCGCGCGAAGAAGCGCCCCAGTCCCGTGATGGTGCCGCCCGAGCCCACGCCGCACACCATGGCGTCCATCCGATTGTCCATTTGCCGCCAGATCTCGGGACCCGTCGTGGTTTCGTGCGCGCGCGGGTTGGCGGGATTGCCAAACTGGTTGACGTAGTACCCGCCCACTTCGCCCGCGATTCTTTGCGCCATGTCCTGGTAGTAGTCGGGATGGCCCTTGCCCACATCCGAACGGGTCATGCGCACCTCAACGCCCAAGCCGCGCAGGTGAACCACCTTCTCCAGGCTCATCTTGTCAGGGATCACCAGCAGCAGGTGATAGCCCTTGAGCGCGGCCACCAGGGCCAGGCCGAGCCCCGTGTTGCCGGCAGTGGCTTCCACCAGCGTAGCGCCAGGCTTGATGGTGCCGCTCTCCTCGGCTGCCTCGATCATGGACAGACCAATGCGGTCTTTGATGGAACCGCCCGGGTTCTGGCTTTCCAGTTTTACGAACAGCTCGCATGGCCCGGTGTCGAAGCTGCGCAATGCCACCAGCGGCGTGTTGCCGATGAGCGCCAGGACGCCAGGACGGGCGCTCACGACACCCCTCTTGCGGCGGCCAGGGCGCCTTGTAGGTCGGCCCACAGATCCTCGATGTTCTCCAGACCCACCGACAGGCGAACCAGTCCGTCTGTGATCCCCAGCTCGGCCCGCCTGTCTGCTGGAATAGACGCATGGGTCATCAGGCCGGGATGCTCGGCCAGGGACTCCACGCCTCCCAGGCTTTCGGCCAGGGTAAAGATGCGCAGGCTCGTCAGAAAACGCTTGGCCTGTTCCAGTCCACCGTCTAGCTCCACCGTGATGATCCCTCCGCCACCCGACATTTGCCGCAAAGACAATTCGTGTTGGGCGTGGCTGGCCAGCCCGGGATAGTGCACGCGGCGCACACCCTTGGCGCCTTCCAACCGCCGCGCCAGATCGGTCGCTGCAGCCACGTGCTGGCGCATGCGCAGGGGCAGGGTCTTGATTCCGCGCAAGACCAGATAGCAATCCATGGGGCTTGGCACGGCGCCGATGGCGTTCTGCAAGAACTTCAACCGTTCGGCCAAGGCAGGGTCGCTGGTGACAAGCGCACCGCCCACCACATCGGAGTGGCCGTTGATGTACTTGGTGGTCGAGTGCACGACAACTGTGGCGCCGAGCTCCAGCGGCCGTTGCAGCACTGGTGACGCGAAGGTGTTGTCCACGGCCAGCGTGATTCCGCGCCCTTTGCACACGTCCACAATGGCCCGCAGATCCACCAAGCGCAGCAAAGGATTCGTGGGCGTTTCCAGCCACACCAAGCGCGTGCGCGGGGTCAGCGCAGCCCGCAGCCGCTCAGGCTCGCGCAAGTCCACGAAGCTGGCGACAATTCCCAGCGGCCCCATCACCTTGTCGAAGATGCGGAACGTGCCGCCGTAGACATCGTCGCCGCTGACCACGTGATCCCCTGGGCGCAGGGTGTGCAGCAGCGTGGTGGCAGCCGCGCACCCGCTGGCGAATGCAAAGCCTGCGCTGCCGCCTTCCAGGGCGGCCAGGCATTGCTCCAGCGCGGCCCGGGTGGGATTGCCGCTGCGGGAATAGTCGAAGCGCAGCGGCTTGGCCGGTTCAGGCTGGGCAAAAGTCGAAGCCAGCACGATGGGCTGCATGACCGCCCCGTGCGTGGGGTCGGCAGGCTGCCCGGCGTGGATCGCCAGGGTCTCGATCGCAGGGCTCCCGGAAGTGACTGACATGCCATGAGCGTAGCACACGGCGTGTCCACTTTGCTAGACCGCCATGACCACTCACGCGGCATGCGGCCGGTGTGTCGACCGCCGCGCCCAGCATGTCCGCCGGACTCGCGCCGCTGGCAACACGGAATGCCCAGAGTTACAGCGCGGCGCCGCGTCTGCTTTGCGAAACTTCCGTCTTGACAACATGAGCAGTGCCCCCAACACTGTTTCCATCATGACCAAGGAATCACTCCCATGAGATTCATTCGCACCGCCACTTTCGTCTTGGCTGGGCTGCTCTTCTCCGGCGCCGCCAATGCCAAGGACGTCACCCTGCTCAATGTTTCCTATGATCCCACGCGCGAGCTGTACGCGGACTTCAACGCCGCCTTCGCCAAGCAGTGGAAGGCCAAGACCGGCGACGACGTCAAGGTGAACCAGTCGCACGGTGGCTCGGGCAAACAGGCCCGCGCGGTCATCGACGGGCTGGAAGCCGACGTGGTTACCCTGGCCCTGGCCTACGACATCGATGCCATCGCCGAGGCCACGGGCAAGCTGCCCAAGGACTGGCAGAAACGACTGCCCGCGAACGCTTCACCCTACACCTCGACCATCGTGTTCGTGGTGCGCAAGAGCAACCCCAAGGGCATCAAGAACTGGGACGACCTTGTTGTCCCAGGAATCAAGGTCATCACCCCGAATCCAAAGACCTCGGGCGGGGCGCGCTGGAACTACCTGGCGGCCTGGGGCTTTGCCCAGACCAAGTTCGGCGGGGACGAGGGCAAGGTTCGCGACTTCGTCACGCGACTGTACAAGAACGTGCCGGTGCTCGACTCGGGCGCGCGCGGCTCGACCACCACCTTTGCCCAACGGGGCATCGGGGATGTGCTCATCGCCTGGGAAAATGAGGCCTTCCTGCTGGTCGACGAGTTGGGCAAGGACAAGTTCGAGATCGTGGCACCTGCGCAGAGCATCCTGGCCGAGCCGCCAGTGGCCGTGGTGGAAAAGAACGCCAGCAAGCACGGCACCACCGCCTTGGCCCGCGCCTATCTCGAGTTTCTCTACACCGAGGAGGGCCAACAGATTATTGCGAAGAACCACTACCGGCCGCGCGATCCAAAGGTGGCGGCCAGGTACGCCGCGCATCTTCCCAAGCTGCGCCTGCTGACCGTCGACGGGGATTTCGGCGGCTGGCAGAAAGCACAAAAGACCCACTTCGCGGACAACGGCACTTTCGACCAGATCTACTCCAGCGGGAAGTAGGTGGCGACTGCGGCACACATCGCTGCGCGGCCGGGCTGGCGGCCCGGGCCGCTGCCTGGCTTTCGGCCGACGCTGGGATTCACCCTGCTGTACCTCAGTCTGGTGGTCCTGTTGCCGCTTGCCGCCCTGGTGTGCAAGAGCGCGGGGTTAAGCTGGGGCGCATTCTGGGCTACCGTCACCTCGTCGCGCGCGCTGGCCGCGTACAAGCTGAGTTTCGGCGGGGCCTTGCTGGCGGGCGGGATCAACACCCTGGCAGGTCTGCTGCTGTCCTGGGTGCTGGTGCGCTACCGCTTTCCGGGCCGCGACATGGTGGACGCCATCATCGATCTGCCGCTGGCCCTGCCCACCGCGGTGGCCGGAATTGCCCTCACCGCGATCTATGCGCCGACCGGCACGGTGGGTGGCTTTCTCGAAAGACACGGCGTCCAGGTGGCGTTCACCTGGGTGGGCGTGGTGCTGGCCATGGTGTTTGTCGGGCTGCCCTTTGCGGTGCGCTCGGTGCAACCGGTGTTGATGGAACTGGGCCCGGAGCTGGAAGAAGCAGCGGCGGTACTCGGGGCGTCGCGGCTGCGCACGTTTTCGCGCGTGATCCTACCCGTGCTGGTGCCGCCACTTCTGACCGGCTTCGCGCTCGCCTTTGCCCGTGCCGTGGGTGAGTACGGTTCCATCGTCTTCATCTCGGGGAACATGCCGAACCACACGGAGATTGTTCCGCTTCTGATTGTCACCAAGCTGGAGCAGTTCCAGTACCAGCAAGCCACGGCCCTGGCCGTGGTGATGCTGGCAGGATCGCTGGTCACGCTTCTGGCCGTGAACCTGCTGCAAGCCTGGAACAGGAGATGGGCAGGCCATGTCTGATCTGGCGCAAGCGCAACCGGCCCCCAGCCTGCCGCTGGCAGAGTCGGATACCTTGCCCACGCGGCGGGTGAAGACAAGAACGGGCATCCGGACCGCACTGCGCGGATCATTGTCGGTACGTATCTCCTTGATCGCGCTGGCACTGGCGTTTCTGGCCCTGGTGGTGCTGCTGCCCCTGGCTGCCGTGTTCGCCCAGGCCCTGGAAAAGGGGCTGGGCGCGTACCTGAGGGCGATCCGCCAGCCAGAAACCATGGCGGCCATTCGACTCACGCTCGTGACCGCGCTGCTGGTCGTCCCCCTGAACACGGTGTTCGGCGTGGCGGCGGCCTGGTTGATCGCCAAGTACCGTTTCCCCGGACGCAACCTTCTCATCACGCTCATCGATCTGCCCTTTTCGGTTTCGCCGGTCATCTCGGGCCTGATCTTCGTGCTGCTGTTCGGCAGCCAGGGTCTCTGCGGGCAGTGGCTTTCCGACCACGACATCAAGATCGTCTTCGCCACGCCGGGCATTGTGCTGGCCACCGCCTTTGTCACCTTTCCCTTTGTGGCACGCGAGGTTCTGCCGGCCCTGCAGGCGGCAGGCAATGCCGAGGAAGAAGCAGCCCTGATCCTGGGCGCGAGCGGCTGGCGGCTGTTCTTTCGGGTCACCTTGCCCAAGATTCGCTGGGCTCTCATCTACGGCATCATCTTGTGCAACGCACGGGCCATGGGCGAATTCGGCGCCGTTTCAGTGGTGTCAGGGCATATCCGCGGGGTGACCAACACGGTCCCGTTGCAGGTCGAAATCCTTTACAACGAATACGACTTCGTGGGCGCGTTCGCAGTGGCATCCCTGCTGACCCTGGTCGCGTTGGCCACGTTGGTGGTCAAGAAGGTGGCTGAGCGGTTTCAGAGTGCGCGGCCTGAGGGGGGCGTCCGATGAACGTTCGGGTCGAAGGTCTGACCAAGGGTTTCTCGACCAGGGCTGCCCCGGCCGTGTTTCAGGCCGACTTCGAGGCGCCTTCCGGCGGCATCACCACCCTGCTCGGCCCGTCGGGTTCGGGCAAAACCACCATCTTGCGAATCATCGCCGGACTCGAGTCGGCCGATGCGGGCCGTGTGCTGGTGGCAGGCGAAGACATCACGTCGGTGCCCGTGCGAAAACGCGGCTTCGGTTTCGTGTTCCAGAGCTTCGCCCTGTTCGGTCACATGACGGTTCGCGAGAACATCGCATTCGGGTTGCGAACGCAGCGGATGCCCAGGGATCAGATCGATGCCCGGGTCGCCGAGTTGCTGAAATTGGTTCAACTGGAAGGCTACGGCGACCGCTATCCGGGGCAACTATCAGGCGGACAGCGACAGCGGGTGGGCTTCGCACGGGCACTGGCGCCCCGACCCAGGCTCCTGCTCCTCGACGAACCCTTTGGCGCGCTCGACACGCGCGTGCGCCTTGAGCTGCGCGAATGGCTGCGTCTGCTTCACGAGGCCACCCACCTGACCACCATCCTGGTCACGCACGATCAGGAAGAGGCGCTGGACCTCTCCGATCGCATCGTCGTGATGGATGCCGGGCGCATCCAGCAGGTCGGTTCGCCCAACGAGATCTATCAATTTCCCGCCACTCCCTTTGTGGCATCGTTTATTGGTTCTGCCAATGTGCTGCGTGGCCGGGTATCGGCGGGCCACGCCCAGGTTGCCTCGCTGTCGCTCGACGTGCCCGCGAACACACCTGACGGCACTGCCGTCCGTGCTATCGTCCGGCCGCATGACATTCGCATCGAGCGAGCTGGAAACGGCAACTGCGTCCGCAGCAGACGAACCGCCGCCGGACGCATCTCGCGCATGGTGAATCTGGGCGCGCACGTGAAGTTGGACCTGGCGCTGACCACAGGCGATACCGTCACCGTGCACGTCGCTCGGCGCGAATACGAGGGTCTGGGTTTGGTGGCCGGCGAATCTGTGTTGGTCGACCTGGAAAGCGCCCGCGTGTTTGTAGAGGACTATGTCATCTGAACCAGACATCGCCCGATTGCAGGCGATTATTCGCGCCAAAGACTGGCCAACCGCTCTGGCGGTTGTGTCTGGCCAGTTTCCCGGGGCCGCAGTCTTCAGCACCAGCTTTGGTCTTGAGGATCAGGCCATCCTTCACGCCATCGCTCAAGCCAACCTTGCCGTGCGCGTGGTGACCCTGGACACGGGACGTCTGTTCGAGGAAACACACGCCCTGCACGCCCAGACGCGCAAGCGCTACGGCATCTCGATTGACGTCTTCTTCCCTGAACCGGCAGCGCTGCGCCGTCTGATTGCCGAGCGCGGGCCCAACGGGTTCCGTGATTCGATCGAGAATCGCCGCGAGTGCTGCCGCGTGCGCAAGGTGGAGCCGCTGGCGCTGGCCCTGGCTGGGGCAAAGCTATGGATCACCGGCATCCGGCGCGAGCAGTCCCAGGAACGCGCGAAGCTTGCACCGATCGAGTGGGATGAGCAGCACGGACTGCTCAAGTACCATCCCTTGCTGGAGGTGAGCGAGACGGAATTGCGCCGGTACATCAGCTTGCACGACGTCCCCTACAACCCGCTGCACGACAAGGGCTATCCCAGCATCGGGTGCGCGCCCTGCACCCGCGCGGTGGCGCCGGGCGAGCCGGCCCGGCGCGGCCGCTGGTGGTGGGAAGACGATGCCAAGAAGGAATGCGGGCTGCACGTGCAGGACGGCCGGCTGGTCCGCCGCAGGGAGGGCGATTCGTGAAGCGCCTATCTCACCTCGACCGACTGGAAGCCGAGGCCATCTTCATCTTGCGCGAAACCGCGGCGCAGTTTGAACGCCCGGTCCTGATGTTCTCCGGCGGCAAGGATTCCATCACCCTGGCCCACCTGGCGGCCAAAGCCTTTCGGCCTGCGCTGTCGCCTTTTCCCTATCTGCACATCGATACCGGGCACAATTTCCCGGAAACGCTGGCTTTTCGCGACCGCTTCGCGGCCCAGATGGGCGCCAAGCTGATCGTTCGTTTGGTCGAAGACAGCATCCGGCAGGGCCGCGCTGCTGAGGAGAAGGGCAAGTTTCCCAGCCGCAACCGGCAGCAGGCGGTTACCTTGGTGGACGCAATTGCCGAGCTGAAGCTGGATGCCTGCATCGGCGGCGGACGGCGCGATGAAGAAAAGGCCCGCGCCAAGGAGCGCGTCTTTTCGGTGCGCGACGAGTTCGGCGGCTGGGAGCCTCGCCTGCAACGACCCGAGCTGTGGAATCTGCTCAACGGCCGCATTCACGTGGGTGAAAACGTGCGGGTCTTTCCGCTCAGCAACTGGACCGAGCTAGACGTGTGGCAGTACATCCGCGCCGAGCGCGTGGCTCTGCCCGACCTGTACTTCGCGCACCAGCGGGCGTGCATCGTGCGCGACGGATTGCTGTTCCCCATATCGCCTTTCGTACGCATCGATCCCGCCGATGATGTGCAAGAAAGGCAAATCCGTTTCCGCACCGTGGGCGACATGACCTGCACCGCGGCCTTTCCCTCGGACGTGCGCGACGTGGACGGCATCATCGACGAGCTGAGCGCCTCGGATCTGACCGAGCGAGGCTCGCGGCTGGATGACCAGCGTTCCGACGCCGCCATGGAAGACCGCAAACGCGAGGGGTACTTCTAATGGAGCTGCTGAGATTCATCACCTGCGGCAGCGTGGACGACGGCAAAAGTACGCTCATAGGCCGGCTCTTGTACGACAGCAAGACCTTGCTGCGCGATCAGGTGGACGCTCTCGAACGATCGAGCGCCAAGGGCGGCAACGGGCTGAACCTGGCGTTGCTCACCGATGGCCTGCGCGCCGAGCGCGAGCAAGGGATCACCATCGACGTGGCCTACAAGTACTTCACCACGCCCCGACGCAAGTTCATCATTGCGGACACGCCTGGGCACGTGCAGTACACGCGCAACATGGTCACCGGGGCCTCCACGGCTGATCTGGCTGTGCTGCTGGTGGATGCACGCCGGGGCGTCTTGGAGCAAACCCGCCGGCACGCCTATCTAGCCGGCCTGCTGCGCATCCCGCATGTGGTATTGGCGGTGAACAAGATGGACGCGGTCGACTGGTCGCAGGACGTTTACCAGCACATCCGCGACCAGTTCCTGGCGCTTACCTCCGCATCCGGGTTTGTCGACGTTCACGCCATTCCGGTCAGCGCCCTTGAGGGTGACAACGTCGTCGAACCATCGACGCGGACTCCGTACTACGACGGTCCGCCCCTGCTGCGCTACCTCGAAGAAATCGTGGTCGAACGCCCGAGCCTTCCTGAGCGCGGCAGGCTGCCTGTGCAACTCGTGCTGCGTCCGAGCGATCCGGCCCTGCAGGACTACCGCGCTTACGCGGGCGAAGTGACCTCCGGCGTGTTTCATCCAGGAGACGCGGTGGTCGTGCTGCCTTCAAACATTCGCACGACCATTGCCGGCATCGATCGCTTCGGCGAGCCGGTGGACGAGGCCTTCGCGCCGATGTCAGTGGCCATTCGCCTGAGCGACGACGTGGACGTGGGCCGGGGCGAGGTGATTGCCTCGGCCGAACGCCCGCCGAGAGTCTCGCAAGAGATCACGGCGCGGCTGTGCTGGATGGCGGAGCGGCCTCTCGTGCCGCGTGCGCGGCTGCTTGTGCGACACGCGACCGCCTCGGTTCCCGGCATCGTCACCGCCATCGAATCACTGGTCGACATTCACAGCTTCGCGGACCTGCCCGCGCCGGCGCGGCTTGCCTTGAACGAGATCGGCAAGGTGCGCATCAAGACTGCCCGGCCCCTGGCCTTCGATACCTACGCCGAGGAGCGCACCACCGGCGCCTTCGTACTGGTCGACGAAACCAGCAACGGAACCGTGGCTGCTGGCCTCATCACCGCAGAGGAATCACCAACATGACCAGCAAGATCGGATTCGTGAGTCTGGTGGGCGCCGGTCCCGGGCATCCCGACTATCTGACTGTGAAGGGCGCCCGCGTGCTCGGCCAGGCAGAGGTGATCGTCTACGACGCCCTGATCTCGGATGAGTTTCGCGCACTCTTTCCCGCAAGTTCCGAGATTCACTTCGTGGGCAAACGCTGCGGAAGACACAGCACCAGCCAGGAAGAGATCTGCGCCTTGCTGGTCGAGGGAGCCCAACGGGACAAGCGCGTGGTGCGCCTCAAGGGCGGGGATCCGGGCTTGTTCAGTCGGGGCGGCGAGGAAATTCTCGCTCTGCGTGCGGCCGGCATTCCCTTTGAAATTGTTCCGGGCGTCAGCTCGGTGTTCGCCGGGGCGGCGGCAGCGCTCTTTTCGCCCACCCACCGGGGCCTTTCCAATCGGTTGGTGGTCTTCGACGGGCATGCGCTCCGCCACGACGATTTCGATTTCCGTCCCTTGCTCGCCCATCAAGGTACCACCGTGGTGCTAATGGGATCGCGTCAAGTCGAGAGGCTGGCTGCCGGGTTGATTGGCGCCGGCGCCTCACCGGATTTGCCCGTCGCTCTCGTCGAAAACGCGACCTTGGTGGATGAGCACGTGGCCGTGGCCACGCTGGCCCGGGCGGCTGCCGGAGATCTGGTGCCGCGGAGCGATGGCCCAGGGATCATCTACGTGGGGGCCGCTGTGGCCCTGGCGCAGGCATCACCGCACGCAGCGGTCGGGGCGGCGGCATGAGCAAGCGCCTGCCCCTGTTCGTGGACCTCGCTGGTCGTCGCGTGCTGGTGGTGGGAGGCGGCCGGGCCGCGGAACGCAAGTTGCCTGCCTTGCTCGACGCTGGCGCCGTAGTCACCCTGATCGCGCCCAAGGTGCTCGAATCGGTGCGCCGCTTGTTGCACGCCTCACCGAACGGTGAGTTGCTGCGACGGCGCGCCAGCGTTCAGGACGTGACCGCGAAGTACACGCTGCTCTTTCCGCTCAGCGACGATCCCGACCTGAATCAGCGGCTCAGCGTGGCGGCCCGGGAGGCGAAGGTTTGGGTGGCAGGCTCCACTTCACCTGATGGCGCCGACTTTCACCTCGGGGCTGTGGTGGATCGAGGGCCGGTGCAGTTGGCGATCTCCACCGGGGGAGCCGCGCCTGCGCTGGCGAGCTTGCTCGCCGAGATCCTGCGCCAACTTCTGCCTGAGACACTGAATGGCGACACAACAGCGCTTCGCCTGGAACGACAGCGCCTTCGCGCGGCCGTGGGCACGCCAGCTCGCCGGCGCGCTTTGCTCACGCAGGCCGTGCAAGTTCTCGAAAACCGTCCCGCAGAAAGCAACTGAACGTGGAAACCGAAACGCTGCTTCGCCTCCCGGCGCGTGTGCGCCAGGACGTGGCTGGCTACGGCGCCGAGGTGGCGCGTTTCCAGCGCGGCGAGATCAACGCCGCTGCCTTTCGCGCTTTCCGCGTGCCCATGGGCGTGTATGAGCATCGCGAGGCAGGCCGCTTCATGGTGCGCGTGCGCCTGGGGGCCGGCCTGGCCTTGCCCCACCAGCTTGAACGCATCGCCGAGTTGGGCAGCCAGCACGGCAACGGCGTCTTGCACGTCACCACCCGCCAGGACATCCAGATTCACGATCTGGCGCTGGAATCCACGGTGGCCGTGCAGGAGAAATTGCTGGAAGTCGGCCTCAGCGCACGTGGCGGCGGTGGCAACACGGTTCGCAACGTCACTGCGTGCCCGCGTGCCTCGGTTTGCCCCAAGGCCGCATTCGACGTGGCCCCGCACGCCATCGCCACCGCCGAGTACCTGCTGCAGAACTCTCGCTCGTTCAGTCTGCCTCGCAAGTACAAGATCGCCTTCTCGGGCTGCAGCGACGACTGCGCCTTCGCGTCGGTGAACGATTTGGGCTTCTTCGCGCACGAGCGCGATGGCCGACAGGGCTTTGCCGCCTATGCGGGCGGCGGGCTGGGGCCACAGGCAGCCGCTGGCGTGTTGGTCGAGAAATTCATCGAACCAGCACAGGTGTTCCTGGTGGCCGAGGCCGTGCAGCGTCTCTTCGACCGCCTGGGTGATCGCGCCAACAGGCACCAGGCGCGTCTGCGCTACGTGCTGCGCAGGCTGGGCCGCGAGGCGTTTGTCGACGAGTACCGCAAGGAACGCGCGGCGGTCGAGCGCGAAGGCTTGGCCGAGGCCGTGACCGCGCCGCGACCGATTCTGGCGTCGTTCACCGGAACTCCCGGCACAATCGACGCGCCCGTGCCCCCGGGCTTTCTGGAGGAACGAGAACCAACGCGCTTCACGCTGCACGTGCAGCTCCACAATGGGCGAATTCCCGCGGCAGACCTCATCAAGATTGCCCGCATCGCACGCGACCTGGGTGCGGGGCTTGTAGCGGCGACCCAGCAGCAGGATCTGCTGGTCTTCGGCATCTCGTCCGAACGCGCAGAAGCGGCCCGCGCGGCCCTCGCCGGGTTCGATTTCCCTGCCATACCGAGACGGCCCAAGATCGTCGCCTGTGCCGGCGCGTCCACCTGCAAGTTGGGGCTTTGCCTCTCGCCCGCGCTTGCGGACGCCCTGGAGCAACGTCTTGTTTCCGTCGACACCGCTGCGGGTCCCGAAGTCATTCGCCTGAGTGGCTGCCCGAATGCTTGCGGCAATCACGTCATCGCGGCTCTCGGCTTCGAGGGACGCGCCAGGCGACACAACGGCCGACTCATGCCGCTTTACGAAGTCCTGGCTGACGGACGCCCTGAGGAAGGCCACGCCAAGTTCGGCGAACGACTGGGCGCGGTCCCCGCCAGGTTGGTCTCCGACCTTGTGGCCGAAATCTACGCCCAGGGTCTTGCCAGCGTCGAGGCGCTGCGCCCGCTGGTTGGACGCTACGCCCAGGTGCCAGACCAGGTGCCCGAGGATTTCTGCGTCGACGTGGGAGGAAGCGAGCCATTTTCGCTGGCTGGCCGTGGACCGGGTGAGTGCGGCGCTGGCGTTCTTGACGTGGTCCGCGTCGACCTTGAAGACGCGGCCGATGCCCTGGCCGAGGCCGAACGATCGGCAACTGGTCCTGGCCGCAATTCCAATGTCCACCGCGCCATCACCGCAACCGCGCGCGCCTTGCTGCCGCTCTTTGGCATCGAAGCGCGCAAGGACCGCGAGGTTTCCACCGCTGTCTCGCACTACCTGATCACGCCAGGATGGGTCGCGCAAGATACCGAACAACTGCTCGCCGCCGCCCTCGATTGGCGTATCGGGGATCGGGAGAACCTGGACGACTTGCTGGAAGGAGCCCGCGGCTTCCACCAGCGCGTGCTCGACCTGTTCGCTTCCCTGGACGCCAATCTTCAGTTTCGTCTGGCCCCGATCGCCAAACCGGCGCCAGCGGCGACACAGACGCCAGTGGCCCCGGTCGCCGATCTACGCGGCGTGGCCTGCCCGATGAATTTCGTGAAGGCCAAAATCGCGCTGGAGAATGTCGCCGTCGGAGAGACGCTGGATGTGCTGCTCGACGCCGGCGCCCCGACCGAGAACGTGCCCGTCAGCTTCACCGAGCAGGGCCACCAGATTCTCGCCGTCACGCCCGAAGGCTCAAGCTTCCGGGTGAGCGTGAAGCGAAAGAAGTAGCGACCCTATCCGGTTCTATCGGGACTGAGGGGATGGAGAGAGTCACGGGCCAGGCCGCAGGTTGCAGCCGCTACGCGAGCATCGCGAAGGCTCCCGTCGTCAGAAGCACGCCGACGGCCCCGGCTGCCAGGACGACTTTGCATGCCCTGCTCAAGACACCGCCCCCGCCGGCAGCGCTGCGCTTTCCCCGTGCGGTCCCACAGTGGCCGGGCCTTCAAGCACTTCCTTGCGCCGCCACAGGAAGTAGATCGCTGGATAGACCAGCAACTCCATCGCGAAGGAGGTGACCAGTCCGCCCACCATGGGCGCGGCGATACGCTTCATTAGATCGGCGCCCGTGCCGGTGGACCACATGATGGGCAGCAGGCCGATGAAGGCAGCACAGACGGTCATGGCTTTAGGCCGCACGCGCTTGACCGCACCGTGGATGATGGCCTCGACCAGATCGCCGGTGGTGCGCAGTTGCCCGCGTGCCTTGGCCTCGTCGTGTGAGAGATCGAGAAAGAGCAGCATGAACACGCCGGTTTCGGCGTCCAGGCCCATGAGGGCGATCATGCCGACCCAGACCGCGATCGAGACGTTATAGCCGAGCAGGTAAAGCAACCAGATGGCGCCAACGGCAGAAAAGGGCACGGCCAACATGACCACACCGGCCTTGAAGCTGGACTTCGTGTTCAGGTAGAGCAGCCCGAAGATGAGCACCAGGGTGACCGGCAGGATGATCTTCAGCCTCTCCTTCACCCGCAGCATGTTCTCGTATTGCCCGCTCCATGACAGGGCGTAGCTCGTGGGCAGCGTCACCCCAGACGCCACCGCTTGCTTGGCGCGCTCGACGTAGCTGCCCACGTCGATCTTCGAGGTGTCGAAGTCGACGTACACGTAGCCCGAGAGGAGTCCATTCTCGTCGCGGATCATGGCCGGCCCTTCGACCAGTTTGACATCCGCGATCTCCGCCATCGGGATCTGGCCCTGGCCCCCGGGCAAGGGCAGCAGCACCCGTTTGAGCGCATCGACATCCTCGCGGAAGTCGCGCGCGTAGCGCACGTTCACGCCATAGCGTTGGCGGCCTTCGATCGTGGTGGTCTGGTTGTCGCCGCCCACCGCGGTCATCACCATCATGTTGGCGTCGTCGACGGACAGCCCGTAGCGCGCCAGCTTGTCGCGATCGAGTACGAAGTCGAGGAAATAGCCGCCAGCCACCCGCTCGGCGAAAACGCTGCGAGTCTCGGGCATCTTCTGGATGGCGGACTCGACCTCCAGTCCGATCTTCTGGATCACGCTCAAGTCCGCGCCGCTGACCTTGATGCCGATGGGCGTGCGGATACCCGTCGACAGCATGTCCAGCCGGCCCTTGATGGGCATGGTCCAGGCGTTGCTGATCCCGGGCAGGTGCAGGGCCGCGTCTAACTCCGCGATCAGCTCGTTCTCGGTAATCCGATCGCGCCACGCGGTTCTCAGCACGCGCTTGAGCCACTCCGGCGCCCAGCCCGAGTACCAGCGCGGATTTTCCCGCCACTGTAACTCAGGCTTGAGCAGAATGGTGGTCTCCATCATGGTGAAGGGCGCCGGATCGGTCGAGGTGCCGGCGCGACCCGCCTTGCCAAAGACCCGGTCAATTTCCGGGAAGCTCATCAGGATCTTGTCCTCCACCTGCAGGGCCTTCTGGGCCTCGGCCACCGACATGCCCGGCTGTACCGCCGAAGGCATGTACAGCAGCGATCCCTCGCGCAGGGGCGGCATGAATTCCGAACCGAGCTTGAAGTAAACAGGCAGGGTCAGTGCGACTACCGCCAGGCTGGCGATCACCGTGAGCTTGGCGTGCCGGACTACGAACCGGCATGGCCCCTCGTAGATCCGGTGCAGCAGGTGGCTGATGGGGTGCCGCTCCTCGGAATAGTACTTGCCCACCGCGATCTGGCTGGCCAGCCATGCGAGCGGTCGCGGCCTGAATCGGAAAGGCTCGATCCGGGCGAACAGCATGCGCATGGCTGGGTCCAGCGTAATGGCCAGGAGCGCAGCGATGGCCATGGCCAGGTTTTTCGAGTAGGCCAGCGGCTTGAACAGTCGGCCCTCCTGGTCAACCAGAGTGAAAACCGGCATGAAGGCCACCGCGATGACCAGCAACGAGAAGAACACCGACGGCCCCACTTCCATCAGCGCCTGCAGCCGCACATGATGGAAGTTGCCTTTCTTGCCGCCGGCTTGCCACAGGTAGATCTTGTTGTAGGCGTTCTCCACTTCGACGATGGCGCCGTCCACCAGCACACCGATTGAGATCGCCATCCCGGACAGCGACATCAGATTCGCGTTCAGTCCCATCAGGTACATGGGGATGAAGGCCAGCACCACGCTGATCGGAATGGTCAGGATGGGAACCATGGCCGAGGGGATGTGCCAGAGGAAGAGCAGGATGATGATGGACACCACGATCATCTCTTCGATCAGCTTGTCGGTGACCGTACTGATGGCGCGCCCGATGAGATCGGAGCGATCGTAGCTCGTGACCACCTCGACCCCGCTCGGTAGCGATGGTTTCAGCTCGTCCAGCTTGGCCTTCACGCGGTCGATGACGTGCAGGGCGTTTTCCCCCTGGCGCATGACCACGATGCCGCCCACGACGTCTCCCTGGCCATTGTAGTCGGCAATGCCCCGCCGCATTTCCGGCCCGAGCGCCACGGTGGCCACGTCCTTGACCGTGATCGGGGTGCCGTTCTCGGTCTTGAGCACCAACTTCTCCAGGTCGGCCATCGACTTGACGTAGCCGCGACCGCGCACCATGTACTCGCGCCCGGATAGCTCGACCAGGCGGCCGCCCACGTCGTTGTTTCCCTTGCGCACGGCCTCAATCACCGCTTCCAGGGGAAGCTTGTAGGCCGCCAGCGCATCCGGCCTCACCGTCACCTGGTACTGACGGACTTGGCCACCCACCGTGGCCACCTCGGCCACGCCAGGCACGCTTTGCACAGCGTAGCGCATGAACCAGTCCTGGTAGCTTCGCAACTCGTCGCTGGAATGCTTGCCGGTCCGGTCCACCAGGGAGTACTGGAAGACCCATCCCAGGCTGGTGGCATCCGGGCCGAGTTCGGTCTTCACGCCGGCTGGAAGTTGCGACGAAATCTTGGACAGGTACTCGAGGACGCGGGTGCGCGCCCAGTAGATGTCAGTGCCGTCTTCGAAGATCACGTAGACGTAGCTGAACCCGAAATCCGAGTAGCCACGAATGGCCTTGACCTTGGGCGCGCCCAAGAGAGCGGTGATGATCGGATACGAGACCTGATCCTCGATGATGTCTGGGCTGCGATCCCAGCGCGAATACACGATGACTTGGGTGTCCGACAGGTCGGGCAGGGCATCGAGCGGGATGTTGCGCATGGTCCAGTACGCGATCGCGATGGCAACCAACGTACCGGCGATGACCAGGTATTTGTTCTCGGCCGAGAAGCGGATGATCCGCTTGAGCACGGCTACTTGCCTCCGATGGCGGACAACGAGGCGCGTAGCGCTGATTCGGAATCGACGAGGAAGTTGGCGCGCGTGACGACCTCCTGGCCCTCTTCGAGCCCGCCCGTCACCTCTACTTGATCCCCGCTCTTGCTCCCGATCTGCACCACGCGCGGCTCGAACCTGCCTTCCCCACGTGCCAGGAAGACCACGTTTTGGGTCCCGCTGCGAATGACAGCGTCAGCCGGGATGCGCAGCCCTTCCTTCGCCGCCCCCTCCAGAACGACCTCGCCGTACATTTCTGGCTTGAGCTCGCCTTTCGGATTCATGAAGTGCAAGTGGACCTTCGTTGTGCGAGTCTTCGGGTCGAGCAGTGGATCGATGAAAGCCACCCGACCCGAAAAGGTACGGTCGGGGTACGCGGGCAAGGTCAAGGAGGCCTTCATGCCCACATGAATGCGGGACAGATCGGTCTCGTAGGCATCGGCCATTCCCCATATCTCGCGCAGATCGGTGATCTCGTAGGGCGCCTCACCTGGGCTCACCCGCGCCCCTTGCACGACGTTCTTGGCCGTGACCACACCGGAGATGGGCGAGACCAGGGTCAGCGTTTTGGTTGGCTGCCGCGTGCGCGCCAGCCGATCGATCTCTGCCGCGGGCACGTCCCACAGTTCCAGCCGCCTGCGCGCCGAGACCATCAGGTTTTGGCCATCTTCAGACAGCGCTGCACCCTTGGCAAGGACCTCGCTGGTTTGCAGCGCAAGCAAGTATTCGTTCTGCGCTGCCAGCAAGCTCGGGCTATAGATCGAGAAGAGCGGTTGGCCTTTGCGAACCGATTGCCCGACGAAGTCCACGTAGATCTTCTCGACGAATCCTTCCACTTTCACGTTGGTCTTACGCACCTGCGTGGGGTCGATCTGAATGCGCGCGGGCGTGCGCCAGGTCGCGCCGATGGATCCCTTGGTGACGGAGGCCGTGCGCAGCCCGATGAGTTGCTGCCGCGCCGGATCGATGTTGACCGTGGCCAGGCCCTGCACCGGCGCACCACCGGGCAGCTCGTCTTGGTAGACCGGGACATAGTCCATGCCCATCTCATCCTTGCGCGAAACCGGCGAGGTTTGCTTCGGATCCATGGGCGAGCGGTAACGAGCGATCTTGCGCGCGCCGGTTTTTGCAAGCGCACTGTCGTTGGTCGAGGCGGACGACGCCAGCACCAGCTTCATTCCGCAGATCGGGCAATCCCCGGGGTGATCCGACGTGATGGCCGGGTGCATGGGGCACTGGTAGAGAGGCTTCTTCGCCGCTGCCCCGGCGGGCGCGTTCGTTGCCCCTGCGCCGTGCCTATGCATCTTCAGATGCATACCTGCACCGCCGATCACAATCCCGACCGCAGCCGACGCGAACGCTACCACTACGAGGCGTCGCGAAGACCGGTGGGGTTCGGGATTCGCTGGGGAAGCCGGGGGCGTGTCTTCGTCCATCAACTGCTCCGTTCTACATGCCTGACGTCGAGGCGCCGGCGCTGTCCGCACCTTGCGGCGAACCCGCCGATCGACTCGACGATGAGGAAACAGAAGTCGCACCAGCACCCGGTATCGCAGGGCCACCCATTCCGCCCGTCGCGGGCCCGCCTGGCGCATCCAGGCTGATCTCCCGCTCGGCTATGGCGATCCGTTGCGCCGCCGCAACCGAATCGAAGAAGCCATTCACGTCACCCAGGTAGCCGGCCAGCGCTTCCAGGACAGAGGCGAACGTCACGCGGCCGACCTGGTACTGGGCTAGCGTGCTGGAAATCGTGGCATCCGACTGGACGAGCAGCCCGGAACGGTACAGGTGGTTCGCCTCCACCAGAGCGCCCAGCGCCGCCAGCCTCTCGTGAATCCGCTGCCGCAGAAGCTGCCGGATCGCCTCGGCTCCATTCCGCGCCGCCTCACCGCGCGCCCGATTCTCCGCCACGGCTCGCGATTGCTTTTGCGCGCCCCAGACGGGCAGGTTAAAGGCAACCCCGGCCAGCCACATGGTTTCGAAACCGCCCCAGCGGGGCATCACTCCTGCGCTCACCGTCACGTCTGGCCAGCGCTCTTTGTTTGCCAGGTCCACGCGCCGGCCCGCCTGCTCCCCGGCCAGCAGCGCCTTTTTCAGTTCCGGGCTCTCCGCCTCGGCCGCTGTCGCCGCCTGTTCTGGATCGGGCAGTGCCGGGTCCGGCAGGTCGGCCAGGGTGCGCGTCGTCGCAATCGGCTCGGTCAGCGGGTGCCCACGCAACCGATTGAGCACGGCGATTCGTCGGTGCTCCTCGCCTTCCAGCGCCCATCTCTGCTGACGTAGGCGGTTTCTTTGCAGTTGTGCGCGCAGCAGATCGGACTGCGCCGCGTCCCCGGCTTCGTAGCGGATGCGAGCCAATGCCTCCGACTGCTTCCACAGGGACTCCAGTCTCGTCAGCAGGCCGAGCTGGTCACGCACCAGCAGCAAATCCACGTAGGCCCGCTCCACATCAGCCGCTACCGAGAGCAGCACGCGCCGCAGATCGGCCTCGGCCTCGCGCGTTCCCAGGCCGGCCAGCTCGCTGCGCAGCCCGCGCTTGCCTGCCCAGGGAAAGGTCTGTGACGCCATGATCGATATCCAGCTCGTCTCCATTTTGCCGATCTGGATGCTGCTGAATCCGTCGTTCTGGATGCCGAGAGAAAGGGTCGGATCAGGCAGCGCCCGGCTCTGCGGCACGCGCTCCTGCTCGGCCACGATCTGCGCGCGCGCCTGCGCCAGCTCGGGCCGCTTCTCCATGGCCTCCTTGACCAGTCCCCGCAGCACGGGATCCTCCAGCAACGTCGGTCCGGCCGGCACCTGGGCGGGATCCACCGGCCGCGCAGGTGTGGCGGCCAGCAGGAGGAGAAGCGGGAGGCGCGCGATCACGGTGTCACTCCACGACGATAACGCCGGCGATCATGTCCATTGCGCAGGCGTAGCGAAGTTGGCCCTTTTTGGTGGGCGTGAACGTGATCTCGACTGGCTGGTTGAGCGGCAACGGCTTGTTGATGCCGACGTCCTTGATCACGATTTCCTTGGCGCAGGTCCGGTCGGTCTTGCGCGTGACCACCAACCTCACCGGCTGATTGGCCTTCACCTTCACCTGCGCAGGCACGAATCCCGCGCCTGTGACCTCGATGGTTACTACCTGTTCCTGAGGCACTTTCTGCTCCTCGCCCTTGGCGAACGCTGTCGCGCCTGAAACAGCGACGGCAACTGCGATGATCATCGAGATGGTGAGTTTCATGAACGATGCTCCTTTGGTTGTGCGGTGACTGTCCGTGACCATCAGACTGCAAGCGATGTGCCGACCGGGGGACGGCGGAGAACGCCACGTCTTTTCGATGCGATAGGAGGACCGGCGACGTCGCAGGAGCGGCTGATCCGACCGCGACAGAAACCTCATCAGTTACACTGTAACGACCAGCCGCGATCGGGGGGGCTCCGTGGTGGTGTGCAGTCGGAACGGGAGTCGGCGGCCCACCTCGAAACCATGACTGATCATCGGCATGGGGAAATGGTGGCTGCGATGATCCTGGGCTTCCGGAGGTGGACGCGCAGACTGATGGGCGTCGGATACAGAGCGTCCACTTGGCTAGACTTCCCTCGCCACCGACGCGGCGCGGCCTCATCCCAAGAGCAAGCGCTGTCTTGTTTGCTGAACATGGGTCTTGACAACAAACGGCAGCCCCGTCAGACTCTCTTCAAACAACCGACAGTCCACCGTAGACACGAAAGGACGTGTTCCATGAGCTCCAAACCCTACCGTTTTGAAACCCTGGCACTGCACGCCGGACAGGTGCCCGATGCCACCCTTTCTCGCGGAGTTCCCGTATACCGAACAAGCTCGTATCTGTTCAAGAACACGGAACACGCGGCCAACCTGTTTGCCTTGAAGGAGCTGGGCAACATCTACACGCGGCTGATGAACCCCACCACCGACATCCTCGAGCAAAGGGTCACCCAGCTCGAGGGCGGTGCGGCCTCGGTGGCACTGGCATCCGGCACCTCGGCCATCTTCTACGCCATCATCACCCTGGCCCAGGCCGGCGACGAGATCGTTTCAGCCAACAACCTGTACGGCGGCACCTATACCCAGTTCGATGCCATCCTGCCGCAGTTGGGGATTACCACGCGCTTCGTGGACCCGGGCGATCCGAAGAACTTCGAGAAGGCGATCACGGACAAGACCCGCGCCATCTTCATCGAGACCATCGGCAACCCGGTGCTGGACTTCACCGACGTGGCTGCCGTGGCCGCGGTGGCGCACAAGCACGGCCTGCCGCTCATCGTGGATGCCACCTTCACCACGCCCTACCTGCTGCGCACCATCGAGCACGGCGCGGATATCGTCGTCAACTCGCTCACCAAGTGGCTGGGCGGGCACGGCTCGGGCATCGGCGGCATCATCACCGACTCGGGCAAGTTCAACTGGAAG